>ERZ857998.211-NODE-211-length-87097-cov-8.163071_pt1 | contig 87097 bp, 86 predicted proteins | sample MGYA00519954_ERZ857998 | MGnify/ENA primary metagenome ERZ857998 (study PRJEB31778, sample SAMEA3449424) | human gut metagenome | biome: human gut; feature: human-associated habitat; material: faeces | place: United Kingdom | collected 2010/2012 ...
GCTGCGGCGCACGGCGGCCGGAGCCTATACGGCGGCGCAGGCCGTGCCGCTGGCGGACATTCTGGCCCACCCTGCGCCGGAGTCCCTGCTGCTGCCGGTCGACACGCTGTTTGCGGCCCATCCTGCACTGACGCTGACGCCCGCGCAGGAAAAGTGCTGCCGCAACGGCGCTTCGTTCACGCTCCGCTTCACCCCCGGCCGCTATCGCCTGTATGCCGAAAGCGGCGAATTCCTCGCTCTCGGCGAGGTCCGGGACGGGCGCATGGAGACCGTGAAGAGCTTTTTTGCGATTTGAGAGGATGCATATGACACGACCCTGTGTATTGGCGCTCGGCTTTTTTGACGGCGTCCACATCGGCCACGGCGGCCTGCTGCGGCGCACGCGCGAAACGGCGGACCGCCTCGGCGTTCCTGCGGCAGCGCTGACCTTCGACACACATCCGGACACGCTCGTCTCCGGTCACAGCGTGCCGCTGCTGAACACGCCGGAGGACCGCGCCGCCCTCATGCGGAAATATTACGGCATCGACGAGGTGCTCACGCTGCATTTTGACCGCGAGACCATGACACAGCCGTGGGAGCGCTTCGCGGAGGAGACGCTGCTCGGGCGCTACCACGCCGTGCACCTCGTCTGCGGCCACGATTTTCGCTTCGGCGACCGCGGCGCAGGCAATCCGGAGAAGCTCGCGGCCTTCTGCGCGCAGCGCGGCATCGGCTTTACCGGCGGCATTCTCGTCGGCAACCCCGTGCCGGAGGAATATGCGCTCGATCATGAATATATGGAGCGCATCATCAACGTGGCGCTGCAGGCCGCGGACGAGGCGAATGTCCACGGTAAGAACATCACGCCGTTCCTGCTTGCCAAGGTCAAGGAGCTGACCGGCGGCGAGAGCTTTGAAACGAACGTGCAGCTTGCGCTGAATAACGCGCGCTGCGCTGCGCGCATTGCCGCGGCGCTCTGCGAGCTGAAAAAAGCGGAATAAAAAAATAAGCCAAAGAACTGCCTTTCGGCGGTTCTTTGACCATATCTGGGCATACTACGAAACGGAAAATACGCTTTGTAAAGGAGTAGAAAAAATGTCGGAAAAGAACAAGTATTCCGGGACAAAGACCGAGCAGAACCTCCGCGCCGCATTCTCCGGGGAATCGGAAGCCCGCAACAAGTATACGTTTTTCGCCAGCAAAGCAAAGAAGGAGGGCTATGAGCAGATCGCCGCTCTCTTCCTGAAAACCGCAGACAACGAAAAGGAGCATGCGAAGCTCTGGTTCAAGGAGCTCAACGGCATCGGCGATACGGCGGAGAATCTTCTGAACGCCGCCGAGGGCGAAAACTACGAGTGGACGGATATGTACGAAGGCTTCGCCAAAACCGCCGAGGAAGAGGGCTTCCGCGAGCTTGCGCAGAAATTCCGTCTTGTCGGCGCGATCGAAAAGCACCATGAGGAGCGCTACCGCGCACTGCTGCACAACGTGGAGACAGCCGAAGTGTTTGCCAAGAGCGAGGTAAAGGTCTGGGAATGCCGCAACTGCGGACACATTGTTGTCGGCACGAGCGCGCCGGAGATCTGCCCAACGTGCGCCCATCCGCAGAGCTATTTTGAGATCCACGCCGAAAACTATTAATACTTTATCGAAAGGATCGATCTACCATGTCGGAAATTACCATTACAAAAGCCAACTTTGAAGAAGAGGTTCTGCATGCCGATAAACCTGTCCTCGTGGACTTCTGGGCGAGCTGGTGCGGACCCTGCAAAATGCTCGCGCCCGTGCTGCACGAGTTTGCGGACGAGCATGCCGAAGTGAAGGTCGGCAAGGTCAATGTGGATGAGGAAATGGATCTTGCCATGCGCTTCGGCGTATCGAGCATCCCGACGCTCATCCTCTTCAAAAACGGCGAAGCCGTCAAAACCTCCGTCGGCTTTGTGCCGAAGGCACAGTTGGAGAGCTTCGTTCTCTGAAATGTATCAAACCGCCCGCGGCAGGTACCGCGGGCGGTTTTTGTATATGCGAAAAAGATACAAATGCTTTGCTGCCGGACGGCCGTTCAGTCTATCGCGTCCGCGTGGAGATCATAGATCGTGATCGCTCCGGCAGAGAACGCAATGGGATAATTTTCCGTCAGATAATCGGTGATAATACCGGCGAGCGCGCGCTCATGGTAGCCGATGTACACATAGTCCAGTCCTTCGCTTTCGCGGTTTGCTTCAAACACCTCCGCGTCAGTGAGCATCTGTTCGGCAAGCCACTGCTGCCCCTGATAATTCAGGCCGTGGAAATAGAGATAGGAGCCGCTTCCGCAGACGATGTTCCGCCCGGTGAGGGTTGCTACAGTGTTGTCGTGGTTATCCCTTGTCAGGAAAAGAGCGTCCGGCTCAGTGTTCTCAATAATGTACTCCGCCGCGGCGGCCTCATCGCGGGAGAAAAGCTCATAACCGTATTTCGGGATACCGGAGGCAACCTCACGTCCAAGGGTAAACACGGCGGCATTGGTGCTGATAAAGAGTGTGAGAGCAAGAAGCACGCCCTGCGCTGCCGGGCTCCGGAGCTGTCCGAGCCATCCGGCCAGCGCGTCGGCGCACACAAAGCATCCGAATGCATAGGCAACGTACAGGAGCTTGTTGTTATCGTATTCGTTCGGCTGAAATACGAGCAGCTCGCACACAACGAAAATAAATACCGCGCCGGAGAACGCCGCGCGCTGCTCCTTAGAAACAGCAAAGAAAGCAAACGGCGTCAGAACGAATACGAGTCCGACATTTTTGATCCAGAACCAGAGCCAGGGCTCTTTTCCGTTATTCACCCAGTCGATCACGACACGGACGAAGTGTTCATTTCCGCCGACGGAAGGAAATGTCCAGAGAAAGAGCTGCGGCAGCGCCAGCAGTACCGCCGGAAGCCCAAACCGGAGCCAACGGAGAAACCATTCGCGGGAAAACCGGTCACGCACAGCGGAATAAACGAGCCAGCATGCCGCCATCAGGCCAAGGGCAAAGTAGGAATGCGTGTGGACCATCGGAAAAAGCCCGCCGAGAATGCCCGCTGGGAGATACAGCCGCATATCGCCGCGAAATACCGCCCGGAAAAGCAGGTACAAAACAGCGAACAGCGCCGCCCAGCCGAAGAGCGTCGCCCGCTGCGGCAGCAGCATGTCCGCGATGACGTTGACCCAGCGCATGCCCTTTTCGGTGAGATTCGTAGGCGTTTTGTAAAACGCGGTGAAGAGATCATGCAGGGAGTACTCACCGTTGAGAAAATAAATCATGCCGAGCCCGCCGTTGAGGAAGAAGAGCAGAAAAGCGAGCACCGGCGCGTACTTTCTCCGGCAAAATTCCCGGGCAAGAAACCATACGCCGCAGAACACCTGTGCAAAGGCAAAGAACATCGGGATCATATACGCCCAGCGAAGCGGCGTTCCGAGAAGGTACAGGCTTGAGGAGACGCTGTCACAGAGGAACGGATAGCTCACCGGCGTTCCGGGAAGAAGATTATACTCCGGCGGGAACGATTGCTGCCCGGCGATGGATGTGATGAAGCTCAAATGCATCGCCATATCGCCGTAGGTGCACTGTCCGGTGTAGAGCGCTCCGTCCACGTTTTGCAGCGTATGCGAGCCTACAAGATAGATCGCAAGCACCATAAAGGGAACAAGCAGATAGGGGAGAGGGCGGTCTATCGCGGCATCCTCCGCGCAGGGAACGGCTTTTCCCCGCCGCGCGAACCACAGCGCGTGCAGCGCCAAGGCAAAGATCGCCGCGGCGATGTGCGCCGTGATGCCGAAACCCCGGAGGAACGCAAACGGGATCGGCGCCCACATGGAGAGAAGCGTTCCGATCACGCTGCCGAGCCAGAGCCGGACAGCGATCCTCTTTTCGGGAAACAGATAATACGAAACGGCGATCCCAGCGCTTTGCCACAGGAAAAACCATAAAATTCCAAGCATACCGTTGTCATCCTTTTTCTTGTGGATATAATCCTATTATACCGGATTATGACCCGTTTGCAATAGCGGACGCTCTGTGTTAAAATGCAATTAATCAATAATTCAAGAAACAGTCCTTTCGGGAGGCCATTCCATGAAGCGGCGAAAACCGATTCTTTCTCTAATACTTCTATTGATCCTCTGCGTGGTGCTGCAAAGCGCCGCCTTTGCCGACGGCTCACTTTTATCCAATGCGGATTTCTCTTTGCCGGAGCTTCCGGACGGGTGGGATACCGTGGCATACGAAGCGGAGAATTATTCCGTTTATACGCAGAATGGCGCACTTGTCATTGCTTCCGCTGCGGAAAACGATGTGCGCGTCTGTCAAATGGTCCAAGTCGAGCCGAATACGGTATACCGCCTTTCGGCGGAAATCTCTGCCGAGGGCGTCCATGGCGGGCGCGGCGTGTGTCTTTCGGTCGATAATTACACGCTTGACGGCTCTTATGCCGTCAGTGCCGGACGTACCGGCAGCTTTGACTGGACGCGCGAAACATTGATCGTCCGTACCGGCGCAAAGCAGAGCTATATCAATTTCGCCCTCCGGCTCGGCTCCTACAGTGAGACATCCGCCGGTACAGCGCGATTCCGTGCAGCGGAGCTTGTCCAGACCAACGATCCGGAGGAGATAGCGTCGGCGGTCTCGCTCGATGAACCGGCGCAGCCGGCCGTAAAATCCGTCAACGAATCGGACGAGGCCCGTGCGATCCGTCTCCGGTCGTATCTGCATCTGTTTATCGTCTGCGCCATCGTCCTCGCGTGCGTCCTCCTCTGGGGCTTTTACCGGAATCGCGAGCGTTTTTATTCGCTTTCCGCAGACCCGAAAACGGTAAAACGCTGCTTCATTCTCCTTGTCCTGACCGGCGCGGCGCTTCGTCTGGTTCTCACGCTTTTGTTCGGCGGCCATGATTACGATATAACCTGCTGGCAGGCATGGGGACGCGATATCGTGCAGAACGGCACCGCACAGTTTTATACCGCACCCGGCCACGAGTGGTACGATTATCCGCCGGGATATATGCTCGTTCTCGCTGCTGTCACTTGGCTGCTGGACCTTTTCCGTATTCCTTCCGGATCTGCTGCGGCGGTGTTTGCCTATATGCTCCCGGCCTATGCCGCGGATGTCGGCATCGCGATCCTTCTCATGCGCTTTGCCCGCAAGCGGGGCTTTTCCGAAAGCGCGTGTCTGTATCTCGGCGGTCTGGCGGTCTTTAACCCCGCCGCGGTCATTCTCTCCGGCGCCTGGGGGCAGATCGACTCGATTTTAACGCTGCTGCTCCTTTTGAGCTTTTCCGAACTTTTCGAGGGACGCCGCATTTCCGCCGGAGCGATCTACGGCCTTGCTATTATGACAAAGTGGCAGGCGCTTATCTATGGTCCTGTGCTTGCGGCGGAGTATCTCCTTTCCATCCGGAAAAAGGAGGATGCTCTGCACACGGTCGGCGGCGTTGCGGCGGCGCTTCTCGTCATCTTCGCCGTTTCGCTTCCGTTCCGGGGCGATCAGGGACTTTTCTGGGTCGTCGGACGGTTTTTGAATTCCGCGGGCGGGTACGATTATGCGAGCGTGGAGGCGTACAATTTCCTTGCGCTCTGCGGCGGGAACTGGAAATCCGCCGAGCTTTCCCTTGTGCCGGGGATCTCGTACAAAGCCTTCGGCATGGTCATGATCGTGCTTGCTGTCGTGCTTTCCATTGCGATGCAGGTCATTTCGCGCCGGAGAGAAGGCGGAGATACGCTTCGCGCTCGTCCCGAGCGGCTGCTGATCCCTGCGGCGTTCTGCATGTTCATGATCTTCACGTTTGGCCACTATATGCATGAGCGGTATGTGTTCCCCGTGATGGCGCTGCTGGCATTCGCTTATGCTGCCACACGGGATAAGAGGCTTCTCGCTTCGTCCATGCTTTTGAGCGTTGTTCTTGCGCTCAACGAGACGACGGCGATGTACGTTGTATCCAACGCTGCCTCGGCAGCCGTCCGCGGCACGCAGCAGCACCAGATCGTGATCGGCGTATGCTCGCTTTTTGAAGTATTGATGTTTTTCTATACAGCCAAGGTCTGTCTGGAACGCGGTTTCGGGCAGAAGGATCGGAGGTGACGAGCCGTGCAGGAAATTTTTTCTTCCAAGGAGCGCAGTACCCGCTTGGACCGTGGAGATAAGCGCCTGATGTGGGCGCTGACGCTCATTTATACGGTATTCACGCTTCTGAATCTCGGCACGCTCTCGTTCCCGACGAGCGTGTGGACTGCGCAGAGCGGTGCGGCAGTACGCATCGATCTTGGTGCGGAATATGATGTTGCCGAAATATGGACGAACGGGAACATTGCCGAGGGCTCGGCGGTGTTCACCGGCGACGACGGCTCCACGGCGGAGTATACGCAGAAATACGCGACCATGTTTACCTGGCGCACGCAGACCGCCGCCATGCACACGCGGTATATAACACTGCAATGCACGGCGGGAAAGGTTTCTCTCAACGAGATCGCCTTCTTCGATGCCGGCGGCAATCGCCTTCCGGCTGTGATCGCCGCCGGAACAACAGAGGGCGCGGCGCTTCTCGATGAGCCGGACACGGTACCGGATGAGCCAAGCTATCTGAACGGCATGTACTTTGACGAGATCTACCATGCCCGCACGGCGTATGAGTTTCTCCATACGATGAGCGTATACGAATGGACACACCCGCCGCTCGGCAAGATCCTCATCATGCTCGGCGTTGTGATCTTCGGCATGAAGCCGTTCGGGTGGCGCGTCGTTCCGGCGCTTTTCGGCGCGGCAATGCTGCCGGTGTTTTTTACGCTGGCAAAGCGGCTGTTCCGCCGGAGAGATCTGGCGTTTCTGGCCGCGGCGCTCCTTGCGCTGGACACGATGCACTTTACACAGACGCGTATTGCCACGGTCGATGTGTTCATCCTGTTTTTCATTCTGCTCATGGTTCTGTTCATGACAGACTATATCCAGATGGATTACATGACAGAGCCGCTCAAAAAACTCTTTCTTCCGCTCGGCGCGTGCGGCGTAAGCTTCGGTCTCGGCGTGGCATCCAAATGGACGGGTCTGTACGCCGGAGCCGGGCTCGCCGTGATGTTCTTCGCGCACATGATACGCGCCGGTATTGCCTGCCGGAAGGATACTGCGGCGCGCAGGGAGTTCTGGCGCAGGACATGGGCGACAGTCGGTTTCTGCTGCGTGTTCTTCCTCGCGATCCCGGCGCTCATTTATTATCTTTCGTATATTCCGTTTTTCCGCTATGAAGCTACAAAGCCGAACGGCGTCGGCAGCATAGCGCTTGTGCTGCAGCAGCAGGAGTCCATGTATCATTACCATCACGATCTGACCGCAACGCACACCTGTCAGTCTGCATGGTATGAATGGCCGTTCACATCCCGCTCCGTGTGGTTTTACTTCCGGTCGCTTGGAGAAAACCGTGTTTCCAGCATCTCTTCAACCGGCAGCCCGGCTGTGTGGTGGGTCTCCGCTATCGGAACCATTCTGCTGGCCGTAGAAGCATTGTTCCGTCGGACAAAGAAAGAGTCTGCACATTGGAAGCAGGCCGGATATATCCTGCTCATTGCGATTGCGGCAAACTATCTGCCGTGGACGCTCGTGCCGCGCTGCACGTTCCAGTATCATTTCTTTACCACGTTCCCGTTTGTCGTGCTTGCCGCCATTCTGTTTTTGCAGCACATGGAAGAGAGCGGGGAAGTGTCCGGAAAGGTCAAGTGGATCTGGCTCAGCGTCGCCGCTGCATATTTTGTTCTCATGTATCCGGCGGCCTCGGGGCTTCCGATGCCGCGGCTCTACGCGCAGTTCCTTGAATATGTACTCCCGTGTGGGCAGCTTTTCTTCGGCGCGGTTTGACCGATAAAAAGATGCAATGCGGCAGCGATCTCAATGGGATCGCTGCCGCATTTTCATATGCATTGACTTTAAAAAATTCGGAAGCTGGAATCGGAGCAGAAGTTGTCGGTACTGTAGAGCAAAAGCACCCGGTCAATAGCGTTTTCTGCAATATATTCCTTGACAGAGCCTGTATAATACCGGAGATCGATCAAGTGAATCTCGGAAAAGGCATCCGTCAAAAACGGCACGAGCGAATCGGCGTAGGAATCGCGCAGAATGAGCAGGGAAGGGGCATTTTCCGTCCCGGTATCCACAACGGCGCGGGGAATGTTCCCGCCGAGGAAGAAGGTATATTTGTCCTTGATCGTGAGCTTGTCATAATTGTAGAGCGGCAGCGTCTCTTCGACCCCGTTTGTTTCGTACCGGGTAACGGACGAATTCTCCGGCGCGGCGATCAGCGTTTCCATCTCGTCCGGAACGATCCAGAAAAAGCCGGAGGAGGAATAGAGTGTTCCGCAGAAGTCCTCAGAGACGGTTTCCTGTGTGAGTGTATTTTTATCGATCTCCGGCAAGCCCCAGGAGGAACGCAGGGCATTGGCGGCATAATAGGCGCCGAGGGACGTCCAGTGGTGGTCGGTGCGATAGAAAATGTATTCGCTGCTGTGTGCCGTGAGGGTGGAGGAAAGATCGATCGTGTCCAGAGCCGTCTGCGCATAGGCGCTGTTGATCACCGCTTGCTGATCGTCGTTCGGAGCACCGTCCGGCAGGATGTCCGCATAAAGCTGTGCCGTCGTGGGGATCAAGGCGAGCGAGACCGGAACACCGGTGTCCGTGAGTAAATCCGCTGCCTGCACGGCGCGCGCGAGTGCGTCTTCCTCCGGCGCTTCGAACGGCTCGATCAGACGGCCGCCGTCGCAGAGAAACACGCCGTTATTCTGCCGCTTTCCCTGCGCAAGCTCTGCGCCCGCTTTTGTTTCGATCCATGTATCCCGTCCGGCAAATTGGTCGCTGCAATAAGATTCAAAACGAGTGGCAAAAGAACCGGAAAAAAGGGAAGAGAAGCTGAACTTCGGCAGCGTCTGCAGCTGCCGGTTTTCCTTTTCCGAAAAGTCCTTGTCCGGCAGAAGCAGATTCAGCAGGAAAAACCCGCCGATGAACACGGAAAAGAGGGCGGCAATAATTCGATTGGTCGTTTTTGACATCAATTTTGGCCTCCTTCCGTCAGAACCGGAAGTACAGGAACGGATTGTACGTCGCGTCTACGAGATATGCCGTAGAGATCACCAGACAAAGCGCGACAAGCACCGGCGTGAGTACATTTTGTATTCTCTGCGGAATGCGCTGAAAGAGCTTTTTGGGGACGGGTGTCGCTGCGATGGCTGCGATACAAAGAATGACGGCATAGCTTCGCGCGTAAAATGTGTCGGCTGTCGTGGCCGCAGCGCCGCTTGCGCCGAACATCGCGCCCCAATAGTGCACGACCTCGCCGACGGAGTTGAGCTGGAAGAGCATCCACCCGACGACGGCAACGAGCAGCGCGTAGATGTGCGCCAGAACCGGCACTTTTTCGAGCTTTTTGAGAAGGAAAACCTTTTCCAGAATCAGAAACACCGCATAGTACAGTCCCCAAAGCAGAAATGTCCAGTTTGCGCCGTGCCAGAGGCCGGTGAGTGCCCAGACGATGAGAATATTCAATATCTGCCGGGGCAGGCCGCGGCGGTTGCCGCCGAGGGGGATATAGAGATAATCACGGAACCATGTGCCGAGCGACATATGCCAGCGCCGCCAGAATTCCGTGACGCTCTTCGAGATGTACGGATAATTGAAGTTCTCCAGAAACTCAAAGCCGAGCATCCGCCCGAGACCGATGGCCATATCCGAGTAGCCGGAAAAATCAAAGTAGAGCTGGAGAGAAAAGGCGAGCGCGCCGAGCCACGCTCCGGCAAAGCTCAGCTCCGGAGCAGCGGCATAGATATCCCAGAGCGCGCCGATGTTGTTGGCGAGCAGCACCTTCTTCCCGAGACCGATGGCAAACCGCTGCACGCCGGAGGAAAACTGTTCGGAGCTGAGACGCCGCGTGCCAAGCTGGGAGGCCACGTCCTTATACCGGACGATCGGCCCGGCGATCAGCTGTGGGAAGAGCGCCACAAATGTACCGAAGCGGATAAAGTTTTTCTGTTCCTCGGTGTCGCCGCGGTATACGTCGATCGGATAGGACATCGTCTGGAACGTGTAGAAGGAAATGCCGATCGGCAGCGTGAGCCCGAGCGCGGGGATGCTTATGCCGGGAATGCGGCTGAGCGTCGCGGCGAGCAGATCGAAGTATTTGAAGAAAATGAGCAGCGCGAGGTTGACAACGGTATTGACCGTCAGAACGGCCCGCGCTTTTTTATCGTCGGTCAGCCTATAGCGGGCGATGAGGAGTCCGGCAGCATAGTTCAGCGCGATGGAGAATACCATCAGCAGGATGTACACCGGCTCGCCCCAGCCGTAAAACACGAGATTTAAGATAAAAAGCCAGAGATTCCGATACCGCGCCGGCACGATATAGTATACCGCCAGCACGACCGGCAGATATACAAACAGGAATAGAATGCTTGAAAAGACCATAGATGTACAACTCTCCGTAATGCATTATCTATTTATCGGATTTATCCGGGGAAAATTTGCCGAGAGGATTGGCCTGCGCCGCAATGCGCAGCTCGGAATTATCCACATGCGTATAGATCTGTGTGGTGTTCAGATTTTCATGGCCCAGAAGCTCCTGCAATGTACGCACGTCCACACCGTTCGAGAGCATCAGCGTTGCCGCCGTGTGGCGCAGCTTGTGCGCGGAATACTTGTCGGCGTCCAGACCGGCACGCAGGAGAGATTTCTTCACCATGGCGTGCAGCGCTTCGCGGGTAATGCGCGTGCGGCGGCTGGAAAGGAACAAAGCGTTCCGATCAATGGCGGCAATATCCCGGCGGACGATCAGATAATCGTTGATCGCCTGCGCCGTGGCGTCGTTGAGATAGACGACGCGCTCTTTGTTGCCCTTGCCGAGCACGCGAATATGATCGCTCCGAATGTCTGAGAGATTCATCCCGGCAATTTCGGAAATACGAAGGCCACAGTTGAGGAATATTGTTAAAATGCAGAAATCGCGCTCCTTGTGCATTCCGTCCACGCTGTTTAGTAAACGCTCGCTTTCCTCCAGCGTCAGATAGCGGGGGAGAGACCGCTTGGAACGCGGGGAGTCGAGATCCTGCAAAGGGTTCTCGTCAAGGAGCTTGGCTTTTGTCGTGAGATACTTATAAAAGCCGCGGATACTGGAGACCTTTCGGGCGCGGGACGCGGCGTTTAGGCCAAATTCCTCGCTGCGGGCGCGGGTGAATTTGGCTTTGTCGCGGGAAAGAAACGCCAGATAATCATAAACCTCCGCAAGCGTAACGCGGGAGACAAAGTCCAGATCCACATCGAGGATCGAAACTTCGGAAAGCTCCGCGGCACGGGGAACGAGCCCGCGCTCGATCTTCAAAAAGCGGAAGAAATTCCGCAGATCGAGAAAATACTCATCGACCGTAGCGCGGGAGTGACCCTTGATCGTTTCATGGTATATTAAATAGTCCCGCAGAATGGGGGGCGCTTCATAGCGGTAGTCCATAGATGAACCTCACAGCAGAAAACCGCCGGACAGGGGAAGGCATTTCCGGCTATACATAAAATTAAACAAAATAAAGATTTTGTTTAATTTAGGGGAGCCCTTTTTAAATGAATATGGCGGTAACGGCATCGCGGACGTTTTTTGCCGGCAACAGCTTCATGTCCTTTGGGAGCTTTATGTCATCTTTGCAATGCGCCGGTATAACGCAGCGCTTGAATCCAAGCCGTGCAAGCTCCTGCAGGCGTTGATTGATTGACGGAACGGATCGAATTTCTCCTGTGAGTCCGATTTCGCCAATCGCGGCAAGATCTTCCCCGATAGGCTTGTCCCGCAGACTGGACGCAATGGCCAGCGCGATGGCAAGGTCCGCCGCGGGCTCGTCCAGCTCCAGACCGCCGACAACATTTACATAGGCGTCGCACGCGGCGACGTGTACGCCGCCGCGTTTTTCCAGTACGGCAAGCAAAAGCATCAGCCGGTTGAAGTCCACGCCGTTTGCCGTGCGGCGGGACTGATTAGCATTCGACGGTGAAAGCAGCGCCTGAACCTCGGCGAGGATCGGCCGCGAGCCCTGCATTACACAGGAAACGCATGTACCGGGCGCGTTGACCGGACGGCCGGACAGCATGACCTCGGACGGATTCGGAACTTCCCGCAGTCCCGTATCGCACATTTCAAATACGCCGATCTCGTTTGTGGAACCGAAACGGTTTTTTGCGGCACGCAGAATGCGGTAATTGAGCGAACGGTCGCCTTCAAAATACAGCACGCAGTCCACCATGTGTTCCAGAACCTTCGGTCCGGCGATCGCGCCTTCCTTATTGACGTGGCCGATGACAAACGCGGTGATATTCATGGTTTTTGCAAGCTGCATCACCGCCATGGTGCAGTCTTTCACCTGACCAATGCTGCCGGGCGCGGAGGCGATGTCGTTATTGTACATCGTTTGTACCGAGTCGATGATCAGAATATCCGGTTTCAGATCCTCCACGCTCTGTGTAACGGCGTTGATATCCGTTTCTGCAAGGACGAAAAGATCGTCACTCGATACGCCGAGCCGCTGTGAGCGCATTTTAAGCTGGCGCTGGCTTTCCTCACCGGTCACATACAGGATCTTCGCGTCCGGGATATTACCGCATATTTGCAGCAGCAGCGTGGATTTTCCGATGCCGGGCGCGCCGCCGACCAGTACGAGCGAGCCGCGAACAGCGCCGCCGCCGAGAACGCGGTCCATTTCCGCCATGCCGGTGGAAAAACGAATTTCTTCCTCGTCGTCAAGCTGTGCAACGGGCTTCGGGACGCTCCGGCGCGTTCCGGCGATCTTTACGGCGGCGCTTTTTGCCGCAGCATTGCCGGACGGCGCGGAGGGTGCTTCCACGATCGTGTTCCACGCGCCGCACGCCGGGCAGCGGCCGAACCATTTTCCGGTTTCATTGCCGCATTCCGTGCAGAAAAACACACTTTTGGCTTTCATAAAACGCCTTTCTCTGTAAACTGGAGATAGCACGCCGTCAAGACGGACGCGATCTTTTTCTGATAGTCCGTGCTTTGCAGAAGCGATAGCTCCTGCGGATGCGAAAGGAATCCGCACTCGACCAGCACGGCAGTACACTGAACGTGGGACATAATGTAAATGTCCTTCCCTGCCGGCACCGGGACGCGCCGGTTTTCCGGCAGCAGCGCCGCGGTGAGCCGGGATTGGATAAGCTCGGCCAAAGCGCGGCTGGGTTCATTCTGCGCGTATAAAACCTGGGAGCCGCGCGGCCCGGATGAGGGATAGATGTTCTGATGGATGCTCAAAAAAACCGGAGAATCCACGCTTTCGGCGATCTCTACCCGCCGCCGTGTATCCCATTTTTTCATGGCGGCAATGGTTTTTGCCTCCGACGGATAGGTGATCTCCTCGGTATCGCGCGTCATAACGGTATCAACGCCGAGAAAAGCGCATAGATCCCGGACGCGCAGCGCCACAGAAAGATTCAAAGCACTTTCCGCCGTCCCGTCCGGCGCTACAGCACCGCCGTCCGCACCGCCATGGCCGGGATCAAGGATCAGCACAGGCGGCGAGTCTGCGGCCTCCGCCGACACGGATCGGGTATCCGTACCCGATAAAAACACACATTGTATTATGACACAAATCCAAAGGAATGACAAGGTGAAAAGCGCGGCATCTTCCGCGCGGACGCTTCTATACAGCTTTTTAACAAACAAAATGCATCGCCTCCCTCAAGCTATGCTATGAGAGCGGCGATGCATTTTATGAGCGGAAGGACTCAGCCCTCCTTCAGGAATTTCTCCAGCCGGTCAAGGCCCTCTTTGATGGTCTCGAGCGACGTGGCATACGTCCAGCGGACAAAGTTCGGCGCGTCGAACGCGCAGCAGGAGACGACCGCGACAAGGCCCATTTCCAGAAATGCCATGGCGAAATCGTCGGCGTTATGGATCACACGCCCGCCGAGCGTGCGGCCGATGAGCTTTTCAAGATTCATCATCACATAAAAAGCGCCGTCCGGCTTCAGGCAGCTCACACCGTCGATCTGGTTCATGCGCTCTACGAGATAATTCCGGCGCTCCTCAAACACCTTGCGCATTTCCTCCACGCTGTCCTGCGGGCCGCGCATGGCCTCCGCCATCGCCGCCTGGTTCATGGCGCCGATGTTGCCGAGCGCGTGGCTCAGGCAGTTCGTCATAACTTTGGCAATGCGCTTGTCGCCGCAGGCGGCAAAGCCGCAGCGCCAGCCGGTCATGGAATAGCTCTTGGATACGCCGTTGATGATGATCGTGTGCTTCTTTACTTCTTCGCCGAGCGCTGCGACGCTGGTGAATTTGCGTCCGTCGTAGCAGAGGCGGTAGTAAATCTCGTCAGCGATGATGTAAATATCGTGACGCAGGCAGACCTCCGCAAGCGCTTCCAGCTCTTCCTTGGAGTAGATCATGCCGGTCGGGTTGGACGGGTTGTTGAGCACGAGCGCCTTCGTCTTATCCGTAATGGCGGCTTCGAGCTGCGCCGGCGTCATTTTGAAATGCTGCGCCTCCGTCGTCGGGACGATCACCGGAACGCCGCCGACCATGCGGATCTGCTCGGTATAGCTGACCCAGTACGGCGCGGGAACAATGACCTCGTCGCCGGTATCGAGCAGCGTGAAAAATGTGGCATACAGGCACGCCTTTGCGCCGTTGGAGATAACAATGGCGTCATAATCAAAGTCCACGCCAAGGTCTTCCTTCATGCGGTACGCGACCGCCTTACGCGCTTCGATGGTGCCGGGCGTCGGCGTATACTTTGTCTGACCCTCCCGGATGACACGGATCCCCGCTTCCTTGATATGGTCGGGCGTATCAAAATCCGGCTCCCCTGCCCCAAAGCCTACGACGGGAATACCCTCCGCCTTCATCTGCTTGAATTTCGAGTTGACCGCCAGCGTTGCGGACGGAGCAACGGCGGAACGGATCTTGGATAATTCTTTCATGGCAAAGCCCTCCATACAAGTATGGCGTCATTATATGGCATAGATAACAAAAATGCAATACCTAATTTAGTAAAAAATGCGCAGCCGAGGCGTTTTTTTCGCCTCGGCGTGCAAGTTTGCTTATATGATTATGCAAATCAGGGATCCGCCGCCTTCATTGACGATGCGTGTAAGCGTCTGCTGCAGCTTTGCCTGTGCATTGACGGGCATCTGCCGAAGCTTTGTGATAACGCCTTCGCTCGCAATATCATACAGCGATTTGCCGAAGATGTTCGATTCCCAGATGCGGCTCGTGTCGCCCTCAAAGCCCTGCAGGAGAAAGTTGATGATCTGCTCCGAGGCTTTTTCCCCGCCGAGCGCGGGGCTGACCTCGGTTTCGATGTTCGCCATAATCATATGGATGGACGGCGCAGATGCCTTGAGCCGCACGCCGTAGCGTCCTCCCTGCCGGACGATCTCCGGCTCTTCGAGCTTGAGCTCATCCGACGACGGCACAACGATCCCGTATCCGGTTTCCCGGACATCTTTCAGAGCGCTGCTGATGCGGTCGTATTCGTTCTTGATGCCGCGCATTTCGGTCAGAAGCGCCATCAGATCGCCGTCATCGCGGATAGCAAAGCCGGACTGCTCGCTGATCGTCTGATAATAGAGCGCTCTCGGCAGGTCTACCCGGATATCCGCGATGCCGCGCCCCATCTGCAGCGCCGCAACAGATACGGAGAGAATGTTTTCCTCCGCCCGCAGCGTGTCCGCCATCGGATAGACGTCACGGATACGGTGAATGATCTGCGCCGAGGCGCGCACGCCGTTATAGAGCGATGTGCGCAGCGGGTGCTCGATCGGCAGCGCATCCACCCAGCTCGGCAGGAAAACGTCCAGCTCGGAGAGCGGAAATTCACACAGCGCCGATTTGAGGATCTCACTGATATCATTTTCCGACAGCTCCAGACAGTTTACGCAGACGCAGCCCGTGCCGTATTTCTCCCGGATCGATCGGCACAGAGCTTTTGCGCTTTCCGCGTTTGGTTCGGCGCTGTTGAGAACAACGGTGAACGGCTTTCCGATCTCCTGCAGCTCGCGGATCACGCGCTCCTCCGCCGGGACATAATCCTCACGGGGAATCTCGCAAATCGTGCCGTCGCAGGTGACGACCAGCCCGATCGTCGAATGCTCGGCGATGACCTTATAGGTTCCCTGCTCCGCTGCTTCGGTCAGAGATATCTCCTTATCGAACCACGGCGTTGTCACCATGCGTTCAACGCCGTCTTCAAACTGGCCGGAAGCACCCTTGACCATGTAGCCGACGCAGTCGATCAGCCGGACGGAAAGATCGGTATCTTCGCCGAGGCGGATCGTCACCGCCTCTTCCGGAATGAATTTCGGCTCCGCTGTCATAATGGTGCGTCCGGAGCCGCTCTGCGGCAGCTCATCGCGGGCACGCTCTTTCCGGTAGACATTATCTATGCGCGGAATAACGAGCGTTTCCATGAAGCGCTTGATGAAGGTGGACTTGCCCGTCCGAACCGGACCCACCACACCAAGATATATATCTCCGTCCGTGCGGAGAGCGATGTCCTCGTAAATCGTTGATTCAGACACGGTCAGACCCCCTGTACATGATTTCAATGCATCCTATGGGGATAAGCCTGCAAATATGCTTGTTTTAGAATCCGAATCCGCGCGAGAGCGGCCCCTGCAGCCGCGAAAGACATACGTCGATCTCCGGGAAGCCCTGCCGCAGCATTTCTGCGAGGGACGGCATGACAACGTTTTCGGTGGCGAAGTGGCCTCCTTCCAGGAGATTCAGCCCCAGCTCCGCGCCGTCGATCCACTGGTTATGTTTGATCTCACCGGTCAGTACCGTGTCGCAGCCGCGCTGTGCCGCCTCATAGAGTATGTCCCCGCCCGCGCCGCCGCAGAGCGCCAGATATTCTACACGGCGTCCGGCGTCGTAATACCGCATATCGGGCGCGGAGAGCGCTGTGCGTGTCTGGGTGAGGAACTCTGAAAGCGGCATCGCCTCCGGCAGACGGCAGAAGCAGCCGATGTCCGGCGTATACTCCAGCTCTTCCCCGCCGACGGCGTTGGCAAGAGCCGTATTTACGCCGCCCTCAAGCGCGTCGAGATTCGTGTGCAGGCAGATGGCCGAGAGATTCCCCTGCAAAAGGGCAATGACGCGCTTTGCGTCCGGTGTGTCCGTGCAGACGCGGCGCAGCGGTGTAAAGATGACCGGATGATGGGAGACGATCAGCTCCGCATGGAGCGACAGCGCCTCCTCGATGGTCTGCTGCGTGATATCCAGCACGACGAGCACACGGCTCACCTCGCGTTCCGGAAAGCCGCAGAGCAGCCCAACGTTATCAAAATCCAGTTTGAGCGAGGATGGTACACGCTCTTCCAGATAACCAGCTATTTCACGAACCGTCGCCATGGTATTTCCTCCTCATTTCCGCAATGTCCGCCGCGGCAAGGCGCAGCGCGTTCAGCCTCTCACGGTCGCTCTCCCGTCCGGAGCGTTCCAGACCGCGAACGGCGATATCGAGCCGTTTGTCCTGTTCCGCGAGGACATCGGAGAACAGCGTGTCGTTCGAGACCAGCGAATACTTCCCGCAATACAGCTCTCCTGCCGAAAGAGCCTCCGGAGCACCGGCGCGCACGGTGAGAATAGAATAAAGGCGTCCGGCGTCACGCACGAGCCGCTCTGCGCGGATCATTAGCCCGAGCGACGGCAGCGCGGCGCGAAGCTCCTCCGGCCTCGACATCGGCTGCAGGATGCAAAGGGCATTCCGGCACGCCCACGGCGCGGCGCGAAGGATCGCCGCGATATTCTCCCCGCCCATACCGGCGATCACGACCGTATCGACACTGTCCGGCGAGATGCCGGTCAGCCCGTCGCAGAGGACGCAGAAAAGGTCCTGCACGCCGGCGGCACAGGCATTTTCCTTCGCGCGGGAGAGCGGACCGGGCCGGATATCCGTGGCCACGGCACTTTGGATCTTTCCGTCCAGCAAAAGACGGATGGGAAGCAGCGCGTGGTCTGTCCCGACGTCGGCAAGGCGCGCACCGTCCGGAACGAGCGCGGCGATGGCTGCAAGGCGCGGCGGTAATTTAAATGTATGATCCATAAGCCTTATGAAAAACGGCGAGGACGCTATATGCCCTCGCCGTTTTTACTCCTTTGAATTTCAGCCCTGAGCCGCGATAAACTCGTTGACCTTCTCGACAAACTTATCGACATCGACGCCGTGCGCAGCGCAGGCTTCCTCGACGTTCTCGCCGCTCGCCATGGCGCAGCCCATGCAGTGCATGCCGATCGCCTGGAACATCGGCGCGACGAACGGAGCGTTCTCCATAATCTCGGCGATCAGAGTAGTCTTTTCAATCTGGTACATTGTTTGACCTCCTAAGAAGTATATAGACGTATTATACCCATGCTGTTCCTATTTTTCAACCGGTTTCGACGAAATCGGGAAAAAGAAAACGGGAGCGGATGATCCGCTCCCATTTCCTGTGTCAGATGACCCAAAATGCAAATTACTGGTTCGCCTTGATCTTGGCGAAGCAATCGCTGCAGTAGACCGGACGGTCAGACTTGGGCTCAAACGGCACGCGAGCCTCGCCGCCGCAGGCGGCGCAGGTAGCCGTGAAGTACTCACGGGGACCGCGAGCGGAGTTCTTGCGCGCGTCACGGCAGGCCTTGCAGCGCTGGGGCTCGTTCTGGAAGCCGCGCTCCGCATAAAACTCCTGCTCACCGGCGGTGAAAACGAACTCTTTGCCGCACTCTTTGCATACCAGGGTCTTGTCCTCGTACATTTGCTGATCCTCTCTTTGATTCTGCCCTTGGGCTTGATATTGCGTTCAGCTTTCGCTGTTGTCGCCTGAAGAAATTATCCGGGAGAGCTTGCGCCGGATCCGCTGTATGGCGTTGTCTACCGCTTTTTCGGTTCGTCCGCTGGCCGCGGCCATGTAAGAATAAGAATATCCCGCTAAATACAACGGCAGGATCTTCTGTTCAAAGGGTGACAAGCACCGGGAAAATGTCTGGAAAAATTCGTCTGTGCGCTCTCTCGCCAAAACCTGTTCTTCCGGGGAGTTCCGTAAATCAAGGGCCGCATACATACCGGGACGGATGCCTTCGCTGCCGAACGCATCCTCCAGCGATACGCCGCTGTTGAGAGGGATATGCTTCAAACAAGACGCCGATTTGATCGCACTGAAGATCCGCCGCCGGATGCACAGTTCCGCATACGCCTTGAAAGGGACGCCCTGCGCGGGTCTGTACTCCCGGATCGCGGAGAGAAGGCCGAGCATTCCCTCCTGCGTGAGATCTTCGCTGTCCCCTCCGGCAAGAAAATACGGTCTTGCGCAGATCCGGACAAGCTGATTGTACCGAGCTGCTAACGCATCTTCCGCCCCGACCGAGCCGGAAACAGACATTTGCTGAAGCTGCTCATCGCTGAAGCACTGAAAATCTTCCATAAAAAAACCATTTTATAAACGGATTATATTTGTTTTTATCAACAAAGTCAAGAGAAATATGAATGAATTATGAAGTTTTTTCCAAATTCCCCGGTAAAATCACAGATCGAGCTGCTGCTGACCGTGAAACGGGATGCCGAGATGCTCATATGCCTTCTGCGTAACGCACCGGCCGCGCGGGGTACGGGTGAGAAATCCCTGCTGCAGAAGGTAGGGTTCGTAGACATCCTCGAGCGTAACGGATTCCTCGTTGATCGTGGCAGCGAGCGTTTCCACGCCGACCGGACCGCCGGAATAATACTCGATGATGCTGCGGAGCATGCGCCGGTCGAGCGAGTCGAGCCCGAGATGGTCGATCTCCAGCCGGTTGAGCGCCTCGTCCGCCACTTGCCTTGTGATAACGCCGTCTGCCGTCACCTGCGCAAAATCGCGCACGCGGCGAAGGATGCGGTTGGCGATACGCGGCGTGCCGCGGCTGCGGCGGGCGATCTCCTCCGCCCCGTCGTGCTCAATGCTTATGCCGAGGATACCGGCGCTGCGCTCAACGATGCGGCGGAGCTCCTCCGGCGTATACAGCTCCAGACGGAGAATGACGCCGAAGCGGTCGCGCAGCGGCGCGGAAAGCTGGCCGGAGCGTGTTGTCGCGCCGATGAGCGTAAATTTCGGCAGATCGAGCCGAATGGAGTTCGCGGAAGGTCCCTTGCCGATGATGATGTCGATGGCGAAGTCCTCCATCGCGGGATATAGGATCTCCTCGACCGCGCGGTTCATGCGGTGGATCTCGTCCACGAAGAGAATGTCGTTCTCCTGCAGATTTGTGAGAAGCGCCGCAAGATCGCCGGGTTTTTCAATGGTCGGCCCGGAGGTGATGCGCATATTTACGCCCATCTCGTTGGCGATAACGGCGGCGAGCGTCGTTTTGCCGAGTCCGGGAGGGCCGTGGAGAAGGACGTGGTCGAGCGCTTCCCCGCGCATCTTTGCCGCCTGAATGAAAATGCGGAGGTTTTCCTTTGCGCGCTCCTGCCCGATATATTCGTTCAGATACCGCGGGCGGAGCGAGCCCTCGCCGGCATCCTCCGGCAGAGCCGTGGATCGGGTTATCAATTCATTTTCCTGCTCCGCATCCGAAAAGCTGATCGCCAAGCTGCTCCGCCTCCTTTTACTTCATCAGTTTTTTCAGCGCCTGCCGTACGATATCCTCGACGGACAGATTCTGAATATCCAGTCCCTTGAGCGCTGCGGCGATCTCGTTTCCGCCGTAGCCGAGCACGCCGAGCGCCGCCGCCGCATCGGAGAGCTTGTCTCCGCCGGATGCCGCCGCGGGCGCATAAGCGCCGGATGAGCCGAAAGAGCTGTCCCCGACGGCGCCGCCGGAGAATTTATCTTTCAGCTCCATGATCACGCGCTGCGCGATCTTTTTTCCGATACCGGGGGCTGCCGTCAGCGCCTTCTCGTTGCCGGACATAATAGCAAGAGAGAGGGATTCCGGCGTGTTCGCGGAGAGGATCGCCTGCGCGGCCTTCGCGCCGACGCCGGAAACGCCGATCAGCAGCTCAAAGCAGCGCTTTTCCTCCGCTGTCGCGAAGCCGTAAATGTCAAAGCAGTCCTCACGGATGATCGTGCAGGTATAAAACCGGGCCTTCTCGCCGATGCGTACCCGCGAGAGCGAGTTGACCGTGGTATTGACAGCATATCCCACACCGCCGCAGTCCACGACGGCGACGGGGCCGTCGATCAGGGAAACGACGCCTTCTATATAGTAGAACACAGATCCCGGTCTCCTTCCCTTGTTAAAAGCGATGTAACGCTGCGGGCGTGGCAGAGCGCGATAGCGACCGCGTCCGCCGCGTCATCCGGCCGCGGAACGGCGGTCAGATGTAAAATGCGGCGGACCATGTCCATGACCTGCCGTTTTTCCGCCATGCCGTATCCCACGACGGCCTGCTTCACCTGCATTGGCGTATACTCATACACCGGCACGCCGCAGCGAAACGCGCAGAGCAATATGACGCCGCGGGCATGCGCAACAGGGATGCCTGTCGTGATGTTTTTGCTGAAGAAAAGCTCCTCAATGGAGATAGCATCCGGATTGCAGGAGCGGATCAGCTCCTCGAGATCCGAATAGATCCGGTCAAGGCGCGATGAGAGCGGGGTATGCGCCGGAGTCGTGATGACGCCGCAGGAAATCATCCTCTGATGCATGCCGGAGGATTCCACCAACCCAAAGCCGACGGTAGCGACGCCGGGGTCAATGCCGAGAATTTTCATACCGCTCCCCTTTCTTATCTTATTAATTCTACCATAAAACCGCTCCCATGGCAATGCTTTTCCGGGAGAGGAAAAACGGGTTGGAGCAATTCCAACCCGTTTCAAAAGTTTATGGAAAACTTATTTCTGCTCAGACCAGATGCGGGAGGAATAGAGAATGCCCGCAATACCGGCAACCGTATCGACCATGGCCGCGAACCAAAGCTGATAGGTAACGCCGAGGAGCGCCAGAACGAGGAGCACAGCCTTGACGGCGAGAACGGCAAGGATCAGCTGCCGCACTGTGGAGCGCGTGGCCTTTGCCGCGTCGATCGCGCCGGCGATGGGCGCAGCCGTTTTGTCCATGATAACGGCGCTGCCCGTCTGCATGGAGGCCTCGGACGCGAGACCGTCGATGCACACGCCGATATCCGCCGCATTGAAGCACGCGGTATCGCCGTTTGCCTCGCCCATATACAAAACGCTGTTGACCGGGAAGCGTTCTTTGATCTCCTGGATTTTTTCCAGACGGTCCATCGGCATGCATTGCGCGTAATACTCGCGCACACCGGCGGAAACGGCAGCGGTACGGGTCTTTTCGGGGCTGTCCGCCGAGAGCATGATGCACTCGCATCCCGCGCCGGACACGGCGCTGAAGGAGGCTCTGGCATCGTCGCGGATCGTATCGGAGAGATAGATGCAGCCGGCATACTGATCGTTGACAGCCATATACACGGTAATGCTGTCCCCGACAGGGTCGGTAACAGTGACGCCGTTTTTCTCCATATAGGCCGCATCGCCCATGCGGATGTCGATCCCGTCGATCACGGCGGTGATACCGTCGGGCTCTTCGGTGAATTCTTCAATGAGAGAGGCGTCAATCGCCTGTCCGTACGCCTTGGCGATGGATGCGGCAACGGCGGTGGAAGAGCCGGATTCGGCGTGCGCGGCAACCTTGAGCAGCACCGCGGGGTCGAGCCGCTCCGACTTCACGGAGGCCACACGGTAAAAGCCGGTGGAGAGCATTTCGTCCTTATCGAACACAACCGCGCCTGCGCGGGAAAGGCCGTCCAGAACGAAGGCGTCCTTCACGACAACGCCGCTTTGCAGCGAACGGAAGAGCCCGGCAAGGTACATAAACGGCAGCGGCGCAAGGAAAGCCGTCGGGCAGGAAATGATGAGGAGAACGAGCGCGCGGTGAATGGCTTCCTCGGTCGGGACCGTGGAGAAGATCAGAAGGAGAAGCGCGATCAGGACACTCACACCGAGAGCGAACGGGGCGTAAACTCTCGCATAGCGTTCCACCGAATCGGCCTCGGGGCCATAGACAGCCTCCGGATCGGAAACGGTGTCGATCTCGCGGGCGAAAACGGAATCGGAGGCGGGGGCGAGCACCGTGCAGCGCACGGCAGCGCTGCTGTTGACAGCGCCCGCAGGGATCTTTTGTCCGGCCGTGACTTCGCGGCGGGCGGTATGCCCGAAGATCGGGGCGAAATCGAGCGTGACGGAGCCTTCCAGAATTTCGAGATCGGCCGGAGCGCGCTGGCCGCGTTCGAGAATAAGGATATCGCCAAGCTGGACATTCTCCGGCGGAATGGAGGTCTTTTCCTCACCACGGAGAACGGTGACACTCGCCACATAGGGGTCTACACGGTCGCGGAAGCTGGACTTCGTAAGAGCGGAGGCGTACGCGCGGACGATACACCCGGCCTGATAGATCAGCATGACGGCGGCAGCCTCATAGCCTTCGTTGATCGTAAAGGCGAGGATCGCTGCAATGGAAACGAGCAGCTCCTCCCCGAGACGGTGTTCCCGGACGAGCCGGACGCAGGCCTGATACAGCACGTCAAAACCGCTGATGAGCGTACTGAGCAGCAGCAGGAAAAGCGTTATACCGTCTCCCAGCTGCAGAAAGAGACCGAGACAGAGCAAAACGGCGGCAATGCCGATCCGGACAAACAACAGCTTGTCCACACCGTACCATGTTGTCCCGCCGAGAGGCGCAGAACCGGCGCCGCTCTCTTCCGTTTTCTTCTTGAAAATCTCTTTCATATCGTTAACCCCATTCCATGGTTCCGTAATATTCCGCTTTACATAATAGTATAACATTTACATGCCAAAAAGCAACCGCGATTTTATGTTTTTCAAAAAAACGGTCACGGCGTTTCCTTTCGGCATACGATGGGCTGAGAGCTGAGCTCTCTATCCGGTTTTTTTGGAGGAATCGTTTTGAATAGTAAGGGATCCGCGGAGGCCGTCTGCGGATATAAATGCGGCGCTTTGCCGTCCTGCGCGCCGCTGGCAGCTGCATTCGTCCCTGCGCAGGAAAACGCGCAGGCGCAGTATGAGCCGGACAAAGCGCTTGCACGCGGCACGCTTTTCCCGGGACTCGATCTGCCGTTCGGGAACATGGTCAACGACGCCGCGCCGAACGTTCCGCTTGCCGAGCTCATGGCGATCGATTTTGCCGCGCACGATCTTTCCCTGTATCTCGACACGCACGCCGGTGACGCGGAGGCGTTTGCTGCCTATCAGGATCTGCTCCGGCTCGCCGAGGAAGGCGCGCAGCGCTATGCAAAGCTCTATGGGCCGATCACCAAATGCGATCTTCTCAACGCGGAAACGTATACCTGGCTGAAAAGTCCCTGGCCGTGGGAATACCGCGGCGGCACGGAGGGTTGACGTATGTTTATTTATAAGAAGAATCTTCAGTATCCTGTCCGAATTTCCAATCCGAACCCGGCGCTTGCCAAGGTCATCATCTCCCAGTACGGCGGACCGAACGGCGAACTGGGGGCGTCGCTTCGCTATCTGAGCCAGCGCTTTGCCATGCCGAGCGATGAAGTCAAGGGGATCCTTACCGACATCGGCACGGAAGAACTCGGGCATCTGGAAATGGTCGGCTCGATCGTCCACCAGCTCACACGGAATCTGACGCCGGAGGAGATCAAGGCGCAGGGCTTTGACGCTTACTTCGTCGATCATACGCTCGGCGTATTTCCGCAGGCCGCGGCGGGCGTGCCGTGGAATGCCATCAGCATCGGCGTCAGCGGCGATGTGATCGCCGATCTCACCGAGGACCTTGCCGCCGAACAGAAGGCGCGTGCCACCTACGATAACATTCTCCGGCTCTCGGACGATCCCGACGTAAATAACGTGATTCGATTTCTGCGTGAGCGGGAGGTCGTCCATTTCCAGCGCTTCGGTGAGGCGCTGGGTCTCGTGACGGAAAAGCTCAACCAGAACAACGTCTACTATATGAATCCGGCGTTCCCCGGACGCTGAAGCAGAGAGAAAACGGCGGCGGAAGAGTTATTCCGCTGCCGTTTTTCCCGCAAGCCGGAGCCGGGCGAGGATCTCTTCGTCCGCCGGGCAGAAATCGTAGCCGCCGATCTCCTCCGGCGTGATCCAGTCTATGGCGCAGTGCTCCAGAAGCTGCGGCACACCGTCCGTGATCTCCGCATGGAACAGCGTTAAATGGATGGTGAGATCGGGATAAACATGCGTCAGCTCCATATAGACATCACCGACCGAGACTGCGACGCCAAGCTCCTCCCGGCATTCGCGCGCGAGGGCTTCCCTCTTCGTTTCCCCGGGCTCGACCTTGCCGCCGACAAATTCCCAGAGCAGTCCTCTCGCCTTGTGCGCCGGGCGCTGACAGATGAGAAAACGCCGCGGATTTTCCGTATCGTGGACAAGCGCTGCAACGACTTCAACCATGGTCATATCCTCAATGTTTTTTATTTTATGGTAGACTCTTCCGCGCAAAAAGTCAAGGAACCGGACGAGTGCGCCCGAATAGAATACAGAGGAAAGACATTACCGGAAAGGGCGGAATTTGCCATGGAATCAATCATTTCTCTGAGAGATATGGAGCCCGGTACGCTGGGAATTATCACGGATATATTGCCGGAGTGTGCCTTAAGCCGCCGCCTTCTCGATCTCGGCTTCGCGGAGGGCGCGGGAATACGATGCCTCTTCCGCAGCATGTTCGGTGATCCGACGGCCTACGAAATTTGCGGAACGGTGATCGCGCTCCGCGCCGGGGACAGCGCCTCCGTGTTAGTCCGCCTGCCGCATGAGGCGAAAACGTAATGGCGGAAACTTACCGTTTTGCGCTGGTGGGGAACCCGAACGTTGGGAAAAGCTCGCTTTTCAACGCGCTGACCGGCTTGCATCAGCATACCGGAAACTGGCCGGGGAAAACGGTCGCGACGGCGGCGGGAACATGCAGCATCGACGGGGCGGCCGTTGAGCTCATTGATCTGCCGGGAACGTATTCTCTCTCCGCCCGTTCTCCGGAAGAGGAGGTCGCGGCGGAATATATCTCCTTCGGCTGCGCCGACGCGGTGATCGTTGTCTGCGACGCCACGGCGCTCGAGCGGAATCTCTATCTTGCCCTGCAGGTCATGGAGATCACGGATCACGTTGTTATATGCGTGAATCTGATGGACGAAGCCGGAAAGCGCGGCATCACCGTGGATCTTCCGCGGCTATCGCAGCTGCTCGGCGTGCGCGTTGTCGGAACGAGCGCGCGGCAGAAAAAAACGCTCCCTCCCCTGCTGCGTGCAGCGGTGGCCGCCGCGCAGGAGAGACACCGCAAGCCGGTTCCGGTGTGCTATGGCGAAGCGATCGAGGCGGGGCTTTTTTCGATCGAGGCGCGGCTGGATGAGCTGCTTCCCGGGTCTATGCCAAATCACCGGTGGATAGCGATGCAGCTTCTGACCGGCGGCGATACTGCGATTTGCGCACTGGAGAAAAAGCTCGAAAGGCCGCTGGAGGAGGATCCTTTTCTTTCGGAAGCTGTCCGTCTCGGGAGAGAGCGCATCGACCGCGCCGGAGAAACCGCGGCAGCGGCGGCAGCGGTCCTTCTCCGCCGTGCAGCCGATATTGCGGCGGAGGTCGTTTCAGCGGCGCATCAAAACGGCTTTTCCCGTGACCGGAAGGCCGACCGCATCCTGACCGGAAAAAAATTCGGCATTCCGATCATGCTGCTGTTGCTGCTGATTCTCTTTTATCTGACGGTGCAGGGCGCAAACTACCCTTCGGCGTTTCTTTCCTCCATGCTTTTCTCCTTTGGCGATATTCTCTCACGCTGGCTTCTCGCCGCCGGAATCCCGCTCTGGCTGCATGATGCGCTGATCCTTGGCGTATACCGGGTGACCGCATGGGTCGTATCCGTCATGCTGCCGCCGATGGCTATCTTCTTTCCGCTGTTCACGTTCCTTGAAGACGTCGGCTATCTGCCGCGCATGGCGTTCAATCTCGATAAGCCGTTTGAGAGCTGCCGCGCGTGCGGCAAACAGGCGCTTACAATGGCGATGGGTTTTGGCTGCAATGCCGCCGGCGTTGTCGGCTGCCGCATCATCGATTCGCCGCGCGAGCGGCTGCTTGCCATACTCACGAACAGTTTCGTCCCGTGCAATGGGCGCTTTCCGATTTTGATTTTCCTGCTCGGCGCTTTCTTTTCCTCGTGTAATCCTATTGCCTCCGCGCTTATGCTGACGGGTGTCGTATGTCTCGGCATTGCCGCTACGTTTGGGGCAACGCGGCTTTTATCCGCCTCGGTTCTGTGCGGGGAGACGTCCTCTTATGTTCTGGAGCTGCCGCCGTACCGAAAGCCGCAGCTCGGAAAGATCCTTGTCCGCTCGCTCCTTGACCGGACGGTATTCGTCCTTGGGCGGGCCGCCGCCGTTGCCGCGCCCGCCGGTCTTGGGCTCTGGCTGCTGGGAAATTTTTCCGTCGGAAATGTCTCTCTGCTGCGGTATCTGTCGGACGTGATCGATCCAGTCGGAAAATTTCTCGGTATGGACGGCGTGATCCTGCTGGCCTTCATTCTGGGCTTTCCTGCCAATGAAACGGTGATCCCCATCGCCATGATGATCTATATGGCGGAGGGCGCGCTCAACCGGACGCTTTCTGCCGCGGCCATGAGCGGAATATTGCTCGCCAACGGCTGGACAGGAAAGACAGCGGCGTGCGTCATTGTGTTTACACTGATGCACTGGCCGTGCTCTACAACGCTTCTCTCCATAAAAAAAGAGACCGGCAGCCGGACATGGACGGCGCTCGCCGCCGTGCTGCCGACGCTCTGCGGCGCGCTGCTGTGTATGCTCATCAATCTTGTTTTTCACTGACTGCGGTGTTTTGCAACGGCAGTAAAAAAATCAGCCTACGGCGGTCATCGCTGTAAGCTGATTTCTTTATTCGGTTATTGGCTTCGATGATCTCGTCCTTTACGTTGCCCTCCGCCTGTATGCCGACGGCTTCGAGCGCCCGCAGCTTTTGTTCGGTAGTGGCTTTCAGGACATCGGCAGTTATTGTTGAGTTTGTAAATGAAGGGCATTAGAAATCCGGCACCCACTCGTCCATGCCGCCGAGGTCGCTGTATGGGCAGTCTTCACAAACCTTTCGCGCCTCGTCGATATCTTCTATTACGGCAAGTTCCTTTGTGGATGAAATCTTGAACTCGCCATTCAGGCAGCAGAGTGAATCATAACACAAGTCGGCACAGATGACCTTTTTGTACACCGGGCAATAATGGTCCGCGCTATAATCCAGCATTTGGATTCCCCCTATATTTTCTCTGGTGCCGCGCAAATCTTCCGGCAGCTTCGTTTCTTCTCCCTCTCTCAAATATTGATCGCACCGCAATGGTGTTCCCAGCGTTTTGCAAGCGTCATGGGGTCATATGAACTATCCCCATCGGTTTGACCGATGGGGATAGTTCATGGAGCGGATAATGGGAATCGAACCCACCTCTACGGCTTGGGAAGCCGTCGTTCTACCGATGAACTATATCCGCGTATTTTGTTTACTGATGTACTCTACCAAAATATGCCTGAAAAGTCAAGCGACAAAAAGGATTCATAGCTTGTGACTCGTCCGAATACGCTTTGGCAGGAGTGTGATTTGGAATGAAACGTGCAAAACGCGCAACCATCTATGTGGCAGCGGGACTGTTTGTTGCGGCGGCCGCCGCGAAACTGCTCTTCCCTGCCCGCACATCCGAAACGATCCGTACAGTCGAAGAATCTTTCCACAGAGCAGACTACAGGACGGAGGAAACCGTCGCAGGTGTGACGGAAGCGGCGGACGATGCTGCGATGCCGGTCACGGTCACGATCAACGCCGCGGAGTTTCTCGGACTTACGGAACCAGCCGGCACGGAAGAGCTGTCCCCCGCTGTAGAGGAGGCGATGGCGGCGTTTATGGAAGAGCAGCAGCCGTTCGTCGATCTCGGCGTTCCGGCCAATGTCTCCTACGACGCACCCATGCCGAAGTTCTCCTTCGTTCAGCCGCTTTCCGCCAGAGTATCCTCCGATTTCGGCTACCGGCTGCACCCGATCGACAACGAGACAAAGTTCCACTACGGCATGGATCTCGCGGCAAACTCCGGCGACGATATCGTCTGCTTTGCGTCCGGAACGGTGACGGAAGTCGGCGAGAACGGCACGAGCGGCAAGTTTCTCCGCGTAGAGCACGAGGACGGCTACGCGACGATGTACGCCCATTGCGGCCAGATCTATGTAGAAGAAGGGCAGAAGGTCAATGCCGGGGAAAAGATCGCGCTTGTCGGCGCGACAGGCAAGGTCACCGGCCCAAATCTCCATTTTGAACTTACGCACGACGGCGTTTATCTGAATCCGGCGTTTTACATGGCGGCGATTTGAGCCGCTGCCGGGTAGAGATCACCGCCGGAGCTGCCGTTGTCTTCCCACTGCTCTTTTATCTGGACGATTCCGGCATTTTCTCCGCGGTTCTGCCCGCTGTGTTCTTTCACGAGATCGGCCATTGTATTTCCGCATGGATGTACGGTGGCCGGATCCTTTCTCTCCGCATGAGTCTGAGCGGGCTGTGCCTCGATATGACACCGTTTTCGTCGCCGCTTCCGGAGGCGGTGTGCGCGGCGGCAGGGCCGGTGTGCGGTTTGCTGTGGGCGGCGCTTTGCTCACGTTTTCCCGGCGAGTGGTGGGAGCTGTGCCGGGACATATCGCTGTATTTTTCGGTATGCAATCTGCTTCCTGCGCAGCCGCTCGACGGCGGACGGATCCTCTATGCACTCTGCGGCGACCGCAAGGCCGTTCGTATCGTTTCGGCGTGTACCGGGGCAATATGTCTTGCTGCGGCAATGCTCACGCGCCGCTGGGGTCTTGCACTTCCGGCGGCATGCATTCTTGCCGCACAGCTCAGAGCATAACGGCGCGCAGATTTTCCATTGCCCGGCGTTCGAGGCGCGATACCTGTACCTGCGATACGGAGAGGATCCGCGCGCAGTCGCTTTGCGTCAGGCCGTGGAAAAACCGGAGATTGATCACCTGCTGCTCCTTTTCCGGCAGACGCTCGATCGCCGTACGGAGCGCGACGCTCTCCAGTACGCGATCCTCCTGCCCATAGTCACCAAGCACGTGCTCAAGCGTGAAGCCCTCGTCTCCGCTCTCGCGCTGCAGGCTCTCCGCCGGAGCGGCCGCGGTCTCCGCCTCGGCGATCTCTTCCACGCTCACGCCGCATTCCGCGGCGATCTCGGAAAGCGCCGGCTCCCTGCCGAGCGTCTGCTCCAGACGGCGCCGTGCCGCATGGATCTGCTGCGCGCGCTCTTTGAGCCCGCGGCTGACCTTTACCGCGCCGTCGTCGCGCAGAAAGCGACGGATCTCCCCGGCGATCTTCGGCACGGCATAGGTAGAAAACTGCGTGCCGAACCGCTCGTCAAAGCCCTCAATAGCCTTGAGAAAACCGAGACAGCCAAGCTGATAGAGATCGTCCGCATCGACCCCGCGGCCAAAATACCGGCGGGCGACGCTCCAGATGAGGCCGGTGTTTTCCTCGATCATCTGCTGCACGGCATCCCGGTCGCCGGAGTGCGCGCGGGAGAGAAGCTGCGCGCGGCTTTCCATCAGCGGTCGCGCACGCGGCGCGGGAGCGTGCGAAGCATGATGACGCTTGTCCCCTCGCCCGGCGTGGAGCGGACGGTGAGCTTATCCATAAAGCTCTCCATGATCGTAAAGCCCATACCGCTGCGTTCCTCGCCGCCGGTCGTATACAACGGCTTTCTCGCCTTGCCGATATCTTCGATGCCGCGGCCCCAGTCGCGGATGACGATCTCCAGCCGGTTATCCTCAAGGATCCGGCAGCGCATGAGGATCTTGCCGATGCAGTCCGGGTAAGCGTGGACGATACAGTTTGTCACGGCCTCGCTGACCGCTGTTTTGATATCGCCGAGCTCCTCCATCGTCGGGTCCATCTGCGAGGCGAATACGCCCGCTACCGACCGCGCCAGTGCCTCGTTGCAGCTTTTGCTGGGGAATTCCAGCTTTATGTAGTTTTCGTATTTCATCTTGCGGCCTTTCCCTCCGTAAATTTGATTGCGACAAAACGTTCGATCCCGGACGTGCGAAGAACTCTTGCGCATTGCGGCGCCGGATCAAGCAGAAAGACATCCCCGTCCGTTTCCTCCATCCGTTTTTTCACGCGGAGCACAACGGCAATGCCGGAGCTGTCCATAAACGAAACGCCGGAGAAATCAAGAATGCACCGCCGCGGCAGGAAACGGTCGATAAACGCTTCCGTTTCGCGAAACGCCGCGCGCGCCGCGTGATGATCGAGATCTCCGGTATATCGGATACAAAGGCAGCCGTCGGTATAGGCGCTCTCCAATTGCATGACACTCATCCCCCTGAAAAAAGATATGGCGCTGTGGACAACCACAGCGCCATTTTAACGGGCGTATTATGAAAAGATTGCCGAAGATGGGCGGTCAGAACAGAAAAGATGCGGCACTTTCGAGCGTGTCCGGCAGATAGACGAACGCCTCGCGGCGATCCGCGATACAGAGATAGCCGTTCTGTTCAAAAGCGCGCGCGTTCCAGGCCCAGTCGGTCAGGAATACGCTCAGGCAGTATTCGAGCTCTCCGTTGTTTTCGGCATACAGGCAATAGCTGTCGTCGGCGGCAAAGCCGAGAAGGTTTTTCTCCGGCAGGACGATATAGCTTTGCAGACTTTCGAGTGTGCTGCTGTAGTCACTGCCGAACGTGCGCTCCGCGGTTTTCTTCAGAGATGAATCATAGAGCGCAAGCGCCATTTGTCCGGCGCTCTCATGCCGGAAGGCGGCATAGCCGCCGTTTTTCCACGGAAGCAACGCATCCGCCAGGATCGCATCGCCGCCGGGCAAGGCGGTGATCGTGCCGAGAACGGAGAGATCGGCGGTGCAGGATCCGTTCTCGCCGGAGAGCAGCACGGTTTCCGGCGTGAAGCCCGCCCAGAGTATACTGTCGCCATTCGGAAGCGCGGAGAGCTTCGCTGTGACGGTAAGAGCGGCGTCGAGCGTATAAAGCGCGCTGCCGGTCTGTTCCGCGGCCGGAGCGGGATCGCCCTTGCCAACATACATATTTGTATAAGAGCCCGAGACTTCCGAAAGACAGACATACCCGGAACCAAACGGCGCAATGGCGCTCTTTTCCGGAAGAAGTCCGCTCACGACGCCGGAGGCCGCCGGACGGATGCCGGAAGCATCAAAGTCAAAGCGGAAAAGATCGGTGCAGAGAAGCTCAACGTATTCCGTATAATCACCCACACTGTCGCTCATGCGGCGGGATTCGGCGGATACGGAGCGTGTGTCGGTCAGGAAAAGACCGCCGGGTACAGGGTATACGTTTTTCGCCTCGATGCCGTAGACGGCGACGGCATTTTTCTGCGCCGCCTCGTCGAGAGAGTAGCCGCCGAGCACGGTGCAGCCCGCGCTGCCGTTCGGCAGCGCGTAAAGGCTTTCGGTCTCAAGCAGGCGGCTGTCAGCGGCGGTATGTACGCGCGGAACGAACTTGTCCGTATCTGCAGCGTCGGCTGCGTCCAGCACGGAGAAGTCCGTCGCAACGCAGAGAGCGCCGCCGCTCATCCACGCATCGGAGTATACGCCGCTCTGACCGGCGCTCGCGAGGAGCACAGGCGTGTGCGGATCGGAAACGTCGTAGAAATCGACGCCGACATATTCCGAATAGCGCATCTCGCCCCCGAAGCTCTCGTAGCCGTACACGTCCAGAAGAACGGCGAGCCGTGAGCCGCGAAGGAACAGCGCGAGCGGCGTACGTTCGCTTCCGGCAAAGCTGCCGGAACCGTCTCCGGAGCTGCTCCAGGCGGTACCGACCGGCGTAGTGGAAATAAGCTCCCCCGCCTCGCCGCTCAGATGAAAGATCGTGAGATTTTTGTCCGTAAGCGTATAGATATACTCACCGTCAACACGGAGGATGTCGCTTTCCGTAAGATCCTCCGGCGATGCTGCGGCGCGCAGCGCGGAGGAATGCGCCGGAACGTCCGCGCCGTCTCCCTCGGCTTTGCTCTCCTGCACGGCGGAAAAAACACTGCCGTAATCCGAAAACGTGCGCAGCTCCGCGCGATTCGCCTCAGCCGCAGCCTCGAATGAGATCGGCGCGGGCGTGGCCGTCGGAGAGGGCGTCGCGGTCGGTGCTTCTGTGGCGGCGATCTCCGGCGCGGGTGCGGAAGCGCAGCCGGCCAGAAGAGCCAAAGCGACGAAAAAGGTGCAGACGATCAAAAATTTTTTGAGATTTCTCATGGCAACTCCTGCAAAATGTGCTTTTTTTGACTGACGCAAATAGAAAAATTGCAAAAATCGAAAATTAAATCTTTACAGACAAACGGTATTGTAGCATAATATCGGCGAAAATCCAATACTTCGGAGGTTATTTCGTTATGAGAACTGTTGGTGCTGTTGTTCGCGGCATCCGTACCCCCATCGTCCGGGAGGGCGACGATCTTGTCACGCTGGTGCGCGACAGCGTCATGGCCGCCTCCGAGACGGAGCATATCACCTTCCACGACCGCGACATCGTCGCCGTGACGGAGTCCGTTGTGGCCCGCGCCGCCGGCAACTATGCGACGGTGCAGAACATTGCCGATGACGTGAAAGCAAAATTCGGCTGCGACCATATCGGCGTCATTTTCCCGATCCTCTCCCGGAACCGCTTTGCCATCGTGCTGCGCGGCATCGCCACCGGCATGAAAAAGATCACGCTCATGCTCAGCTACCCTTCGGACGAAGTCGGAAACCATCTCTTTGACGAGGAACTGCTGGAGGATTCCGGTATCAATCCGTACAGCGACGTACTGACTGAGGAAGAATACCGCAAGGCGTTCGGCTACGCGCTTCATCCGTTCACCGGCGTGGACTATGTAGACTATTATAAAAGACTCATCGAGGAATGCGGCTGCGAGGCCGAGATCCTCTTCGCCAATCAGGCGGAAGCCGTCCTCACGCGCGTGAAGAATGTCCTCTGCTGCGACATCCACACCCGGTTCCGCACAAAGCGCCGTCTTGCCAAAGCGGGCGCGGAGAAGGTCCTCGCGCTGGATGATCTTCTCACCGCAAGCGTCAACGGCAGCGGCTATAACGAGAAATACGGCCTGCTCGGCTCCAACAAGTCCTCCGAGGACAAGGTGAAGCTCTTCCCGCGCAACGGAGCGGAGTTTGTTGACGCACTCGCCGCGGCCATGCGCAAGGCAACCGGAAAGAACATCGAGTGCATGATCTACGGCGACGGCGCCTTCAGGGATCCCGTCGGCAAGATCTGGGAGCTCGCCGATCCCGTGGTCTCCCCTGCCTGCACCGCCGGTCTCGTCGGCAAGCCGAACGAGCTGAAGATCAAGTATCTCGCCGACAACGATTTTGCCGGTCTCAACGGCGAAGAGCTGCGCTCCGCCGTGGAGGATTCCATCCGCCACAAGGATGCCGATCTCAAAGGCAGCATGGCAAGTCAGGGCACCACGCCCCGCCAGCTCACCGATCTCATCGGCTCGCTCTGCGATCTTACGAGCGGCAGCGGCGACAAGGGTACGCCGGTCGTGTTCATTCAGGGTTACTTCGACACCTACGCCGAAGAGAAATAAGCAAATGACAAAATACCGTCGGATGGGTGAGCCCCATTCGACGGTGTTTTCTGTTATGCACAAAATATCGAAATATATTTCTCCGAAATTCACAAGATATATGCATTGCAAAACCGGAACAAATTCGATAAGATGAAATCAAGTTAAGCCGTGGGGGTGATACGGATGCAGCTCCTCGAAGATAGGATCCGCCGCGATGGTGTAGTTCGTGACGGCGGCGTTTTGAAGGTGGACAGTTTTCTGAACCATCAGATGGACGTCGTGTTCTTCTCCGAACTTGCCAAAGAGTTTGAGCGCCTGTACCATAACTGCGGTGTCAATAAGATTCTTACGATCGAGGCATCCGGTATCGGTATTGCGTGCATAACGGCGCAGACCTTCGGGTGTCCTCTTGTTTTTGCCAAGAAAAGCAAGACGCTGAATATCGCAGGAGATGTGTGGACGTCGAAAGTCCGCTCCTACACCCACCAGAGGGTATACGATATCATCGTTTCCAAGGATTTTCTCGGCCCGAACGACCGCGTACTCGTCATTGACGATTTTCTTGCCAACGGCGCTGCGCTCAGCGGTCTCATCGAGCTGGTGGAGCAGTCCGGCGCAACGCTCGTCGGCTGCGGCATCTGTATTGAAAAAGCATTTCAGCCCGGCGGAGACATGCTCCGCAGCAAGGGCGTCCGTGTGGAATCTCTGGCCCGTGTGAAATCCATGAGCGAGGAAAATGGCATCGAGTTCTGCTGACGGCGCTTTCCTTACAATTCCATATCTGTCGATATAAATCAAATGATACGGTTTTGAAGTCTCTACCCGGTCACCGTAAAGGACCGGACTATCGACGAGGGACAAAGCAGCGTTTTCTTCTGCTTTGTTTTTCGTTCGTTTGCGGAGGCCGTTGACCGGTTCCCGCAATTTCTTTTTGCTTTCTTCCGGCTTGCCGGCGGAAATAAACAGTAACAGTAAAAAAAACAAAAAATTACTGGAGGAAAGAAAACATGAAAAAGTTCGTTGCTCTGCTGCTCGCTCTGACGCTGTGCATCGGCCTGTGCGCCTGCGGTGCTCAGCCCGAAGCTCCCGCGGCCACCGATGTTCCCGCGGCTACCGATGCTCCCGCTGCCGAAGCCCCCGCGGAAGAGACTCCTGCCGCCACCAGCGAGACCGAAACCACTACCGCTTCCAAGGACATCAAGGTCGGTTTCATCTTCCTGCACGATGAAAACTCCACCTACGACCTCAACTTCATCAACGCTGCGAAAGCCGCTTGCGCCGAAGTCGGTCTCTCCGACGATCAGGTCATGATGAAGACCAACATCTCCGAGTCCCAGGCCTGCTACGACGCCGCTGCCGAGCTGGTTGACGCCGGCTGCGATCTCATCATCACCGACAGCTTCGGCCATGAGTCCTTCGCTCTTGCCGCTGCCAAGGAGTTCCCCGAAGTGCACTTTGTTTCCTGCACCGGTGTCAAGGCCCACACCGAGGGTCTGAGCAACTTCCACAACGCTTTCGCCTCCATCTATGAAGGCCGCTACCTCGCCGGTGTCGCTGCCGGTCTCAAGCTCAACGAGATGATCGAAAATGGCGACATCACCGCCGAGGAAGCCAAGATGGGCTATGTCGGTGCGTTCCCCTATGCCGAAGTCAAGTCCGGCTACACCTCCTTCTTCCTCGGCGCCCGCAGCGTCTGCCCCAGCGTCACGATGGAAGTGACCTTCACCAGCTCTTGGTATGACGAGGCTCTCGAGAAGGAAGCCGCCAACAAGCTCATCAACAACGGCTGCGTCCTTATCAGCCAGCACGCCGACTCGATGGGCGCTCCCACGGCCTGCGAGACTGCCGGTGTCCCCAACGTTTCCTACAACGGCAGCACCGTTGCCGCCTGCCCCAACACCTTCATCGTTTCCTCCCGCATTGACTGGACTCCGTTCTTTGTCTACGCCATCAACTGCGTCGCTTCCGGTGAGGACATCGGCTACGATTGGACCGGGACTCTTGCTACCGGCTCCGTCGTTCTGACTGACGTCAACGAGCAGGCCGCTGCTGCCGGCACTGCCGAGAAGATCGCCGAAGTCATGAAGGCTCTGGAAGACGGCTCTGTCAAGGTGTTCGACACCGCCACCTTCACCGTCAACGGCGAGACCGTTACGACCTACCTCGCCGACGTTGACGATCTCGGCGACTACGTCGGTGAGACCGAGGCCATTTCCGACGGTGTGTTCCTCGAGTCCTTCTACCGCTCCGCTCCGTACTTCGATCTCGACATCGACGGCATCACCAACCTCGACGCCTGATTTTTATCTGATCCTGCTTAGGGGAAGGCCCGATTTCCGGGCCTTCCCCATATGTACTGTAAAGGGCAGCACAGCAGCTCGCGGCCGCCGCGCCGCCCTTTACAGTACAGTCTGCCGAAATCCATACAATCTGTCAGGGAGTGAAAGAATGGAAACAAAGACCGCAGCAATTGAAATGCGCAACATTACCAAGCGCTTTGGCCCGGTTTTAGCCAACGATAAGGTATGGCTGAATATTTACCGCGGAGAGATCCTCGCGCTGCTCGGCGAAAACGGCAGCGGCAAGACGACGCTTATGAATATGCTCTCCGGCATCTATTTCCCGGATGAGGGCGAGATCAAGATCGACGGAAAGGAAGTCGTCATCCGCTCCCCCAAGGACGCCTTTGACAACGGCATCGGCATGATCCATCAGCATTTCAAGCTCGTGGATGTGCTGACGGCGGCGGAAAATATCGTTCTCGGTCTGCCCGGCAAGCTCGATCTCAAAGCAGCCTCGGCAAAGATCCGCGAGATCTGCGACAAATACGGCTTCAGCGTCGATCCCGCGCAGAAGATTTACGATATGTCCGTCTCCCAGAAACAGACGGTCGAGATCGTAAAGGTTCTCTACCGCGGCGCGGACATTCTCATCCTTGATGAGCCGACCGCCGTTCTCACACCGCAGGAGACCGACAAGCTCTTCGCCGTACTGCGCAACATGCGCAATGACGGAAAGGCGATCGTCATCATCACGCACAAGATGCATGAGGTCGAGGCGCTCTCCGACCGTGTGGCGATCCTCCGCCACGGCCAGTTCATCGGCGATATGCTCACGGCGCACACGAACGCGCAGGAAATGACGAACATGATGGTCGGCCATGCAGTATCGCTGAACATTGAGCGTCCGGATCCGGTCGATCCCAAGCCCCGCATTGAGGTCAAGGGGCTCACGGTACGCAGCGTGGACGGCATCGTCAAGCTGGACGACGTTTCCTTCACCGCCAACAGCGGCGAGATCCTCGGTATCGCCGGTATCTCCGGCTGCGGCCAGAAGGAGCTTCTCGAGGCGATCGCCGGTTTGCAGACCGTAGAATCCGGCAGCATTTCCTATATTGAAGATGACGGTTCCCGCGAAGAGCTCATCGGAAAAGATCCCCTGAGCATTGCCGAGCTTGGCGTCTCCCTTTCCTTTGTTCCGGAGGACCGCCTCGGCATGGGACTCGTCGGCAACATGAATCTTGCCGACAATATGATGCTCCGTTCCTTCCGCCGCGGCAAATCGATCTTTACCGACCGCCGCTCGCCCCGCGCACTGGCAGAATCCGTGGTGCAGGAGCTGAGCGTAAGCACGCCGAGCGTGGATACGCCCGTGCGCCGTCTCTCCGGCGGCAACGTGCAGAAGGTGCTTGTCGGCCGCGAGATCGCAAGCGCGCCGACCGTGCTGCTCACGGCGTATGCCGTGCGGGGTCTGGATATCCATTCGTCGTATACGATCTATGACCTTATCAACCGCCAGAAGAAAGCCGGTGTCGCCGTTATCTTCGTCGGCGAGGATCTGGACGTGCTGCTGGAGCTGTGCGACCGTATCCTTGTTCTGTGCGGCGGCAAGGTCAGCGGCATTGTCTCCGGCCGCGGCGCGGAAAAGCGCGAGGTCGGCATGATGATGACTAAGCTGGGAGGACAGAGCCATGAATAAGAAAACAAGATCGCCTCTCTTCCACATTACGAAGCGGGACGCTCTCCCCTGGTACAAGTCCTGGGGCATCCGCGCGGCGGCGATCCTGCTCGCGCTCATCGTATGCTCCATTATTACAACGACGATGACCGGCGAAAATCCGCTGCAGGTGTATGCGACCATCTTTAACGGCTCGTTCGGTTCGCCCCGCAAGGTCTGGGTGCTGCTGCAGAATATCGCGATGCTTCTCTGTATCGCGCTCGCCGTGACGCCGGCTTTTAAGATGCGCTTCTGGAACATCGGCGGCGAAGGTCAGGTGCTTGCCGGTGCGCTCGCAGCGGCGGCGTGCATGATCTGCCTGCGCAACACGCTGCCGAACGCCCTTGTTATCGTGTGCATGTGCGTGAGCAGCATCCTGGCCGGTGCGCTCTGGGGCTTCATTCCGGCGTATTTCAAGGCAAAATACAATACGAATGAAACGCTTTTCACGCTGATGATGAACTACGTTGCCACGCAACTCGTGGCCTATTTCGTCATCGTCTGGGAAAACCCCAAGGGCTCCGGCCAGATCGGCATCATCAACCAGTCCACGGAGATCGGCTGGTTCCCGCAGATCGGCAGCTACAAATACCTTTTGAATATTCTCATCGTCGCTGTTGTCACGATTTTGATGTATTTCTATCTGAATTACACCAAGCACGGCTACGAGATCACCGTTGTCGGCGAGAGTGAACGCACCGCGCGCTACGTCGGTATCAAGGTGGACAAGGTCATCATCCGCACCATGATCCTCTCCGGCGCGGTATGCGGCCTTTGCGGACTGCTGCTCGTCGGCAGCACCAACCACACTCTCACCACCTCCATCGCCGGCGGGCGCGGCTTTACCGCCGTTATGGTCTCGTGGCTCGCCAAATTCAACCCCATCTGGATGATCTTTACGAGCTTCCTGCTCGTGTTCCTCAGCCGCGGCGCGGGCGAGATCTCCACAGCGTTCGGTCTGAATCAGTCGTTCTCCGATATTCTCACCGGCATCATTCTCTTCTTCATCATCGGATCGGAGTTCTTTATCACCTATAAGATCAACTTCCGCAAGAGCGCCGGAAAGGAGGACGCCAGCCATGTTTGATTTTGTTTCGTTCATTCCCCGTGCCATTGTGCAGGGCATTCCTCTCCTTTTCGGCAGCACCGGCGAAACGCTCACGGAAAAATCCGGCAACCTCAATCTCGGCATCCCCGGCATCATGTACGTCGGCGGCATCTGCGGCGTCATCGGCGCATTTCTGTATGAGCATGCCGTTCCCGCACCGGGTGCGCTCAACCCGTTCCTTGCCATTCTCATTCCCCTGCTGAGTTCGCTTCTCGGGTCGCTGCTGATGGGGCTGCTCTACTGCTTCCTCACAGTAACGCTCCGCGCAAACCAGAACGTCACCGGCCTTGCCATGACGACGTTCGGCGTCGGCTTCGGCAACTTCTTCGGCGGCTCGCTCATCAAGCTCTCCGGCGCGGATGTCCCCTCCATTGCCCTCTCGCGCACGAGCGCCTTTTTCAGCGCATCGCTCCCGTTTTCCGGTAAGCTCGGCTGGTTCGGCAAGATTTTCCTCTCCTACGGTTTCCTTGCCTACGCCGCCGTTATTATTGCGTTTATCTGCGCGTATATCCTGCGCCGCACGCGCATCGGCCTCCAGCTTCGTGCCGTGGGCGAAAACCCCAACACGGCGGACGCGGCGGGCATCAATGTCACAAAATATAAGTATGTCGCCACCTGTGCCGGCAGCATGATTGCCGGTCTCGGCGGACTCTACTACGTGATGGACTATGCCTGCGGCGTATGGTCCAATAACGGCTTCGGTGACCGCGGCTGGCTCGCTATCGCGCTCGTTATCTTCACCGTGTGGCGTCCGAACATCGGCGTTTTCGCCTCGTTCCTCTTCGGCGGACTGTATATTCTCCATATGTTCATCCCGTCCGGCATGAATCTCGCGGTGAAGGAGCTTTACAAAATGCTCCCCTACGTGATCACGATCCTTGTTCTTGTCATCGTTTCCATGCAGAAAAAACGGGAGAACGATCCCCCGGCAAGTCTCGGCCTTTCGTACTTCCGGGAGGAGCGCTGAATGAAGTACTCCGCCGTGCTCTTCGATCTGGACGGAACGCTGACCGATCCGGTGCAGGGCATCTGCGGCAGCGTCCGCTATGCGCTGGAAAAAGCCGGCCGTCCGGTCGGCCCGATCGAGAGCTATCACAAGTACATCGGCCCTCCCCTGCTCCGCTCGTTTGAGGTTTATGCAAACGCGACACCGGAGGAGGCGCAGGAGCTTCTCGGCTATTACCGCGAGCGATTTTCGACCGTCGGTCTTTTTGAAAACGAGGTTTATCCGGGCATTCCGGAGCTGCTGCGCGATTTGAAGGAGTCCGGCGTCCGCATTGCCGTTGCAACCGGGAAACCGACGGTTTTCTCCGAGCAGATCCTCGAACACTTTGGTCTCCGCCAGTATATCGACGTTGTTTCCGGCATACCGCTCGACCGCGAGCCGCCGGATAAGTGCGAGGTGATCCTGCACGCGCTGTACGAAATGGGCATTTCCGATCGCTCCGGCTGCGTCATGGTCGGAGACCGGTCACACGACGCTATCGGCGCAAAAATGGCGCGGATCGATTTCATCGGCGTGCTTTACGGCTACGGCAGCCGCGAAGAGCTGGAAGCCGAAGGAACCGACGCCATCGCAGACAGCGTTGCGGCGCTGCGAAGCCTCCTGTTTTCATAAAATAATTCAACACCCCGCCTGTCCGACGGTATCTACCGTTCGGCAGGCGGGGTGTGTTTTTATCGGAGTCCGCTTTTTTATTCTATGGTCACTTCCGCGTTTGGGAACCAGCTGACGGCTTCCTTGATTGCGCGCTGTGCCGGAAGCCCGTTGCCGAAGAGGACGACAAGCGTATTCTCCTCCCCGGCCGGAGCGTTTTCAAATTCCCTGAGCTCGACCATGGGGCCGACGCAGTCAACCACAAACCGTCCCTCCGGCGTACTTGCAAAGCCCTTGATCCGATACGTTTCCTCGGCAAACATCCGAAGAAAGGACGTCAGGTCCTTTTTGCTGAAGCCCGAAACGTGCAGCAGGAGCTTGCGGAGCGTGATATCTCTCGTGTGGACCTGTCCGTCTGCAGGATCCTCGGCGGGCTGCTCTTCCATCGCCGTCAGCCATTCCGGCCGGATCCGGCCAAACGTTGTCTCAAAGGTCGGGCGGTTCGGCTTCTGCGCGCGGACGATGGTATTGATCTCATCCAGCTGCTCGCGGGAGGCGATGTCGCACTTGTTGATGATGATCATATCGCTGATGGCAAGCTGCATACGGCAGACGCGGGCGGTCTTATAAACGGTCATAAACCGTGCGCCGTCCACAAGGCAGATCGCTCCCGCGTATTCCAAATCGGAAAATTTATCCCGCTGCCGTAGGATGGTACCGACGGCGGTCGGGTCGGACAGACCGGAGGCTTCCACAAAGATCACGTCAAAATTCTCCTGCTGCAGACGGAGAAGCGCGTCCTCAAACTGTTCGATCTTACAGGCGCAGAAAATGGAACCGTTGTTGATCTCTTCCATCTTGATATCGAGATCCTCCAGCAGCGTTCCGTCTACGCCCTGCTTGCCGAACTCGTTGACGACGATGGCTGTGCGCCGGTCCGGGAACAGACGTACAAACTGGTGCAGGAACGTCGTCTTCCCCGCCCCGAGAAATCCGGTGATAAGATAAAGCTTTGTCATGATAACAGTCCCCTTTTCAGTGCCACCGCACAAGACGTGTTTCCAGCGCCGTTACCGCGCGGTTGAGCAGCGTGATGACCAGTGCCACGAGCAGGATACCCGCAAGAACGTTGGTATAATTAGCGTAATCGGCAAAGTTTCGGATAAAATAGCCGAGACCGCTGTGCGCCCCCATCATTTCAGCGAGCGTCAGCAGCATGAAGGCCGAGGAGAGCGAGCCGCGCAGTCCGGTGAGTATACCGGGCATGACCCACGGCAGGAGCACCTCCCATAACAGCTCTCGCTGTTTCAGCCCCAATACTCTGGCGCTGTCGAGAATGCGCTGATCCAGCGCGCCGACGCGCGCTACCATCTGCAGAAATGTCGGCCAGAAAATACCGATGATCAAAACCATGGCGGAGGCCGAGCGGAACGACGGCATGATCGCGATAAGATACGGCGCATAGATGATGGCCGGTATTGGCGACAGCACGCGGGCGATCGGCACGACGGTATCGCGCAGACGAGAGTTCCAACCGGCGATCAGCCCGAGGGCCACGCCGAGCGGCAGCGACACGGCGAAGCCGATAAGAAGCAGCGAGAGCGAGGAGAATATGCCAAGGATCATTCGCTCGCGCATGGTGTAGAAGACCGAGAAAACGGCTTCCGGCGTCGGCACGAGGATGATATGTCCGCGGCCAAGGCGCGTTGTATACACCTGCCAGAACAGCAGAACGAAAAAGACGATCGCGCCGATATCTCCGGCAGTACGCGCTTTTTTCCGACGAATCAGCTGATAGATCACAGCAAACTCGATGAGAACGCACGCCACGGTCATACACACGGGGCTTGCCTTGACCTTGGCGTTTCCCGGCAGATACATGGAGAGCATCAGCGCGGCGAACAGAATGTGAACGGCGAGGATCGGGCGGCTTTTTGCTTCGCGCTTCGTCATGGGTTCACCTCCGCCGCCTCGCCCCACTTATAGAAGAGCGAGATCATGTCCCGCCGCAGCGCGCAGCACTCGCTGGAAATAAGCAGCGTTTCCCGCTGGCGCGGACGTGAAAACGGGATCTTGTGCCGGAAGACGATCCGTCCCGGCTCCATAAATGCTACGCGGTCGCCGAGCAGGATCGCCTCGTCCATATCATGTGTCACAAACAGTACCGTTTTTCTGTCATCTTCCCAGAGCTTGAGCAAAAGCTCCTGGAGAGCGAAGCGGTTTTTGGGGTCCAGCGCAGAAAACGGTTCGTCCAACAGCAGCGTAGGACAGCCCATACCGAGCACTCTTGCAATAGCAACGCGCTGCTGCATGCCGCCGGAAAGCTGGTTTGGCAGCATGCTCATGGAATTGGCAAGCCCAACACGGCACAGCGCCTCCTCAGCGCGGGAGCGCGCTTCGGCCCCGGAGAGCGAATGGTCGCTTTTTCGGATGGCAAAGGATACATTATCCCGCGCCGTCATCCACGGAAACAGGGCGGGGCTCTGGAAGACGACACCGCGGTCGCTGCCGGGGCCGGTTATCGGAACGCCGCCGCAGAAAAGGCTGCCGCTCTCCGGCCGCTCCAATCCGGCGAGCAGCCGAAGGAGCGTGGACTTTCCGCAGCCCGAGGGCCCAATGAGCGAAAGAAATTCTCCCTCGCCGACAGAAAGATCCACGCCCCGGAGCGTCTCGGAAGACGTCCCGGGGTAAGTGAAAACCAGATCTTTGACTTCAATACCGCCCATATCAGAGGTTATTTTCCTCGTAGGCCTCCATCATGGCCGTCCAGCCGTCGAAATCGGGATAACGCTCCATAACGGTGGTCAAAGCATCGTAATAAATGCCGGAATCTACATGGTCGGTCATGTCGTACTCGGAATCGGCGGCAATATCGCCGTTTGCCTGCATGATCTCATAGAATTCCTGCACGCGGTTGGCGGAGGGATCCATGGAGATCTTCATAACGCCGTCGTAAATGCAGTTGTAAACATACTGCTCATCAAGTCCGGAGAACTCAACCAGTTTGGCAATGGTCGTCTCCTTGTCGGTCAGCATAAGCATCATGGCGCGCAGATTGGCGATCTCAAAACGAACGTAGGCGTCACGGTTCGCTTCCACATTGCTCTTGAGCGCGGTCTGGCGGCAGCAGACAGCGTTCGGCGCATATTCACCGACGAGGAACGGCACTTCGAGACCCTGCGTCTTGGCGTTCTGGCCGAAGCCGCTGTTCACGAAGCCAACGTCCGCCTCGCCCTTGAGCACAGCTTCAACAACAGACTGGAAGCCGTCAAGCTCCACAAACTTCACGGTCGTCATATCAACACCGGCCTGCGCGATCTTCTGCATCATGATCATATGGCCGGTCTCCGGACGGACGCAGGCGACGGTCTTGCCGGCAAACCAGGTCAAATCGCCGTCGGTGTAGGTCGCGGCGTTTTCCGGCGTCATAACGCACTCGCTGCCCTCGGCGATCGTGCCGCCGATGACGGTGAGATCGGCGCCCTGCGCAACAAAGGTGCAGGTGGGGATCACGCCGAACGGGAGAATGTCAAGACTGCCACCCAGAATGGCGGTGATGCCGTCGTTCAGGTTGTTGATCGGCTCAAACGTGACATCCAGACCTTCCTCGGCATAGTAGCCCATCTCGTTGGCAAGAACGACCATGGCCGCCTTGATGCTGGTACCCATCTGCGCAACGCGCAGAGAGTAGTTGACATTGGAATTATCCGTTTCCGCCGCAGCAGGCGCTTCCGTTTCGGCAGGCACCTCCGCGGGGGCTTCGGTCGCCGCGGGTTCGGCGGGCTGCGCAGTCTGTCCGCAGGCAGCGAGAGACAGGAGCAAAATGGCAGCGAGCACCAGTGCAATGGTTTTTTTCATGGTTTTATCCTCCGTTAATTATTCCGCTTTTTTCTTTTTTGGGAAGAACGGGCAGGCGGTTCCACGGCATTCCCGGCTTTGGCTGAAATGATGGCAGGTGTGCTCCGGTATCTCGCCGAGATCGAGACAGAGAAACTCCCTTGCTGCGGGAAGCGCCGCCGAGAGTGTAAGATACGTCACTCTCTTACAGCAGCGGGGGCCTTCCACCGAAGCGATCGAAGAGAGGCAGCGGGCGGTCATCTCATTCCCTGCCGCCCAGCCGGTTTTGGAAAGCGACGTTGATCCCTGCCAAACGCAGGCAAAAATTCCCGCGCCCACAGCGGCGCCACAGCAGCCGAACTGTCCGCAGCAGCCCCCCGGCACCGTTCCGGCGCGCTCCCGCGCCGTTTTGAGCCGTTTCTGCAGCATTTCCTCCGTTTCGCCGCTTATTCTGCTGGCGGCCGTGAGCAATACGGCAGGGATCAGATAATGGTGATACGGGCAATGCATGGGAAGCTTCGGATCATCCATAATATTTTCGCAAAGCGAAAATACGCCGACCGGCTCTTCCGCTTCAAAGGCAGAAATGCACGCCTTATCGATGATGTCCATATGCGCCGGATCAGGAAGCATCGGCATGTTTATCTCCTCGAAATTCGTTCATATTGGCTTCGTCTTATATTGGACGTGGTCTACTAAATATGTAAAAAAACAAGCACAGACCGCGGGGTGACCGTCCGGAGCGAAACGCTCCGGACGGCCGCGCTTGGTTACATGACTTCGCGGATCGCAGCCTCCAGTTCGTCCTTGGAGGGGATAATGGAACGGAACTTCATCTTGCCGTTGATGTAAACGGACGGCAGATTGGGAACGCCCATCTTTTTCATGCGGGCAATGTCTTCCTTGACGGTATACTTATAAACGTTATAGTCGATGGCATCGCCGAAAGTCTGCTTCGCCTCATCCGTGGCCGCGACCATGTAGGTGCAGGCGGCGCAGGTGGCGGGGTCAAGCGTAAAGGCTTCCACCAGGGGCTTGGTGAGATGCTCATAGTCGGGCAGCTCAACTTCGATGTCGTTATCGTCTTCCGCAACATAGTCCTTGACCATTTCGCGGACCTCGTCCGTCTGCAGCACTGCCTGCATGCAGCCGATCGTGTTTTCAAACGGTACGCCGTACGGCATATCGCAGCCGGTGGCAACGATGAGACCGTTCTTGTTCTCAATGCTGTCGATCAGGTCAACGCAGTACTTCATGTTGTCCATCTGCGTGCCATGAAGCATGATGGTCGTAAGCGGGATGTTGCCGCCGAAAGCTACGCTGTACTTGTCGCAGATCTCTTTTGCAGGCTTGAAGTTGACGTTCTCGTCGACCGAAATGGAGTCGCAGCCGGTCTTGCACATGACTTCGATGTTTCTCGTGGCATCGCCGCACACGAAGAACGAGGAGTAAGCGCCCTTTTCACGAATGTGGTCGAAGAGCTTCGTGAACGGCTCGGAGCAGAACTCTTCAAAGTGCTCGGTGGAGATCTGAGAAATCAGCGGGTCAACAACAGCGATAACGTCCATACCGGCGTCGATGAAGTATTCTGCCATCTTGCACGCGGCCTTGTAGCAGTAGTTGAGCAGGTCATGGACAAACTGGTCGTCCAGAAGCATGTCGAGGAAAATGTCGGTGCCGCGCAGATGCGATGCCAGCGTGAACGGACCGGTGATCAGGCCGTACAGAGCGGTGGTATCGCCGATTTCTTTCTTGACACGGCTCATGGCTTCGCACACGAGCGGGATGCGTCCGTCGTTCGGGCCGGGGAGCGTGCATTCGCAGGGGACAACGGGAGTATCTCCCATTTCGGTAGCCAGAGGATGGGATGCAACGCTGGGAGGGCCGTCATCCGCCCACATCAGGTCGCAGCCAAGGACTTCCGCTTCGATCTGAAGATCGAAAATGCAGCACTCGCCGTCCGGCTTGAACATGCGGTTAACCTCGAGAAGGCATTCCGTCAGCTTATCGGCGCTCTGGAACATCTCCGTCGCGGTATAGCCTTTCAGACGGGAGGCATAAGCGCCGGCAAACGGGATCCATGCGGGGCGCGGCGTCGGCTTACACTTAAGCGTTGCCAGCAGTAATTCTTTGGGAGTCATGATCTGTTCTCCTTTGCATGAATTAAAAATAAAACCGTGTGTATCTCCGTCTTTTAACGCCGGATCGTCTGAGCTAGTTAACACAGACAAATAGATGCTGCCGAAGCGTTAATATACATTGATGTTTCTGTTTCATTTTCGGACAAAGTATAACATATGCAGTAATTGATAAAATAGAAAGATTTTGGACAATATTAGGAAAAATCCGCAAAGATTTTCGAGCAGGGCCAACCCGCAGTGTAGCACACGAGCGAGGCATATTGACTTTCCTGCGTTGTTTGCGCTATGATTTTAACGGAACAAAAACATGCGGAAAAGGGGCGTCATTTTATGGATGCGTGTTTGGAAAAGTGTGCCTGTCGGGGCTCCTATCTCGATAAATTTCTTCAGCCTGCCATACTGGTCGTTCTGCAGCGCGGCAGCAGCCACGGGTTTCAAATGATCAGCGATCTGGAAAAAAGCGGTATGGTCTCCGGCAATGGACTTGACCCGGCCGGACTGTACCGCACGCTTAAACGGATGGAGACGGCCGGACTTGTCACATCCTACTGGGACACCGAATCTGCCAGCAAGCCGAGACGCGTTTACTCCATCACGGACGAGGGGCGGCACTGTCTTTCCGCATGGGAGAAAACGCTTCTCGAATATCGGAGCAACATTGATGCTATTCTCCGCGGCATATTATCCGCCGAAGAGCTTTGAGACTGTCAAATATTACATTTCTTTCTTTCGCATAACCGCGGCTGTCAAGGCCAAAATAGGCTCGGACACAGCAAAAACGTGTTCGATTCGAGAGAAAGGAGTTGCAATCAGATGTCTACCAACAAGAGCAATCATCTTGTCAATCCTCAGGCCCGCGAAGCGATGGATCGCTTTAAGATGGAGGCTGCCAGCCAGGTCGGTGTGAACCTTACGAATGGCTATAACGGCGAGCTTACCTCCCGCCAGGCCGGCAGCATCGGCGGCCAGATGGTCAAGAAAATGATCGAGGCCTACGAAAACGGCATGAAGTAATCATTCCCCATAGAAAAAGCGCGAAGGGATCTTCCCTCCGCGCTTTTTTCAGTTCCTCACCTCGATCACATTGATCGCAGCGGCCGTCATCTCGGTGTTGGAGAGAACGGCATCGGTGATCTGGGCGACCTGCGTTTCGGTCAGGCCGTCCGCACCGGACGGGACTGCAACCGTGCAGCCCTGCGAGGATAGATACACCACACAGTCGGCAAAATCTTTGGCAAGAAGCTCGTTTTCGATCTTGCTTTCCAGCAGAGACCAGTTCGCCATAACGGTGATCTCGTTCATGGCGCTGTCGATGACATCCTGCGAAGCGGACTCGGCACAGGCCGCCGTTTCAAGCAGCGAAAGCGCCTGATCTCTTGACTGCTGGCGCGTGAGCCGCGCTTCCGAGAAATACCCGGACACGGACGCGGGGAGCGCTGCGGATACGGTTTCCTCCGGCGCGCCGTCCGCGGCGTTTACGGCGGTCGTCATTTCGTCCTCCGCGTCGGCCATGGCGCTGTTGCCGTCGCCCCAGCGCTGGTTGTACGACCAGTTGAGGAATGCCGCCGCGCACACGAGCAGCAACACCGCTGCAATGAGAATGTTTCGCTTGAGATGGGGACGCAGATTTACCGTCTTCATATAATCATCCTCCTAAGATATCAATTCTTCCACAATGATCCGGTTGCTGCCGAGACCGGTGAAGGCGCTCACGGCCTGTATGATGCGGAGCCGTATATCCGGCGACCTTGCGCCGGAACAGACGACCACCGCCCCGGTATACTCGCCTCGGCGGTTTGGCTCTTCGGAGAGCAGCGCGTACACCTCTCCGACGCCGTCGATTTTTGAGAGCACCGCACAGAGCCGCTTTTCCTCTGTAGTTGACACATCCTCGTTCTTTCCTGCTGTGCCGCCGGACGATCTGGGCCAGAGCAGAAGCAGCAGCCCCGCGGCAAGCAGAACGATCAGCACGCTTTTCTTTTGCAGCATAGCGCTTAGCAAAGATTTCCGCTCACTCATCGGTCCAGTGCTGCCTTTCCGCCGGAATGCCCAGCTCCGCGGCAAGATAAGCGCTCAGGCGGTATCGCTGTTCGGCGGTAATCTCTCCGCGTATCGTAACTTCACAGGGCACCCAGCTCTCATCCCCCCATTTCACCTTCACCGAAACCGACGGTTCCGGCATCCCTATGGATCGTGCCTCGTCCAATATGTATGCCGCGGTCTTCTGTTCTATGTATGTTCGCAGCAGTTGATTTTCCTGCTCCTCCAGATCATCCGTCAGCTCGGCAACGGTCCGCCGGTAGTCGTTTAGCGCGAGCGAGAACGATGTCTCGTCCGTCCGCAGCACGGGCGACAGGAGCGTACACGCAAGGAGAATGCCGCAGGTAAAGCGTGTTACACGCTTTACGCTCCCCTCCGGCGTGAGCTGGAGAGCCAGCGCGGAGAGAAGCGACGCCGCGACCAGCGAGCGGATCCACGAAAAAAGCCATTCCGTCATGCGTTTACACCACCGTCTGTATCAGAGAATAAAGGGAGAGGAAGAGCATCATCGCCCCTGCGCCGTTTATCGCAAGCAGCAGCGCAAACGCCGTGCCAAGATTCGATATAAGCTCCGAAAACCGCTTGTCCGCCACACACTCGCACACAGCGGCCGTCAGCTTATAAACGAAAAACCGCACGCCGAGCGTCAAAACGGGCGGCAGGCAGATTGCCGCCACCGCAAGCAGCCCGAAGATCCCGATCGTTGCCTTGAGCGTCCCGGCCGCGGCTGCGAGCGTTGAGGCCGCGTCCGACAAAATGCTCCCGACGACCGGAAGCGCCGCGGAAACCGCCGTTTTCGTCACCCGCGCGGCGAGCGCGTCCGCCGTACCGGTAACGACGCCGGTGAGCGATAGCCACGCGGTAAACGCCACGCATACGGCGCTCAAAAGAGCGGTGCAGACCGTTTTCATGATCTTCTTTGCGGTTTTCAATATTTCATTTCCCACAGCGGCGTCGGCAACGGACAGCGCGGCATACCCGCACACGCACGGGACGAGAACGCTCCGCGCAACGGACAGAAGCACGTCCATGCATACAGCTGTTGCGGCGTACTTTGCCGCTGCGCTCCCAGCCGCCCCGGACGCTGCGGCGGCGGACGAGAGCACCGGCAGAAGGACGTGGGAATAGTCCGAGAGCGTCTGGAGCGTCTCCGTTCCCAGCGAGAGGTACGAGCGGAGATCCGAGATCGTCGCCGTACCGATTACCGCGACGGCGGCAAATGTGATATACGGCGGGGCCCGGCTGCCAAGATCAAGCGTATCCGTGAGCGATACAAGCACGCACACACAAAGGAGTATCCCTCCCGTGCGGCAGATATCCGCGGCGGAAGAGCGTACTTTTTCCCATGCCGTTCGCAGGAGCGTTCGCCATACGCTCTCCTGCGGCAGTTCCTCCGGCGAAACGCCGGAAAGAATAGGCGCCGCTTCCTCCGGGAGTGCTTCGGTCAGCTCGTCCATCCCGGGGAGCGGAACATCTGAAGCGGCAAGTGCCCTCCCTGGGCAGACGGCGAGCGCCAGTACGAGCAGCATCAAAGCAGCTGCTCCACAATGGCGAGGAGCGAGCGGATGAGCGGCAGGGATATATATAAGGCGCAAAGCGTTCCGCAAAGCTCCACAGCGGAGGCAATGCTCCCCTGCTGTGCGTCCCGGCAGACCTGCGCCGCCAGATGCGTGATCATCCCGATCCCGATGCATTTGAGCACCGGGGAAAGATACACCGCGTCGATGCCGCCCTTCTCGGCGATCTCGCGCAGAAGATCGGAAATACGCGAAGCCACCGCTGCCGCGAGCCATACGATGATCACCCCTGCGAGGATCGTCACCGTGAGCGACAGCTCCGGCGTATATTTGCGAAGCAGCAGCGCCAGAATGCTGCCGATCACCGCCGCAGCCGCGGCGCGAATCACAATTTCCATTCATTCCCTAAAACCCGAACAGATCGCGGATCAGATCAAAAAGCTCACTGATCTCCTGAACCACGATCACCAGAACGACCACGAGACCGGTGATGCTCGTCATAAGCGCCTGATCTTCCCTGCCCGACCGGGTGAGCAGAATGTTCAGCACAGCAACAAGGATTCCGACGGCTGCAATTTTAAATATCAGATCCACATCCATAGGGCGCTCTCCTTTGCGGGGTTGTCCACTGTCAAGGTATGAGCGCGCGCGACCGTATATGCGAAAACCTCCGGGACGATGTCCCAGAGGTTTACATAACAATATAGCAGCCTGCCGTATCAAATGAGTCCGAAATGCTCCAGCGCCAGAGCGAGTCCGTCTTTGGTGATAGGTGCGGTCACATAGTCCGCCTCTTTCCAAAGAAATTGCGGAGCATTGCCCATGAGAACGCTCGTCCCCGCCTCGCGCAGCATGGGGAGATCGTTCGGTCCGTCGCCGAAGGCAAAGGAATCCTTGGGAGCAAAGCCGAGGTACTGCATCACGGTTTTCATGCCGCCCGCTTTGGATAGGCCTTTCAAAATGACCTCGCGCATGGAATGCTCGCGGCGGATGAAATCGAGCCGGTCGGAAAACGCGCGCTCAAAACGCTCGGGATCGGCGCACGCCTGCGGCCAGCAGACAAACTTGTCAAAAGCAAAGTCCGGCACAGTAGTGTCGGTAAAGGCGGGCACTCCAATGCTCTTGAGCCACGCAAATTCGCGCCGCGCGATGGCGGATGTGCATCGCTCATCCATCCATACCCCCTGCTCGGATTCAAACAGCATATCCATGCCGCATGCATACCCTGCGTCACGGATCTGCGCAGCCTCTGTGTGCGGGATCGTTCGGTACAGCAGGTTTTTCCCATCCAGAAGGATGTGTCCGCCGATGGAGCAGATGTATCCGTCAAAGCCGAGAGCGCGGATCTGCGGCTCAATGTGCCGGAACGGGCGGCCGGTGTTGATTATGAGGATGTGTCCTGCGCTCTGCGCTTTTTTCAACGCGGCACGCGCGCTTTCGGGAACGACGTGGTCCGATGTCACGATCGTCCCGTCCACATCAAAAAAGAGGATCTTTCTATTCATATTTCTATTATCACCCGCCGACAGTTTGCCACAAAGCCGCCGAAATGTAAAGGCTAAAGAAGTAAAACGGCAAGAAGACAACCCGCAGCAAGGCCCAGCGAGGGATAAAGCCGAACGGCGGCACGGTCCTTTTCGCGCAGCGCATCGCGCACGAGCCGGACCGAAGCGTCCAACGCATCGAGCGCCTGCTCCGGCTCCGTGCCGGAGCAGAGCTGCGCCCCCAGCCGAAGAAGCGGCTCTTCCAGCGGTTTGGGCAGCGCGGCACAGCGAATACTCGCCGTCCAGACCGAGAGAAACGAAAACTCCCGAACGAGCATGCATGCGTTTTCTGCATCCGGGAAAAGGCGCGGATACCGCGCCCCCAGCCGCTCCAGCAGCTGCGGAAGGGGTGTCCGGTGACAGAGTATTTCCGTTCGCATATCGCGTGATGCGTCGAGGATCGTTTCGGTACTTCGGAGGGCCGTCCGCAGGTGTTCCAGTGCAGAGAAACCGGCGTAACCTCCTGCCGCGATGAGCAGGATCGCCCCAAATGCGGATATCACAGCATAACCTCCTCATAGCTCCGGCAGCCATCGGCACAGCGGATAACGATAGCGCGGAAAAACACCTTGCCGCGCAGCAGTCTCTGATAAACGTCTCGTCGGGATAGCTCTTCGGCGTCTGAGGCATGCGCCGTGGCGAGGAGCGATACGCCGCAGTACGCCGCGCTGCGGCAGGCGCCGGCGTCCTCCGGCTCAGATATCTCATCCATTGCGATGAGCTCCGGCGACATGCAGCGCAGAAGAATCATGGCCGCGCGCGCCTTCGGGCAGTCAGACAGCACGTCCGTCCGCTCTCCGATATCAAATCCGCAGCTGCCGGCAGACAGCGCCGCGATCTCTCCGCGCTCGTCGCAAAGACCGACACGCATTCCCCCATCGGAGAGCGTCCGCACCATATCACGCAGCAGCGTTGTTTTCCCGCCGCCCGGCGGGGAGAGGATCAATGTGGAGGGAAACGGACGTGCGCAGAATCTCTTCCCGATCCCTTTTACCTCTCGCGGAATACGGATACACACGGAAAAGAGATCGTCCCGATTCCAAAGGCCGCGCTCGCCGCCCGGAAACCGCCCGCAGAATCCAACACGGACACCGCCCTCCGCCGTAATGAAACCGCGGCGCAGACAGTCCGACGCCGCATAGGGGGATGCGCCGCTCGCAAGCTCCAGAACGCGGGCGAGATCAGCCGCCGTTACGGCGGACGTATCAAAAAGCGGATGTTCTCCGTCCGGCAGAGTTACCGCCGGAAGTCTTCCGCAGCGGAGCCGAATTTCACAAACTTCTGAGGCTGATTTCTCCGGCAGATGACGCAGCGTATTCCGAAGCTCCCCCGGCAGCAGCCACAAGGAATTTTCCAAGGCAGACATGGTTACCGCCTCCTTTCCCTGCATGACTATGCGGCCATGGTGCGAATTATTTTGAATTGTTCTTCTTCGCCGCCGCAGGGCAAAGCGGCGGTTTTTTTAAAACCGGGTTTGACTTACCCGCCGCCGTATGCTATCATCAAAACGCTATAAGCGGGTATGATGGAATTGGCAGACATGCGAGATTTAGGTTCTCGTGTCGTGAGACGTGCAGGTTCGACCCCTGTTACCCGCACCAAAAAACCAGCACCTCCGTCAGGAGGTGCTGGTTTTTGCATATTTGAAACGCTCAAGACGGGCAGACACTGCTTGTGCCTGCCCGCCTGTATGGATTTTGAGCTTTCGCTTACGGCTTGGTGAGAATGGCGCTCACGTCGGTCATTTTTTCGCCGAGGGTGAATGTGACGGCCTTGCCGTCGTGGGTGAGCTTGTAGGTATCTCCGCTTTCGCCCTTTTCCAACAGATCAGAGAGCATAAACGCGGATGTCGCGCCCTTGGTGACAAAAATGATTTTCTCCACGCCCTGCGCCTTGAGGGTGCGGATGCCGCTGAGTCTGCCCGTGAGGATGGCGAAGTCCTCGTCAACGTTGACGGTCAGCACGCCGTCTTTACGCTCTGCCGTGTAGACAATGTCCCTGCCGTCCTTGTCGGTCACGCGGTAGAGGGGTGCATCCATGCCGCGCTCCGCCTCTGGCTGCTCAGGCACGGCGGGCTCGATGGGCTTCTCCGGCTGGGAAGACGTTCCGAACGTGATACTTGTCGGCTTATCATTCTCCATGTCCGCACCAGGGGCGTAATACGCTATGCTTCCGTTCGTAGTCAGACCGGAGGTATCCGGCTCCACCTCTGCGCCGAGTATCTTGGTTCCGTACGCATTGCTGCCGCCGTCGCCGATGCCTGCTCCCGCTCCGTCATAATGGTCTTCATCGCCGCCCTGCACCTTCAGCTTCGTGTCACCGGAAACGGTGATGTCTTTTCCTTTACTCCGCAGACCGCCGCCGATGCCTGCGCCGTTTACGCCGCCGCTGGCATTGACCTCGCCGCCGGAGATGGTGATGTCGCTGCCAGTGCCGCGAGATCCGCCGCCGATGCCTGCGCTGAATCTGCCGCCGGTGGCATTGACCTCGCCACCGGTGATGATAATGTCCTTGCCGATGCCGTATTCGCCGCCGCCGATGCCTGCGCCGTACTTGCCGCCGGTGGCATTGACCTCGCCGTCGGTGATGGTGATGTCGCTGCCATTTCCATTGTAGCCGCCGCCGATGCCTGCGCCGCTTGTTCCGCCAGTGGCATTGACCTCGCCGCTGGTGATGCTGATGTCGCTGCCATTTCCATTGTAGCCGCCGCCGATGCCTGCGTCGTACTGGCCGCCCTTGGCGGTCAGCTTGCCGTCCTTGTCCGTATCCCCAATGGTCAGGCTACCGATGTTATTCTTTTCAAGACCGGCATGTTTATAGCCGCCCTTGAGCGTGCTTTCGCCGTCCAGCTCGATGCTGACATTGCCATCGCCGGTGGTGGTAACGGCGGCCTTGCCCTTACCGCTCACGTCGATGTTTGCGCCGGAGAGGGTGACGCTTGCGGTCTGGTCCTTCTCCGCGTTGATGGTGAGGGTGTTATCCGTGGAGGTTCCCGTAATGACGGGGGCGCTGTCCTCTATAGCGGCTCCGCCTCCCTGGGTGACCGTCTGCCCGCCGCTTCCGGCGTTTACGGTGATGTCGCCGTTGCCGATGTCCCACTCCGCCGCCAGCGCCGACACGGGCAGACTGGCGAGAAGCAGCAGCGCAAGGAGCGTTGATACGATTTTCTTTCCCTTCATGTGTAAAAGCCTCCTTCTTTGTTCTGATTGATCGCCTCAATTCCGTTTTAATGCTCAGACACGGTAATTTTACCAGACGATGCGGAGAATTTCAAGTGCGCATTTGTACAAAATCCTGTTTTTGATGCGCCGCCGATAACGTTTGAGGCGGAGCAGCCGCTCCTTGCCCTGATGTACTTTGCAAAGCAGACCAAAAAAATCCTTCGGAACAGATGCTCCGAAGGATTTTTTGCTGCGCCAATATCATGTTTCCGAAAAACTCCGGCCGGTGGAAATCGGTCGCTGCCGTTTCCGCGGCGTTCCGCGCGGGAAAGTGCGGCCGCGGCGTTGTGATGTATGCCTTATGCGCGGGAGAAAACGATCGCAGTACCGGCAATGTCCTCGTCAACGACGGAGAGCGTACCGGTGGCCTCGTCATAGACGGCGGAGCTCTGCGTTTTGCCGATGGTCAGAACGATCTCACCGTTTTTCACGGCATACACGCCGTTGACGGTGCCGCTGTCGAGAAGCTCCTTCAAAGTCTCCTTGGGAAGCAGGCTGGCCATAAAGTCTTCCAGAGGCATTTCCAGCATGGCATCAATGAGTTCGCGCGTCGTTGTGCAGCCGTAAGTCTGCATAAGTCCTTCCACGGTATAGCCGTTGTTCGCAGCGTCCTGCTCGATCTCTTTTTCCAGATAGGCGGTGAGACCGTCCGTAAAAGCTGTATAGAACGTGTCGATCATCGCGGCGGCAGATTCGCTGTCAGCCGCCAGAAGAAATGTACCCTCGCCGGTGAACTCGATGGTGTACTTCAGGGGAAGAGCGCCGAGCTCCATGCAGTCCAGAAGCGCTTTGGAGGATTCGTCGTCATCAATGGCATCGTATAGGGAGTCGATGAAGATCGACGATACATCCATTTCGTTCGATACCCAGCTTCCGAGCAGCTTTTCGGCAAATACTCTGTCGCCGGCCTGCGCGGCGAGAGCGGCGCTGTTTTTATAATCGCCGAGGGCAGTGAAGAGCTCCGCGGCGTGCGCGTACTCTCCGGCGTCATAGGTGTTCTGCGCGATCGCATAGTCGCATGCGGTGACGAGCGAAGCGCTCTCTTTATAGTCGCCGAGCGCGGCGAAAAGCGCGCGGGCCTGCTCGTAGTCTTCGGCAAGGTAGGCGTCCGTTGCGATCGAGTAGTCGCACGCCGAGGCGAGCGCCGCGCTGTCCTTGTAATCGCCGAGCGCTTTGAACGCCGCGGAGGCCGCGGCCGCGTCGCCGCTGCCCATGAGCTGCACGGCTGTCTGGTAGTCATTGGCGCCGCAGCCGGTCACAGTCAGCATAAGAGCGGCGGTGAGAAGTATCAGAGCCAGTTTTTTGATCGTCTTTTTCATTCTTTCTTCCTTCTTCCGATACGTTTTTGCCGGAGATCGTATAAACTCAATATAGCATCCATTTTGTCGGTTTGTAAAGAAAAAACGCCCGCCGCGCGGCGCATTTCGCCGTGAAAAGATAGAATTCTACTTTCAGGGGGTGTTCTTTTTGCCGCGGTTCTGCTATAAAGAAACCGATCAACACAAAGGAGAACGGTTTTATGGATCTCATCAGGATCGGACAATACATCGCGGGCAAGAGAAAGGCGCTCGGCCTCACGCAGAAGCAGCTCGCCGAAAAGCTCGGCGTGAGCGATAAATCGGTCTCCAAGTGGGAGCGCGGGGTATGTCTGCCGGACGTGTCGCTCTATACGGAGCTGTGCGCGGCGCTGGGCATCGGCATCAACGAATTCCTTTCGGGCGATGATATCGCGGAAAACGATCTGCCGCGCCGGGCAGAGGAGAATATCCTTCAGACGGCGGCGGACGGAAAGCGGCGGCAAAAGCGGCTCAAATGCATGGTCGCTGCGCTGCTCATCGTTTCCGCTGCGGCGCTCTCCATCATCGGGGCGTACCTGATCCGGACGAACCGGCCGGAGAACGTGATCCGCCCCGTGGAAAAAGAAAGCACGGAGATGCAGACACTCAAGCTCCTCGCCGGTCTGGACGGAGCCTATATGTACCGCTATACAGCCTCGGACGATTTTCTCTCCCTGCGTATCTATCTGACGGTGTATCATTTCGGGAAACAGGTCAGCAAAGAGAACTGGGAGCTCAGCTACCGGGACATCGGTTCGCCGAAGGAGGGGACGATCCTCATCGTCCCGGATTTTGAAAACTTTCAGGTGAAGCTCATCCTCGCCGACGGTGGGTCAAAACTTTCGACGAGCTTTCCCATACTGGAGGGCGAGGAAAATCGAAAGTATTTCGCCAGGGCCGGGGTGTCTATTGAGGACGAAACGCCCATAACGTTTGAGGCGGAGCAGCCGCTCCTTGCCCTGATGTACAGTGAAAATGACCTTCAGGTCAGAGCCGTTCAGGAGTTCGCAGACGGCAGCGTGTCGCCGGTAAACGACTATGCCTACTATATTTCTCTCGAATTTTGCAAAGCAGAGCAATAAAAAATCCTTCGGGGCAGACGCTCCGAAGGATTTTTTGTTACGCCAGGATCATTTTTCCGAAAAACTCCGGCCGGTGGAAATCGGGCGCTGCCGTTTCCACGGCGTTCCACGCGAGAAAGTGCGGATGCACGGTTTTGTCGCCGCATTTGTAGCAGTTGGCACGGAAGGAAACGCCGGAGCGCAGGGAAAACTCCGGATAGAGGATGCGCAGGAACGAGAGCGGGATGCGGTATTCCGCCGTCCAGCCGTCCGTCGTCCGGGTACAGACGGGACGGAACGTTTCCTGTTCGGACTTGTGGCAGAGCCGGACGCGCTCGCGCCGGTTCGGGCCGAACCCCAGCTCCATGCAGGCGTTGGGGTTGATCTCAAAGTTTACATAACGTCCGTCGTCCGTGAGAGAGAAGAAAAATTCCATGCAGCTGTCCTCATGGACGGGGCTGAGCGGGGCGCTGCACTCCGCTCGGATGTCCGATTCCCACGCGCGCTGGAAAACATAGAGCGCGGTATCGTCGTAGCAGAGCTTCTGCTCCATGCGGACGCCGTAGTCCGGCTCCCACAGCACGCAGTCCGCGCGCAGCGGCTCGATCGCGTCCCAGCCGGGCGCGCCGGATGCTTTTACTATCGTATAGCTTTTCATAGCGCCTGTTCGCCGAGATATACGGCGCTCCGGTTCAGCGCGGCGTCGCACACAACAAAGTCGGCGAGCTTTCCGACGGCGATGGAGCCGATCTCCGCATCCTGACCGATCTCGCGCGCCGGGATGATCGTTGCGCTCAGGATCGCCTGTTCCGCCGGGATACCGAAGGATACGGCGCGCTGCATGCATTCATAAAGGTTGGCGGCGGACCCGGCGATCGTTCCGTCGGCGAGCTTTGCAACGCCGCCCTTGAGGAAAACGTCCTGCCCGCCGAGCGTATACTGCCCGTCCGGCATGCCGCAGCAGCGCAGCGCGTCGGAAATGAGGCAGATGCGGCCGGGGAAGAGCCTGAACGCCATCCGCACGGCGCTGGGGTGGATGTGGTATCCGTCGCTGATGAGCTCCGCAACGACGTTTTCGCGCTCGGATCCCGCCCCGATGGGGCCGGGCTTGCGGTGGTGTATGCCGGGCATGGCGTTATAAAGATGCGTCAGATGGGAAGCACCTGCATCGAAAACGGCGCTGGCTTCCTCATAGGTGCAGTCCGTGTGCGCGATGGACACGGTGCAGAGCTTCGAGGCCTTTTCCGTGAACTCGACCGCGCCGGGCAGCTCCGCGGCAATGTCCGCGATGCGGAGCAGACCTTCGGAGACATTATACAGGCGTTCAAACGCGGCGTAGTCCGGCAGGCGGAGATAGCTTGCGTTCTGCGCGCCCTTTTTCTTCTCGGAGAAGAACGGCCCCTCCATGTTGATGCCCATGAGCCGCGCGCAGCCCTCGGGCGCGGCTTTTTTGAGCGCAGCGGCAGTTTTGTACGCGGTTTCGAGCACGTCGTAGGGCAGCGTCATGGACGCGGGGGCGAAGCTCGTGACGCCGTTCGCGGCGAGATACTTTGCCATTTTTACAAGACCGTCGTAGTCGCCGTCGGAAAAGTCCGCGCCGGAATTGCCGTGGTTGTGGATATCCACCAGACCGGGGATCACATACTGCCCATGCAGGTCGATCCCGTCTCCGGCGGCATCGGTGAGAATTTCCGCAAAACGCCCGTTTTCCACGCGGAACGCGCCGCGCTGAAAGCACCCGTCAAGAAATAGATTGGCATTGGTAAAAAGCATGATGTCATCCTCCTGTGAACGTTGATCTCCGGTGGTATGTTTGAATTTACGCCTTCGTTTCCTCGGCGACGATACGCCGCATATCGTCCCATTTCTTTTCCATGTCCGCCGCGAGCTTGAACTGCGCCCGCGCACGGTCAAGATTCTGCCCTTCGCGGTGGACGGCAAAGTACAGATCGCCGTCGATATGGTCGGTCAGAAACCGCATGCCGCACTCCAACGTTATTGTTTTCGCCCCCAGCGGAAGAAGCTCCAGCTCCCTGGCGGTCAGATTCGGGCACGCGCGGACATATCCGCGCGTGAAAACGCGGAAGCGCTCCAGACTCATCTCCACCTTGGAGAGATCGCGCTCGTCCTCCGCCGCGGTCGAAGCGCCGTAGCGGATGGCGTCGCCGAAATCAAAGAGGCTTGAGCCGGGCATCACGGTGTCCAGATCTACAATGCAGAGCGCCTTTCGTGTCTTCGCGTCCAGAAGGACGTTGTTGAGCTTTGTGTCGTTGTGCGCAACGCGGAGCGGGATCTCTCCGGCAGAAAGAAAGTTCTGGAGCATGGACATCTCCGCTTCCCTTGCAAGAGCAAAATCGATCTCCGGCTGAACGGCCGGGGCGCGGTCCACCGCGTCGCGCTCAATCGCCTCGCGGAAAAGGCGGCAGCGGTCGGGCGTGTTGTGAAAATTCGGGATGGTCTCGTGCAGCTTTTCTGCCGGGAAGTCGGAGAGCAGCTGCGCAAACGTACCGAAGCCGACGGCGGCCTGATAGAAATCCTCGTCCGTCTCCGGCTGCTGGAGGCAGATCGTCCCGTCCACATAATCGTATACGCGCCAGTATTCGTCACCATACCGGGTGTGGGGCGCACCGTCCTTCGTCCGGATGAGGGACATGACGCTGCGAGGATCGCTGGACTTGGAGCGCAGGAAATCCGTCACCGCCGCAATGTTTTCCGAAAGCGCCTGTACATTGCGAAAGGCGTGGTGATTGATTTTTTGCAGAATATACCGGCGTCCGGTGTCGGTCACAACGAGAAATGTGACGTTCACATGCCCGCTGCCGTAGTCTTCGCAGGAGACAGGCGTTCCGTCCAGCTGAAAGATGCGCAGAATATTTATCTTATCCTGATCCATGGTAAATGCTCCCTTTGCAGTGTTCCCGTCTATTTTAGTCAGTCCGGCGGAAGATAGCAATCCCTTTGTAAGATTTGGGCACGTTTTTTTCAAAAAAAGCCAAGTCCGGTCTCCGGAGATGCGCGTAGGCAAAGAAAAAACGTCCTTACGGGAAAATCCGTAAGGACATATCAGCACCCGGTATATCGTCATTTCGCGCGATATACCGGGTGATGTGCAGAAGGGCTATTGCTTAACGATCGTTCCCGACTTGCCGGAGAGGGCAAGCGCGGCCTTTTCAAGGGAACAGATGACCGCTTTTCTTCCTGTCTTGGAGGCGGCAAACTTCATGCTGGCCTTGACCTTGGGCAGCATGCTTCCGGGGGCAAACTGCCCCTGCTGAGCATATGCCTCGGCCTCCCGGCAGCTCATCTCCTTGATCTCTTTCTGATCGGGCTTATTGAAGTTGATGCACACTCTGTCAACAGCGGTGAGAATGTAGAGATACTCTGCGTCAACGATCTCCGCAAGGCACTCGGAGGCATAATCCTTGTCGATCACGGCGAGAACGCCCACATAGCTGCCCTCGCCCTGCTTCACAACGGGGATACCGCCGCCGCAGGCGATCACGAGAAAAACCGCATCGACCAGATGCAGAATGCTTGCCTTTTCCACCACATCCACCGGAAGGGGGGAGGCGACGACCTTGCGCCAGCCGCGGCCGGCGTCCTCCTTGAATACGCACGTGGGATCTGCCGCCGTATTCTCTTTGGCTTCTGCTTCGGAATAGAAAGCGCCGATAGGCTTGGTGGGGTTCTTGAAGGCGGGATCCGCCGCGTCAACTTCGACCTACGTGACCAGCGTCACCACATTTTTTGCCAGACCCTGGGCATGGAGCTCATGGGCAATGGCGTTCTGGAGGTGGTAGCCGATATAGCCCTGACTCATGGCGTCGCACTCGGGGAAAGGCATCTCCGCCTTGATAACGCCGTCGGCGGCGCTGTGGCTCAGCCCGAGATTGATCATGCCGACCTGCGGGCCGTTGCCGTGGGCAATGACCAGCTCATGACCCTGTGCAACAAGATCGACGATCGTTTTGGCGGCGTTGCCGACCTTCGCTTTCTGTTCTTCCGGCGTATTGCCGAGAGCATTCCCGCCCAGTGCTATTACGATTCTCGCTATGGCGCTCAGTAGACGATGCCCATGCTGTCGAGCACGGATTCAAGCTCCGCTTTCGCAGCAGCCTTGGCGATCTCGGAGAACGATTTCTTTTCCCGCGTGAAATATACGAGAAGGCCGCGCATAGCGGTGAGACGGTTCCAGGCTTCCTCCCAGCACAGGGAAGCGGCGGAGTCTGCAACCTCGTCGGTAACGTCCTCGCCGCGGGTGCAGGGCAGGCAGTGCAGGAACTTGCAGCCGAGATTGCCGAGCTGCATCATGTCACGGTTGACCTGATAGTCGCCGAAGAGCTTAACGCGCTCCTCTTTCGGCATTTCGTTCTCGTAAAGGCCGTACCAGACATCGGTGTAGATGAAGTCCGCACCCTTGACGGCGCGGCGGTCATTGGTGACTTCCCATGTGCCGCCGGAGAGCTTGCAGTTTTCCTCGAGAATCTTCTTGTGGTCTTCGTTGAGCTGGGCAGACGTGGGGCCATAGTGGACGAAGTGCGCGCCGAGCTTGCTGCAAATAAAGCCGAGAGACGCGCAGACCTGCGTGCCGTCGCCGGTGAAGACGATCTTGCAGTCCTCAAACTTCTTGCCGGCGGGCAGATGCTCCATCATGGTGATCACGTCGGCGATCGCCTGCGTCGGGTGCGTGTAGTCAGACATGGCGTTGATGACCGGGATCGTGCAGGCGTTTGCCAGGCTGACGACGGTCTTGTGCTCAATGACGCGCGCCATGACGATGTCCATCAGACCGGAGAGAACACGGCCGGTGTCCTCAATCGTCTCGTGGCCGCCGAGCTGGATCATGCCGGGCCCGAGATACTGCGCGTGGCCGCCAAGCTGTTCCATGGCGGTCTCAAACGAGCAGCGGGTACGGGTGGAGGACTGCTGGAAGATCATGCCGAGCGTCATGCCCTTCATGAGCGGGGGATTGTAGCCGGAGCTGATGGACTTTTTGATGGCAATGGACAGATTGATGATGTCCATCAGTTCTTCCTTGGTAAAGTCATTTACGGTGAGAAAATCCTTTTTCATTGTTGCGACCCTTTCATGGATGTTTTCCGAATAGCAGAATGATGGCCAAGAGGATCAGTATCCCCAGCGCGATCGTATATACGGCGCTGAAGCCGAGAGTTGCGGAAATGATGCAGAAAATGCTGACCAGTGCAACGGTGAAAGCATATGGCATCTGCGTGACGGCATGATCCATCACATCGCAGCCGCTGCCGAGCGCCGCGAGGATCGTGCAGTCGGTCATGGGGGAGCAATGGTCACCGAATATGCCGCCGGAGAGGACACCCGCCACGCAGACCGGCAGAAAATGGCTGCCGATGCCGGGGCTGTTTTCCATGACGGCACAGGCGATGGGAATCGCCATTGGCATGACCATGAACATACAGCCATAGCTTCCTGCGGCAAAAGACACGACACAGCAGCAAACGAAGATGATCGCCGGAACAAACTGCCATGCGGCCTTCGAAGCGATCAGCTCCACGACGAAATATACCGTGCCGAGCTTTTCAACGATCGAGGCGAGTGACCACGCGAGCAGCAGCACGATGATCGTCGGTACGATGTTCCCTACGCCGTCGAGCCATGCTTTGATGCCTTCTCCTGCGGGCAGTATCCTCGTTACTGAGGCTGCGGCCATGGCGGCAATGTCGCTGAGAAATGCCGAGCGAAGCAGCAGTGTGATCGTATCGCCGCGATTTGCGAGAAGCGAAGCGACAAGATACAGCACGAGCAGAGCGATGCTGCCGAAAGCTACCCAGATCGCTGCCGGCTCTTTTTTTGAGCCCATATCCGAGCCGTCCGGTTCAGAGCTTTCCGGACATGCGCCGCTTTGCGCGGCTCTGGCGCGGCGCTCCGCTTTGAGCATAGGGCCGAACTCCCTGCCGGTGAAACTGGTGACGAGCATGAACACAAGAGCAAAAATGCAGTAGAAGCAATAGGGGATGGAGCGAAGGAAAACCTGAAAGGCAGAGTCTGCGATACCGGCCGTTTCCAGACCGCTGCTGATGACTGCTATTTCCACGGCGACCCAGCTGGAAACCACGGCGATGCCTGCCACGGGCGCTGCGGTCGAGTCGACGATGTACGCGAGCCGTTCCCGCGAAAGCCCGACTTTGTCTGCAATTGGGCGGAGCACAGGGCCGGTGATCAGGGCGTTTGCGTAGTCGTCAAAGAAGAACAGCACGCAGAAGAGTTGCCCAAGCAGATTGGCTCCGCGCGGCGTTTTCACTTTTTTTGTGATCCGCTTTGCCGCGGCCTCAAAGCCGCCGGTCTTCATAAGCACACCGACCAGTCCGCCGACAAGCGCACACAGGATCAGCACCTTGGTGTTTTCCGTATCGGAGGCAACGCCTACCAGTTCGTCAATGACGCTCGGAACGATCTGCAGAAGCTGCGCTGCGCCCTTTTCTCCCGTTACAAGCAGAAGCATAAGCTCTCCGACGGATAGTCCAATAAGCAGCGACACGACGACATCGCCAAGCAGAAATGCCAGAGCGACGGAGAGCACCGTTGGGAGCAGGGAGAGCGCGCCGAGTGCGCTCCCCAGTTCTGCGGCGGTAACAGCGCCGGTCAGCGGAGCCGATATGAGCCGGAAGCAAAAAATGGCGACCACGGAAAGCACGCAAAGCACCACCGCGGCGATCTTTCTGGTTTTCATCCGCAATCCCCCCGGAAGCGAAAGCTGCCGGTTTTGTCCTTAGTTCTTTTTCTTTCCGGCGCGGTAGAGCCAGTAGCCGACGGCAACGGTGAGCAGTACGCCGATGAGCTGCATCCAGAAGGCGTAACCGGTCACGTCAAAGTCGATGAGGAAGTAGCACGCAAGCGCCACGCAGAGGAAGCAGATAACACCGCAGACGACTATGCCAGCTTTACCGCCCGGAACGGCGTACTGGCGAGGCGCATCGTCGGTGAATCTCAGCTTGATGGCGGCGGGGAACATGAAGAGATAGTTCAGCATGAACACGATCGATGCGAAGGAGAAGAGCGTCCAGAAAACGTCGTTCGCGTTGCCGCTGAGCGCGTAGTTGAGAATGATGAGAGCGGAGGAAATGACGCCCATGAGGTAGTAGAGATTGTCGGACGTGCCGTACTTTTTACTGCGGTGCGCGAGGAACTTGGAGCGCTTGTCGAGCTCCGCGGCCTGTAAGGACTCGTTTGCACCGAGACACCAGGTGATCATGTTGGCGACCAGCGTGGAAATGGCAAGAACGATGAGAATGTAGAACACGGGCATCTGCGCCCCGCCGAACACACTGCAAAGCTCCTGCAGAGCATAGACGAAGCCGTCGACCTCGTCGACATTGGCGGCGTTGATCGCGGCGAGAACGCCGAATGTGCCGAAGCAGTAAAGGAACGTGATGGCCGCGCCGGCGATGATCGTCATCTTGGGAACGGTCTTCTTGGGATTCTCGATCTTGGAGCCGATGGAACCGATCAGCTCAAAGCCGAGAAGGTTGTAAACGATCGCACCAATATAGGTGACCGTGTTGTCCATAGTGGGCACCCAGCTGGCGATGGAGAAATCGTTGGCAAAGCCGTTTTTCACGCCGTAGGCAATGCCCATGAAGCCGAAAACCACGAGGATCCCCATTTTGACGACGGCCATGATGTTGGACACGAGCACCGAGAGTTCAATGCCCTTCACGCCGATGTAAACGATGACCCAGCACATCGCGACGGCGATGATCGCCTGAAGCACGATGCTCATTTCGGGGAACAGAGCGAGACTCAGCCAGCCGGAGAACGCGGTGAAAACGGCGGGCATCCAGAACGCCACGTTGACCCAGTACATCCAGCCGACAAGAACGCTGGGAAATTCGCCGAAAGCCCGGCCTACCCAGCTGACGATACCGCCGTCATCCGGGTAGGTGCTGCCGAGCTCAGCGGACAGGAGACCGTAGGGGATAAAGAAGATAATCGCGGAGATGATCCATACCGTGATGGAGGAAACGCCGATGATAGCCGGAGCGACGAACGAGTCGAGCACGAGAATGCTGCATACGGTAAACAGTACCGTACCGACAAGGCTTACCTTTTTACTGTTTTCCATAGTATTTCTCCCTCTTATTTTATTTTCACCGGCGGCTGCTCCGCGCGACACGAGGCAGCCGGACGGAACTCAGCCCTTGGGCTGCTGCTGGGTGATGCAGTGGATGTTGCCGCCGCCGTAGGCCACTTCCTCGGTGCGGACGCCGACGACCTTGCGCTCCGGGAACATGGCCCGGACCTGCTCAACGGCAAGCGCGTCGTTCTCGTCGCCGTACTGCGGAAGGATGATACCGCCGTTGACGATCAGGAAGTTCATGTAGGAAGCGATGGAGACCTCGCCCTCTTCACGCGGGATCGTGCCCTCGATGCACTCGATGGTGTCCGCGCCCTTGAGATAGCAGGGCTCCCTGGTCAGGCACAGTTTGTGGACCTTGAGCTTGCGGCCCTTGGCGTCGGTCGCCTCGCAGAGCGTTTTGTAAGCGTCCTGTGCCTGCTGGTAGAACGGATGATTCTCATCTTCGGTCCAGATGCAAGCGACCTCGCCCGGACGGATGAAGCAGGCAACGTCGTCGATGTGGCCGTTGGTCTCAAAAGGATCGATGCCCTCCTTGATCCAGATGATCTTTTCAAGATTGAGGTACTCCTTGAGCTTCTCCTCAATTTCTTCCTTGGTCATGCCGGGGTTGCGGCCTTCGGAGAGCAGGCACATCTCGGTCGTGAGCAGGGTGCCTTCGCCGTCAACATGGATGGAGCCGCCTTCGAGCACGAAGTCGGGGGTGCGGTAGGAGTCGATGCCTTCAATCTCGCAGACCTTCTGCGCAACGAGATTGTCCTGATCCCACGGGAAATACAGGCCGTCGACCAGACCGCCCCAGGAATTGAATTCCCAGTCAATGGCGCGGACATCGCCCTTGTCGTTGATAACGAACGTCGGGCCGCAGTCGCGGATCCAGGAGTCGTTGCTCGTCATTTCTACAACGCGGACCTCGGTGGGGAGCATGTAGCGCGCATACTGATACTGCGCGGGGCTGACGCAAACCGTCACTGGCTCGAACTGAGCAATGGCCTTCGCGACCTCGGTAAAGACCTTCTGTGCGGGCTTTGCACCGTTGCGCCAGTTGTCGGGGCGTTCCGGCCAGAGCATCCAGATCTGTTTCTGCTCCTCAAACTCACCGGGCATTCTGAAGCCGTCAGCCTTCGGGGTGCTTTCAATTCTCTTTGCCATTTTTCGTTCCTTTCTGAAATAATTCATAAATTCGCGGGCTTATATTGCCGTTTCTTGTACAAGCTACACCCGCATCGTACCATGGTTTTTTCCGGCTGTCTCTATTTTGCCGGACGAATGTAACACCGGAAAAAGAAAAGTGCTGTGTTACAAATTGCGTAACACAGCACGGAGATCAAACAATAATTGTACTGGAATCAGCGGAAAGACGCTTGTACAGGAGCGTTTCCATTATGGCAATCATGCCGCATCGCGACGTAACATCCGCACCCTGACAGTCGATCTCGTCGGCAAAAACATAGAAATTCAAATCGCTCATATTCTGGATCGTATTGTTGTCGGCACGTGTGAGCGAAACGATGGTCGGCGTGGCGATAGCGAAAATGCGCTCGATCTTCTGTATGACGCTGCGGTTGTTTCCGGTATAGGAGAGAACGAGCAAGACGTCATCCCGCTTAATGCGGTGCAGAACGGAGACAAACTCATACTCCTCGTCCGGCATCTCCGTGTTGAACCCCATCATGGTCAATAGCCGGTAAAGATACCGCCCGACCTCATGGCTCAGCCCCTCGGCGAGAATGAAAATATTGGGGTTTCGGTTCATGATAGCGTTGAATTTATTGATTTTTTCGTCCGTAATGACCTTTACCGCCTCAATCACGTTTTTCAGATAGCTGTCGCGGTAATTGTCGGCGGAGACGATGCTTGGCATATGGATCTTTCGCGATTCTTCCTCTGTATCGCGGAGCGCCTGAGAAAACTCTGCGTAGCCCTGATAGCCGAGCTTCTTCACCAGACGGAAGATCGATGTCGTGGAGACAAAACACTTTTCCGAGAGGTCACGGATGCTCATATCCTTCACGATATGCAGGTTTTTGATGATGTAGTTAAACAGGTTCTGCTCTGTGGGGGACAGCCGGGATACGCAGCTGCTTGTCTGCTCATAAAAGTTCATACAAATCCTCCCGTTTCATGTTTTGTTACGAATTTTACCGTATCATGTAACGAATGTCAACAAAATGCTTTTTTACATTCTCTTTGATTTACTTTTGTGCCGATTTTCTGTAAAAAACGGGAATATGAGTTTGCGTAACACGCTGCATCATGTTCCGCGGGTGTTACACCCAGCAAAGTTTTGACATTTTTCGTGGATATGACTGCGGCATGGGGATTCCCTATCACGAGGTAAAGGCTCTTGCCTGCGTTCTGCTCCCAGAAATTCAAACGTTCGTTGAGGGCGAGGATGGGCAGCGAGAGTACGCCGAGTGGAAAGCAAAGCAGCAGGCCGAACAAGAGAACAAGGCATAACAAGGGATGGAATATCTGCATTGGCGCCTTTGATGTGACGGATCGCCGGAAGATCCCGGAGGCCGCCATTATCATGAAAACAAGAAAAGGCGTAGCACTCAGCTACGCCCCGGAACGCCTTGCAGTATGTACTTTGTGGGAAATAAAAAAGCAGAGTGTCCATTACAGGATACTCAGATCCTATAAGGACACTCTGCATGGTCCGAGTGACTGGACTTGAACCAGCGGCCTCCTGAACCCCATTCAGGCGCGATACCAAACTTCGCCACACCCGGATTTCTAACAGCTTTGTTATACTACCACAAGGTGTGAGCAATTGCAAGTCTTTTTTTACGATTCCTGCGGATTTTCCGCGGTGCCGATGTCGCGGTAGAGCGAAACGAAGGTTTCAAAGCAGATATTGTTCTCTGTAATATACTTCGCGGCCTCCGCGCCGACATAGCGGAAGTGGAACGGTTCATACATTACGCCCGTGATCGGCTCCATGCCGTCGGGGAAGCGCAGGATGAAGCCAAACTCCTGACAATGCGCGTTCATGTACTGGAACATGGCGGTATTCTCAATGGAGCGGTTTTTCGTCGGATAATAGATATCCGTGATATCGCAGCAAAGACCGGTCTGGTGCTCGCTGTGACCGGCGGGCATGGTGATATAGTAGCCCTGGCTGTCCTTGCCGTCGGATACGCCGTTGTTCCGGCAGACGCGGAGGAAGTTCGCGGCCTGATCTGCATAGCTCCGGTAGCCGGAGGAGAGATAGACGGAGAGACCCTGCGCGCGGGTGTCCGCTGCCATCGCGGCGAGCGCGTCGGCAATGCGGCTGTCTACGAGCTGCCCTTCGAGCGTCACAAGCTCCGGCGGGGCGTACTCGGCGATGGAGTTATCGGCGTTTGCGAGGATAAATTCCCAGCTGTTGATATCAATGTCCGGCGGCTCTGGCAGACCGAGCGCCGCGGCGCGGCCGGCAGGGGAGTCCGGGTCCAGTGTCGGCTCGGGCGTAGCGGTCGGCTCCGGCGTCGCCGCGGGTTCCGGCGTAGCGCTCGGCTCCGGGGTAACATCCGGCGTTGCGGTCGGTACGGGCGTTGCCATGGACTCCCGGAGCGCTGCGGCGTCGGACGCCTTGGCCGCGCTGAAACGCAGAACCATCAGCACCGCGCAAAGTATCAGCAGAAGGACCATGAGAATGATCCCGATCGTCTTTCGCGTGTTCATATTATTCCTCTTCCAGTTTTCTTTTGAGTTTTTCGAGCGCCTTTTTCTCCAGCCGCGATACATAGGAGCGGGAAATGCCGCAGCGCCTGGCGGTCTCGCGCTGCGTGAGCGCGGCGTCTCCGTTCAGCCCGTAGCGAAGGCGGAGGATCTCGGCCTCACGCTCGTCGAGCACGTTGTCGATCAGCTGCGACAGATGCCGGCAGAGATCGGTCTGCACGACGCGCTCGGACATGTCCTCCTCGTCGGCCAGAACGTCGATCAGTGACAGGGAATTGCCGTCGGAATCCGTGTCGATGGAGTCGGAGAGCGAGAGATCGCCCGCGCTTTTCCGGCTGCCGCGGAAGTGCATGAGCACTTCGTTCTCGATGCACCGGGAGGCGTAAGTCGCAAGGCGCACGCCCTTGTCCGGGCGATACGTCGAAACGCCCTTGATGAGACCGACCGTTCCGATGGAGATGAGATCGTCCTGCTCGCTCTCGCTCGTATAGTATTTCTTGATGATGTGTGCTACAAGACGCAGATTATGCTCGATGAGCGTGTTCCGCGCTTCGAGATCGCCCTGCATCCAGCGCTCCACGCAGCGCCGCTCCTCTTTGGCAGGCAGCGGCCGCGGAAACGAGCCGGAACCGGCACCGAGCCGCAGCGAGAGAAACGCGCCGTTGAGCAGCAGTAGAAACGCACTTGCCAGCATACAGCAAACCTCCCTTAACGGATGGTTCATTGTATTCCGGCGCGGCAAGTCCCTATGTGCCGGGACGATCCGGCATTATTTTCCCGTCTTGCTGTTGAGCCAGCTCAAAACGTCCTCGTATACCTCGGCGCGGTTCGTTTCATTGAGCATTTCGTGCCTTCCGCCGTGATAGAGCTTCATGGTGACATCCTTCATGCCGGCCTTGAGGAAGCATTTGTAGGCGCGGATCACGCCGCGTCCCTGCTCGCCGACGGGGTCGCAATCGCCGGAGACGAACAGGATCGGCAGATCCTTTTTCATCCGGGCGATGTTCTTCGGCTGGGTGACGAACGCGATGCCGTTCATCATGTCGTGCAGCAGCCCCGCCGTCGGGACAAAGCCGCAGAGCGGGTCTTCGTTATAGAGATCCACGGCGGCCTCGTCGCGGCTGAGCCAGTCGCTCGAGGTGCGGAGATTTTCAAACTTGTCGTTATAGGTGCCGAACGCCATCTTGTTGAGAAAATCGCTCTTGTGCATTGACCCGTTCCGACGAATGTCTATGGCGCTCATTACCTTGCCTGCCGATACGAGAGCGGGGCTCTGGTGGCCGGTGCCGCTGATGACCGCGCCGTCCAGCCCCGTGCGGAAGCGGATGAGATACGTCCGGGTCAGGAACGAGCCCATGCTGTGACCGAAAATGAAATATGGCTTTCCGGGATACTTCGCCGCCGTCTTGTCGTGCAGCGAGCGGATATCCTGCACCGCCTTTTCCCAGCCGTTTTCCTCGCTGAAAAAGCCGAGATGCGCCTCGTCCGGCGCGCTCTTTCCGTGGCCGAGCTGGTCGTGCAGCACCACGATGTAGCCGTGTTCGGCGAGAAACGCGGCAAACGCGTCGTACCGGGCAATATGCTCGGCGATGCCGTGCACGATCTGAACGATGCCGACGGGGTCTCCCTCCGGGAGATATTCACGCGCGGAGAGCGCCGTCTGCCCGTCCGAAGATAAAAATGTAAATTCCGACATACGTGCCATAGCCAAAGATCCTTTCTTGTGCTATAATGCCTATATTATAAAATATATTATATACAATTCCCAGCGAAAATCAAGGAGGTTATCCCATGAGCCAGCACGTTATCGCCCTTGACCAGGGGACGACGAGCTCCCGCGCCATTATTTTTGATGTGAACGGGAAGGTCGTGTCGCTCTCGCAGCACCCCTTCGCGCAGATCTATCCGCAGCCCGGCTGGGTGGAGCACGATCCGATGACGATCCTCTATACGCAGCTTGAATCGCTCTCGGAGGCATTCCGCACGAGCGGCCTTTCCGACGCGGACATCGCCGCCGTCGGCATCACCAACCAGCGCGAGACGACGATCGTCTGGGAAAAGGAAACGGGCCGCCCCGTGTATAACGCGATCGTCTGGCAGTGCCGCCGGACGGCACCTCTGTGCGAGGAGCTGCGCGCCGATGGCTGGGAAGAGAAGATCCGCGAAAAGACCGGCCTTCTGATCGACGCCTATTTCTCCGGCACCAAGCTGCGCTGGATCCTCGATAACGTCCCCGGCGCGAGAGGGCGCGCCGAGCGCGGCGAGCTGCTGTTCGGCACGGTGGACACATGGCTCATCTGGAATCTGACCGGCGGGCGCGTCCATGTGACCGATTACAGCAACGCTTCCCGCACGATGCTCTTCAATATACATACGCTGCAATGGGACACCGAGCTCTGCGAAGCACTCCGTATCCCGATGTGTATGCTCCCGAAGCCGGTGTCAAACTCCGAAGAGTACGGCACGATCGACTCGCATATGCCGGGGCTCGAGGAGCTCTCCGGCACGCCGATCTGCGGCGCGGCGGGCGACCAGCAGGCGGCCCTGCTCGGACAGGGCTGCATCCATCCGGGCGAAGCGAAAAACACCTACGGCACCGGCTGCTTTGCCATGATGAACACCGGCCCGACCGTCCCGGTGAGCCGAAGCGGGCTTCTCTCGTGCGTGGCGTGGAGCATCCGCGGCGAGACGAATTACTGTCTCGAGGGCAGCGTATTCAATGCCGGCAGCACCGTGCAGTGGATGCGCGATGAGCTCCATCTCATCTCCTCGGCGGAGGAAACGCAGGCGCTTGCCGAGTCCGTGCCGGACAACGGCGGCGTGTATCTTGTCTCGGCGTTCACCGGTCTAGGCGCGCCGTACTGGGATATGTACGCGCGCGGCACGCTCGTCGGTATCACCCGCGGGACGACGCGCGCGCACGTTGTCCGCGCGGGACTTGAAGGCATCGCCTATCAGGTGCGCGATCTCATCGACGCAATGGAAAAGGACGCCGGCGCGCCCATGCAGATCCTGCGCGTGGACGGCGGCGCTTCCGTCAACCGCTTTCTCATGCAGTTTCAGGCGGACGTCCTCCGCTGTCCCATCGACCGGCCCGTTATGGTGGAGACAACGGCGCTCGGCGCGGCGTTCCTCGCCGGGCTGCACGCCGGAGTGTGGTCGAATGTCGGCGATATCGTCCGCATCCGCGAGTCGGCGCACATTTTCCGCCCGAAAATGGACGCGGAAAGCGCGCAGGAGCTCTGCCGCCGCTGGCATAAGGCCGTGGAGCGTGCCAAAGATTGGGAATAACTTGTTTTTTCGTTGGAGATATAGTATAATCCCTTTTCAGGCAATTTGAACTTGGTTAGGAGAGTATGTCCATGCCATCGTTTTCGGAATATTACTGGGCGGGACGCCGCGGTCATCTGATCGGCGTCGGCGGCGTATCCATGTCGCCTCTGGCGGAGGTCCTCGCGGAAGCGGGCCTTGTCATCACCGGTTCGGACATGAACGAGGGGGCGAACGTGGCGCATCTGCGCTCGCTTGGCATTCCCGTGTTCATCGGGCATCGCGCGGAGAACATCCCGGCGGACGCCGAATTTGTCGTCCGCACCGCCGCCGTGCACGACGAAAACCCGGAGATCGTTGAGGCGCACCGCCGCGGGCTTCCGGTGTTTGAACGCACGCAGGCGTGGGGCGCGATCATGAAGGATTACCGCAACTCGCTCTGCATCTCCGGCACGCACGGCAAGACGACGACGACCTCCATGTGCACGCACATCCTCATGGCCGCCGAGCGCGACCCGACCGTTATGATCGGAGGAACGCTGCCGCTGCTGCACGCCGGCCACCGCGTCGGCGCGGGCGACACGATCGTGATGGAGGCGTGCGAATATTACAATTCCTTCCACGCGTTTTCGCCCACCGTGGCGGTCATCCTGAACATCGAGGCGGACCATCTCGACTTCTTCAAGGATCTCGAGGATGTGAAAGCGTCGTTCCGGAAGTTCGCCTCGCTCGTACCGGAAAACGGATACATCATTGCGAACGCCGAGGACAAAAATACCATGGACGCTCTCGCGCCGCTTGGCCGAGATATCTTCACGTTCGGCCTGAACAAGGGGGCGGATGTCTACGCCGCCAATATCGTGCAGCACGGCGCGGAGACGGAGTTTGACGTTATATACTGCGAAGAGGTGTTCACGCATGTAAGCCTCCGTGTTCCCGGTATCCACAATGTGAAGAATGCGCTCGCGGCTTCTGCGGCGGCGATCTGTCTCGGGTGCAGTCCCGCGGCCATCCGCTACGGTCTTGCCGGATTCTCCGGCGCGAACCGCCGGTTTGAATTTAAGGGCAAGTACAACGGCGCAGATGTTTACGACGATTACGCCCACCATCCGAGCGAGCTCAAGGCGCTGCTTGACGCCATTGAAACGCTCGGCTACAAGCGCACGATCGTTGTGTTCCAGCCGCATACATACTCCCGCACGCAGGCGCTCTTCAGCGATTTTGTTGAACAGCTCCGCCGCCCGGACGTGTGCTATCTCGCGGAGATCTATGCCGCGCGCGAAAAGAACACCATCGGCATCTCGTCCGCGGACATCGCGCGCGAGCTTCCGAACGGCATCTTCTTTGCGGATAACGCAGAGCTTGAAAAGACGCTGCGCGCAACGGCCAGCCCCGGCGACATTATCCTTACCGTCGGCGCGGGTGATGTGTACAAGATCGGCGAACGCCTTGTCGCCGATGGAAAGGATAAGGCATGACGCGAGGAGAAATGAAGCTGCGCGCCCGCAGCCTGATCCTTACAAATCCGCCGCGTCCGCATCCCTGCCTCGTGACACTGGCGCTGTTGGCATTCATCTGGATCGTCAACTATCTGGCGCAGAAGATCGGCGGTCAGCCGATCCTCATCGATCTCAACGCAGTCCAGAAGCTCGATTACCAGAACATGATCCGTATCGACTTCGCTAACGCGGAGCTCGTCCCGACTGCAATTCTGATCCTCTTTCAGTTCGTCGATATTGTCCTCTCTTATGGCTATATCGCCTATCAGCTCCGTGTCGTGCGCGGAGAGGCATCCGGCTTCGGCAATCTGCTCGACGGTTTCGCCATCACCGGCCGCGCCATCGCGCTCACGCTGCTGATCGATGCGCTCGTTATGGTCGCATCCGCGGCGCTCCTTGTCCCCGGCCTCATCCTGTCGTATGCCTATGCCATGGCGTCGTTTCTGCAGGTCGATCATCCCGACTGGTCGCCGGTACGCTGCATGCGGGAGAGCCGTCTCATGATGCGCGGGCATAAATGGGAGCTTTTCGTGCTGCAGCTGAGCTTCCTCGGCTGGCAGATCCTTGCGACGATCCCCGGTGTGTCGATCTTTGTGAAGCCCTATGTGGCGTTCACCGAGACCGTGTTTTATGAAAACCTCCGCGCTCCGGCTGCTCCGCAGCCGCCGCAGGAATTCTGAAAGAATAACGCAGAAAACCGGCTGGCGGTCACCAGCCGGCTTTCTCGTAAAAAGGAGAATGGATATGAAGAAGATTGCTGTCATCACAGGCGCTTCGAGCGGCATGGGCCGCCGCTTTGCGGAAACGGTGCAGGAATTCGGAACGTATGACGAGATCTGGGCAATTGCCCGGCGGGTCGACCGGATCGAGGAGCTCAAAAATCATACGGCTTTCCCGGTGCGTACCATCTCACTCGATCTTTCCGACCCGGCGTCGTATGAGGCGTATGCCGCCCTCCTGCGCGAGGAGCAGCCGGAGGTCGGCCTTCTCATCAACGCCAGCGGCTTCGGCAAATTCCGCGCCGTGATGGATACGCCGCTCGAGGTCAATCTCAATATGGTCGATCTCAACTGCAAGGCGGTCATGGCGCTCTGCCAGCTCACGGTGCCGTATATGCCGTCCGGCAGCCAGATCATCAATATTGCGTCTGTTGCGGCGTTTCAGCCTATCCCGTATATCAACGTTTACGGCGCGACAAAGGCTCTTGTTCTGCACTACAGCCGTGCGCTCAACCGCGAATTGAAAAAGCAGGGGGTGCATGTTATGGCGGTATGCCCGTTCTGGACAAAGACCGAATTCTTTGACCGCGCCGTGGCGTCAGACGAAAAGCCGGTCGTTAAGAAATACATTGCCATGTACAAGCCCGAGGAGATCGTCGCGCAGGCCTGGAAGGACGCGAAGAAGGGCAAAGACATGAGCAAATGCGGCTTCAAGGCGCGCCTTCAGGCGCTCGGTGTGAAGATCCTGCCGCACAGCATGGTAATGGACACCTGGCTCCGCCAGCAGGAACTGGATTAAAGAAAATCAAAAACCGGGGTTGCACGGCATTATCGGCTGTGCGGCCCCGGTTTTTTGTTTCAGGTATTTTCGCTTCTGCGGCGGCGATGCCCGCGCCCGCGGCGGCGGCTCTGCGTCGCCTTGTCGCGGTAGAATTTCTCCATCTCGTCGTCGGCGCGGTAGACGATGCGGTTCACCGACCAGCTGTCGTTCTCCGTTTTGCGGAACTTGAGCCGGACGAGGAATTTGCGGTGCTCCTCGCACGTGCCGATCGTCATATACCGTCTATCGCCCTGATTGACCCAGCGCGTCAGCTCCAGCGGCTTGCCGCAGTCGGGACAGACGGCGCTCGTGACCTCTTCGTCAAGAAACGCCTCGGAGCAGGAATTATATCCGGTGAAGGCGCGGTGCTCGAGCGCATCCGGTTCATCGGTGTGGTGCTTATCCTCCGGAAGCCGAGTGGCGAGAAGGGAAGTGGCGTTGTCGTACTGCTCCAGTCCCTCGGCAAAGTCGAGCTTGGAGCAGACGAGCGCCGTGTTGTAGGCGTCGCCGAGCGCGTCGTGCGCCACGCGGGTCTGCTCAATGGCAAAGTGCTCCATCGCCGTGGCGAGGGATTTCTGATTTTTGTCGCCGCCGGTCTGGATGTTGTAAATGAGCTGGAGATTGATCCAGTCTGCGATCCAGTCCCAGTCGAGATCGTGGATGATGATGTTCTGTTCCATGATCCGCCGGTCATCGTAGCCCCAGGTGACGAACACCGGGTCCTCGCCGCACCATTCGCGGAAATGCTCAAATACCGTGGGGAACGTGTCGCCGTGGCTGAGGCGCTCCTTGTCAATGCCGGTAAGCTTTTTGACTTTGTAATGCATGCTGCGGAAGTATATGGGCCGCACGTCGGACTGGAATTCCTCCGCGGGGCAGAAATCATCGTCGAGCTTCACCGCGCCGATCTGGATGATCTCGCCGCTCAGATGGATGGGGAGACGGTTGAAGACGGACGCGTTGGAGCTCATAGCCTGGTTCCATTCCAGGTCAAGGACAATATAGGACATTCGGATTACCGACCTTTCTTATAACCAAATCATTATACCAATGCATTGGGGAAATAACAATCCCTTTTTTCCGGAAAATCACAGCTGCGGCGGACAGTTTTCGCAGAACACACTTTTTGCAGACCAAAAAGCAAATATTGTGTTTCCATTCTCCCGCAGGTGATGTATAATGAAGAGAAATGCAAACATGGGAGGCATGACTCTTGTACATAGCTGTTATCTGCGGCGGATTGAGCGCCGAGCGCGATGTTTCCATCAGCTCCGGCACGGGCGCGGCACGCGCGCTGCGTGCGCGCGGACACAAGGTCGCGCTGGTCGATCTTTTTCTCGGAAACCCCTCGGCGGTGAAGGATCCCCGCAGCGTCTTTACGTCCGACGCCGGAGACTCCGTTTACTCCGTGCGGGAGACCGAGCCCGATCTTGACAAGATCCGCGCCCAGCGCGGCGGCAAAGGGCTGATCGGCCCCGGCGTGATCGAGATCTGCCGCGCCGCGGATATCGCGTTCCTCGCGCTGCACGGCGCGGAGGGCGAAAACGGGAAGCTGCAGGCGTGTCTGGATCTTTACGGCGTGCCGTATACCGGCAGCGGCTATCTCGGCAGCGCGCTCGCCATGGATAAGGAATTGAGCAAGATCCTTTTCCGCAGCAGCGGCATCCCTACGCCTCCGGGCGTCACGCTCCGCCGCGGCGACGCGGTGCCGGATAGCATCGGCTTTCCGTGCGTCGTGAAGCCCTGCTCCGGCGGCTCCTCCGTCGGCACGAGCATTGTCACCGAGCCGGAAAAGCTTCCCGGAGCGCTCGAAGAGGCATTTTCCTGCGATGAGGCGGTGCTTGTGGAGAAGTATATCCGCGCCCGCGAGCTGACGGTCGGCGTGATGGACGGCCGCGCCATGGAAGTCATTGAGATCATTCCCAAGACCGGGTTCTATGATTATAAGAACAAGTACCAGGCGGGCCTTACCGAGGAGATCTGCCCCGCGCCGATCAGCGCGGAGGACACCGAGCGCGTGCAGCGCCTTGCCGAGCGCGTATACGAAGCGCTCCATCTCGATGCCTATGGCCGTGTCGATTTCCTGATGGATAAAGCGGACGGTGAGCTCTACTGTCTGGAAGCCAATACGCTCCCCGGTATGACGCCCACAAGCCTCATCCCGCAGATGGCGGCGGCCGAGGGCATGGATTACGGCGAGCTGTGTGAGAAAATTATCGAAGTATCTTTGAAGAAGTATAAGAAATGAACGGAATGACGATCGGCGAAATGCTCCGCGCCTGCCGCGGCGAATGGCAGGGAAACGAAGAGACCCTCACGAAAGCGCCCTCGTCCATCGTGACCGACAGCCGGCAGGCGGGGGAGGGAAGCCTCTTTCTCGCGCTGCGCGGCGAGAAAACGGACGGACATAAGTACATCCCCGACGTGCTGCAGAAGGGCGCGCTTGCGGTGCTGTGCGAGGAGCGCGGCGCGGCGGGCGAGCCGCGCATCGTTGTGCCGGATACGCTCGCAGCCATGCAGCAGATCGCCGCGGCAAGCCGGAAGCGCTGGGACATTCCGTTTATCGGCGTCACCGGCAGCGTCGGCAAGACGACAGCAAAGGAAATGCTCGCCGCTGCGCTCTCCGGAAAATACGAAGTATTCAAAACGCCGGGAAGCATGAACGGGCAAATCGGCATTCCCGTTTCACTCATCGGCCTGCACGGAGAGTATGACGTTGCCGTGATCGAAATGGGCGTTTCCCTCTTCGGGGAGATGACGCGCCTTACGAACATGGTGCATCCCGATATGGCGGTGTTTACGAACATCGGCGACGCGCATCTGGAGGCGCTCGGCGACCGTCCCGGTATCCTGCGGGCCAAGTCTGAGATATTGCATGGCATGGGGCCCGATGCCGTCATCTTCGCCAACGGCGATGACGCGCTCCTTTCCGCAGCGGACTTCGGACGGAAGACCGTCCTCTTCGGTCTCGGTGAAAACTGCGCTGTCCGCGCTGCGGATGTTCAGCACTGCGGCGAGAGCCTTTCCTGCTGCATTCTTGCAGGGGAGCGCAGCTTTCCCGTGACTGTCCCGGCCTATGGCACATATATGATCTACTCCGTGCTCGCTGCGGCGGCGGTATCGCTTGAGCTCGGCCTTTCGGACGCGGAGATCGCGCGCGGGCTCGCCCGGTATGAAACGGTGGGCCGCCGCTCTCGTGTCGTAAAAACCGGGTACTGCACGCTTGTGGACGATTGCTATAACGCCAACCCGACGTCCGACCGCGCGGCGATCGACTCGCTTGCCTCGCTTTCCGGACGGCACGTATGCATTCTCGGCGATATGCTGGAAATGGGCGGAAACGCCCCGGAGCTTCACCGGTCGGTCGGTGAATACGCCGCGGCGCACGGCGTTGATCTTGTGATCACACAGGGGGAGCTGGCAAAGTACATTGCCGAAGGCGCGGGGACGGCCGGCGCGCATTACGCCGACCGCGCATCGCTTCTCGCCGCGCTCCAGGAGTTGCTGCATGAGGGCGACGTGGTACTCGTCAAAGCCTCCCACGGCGCACATTTCGAGGAAATATCGGAAGCCGTTAAGCAGCTTTCTTGAAAGGCTCAAAAATCCTGTGCTCCGGCACAGGATTTTTTTGTAACGAAACGGGAAAAACGCGCACTTATATACGACGAAACGGAAAGGAGAGCGGTACGGATGCAGAGCATGGAAGAGATCTACCGGCAGCACGCGCAGACGGTGTACCGCTATCTCCTTGCCCAGACGCGCAGCGCCGATCTTGCGGAGGAGCTGACGCAGGAGACGTTCTATCAGGCCGTGCGCACCGCCGGACAGTACCGCGGCGAAGGAAAGCTCACCACATGGCTCTGCGGCATTGCGAAGAACGTCCTGCGCACCTATCAGCGCCGTCATCCGGTTGAGGAAGAGCTGGATGAAACGGCGGCTGCTTCGGACACGCCGGATGAAGCGTTTCTCGCGCGCGAATCGCAGCTGGAGCTGCTGCGGAAAATGCAGACGCTCGGGAGTGACACGCGCGAGGTGATGTACCTTCGCATATTCGGCGCGTTGTCGTTCCGGGATATCGGCGAAATACTCTCGCGCACGGAGAACTGGGCGCGCGTCACATACTACCGCGGCAGGGAAGCACTGCGAAAGGAGCTGGAAAAAGACGATGAAAAATGATCTCAGCTGCGAGGTCGTCCGCGACCTTCTGCCCTCGTACCTTGACGGCGTAGCGAGCGGCGAGACGAAGGCCGCTGTGGAGCGGCATATGGAAGAATGTCCGGACTGCCGCGAAACGCTGCGCCGGATGAAGGAACCGGAGGAGACCGCGCTGACAGAAGAGAAGGAGATCGATTATCTCAAAAAGGTGCGCCGACGCAGCAGCCGCAAAGTGGCCGTAATTCTGGCGATCGTCGTGCTTCTCTCGATGGCAGCGATGCTCCGGCTGTTTTATATTGGCTTTCCTGTGGACTCGCGCGCGATCGCCGCGGTCGTCACCGTAAGGGACGGTACGGTGCGTCTCACCGGCACGCTTACCGACAGCGGCCAGAGCGTGTGCCGGGCGAACATCACGCAGAACGAGGACGGCGGCGTGGAGGTGCAGATGTATGCTGCGCTCCCGCTCTTCGCGCATAGCGGAGACTTTACCTGGGAATACCCCGCGGCGAAGGATGTCACCAACGTATCGGTCAACGGCCTTGTTCTCTGGGAAAACGGCGAAGCGATCGACTCGCTCACGGCGAGGCTCTACGAGGCGAAGAACCCCTATGTCGGCGATATGAGTGCGAACGCCAATATTGCCTCGCTCCTCCGCATCGGAAACCGCGTCGGCAGCTTTACGAATGAATTGCAGACGGACGCAGAGCCCTACGGCTGGACGCTTATTCTGGACGATCCCATCGCGGCGGAGAACGAGAAGCGCACAAAAGAAGAGATGCGCCGCTGCTCCTGTGTGCTGCTCGCGGAGATCGAAAATCTCGGCACTGTTTCATGGAAGTATGAGACCGAAGCAGGAGAGAAGACCTTCACCGTCATGGCCTCGGACGCCTCAAAGCTGGCGGGGCAGGATATCAAGACCTGCGCCGCCTCCGCCTCGGAATTGCAGAATCTCTTGAATGAACTCGGATTTTAACACAAAAGCGCCCGTGCTTCGGCACGGGCGCTTTTGCGATATTGCATCAATCTTTTTCAAATACAACAACGCCGCATTCGTAGGGGTGGTCGTAGTATACGGCATCGCGTCCTTGCTGCCTGTGGAGCAGCATTTTGAGTATAATGGCAAAATCCCCGCCGCCGCCGAAGATCATGGCTATTGCCAGAATGAAGACCCAGAAAATCCCGGTCAGAGCCGCGGCGGCCGTCAGGCCGATACCAAGCACGAGCGTCGGCATGGCCGCGCCGAGAATATACTGCCCGCGTTTTGCTGGCCGCAAACAGGTGCAGTAAGGCGTAAGCGCTTTCCAGATCACGCCGAAGCGGATGGATTTCCAATAATCTTTGCCAAACATTGCCCATGTAAGGGCGTGGATGCCTTCATGGACTGCGGTAAGCAGAAGCAGTGCGAGAAATAAAAAGAGGAGAACCAAAGACGTGATGGGTGATTTAATCATTGAGCGGAGCGAATAGCTGGAGAGCACAACGGCTCCGGAGAGTACGGCAAACGGCAGCATGACGATAAGCGCCAGGAGATTCCCCTTTACTACGCCGATGGTGAGATCGGTCTTTCGGTATCCCTGCCGTTCCATTTCCTCACAGACGAGCGCAAACTGTTCCTTGCGTTTCTGCTCGGCGGGGGTGAGCTTTCTCTCATTTTTCGCCATTGTACCTTGCTCCGATCCACAGATTTTCATCATTGTACCACGGCAGACGGGCGATTGCAAGAAAGTATAAAACTCCGGCATGACCCTGCGGATCATGCCGGAGCTTATCGCTATATGCTTAGATCAGGTGGAAGGCAAGGATCAGGCCGGAGAACACGATGGAAACCGTGGAGCACAGCTTGATCAGAATGTTCAGGGACGGGCCGGAAGTATCCTTGAACGGGTCGCCGACGGTGTCGCCGACAACGGCAGCCTTGTGCTGCTCGCTGCCCTTGCCGCCGTGGTGGCCGCCCTCGATATACTTCTTCGCGTTGTCCCAGGCGCCGCCGGCGTTGGACATGAACACGGCCATCGCAAAGCCGGTGACGGACACACCGCCGAGCAGACCGACAACGCCGGTGGGCCCGAGGATGAGGCCGGTGACCAGAGGAACGACGATGGCGAGCAGAGCCGGAGCGACCATCTCGTGAAGAGCGCCCTGCGTGCAGAGCGAGACGCACTGCGCGTAGTCCGGATCGGCCTTGTATTCCATGATGCCGGGGATCTCCTTGAACTGACGGCGGACTTCCACAACGATGGACTGCGCCGCGCGCTGCACAGCGCTCATGGTGAACGCGGAGAAGACGAACGTGAGCATCGCGCCGATGAAGAGACCGACCAGAACGGTGGGGCTCGTGAGCGTGAAGTTCAAAATCTCTTCCGTGTTGTCCTGCACGATGTTGACGTAGGAGACGAGCAGCGCGAGAGCGGTCAGAGAAGCAGAGCCGATCGCAAAGCCCTTGCCGGTAGCGGCCGTGGTGTTGCCCAGAGAGTCGAGAGCGTCGGTGCGCTCGCGGACTTCCTCGGGGAGACCGGCCATCTCGGCGATGCCGCCGGCGTTGTCGGCCACGGGGCCGTAAGCGTCGGTCGCGAGAGTGATGCCGAGCGTGGAAAGCATGCCGACGCCGGCGATGCCGATGCCGTACAGACCCTTGTTGAAGGCCTCGGTGAAGTGACCGGCGCCGTCAACGATCGTCTTGGAGCCGCCCGCGGCAAAGTAGCTGATGAGAACGGCGGCAGCAACGATCAGAATGGAGGTCAGCGTGGACTTGAGACCGAGGGAGATGCCGCCGATGATGATCGTGGCAGAGCCGGTCTCGGAAGCCGCGGCGAGCTCCTGGGTGGGCTTGTAGGTGTCGGAGGTGTAATACTCGGTGAAGTAGCCGATGGCGCAGCCGCCGATCAGACCGCAGAGGATGGCGACGTAAACGCCCCAGCCCGCCTTGCCGAGAAGGAGAAAGCAGAGGGGAGCGGCGAGCACGGCGGCGAGAATGGCCGCGGTGTAGGTGCCGGTGCGGAGACTCTTGAGCAGGGCCTGCTGGGAAGCATTTTCCTTCGTCTTGACGAGGAAGGAGCCGATGATGGAGCAGATGATGCCGACAACGGCGAGAGCCATGGGCAGCAGCATACCGGCGAAGCCGTAGCCGCCGACGGCGCTCAGCGCGAAGGTGGCGAGAATGGAGCCGACGTAGGACTCGTACAGGTCAGCGCCCATACCGGCAACGTCGCCGACGTTGTCGCCGACGTTATCGGCGATGGTGGCGGGGTTGCGCGGGTCGTCCTCGGGGATACCGGCTTCGACCTTGCCGACAAGGTCAGCGCCGACGTCTGCGGCCTTGGTGTAGATACCGCCGCCGACGCGGGCGAAGAGCGCCATGAAGGAAGCGCCCATGCCGTTCATGACCATGATGTTGCCGAGCTGCACGGGATCATCAATGCCGAAGGCATAGCGGAGCAGGAAAAACCAGATGGTGATATCCAGCATGCCGAGACCGACGACGGTGAAGCCCATAACGGAACCGGAGGAGAACGCCACGCGAAGACCCTTGTTCAGGCTCTCGGAGGCGGCCTGCGCGGTACGCGCGTTGGAGCTCGTGGCGATCTTCATGCCGACGAGACCGGCGAGCATCGACCAGATGCCGCCCGTGATGAACGCGAACGGGGTAAACTTGGAGAGCATTTTGCCGCCGGAGGCAAAAGCGATCACCAGCAGAACCACGAACACGATGGCGAAGACCTTGAGAACGGTGGTGTACTGACGCTTCAGATAAGCGTTGGCACCCTCACGAATGGAAGCGGCGAGCTTCTGCATCTTTTCGGTGCCTTCGGAATAGCCCATGACTTTCTTTGCCTGAAGAACAGCAAAGAGACCGGCAACGACAGCACCGACGAAGCCGATCCAAAACAGTTTGTCCAATTACTTCACTCCTCAAATTATTTTTTGCTTGGGGTATCAGGGCAGAGGTAAATTTTACAGGAAAAAACATTTTTTTTCAATACCGTTTTTTATGAAAAACAAGTCTTAACAAAAAATTGACCCGCAAACCAATTGCGGGCCATTCGGAAACGTTTCACTTGTTTAAAATGTATACCGATATATTCAACACGCCGGCGAAAACCAGCCACAGGAGATACGGAATGTTCAGCTTTCCGGCGTCGGGACGGATATTTCCGAACCGGAACGCCATTACCGCGGCGAGAACGAGCAGCAGAAGGAACCAGAAAAAGACGGTCAGACGGAGGCGCAAGGCAAAGAAAAAGATGGACCACCAGAAGTTGACGAAGAGCTGTGCCCAGTACGTGAAAAGCGCGTCGCGCGGCGTCGGATGCTTATGCCGAAAAGACCTTTTCCAGATGCTTCTGCTCAAAACGCGTCAGCGCGCGGAAATCCACAAACGGATGATATACCGCCTCCAGTTCGTCGTGCAGCTCCTTCGCCCGCCGCAGCGCGGAACACGCCTCCGCCGCGAGCGAACGACGCAGCGCGGCGGCGCGGCGGACTTCCTTTCGCTTTGCGTCGGAAAGCTCCGCCACCGTGTCGAGCCGGAAGTGCCGCGCGGCCTTGCCGTCAAAGCGGAAATCGCCGGACACTGCGACGAGCGAGAGTCCATCCTCCGGCAGGATCAGCGCCGCGAGCTTTTCCGGATCGACCGGATCGGGACAGACGATGCGCGCCGCTCCGGCCGAGCGCGCCCGTTCAAGCACCGTCTGCAAAAAATCGTCCGCAAGCCCAAGCTCATTATCCAGCGTGCAGACCCGCCCGAACGACGCGGCGGTCTCCGAGAGCAGCACCGCGCCGCGGCAGGTATAGGCCGAGAGAAAGCGCCGCTTTTCGTATTCTGTCTCCGAACGATGAACGGCCTTTTCTGCGAACGCTTCGGCGCGTTTTCGTATGCGCGCTTTTGCTTCTGCCGTAAGAACGCCCGGAATGCCGCCGGGGGAGACGAGCATTGCCGCATGGAGCATGTCATAGGCGCGCGCATACTCGCGCCGGTACGCGGCAAAGAGCCGCCGCATTTTCTCCGCCTCCTCCGGCGGAATGGGACGGTAAAATGCGCTGAGATCGAGATACTTTCCCGAAGCGCCCGGAACGGCAGGCTCCTGCACATGCGGAGACGTGGCGTCCACATACCCGAGCTTCTTTTCCGGAATGTATATCCCGTCGAGCGACTCCGGATCGCCGGAGCACAGAATGGATTCAACGGCGAGCCCCGCTTCCTCCGCGCGCTCGGCGGCGCGGTGCATGAGCGTGGATTTCCCGTTGCCGGGGCCGCCCTTGATGTACCAGACAAATGCGCCGTCCTCCGGCGCGGCAAACGCCGGATAGAGCGAGACGAACCCCGCGCCGGTGTTTGAGCCGAGGAAAAACTGCCGGGAAATTTTTTGTTCCATAATGATGCACACCCTTTCCATGTATCAGGATATGCGGGAAACCGAAAACACGACGCAAAAGACACTTGATATTTTTCCGCGCATCCGATATAATAACGAAGCGGTCTTTGGCAAGGCTGCACTAGTCGGGGAGCCAGCGGTGCCCTGTAGCCTGCAATCCGCTATAGCAGGGATGAATTCCTCTCCGAGGGTATGCGATGTGTCGTCTGGCGGCAGTAAGTGGCGCTGACGGTCTGGTCTCGCGCAACACAGCCCCGTGAACCATGTCAGGCGGGGAACCGAGCAGCATTAAGCGGAACGCTGTGTGTGCCGTGAGGGTGCCGGACCTGAGCCGGCTGCTGTTGCACCGGGCATACCGCATCATTCAAGGAAAGGTGTGCAGTCTTGCCAAGGATCGCTTTCTATTTTCCCAAAAACGGAGAGATGGATTTTGTACGAAGCTCTGTACCGGAAATACCGGCCGAAAACCTTTGACGATGTGGTGGGGCAGCCGTTCATCACCGAAACGCTCAAGACCCAGGTGCGTACCGGACGGCTTAGCCACGCCTATCTTTTTATCGGCACCCGCGGCACGGGCAAAACGACCTGCGCGCGCATTCTCGCCAAGGCGGTCAACTGCGAGCACCCGGTGGACGGAAACCCCTGCAACGAGTGCGACGCCTGCCGCGGCATTGAGGACGGCTCCGTTCTCGACGTGGTCGAGCTGGACGCGGCGTCCAACAACGGCGTGGACGATGTGCGCATGCTGCGCGACGAGGCGATCTTCTCTCCGACCACGGTTCGCAAGCGCGTGTACATCATCGATGAGGTGCACATGCTCTCCAAACCGGCGTTCAACGCGCTGCTGAAAATTTTGGAGGAGCCGCCGCAGCATCTCATGTTCATTCTCGCAACAACGGAGCTCCATAAAGTTCTTCCCACGATCCTCTCCCGCTGCCAGCGCCACAGCTTCCGGCGGCTCGACGGCGACACGATCGCCAAGCGTCTCGCCTATGTCGCGGAGCAGGAGGGCATCAATCTCACGGCGGACGCGGCGCAGCTTCTTGGCCGCCTTGCCGACGGCGGCATGCGCGACGGCCTTTCGCTGCTCGACCAGTGCTCCGCGGCGGAAACGGTAGACACCGCGGCGGTGCTCAACGCCATGGGACTGGCCGGAACGCTCCGCACGCAGTCCATTGCGGACGCCGTTCTCGCCGGGAATACCGAGGAAGCTCTCACGCAGTTTGAATCGCTCTGGCAGGACGGCAAGGACCCTGCGGCGCTGCTCGGCGAACTCTCCGGGCTCTTCCGCGACGCGCTGCTGCTCCGTCTCGCCCCGAAGGGCGGGCGGACGCTGATCTCCGGGGCTTACGGGGAAAACGTTCTGCGCGACATCCGCGCGGGCGACGGAAACCTTCTCTGGCTTCTCAATACGCTGCAGAAGCACCAGGCACTGCTGCGCGAAACGGGCAATCCGCGCCTGCAGACGGAGCTTTGTCTCGCGGAGCTCTCCGGCGGCGGAGAGATTGCGCCGCCGCGCGCGGCCGCTCCCGCGCCGGAGAAGAAG
>ERZ857998.215-NODE-215-length-86297-cov-10.387410_pt1 | contig 86297 bp, 70 predicted proteins | sample MGYA00519954_ERZ857998 | MGnify/ENA primary metagenome ERZ857998 (study PRJEB31778, sample SAMEA3449424) | human gut metagenome | biome: human gut; feature: human-associated habitat; material: faeces | place: United Kingdom | collected 2010/2012 ...
TTGCATGTGTTAAGCACGCCGCCAGCGTTCATCCTGAGCCAGGATCAAACTCTCCATTCAAAAGCAGGCTCGAGGCCTGCATCAAGAACGGTTTATCTGATTCCGGTGGTTTGGCTATTCGCTCTCGCGATAGCCGGTTTCCGGATGCGACTCCTCGGTAGAAAGAGAGGAGCCGTCTTTTAGAATTCTTTTAAGGATTTCCTCGGTATCTGACCGAGGCGGGTTCCTTCATGTGATCATTCAAAGAACTCGTTGGCTTGTATCACTTTTCGTCTAAACAGTATCCGATTTTCAAGGTTCCGAGACGGGCTCTTTTCGAGACCGTCCCCACCGCATCGAGGCAAAGCCTCACGAGCGGCGCGAAGATGTACTTTACGCTTCTTCGCTTCTCGCGTCAATAGCAAATTGAAATTTTTTCAAAAATTTTTGAAGAATTCCTTCTTTGCCATCGATAGGAACCTGTCTTCTGACCTGCCCCTATCCGCCTCGAACATGGTGCCCTTCGTTGCGGCGCGAGTTGGTATATTACGCATCGCCCAAAGGGGTGTCAAGCGCCAATTCGAAGTTTCTCGAAATTATTTTCCAACCGCTAGTACGGCTTGTAATCCTTGCCGATTACCACGAGCAGGTTTCCCGTATAGCTGTAGCGAGCGTAGCTGCGCACGACGCGTCCCTGTCCAAGATCGGCCGCGAGCAAGCGGGCGGCCGCCTCGTCATCCGTGTCCTTGAAGACGATGAACGTCTCGTCGTAGACGAATTGGCTGGCGTTTCCGGTGCTGATCACGTTCCATCCGAGTTTCTTGAGCTCGTTGGTGCAGTCGTTCGCCACGCCCGACACCCCCACGCCGTTCCACACGGCAACGGTGCAGTTCTCGCGCGTGACCTTGTTGGTGTCAACCTCGGAGGGACTCGCCACCGGCGACATGCCACTCGCGACACGCGAGACCATGGTGTTCCAGGTGTCGGCATCGCAGATGCTGTATTGGACGCCGCCGATCTCCTCCACCGTCGCGGGCATCTCCTCCTCGTAGCACGAGGTGTCTACGTTGATGCCATGCAGGGCGCGGAAGACCTGCGTCACGTCCTCGGTCGAGGCATCGGTGGCGAGACATGCCACGAAACTGTCGACGCGCGCGGACATCTGCTCGGTACTCGACCCGAAGAGCCTGCGGCAGATCGCGTCGGTAAGCGCCTCCTTGCCCACCGTCGCGGGATCGACGGACAGCGGAGCGAGCTGGCTTTCGAGCCTCGTCAGCCCCGCATCGTTAATCTCTATATAGTGCGCGATGTCCACGTTGGCGAGCTTCTTGACCGCGGCGATGATGCCGCTTTCATGCGCATCGGCAAAGGCGTCCTCGATTTTGCTGTACCCCGTGCCGTCGATGTAGACACGCGTGTTGACGGGAATCCAGAAGAACGAGAGCGTGACGTTATCGGGATCGACGCAGACCAACGCGAGGTCGACGAGCGCCCCGCGCCCCTCCTCGGCAGACGAGGCGTCCGTATGGACGAGCACGTTCCAGAATAGCTCGTCACTCGATTCGACGGGCGTGAGCTGCTGGGAAATCGCCTGGGTGTCGAGTACCGGCTTGAGGGCGTTGCGAGCCGTCTGCTGGTAGACAAGCACACCGACGGCAGTGGCGAGAGCGAGGGCGATCGCGCCGACGACCACGACGGTGAGCAGCGTCTTTCGCGTCTGGATGGGATCGCGCTTGCCGAAACCCGACGGGTGGATATAGGTGCCGCGCCCCTTTGCGGCACGGGAGAGCGCTGCCCGTTCCGATGCGCGCGCGGCCCTCGATTGCGCCTTGGACGATAGACGGGACTGACCAAAATGGGAGGCCCCGGACGGTTTGCGACGACGCGAACCGGCGCCGTTGATGTCAAGCCCGCCTCTTTTGCGATAGTACGACACGGTTTGCTCCGGGAAACGCTAGAGGCTCAGGTCCTGCGCCGGGACGCGCTCGATATCGGCACCCAGGGCCTCGAGCTTCCCGACATAGTCCTCGTACCCGCGATCGATATGATGGATGCTATCGACGAACGTGGCGCCATCGGCGACGAGGCCCGCTATCACGAGCGCGGCACCCGCCCTGAGATCGGTCGAGTTGACGGGAGCCCCCGAAAGGTGGCTCACCCCATTGACGAGGGCGTGATGCCCGTCGATGCGGATGTTGGCGCCCATGCGCGCCAACTCGGCGGCGAACATGAACCGGTTCTCGAAGAGGTTCTCGGTAATGATGGAGTTACCGTTCGCCAACGCGCAAAGCACCATGAACTGTGCCTGCAAGTCGGTGGGAAACCCCGGAAACGGCAAGGTCTGTATGTCGACGGGGCGCAAGTCGCCCTTGCGCTCGACGGTGATCTCGTCATCGGTGATGAACAGGTCGGCACCCATTTGATGGAGCTTCTTGAGGGCAAGGCCCAGGTGATCCGGATTGACTCCCTTGACGGTGATGGGTCCGCCCGCGGCGGCACCAGCCACGAGGAAGGTCCCTGCCTCGATGCGATCGCCCACCGTCATATGGGATGTCGAGTGGAGCTCGTCCACGCCATAGACCATCACGTCCGGCGTGCCCGCATTCTCGATTCGCGCGCCCATCGAAATCAGGAAGTCGGCGAGGTCGACGATCTCGGGCTCGCAGGCGGCGTTGTGGATGACGGTCGTTCCCCGAGCGCACACGGACGCCATCATGAGGTTCTCGGTCGCGCCCACGCTCTGGAAATCGAGGATGACCTCGGCACCGATCAGGCCGTTGGGCGTACTCGCGTGGAGGTAGCCGTGGTCTATCTCGAACTGGACGCCGAGAGCCTCGAGGCTGGCGATGTGCATGTCGAGCTTGCGCGAGCCGATCTGGCACCCTCCCGGCATCGCGACGACCGCACGTCCGAAACGCGTGATAAGCGGTCCGAGAATCGAGATCGAGGCACGCATCTTGGCAACGAGCTCGTAGGGCGTCTTGTAGGAGTTGATTCCGCGCGTGTCTATGGAGAGGGAATGGGAGCCCTCCTCACGCGTCACGGACGCACCGATGGTCGTGAGCACGTCGCTCATGACGTCGACATCGGAGATGAACGGCACGTTGCCGATGCGCGTCTCTCCAGACGCCATCACGCTGGCGGCCATGAGCTTGAGAACCGAGTTCTTGGCGCCGCGGACCTCCACCGTCCCCGAGACGGGACGCCGGCCGTTGACGACGATCAACTCACGTGAATTCATATCTCCCCTTCGATGCGCTTGCATGAGTTTAGCATCTCGCATATGGAGCGAATCTGTAGATGCTGTGATGTTGTGAACCGCGCAACCTGTTCCCGGATAGAAGAAGGCCCGTCAACCTAGGGCTGACGGGCCAACACATCCAGACTGTGGCGGCAGGATTACTTGCCGAAGCGCTCGATGAGCTTCTCCTTCTGAGCGGAGCCCAGGCCACCGATGCGGCGGTTCTCGGCAATGCCGATCTCCTCCATGGCCTTCTGGGCGGTCACCTTGCCGACGCCGGGAAGGGAGACGAGGATCTGCAGGACCTTGGTCTTCTTGGTAATCTCATCGTCGCTGTTGAGAACCTTGGTGAGCGTGAGCTTGCCGGACTTGATATCTTCCTTGAGCTTGGCACGCTTGGCGCGAGCTTCCTTAGCCTTCTCGAGTGCGGCAGCACGCTGCTCATCAGTCATCTTGGGTAAAGGCATTTCCATCCTCCTCGAAATGGGATCTTGCATCGTGGGGGTACTATAACACTTCTGAATAGCGAGGTCACGAATATATTGCATTTCGGATGATTTACGTGACCTGCGAAAGGGCATACGGCAGCCGGCAAAGGCGCGCAAACGGGAAATCTGGCGCGCCCTGAGGGATTCGAACCCCCGACCGCCGGATTAGAAGTCCGATGCTCTATCCTGCTGAGCTAAGGGCGCGCTCGAAACGACATTCTAGCGCAAAAACGCGCGTGGGCGTCTGGTCTTGCCGCTAGGCGCCGGTTTCCTCTTCACGCCTCTTGATGACCTTCACCGCAGCAATCGTCTCGCGTAGGGTGATGTCAATCTCGTCCTCGAGGCGCCTGAGACGTGCGAGGTTCTCCTGCACGGCGGGATCGAGCGGTCCTTGCGCCCGGTTAAGCGAACGGCGCAGGCGCGTGTCGACGTCGATGAGCCGCTTCTTGAGACCCACGAGGTCGAGCCCCATGCGCGCGAGGTGGGCCGATGACCCCGCCTCGGTACTCGCCTTGTACATGCCGAGCATGAACTGGCTGATAGACTGTCCATGCGCCGTCGCATCGGCCGCGATGGCGTCCTTGGTAGAGGGAGGACAGGAAATGTTGAGCCTTCCCGTGTGGTATTCGGCGTCGCGCTTACGCATGTCCCTCGCCCGCCATCATCGAGACCGCATGGTCGAACTGGTCGTAGACCCCTTCCCAGTTCTCCTCGGCGGCCTTCTTCGATCCGGGCAGATTGACGACAAGCACGCGCCCGCGTTGCGCGGCAATCGCGCGACTGAGCATCGCACGATGCGTCTTGGTCATGGAGTAGGCCCTCATCGCCTCGGCGATTCCGGGAACTTCGCGATCGCAGACCTTGCGCGTCGCCTCGGGCGTGACGTCGGCAAGAGAGAGGCCACTGCCTCCGCAGGTCAACACGACGTCCGCACCGGCATCGCAGCAGGCCACGATCGCATCCGCGATCGTGTCGACGTCGTCTTTCACGACCACGCGCGACAACGTGGTCCAGCCCTGCTCGGCGATGAGCTCCTCGAGGCGGGCGCCCGCCGTGTCCTCGTCGATGCTCCTCGTCGACGAGCAGGTCACGATTCCGAATTTGATGTCCATGGTCCGTACCGTCCCTAGTCTCGCGTCCACAATCCCGTGCGACCGCCCTCCTTGCGGACGAGATGCACGTCGCAGATCTCCATGCCGCGGTCGACCGCCTTGCACATATCGTAAACCGTGAGCAGGGCGATGCTCACCCCGGTGAGAGCCTCCATCTCGATGCCGGTCTTTCCGGTCACGCCCGTGGTCATGGTCGCGTGTATGCCAACGCGACCGTCTTCGCGCTCGTCCGGCATGACGGGTTCGAGCTCGCACTTTGACTTGGTGATGTTGAGGGGATGGCACATGGGAATGAGCGAGCTCGTCTGCTTGCAGCCCATGATTCCCGCGACGCGCGCGCAGGCGAGCACGTCTCCCTTCGCGGCCGTGCCGTCCGTGATCATCGCGAGGGTGTCCGGATGCATGAAGATCCAGCCCTCAGCAATCGCCTGGCGTTCGGTGTCGGCCTTTGCCGATACGTCCACCATGCGCACGACGCCTTTCTCGTCGACATGGCTTAGCTGCCCGTCGCGTGCCATGTCGTTCTCGGAATTGCCAGCCGAAAGGCCGCCCGGTCTATCTTGTGTCATCGTCTAGCCTCCAATCTGGCTCATGCGGCGCTCCGTGCCGCGCTCCTCGTGATGCTCATCGGGCTTGATGCCGATGGCCTCCCTGATCGCCTCGTCAACCGCCCCTTCGTCCCCTGCCCGGATGGGACCCATGACATCGATTTCCCTGTCACTGAACAGGCAGGGACGGAGCTTTCCGTCCGACGTGAGCCGCAGACGATTGCACGAAGCGCAGAAATGATTGGACATCGCGCTAATGAAGCCGACCGTTCCTTGGGCGCCGGGAAGCCTGTAGTAGATGGCGGGCCCGGCTCCCGAGGGAAGGCTCTCGTCGTCCACGGGTTCGAGCGGCCCGATGCCGGCCGCGGCCGCGCCCTCGTTGATGCGCTCGATGATTTCGCTCGCCGGGATGATATCGTCTTCGGTCCACCCGGCTCCCGAGCAGCCCGAGCTTTCGCCCACCGGCATGTACTCGATGAAGCGTACGTGCAGGGGCCTGTCGAGCGTCAACTTGGCGAACGCGAAGAAGTCCTGGTCGAGGCCACGCACCGCGACGGCGTTGATCTTGACGGGATCGAAGCCATGCTCGAAGGCAGCATCTATGCCGGCGAACACGTCCTCGATCTTGCCCAGGCGGGTCACGTAGCTGAACTGCGCCGGGTCGAGCGTGTCGAGGGATATGTTGACGCGCGTGAGCCCCGCCTCCCTGAGTTCCGGGGCCATCTTGGGAAGCAGGATGCCATTGGTGGTGAGCGATATGTCCTCGATCTCCGGAATATCGTTAATCTCGCGGATGAGGTCCACGACGCCCTTGCGCACGAGCGGCTCGCCGCCGGTGAGGCGCACGCGGCGGATGCCCGCCTTGACCGCCCGACGCGTGAAGTCGGCAATTTCCTCGATGCGCAGGACCGATTCGTGGGAACGAAACGGAACGCCCTCCTCGGGCATGCAGTATATGCATCTCAGGTTGCAGCGGTCCGTCAGGGAAATGCGCAGGTAGTCGATCTTGCGCCCGTAGTTGTCCTTCATGTGGCTCCCTCGTAGAGATTCGTCGCGGGGTACTATAGCTTGTCGACGCCGATGTTTGCGAGGTCGAGGAAATACCGTGCCACGGCATCGAAATCGTCGAGGCCGAACACGGGCTTTTGCTCGGAACGCACCTGGGCCGCAAGCTCGTCGTTGTCGGTGATGAGGGCCAGACGCTCGTCAGGCGCGAGCTTGGGGTCGGGATGGCCGGCAGCCGTGCGATAGACCTCGACGGCCCCGTCGGCCTCGGCACGAAAGCCCTCGACGATCACCATGTCCACGTCATCGGCAATCTTGGCGACGAGCTCATCGCGCGTCAGCTCGCCCTGCGGCGTGCTCACGAAGATGGCGTACTGGTCCGAAGCGCTGAGCACGACCGGATTCGCGCCTGCTTGCGCGTACTTCCACGAGTCCTTGCCCTCGACGTCGACGCCTCCCGTCTTGTGCCCGTGATGCTTGATGACGCCGACGCGGACCCCCATGTCCGTGAGCAGGCCCACGACGCGGGTGACAAACGTCGTCTTGCCGGAATTGGACCATCCGGTCACCGTTATGACTGGTACAGCACCCATGGACGCTCCTTGCATATCGTGCGGAAAGCATTGTGCTGAGCAGAGTATAGCGCAGCTCCTCCGGAAAAACCGAAGGCCCGGCCGCGCAACGCTGTCGATGGCAACACGCGGGCAGTGCATGCGCGTGCCCGGGAGCGGGAGATGTCGGATCACGTGCAGATCCCGCCCGGAAAACGGTCGGCATTCGTCCAGATTGTCGGGGTGGTTGACCCGGACGGAATGGACATAGCATGGCGATTCCCACAAGCGCCGGCAGCGATCCGCCGGCCGAGCAGACGAAGGAGAAGGCATGCAGAAGGACTCATGGCACACAGGAGAGTATGCAAGCGCGTTGAAGAGGGTGCGGGGCATCGCATGCACCTTGCTGCTCGTATGCGCCATGATCATGCCCTGCGCCGGTGCGCCAATCGCGCAACGCGCGCTGGCTTCGGGATCGAGCGTGACCCTTTGGAAAGTCGGCAACATCGAGTACACGGACGGCGCGTGGAACACGCACATATTCAAGGTGAACGATGGCGAGGGGGAGGCAACCGCGTACTGCGTGGAACCTGCCAAGAACTCGCCGCCAGAGGGTCAATACGCCAAAGCCGCGTTTAGCATTCCCACCGGGAGGGAATACGAATTGAGGACGGGCCTGTGGTTTGGCTACGGCGGTCCCGGCTTCGATGCGAGCATGTGGCCCGCCACGAACTGGAACGGCGTGCCGATGTCAGATGACGACTACTACCTGGCGACGCACATCCTTCTTTCCGACGCCTATTGCTCGAATCTCTACGAGGCCTGCTATGGCGCGGGAGACAACTTCAGGTATTGGATCGAGTGGAACGTGACGGGACTCGACATGGACAATGGCAGCGTCGTCAACGAGGGGGCCTTCGGACGCGTCGCGTTGCGCCATTCTGGCGAGATTCCCCCGAACTTCGAGACCTACCTCATCGACGGCGGAAGTCGCCAGACCATAGCCGCGAGCTCGGCCTACCACCCATACGGCACCATCAAGATGAACAAGCGATCCGCAAATCCCGGCATCACGGACGGCAATCCGATCTACACCATGGAAGGCATCACCTACGGTATCTACACGGACCGGAATTGCGACGCGGCAAGCGACACGGGCAGGGCCCTCGTGCTCGACGAGAGCGGATACGCGCAGGTCGACGAGATCTGCATGGGAACGTATTTCATCCGCGAGGAGGCGAGCTCGGTTGCCGGGACGGGCTACGCGCATGATCCGACCGTCTACAGTTGCCAGGTCGCCGGCGGGCAGGTCAGCTGGCTGCACGACACCGCGAACGCGGCCGGCAACGTGGACCAGAACGACATCACCGACACTCCGATCGCCTCGCGTGCCGAAGTCCTCATCCAGAAGCACGACCTGCTCACGAAGAGCTCCGTTCCCTCGGGCGATGCGGACATGGCAGGCGCCCTGTTCGAGGTGAGGTATTTCGCGAATACGGGCGGCGCCACGTCGGGAAGCGCGACGCGCACATGGAAGTTCGTGACCAACGGCGAGGGCCAGGTCGACCTGCGTGATTCTGGCTGCTTCGTCTCCGGCGATGCCCTGTATCGCAATCCCGATACGGGGGAGGCGCTGTTTCCGCTGGGAACGTATTCGATTCGCGAGCTGAGCGCGCCGGGCTCCTACGAACCTCCCTCCGATGCAAAGCCACAGACGCTCGTCGTCACGGCGAGTGGCACGGGCGAATACGACATCTCGTGCGAGGAGCTCGCACATGGCGGCCTCATCGTCGAGGAAACGCCAATTCGCCACGACCTCTCCTTCGCCAAGCGGGACATGGACACGCAGCGACCCATGAGGGACATTCCCTTCATGGTCTCGCGCATCGCCGACGACGGATCGCTAATCGAAAGGCACGTCATCGTCACAGACGCAAACGGCATGTTCGACTCGAGCGCTGCACACGCATTCCACACGACGCGGACAAACGCCAACGACGCGGCCGTGACCGTACGTGGAGACGGGAGCTACCTTGTGGACGAGAGCCGCCTGGACAACGACGCCGGCACATGGTTCGGCACCGCCAAAGACGGAAGCTGGATAGCGCCCGACAACTCGTTCGGTGCCTTTCCGGATAGCGCGACAGGCAAGTACATCTTCGAGGAGCTTCCCGTGCAGGCCAATGCGGACAAGGCGCTTGTCCGTTTCGAAGCGTATGCGCATGCCGCGCAGTCAAGGACGATCGACCTGGGAACCGTGGGCAATACGACTCCAACCCTGGCGACGACGGCACGCGATGCCGCTGATGGTGACAAGCTCGTGAGTCGTGACACGCATGCCAGAATTGTCGATTCCATTGCATACAGCGGACTCGTGGCCGGTCAAACCTACACACTCGAAGGCTATCTCGTCAACGCGGCAAGCGGCGAGAAGCTATGCGACCGCGAAGGCAATGCCATCTCTTCCTCGCTCACGTTTATCGCAGCAGCCAGCTCTGGAAACATCGAACTCGGCTTCGATTTCGATGCCGCACGGATGGAGGACGGCGCATACGTCGTCGTGTGCGAGCGGCTATTCGAGAAGGACCGCCTTCTCGCACAACACGAGAGCCTTGACGACAGCTCCCAGACCGTCACGATCGTACAGCCCACAATCGCAACGAGCGCAATGGATGAACTCGACGGCGATTCGCTGCTCACCGGGGATGTCGATACGACCATTATTGACCGCGTTACGTACACGGGACTCACACCAGGAGCAAACTACGAGCTAACAGGCATCGTCATGGACTGCGCAAGTGCTCAGCCCTTCCAAGGCCCGGACGACCTGGTCACATCGACGATATCGTTCAATCCCGAAGCATCCTCAGGATCAATCGACATGAGGTTCACCCTCGATGCCTGCGAACTCGAGCCGGGTACGAAGCTCGTGGTCTTCGAGCGCCTCACGCGTGATGGCGTTCTCATCGCGAGTCATGAGGACCTCAATGACACCGGACAAACCGTGAGCGTCTTTCCGCCGGCGCTGCAGACGCACGCTGCCGATTCGCAGGATGGCGACTCATGCGTTGCCGCCGACTTGCACGCGCACGTTATCGATACGGTCTCGTACAAGGGCCTCAAGGCAGGAAGGGAGTACACGCTCGAAGCGACGCTCGTAGACAAGAGGACGGGGCAGCCCATACTCGACCCCTTCGACCGGCCTGTCACCGCAACGCACCTGTTCACGCCCATCGAGCAAAGCGGGAGTACCGACGTAATCTTCGACTTCGACGCATCGAACATCACGACATCGACGGCGACCGTCGTCTTCGAGGAACTCTATCGCGATGGACGCTATCTTGCGAGTCACATTGACCTGAACAGCGCCGACCAGTCAATTGTCATCGAGCCGCCCATCATCCAGACGGGGGCGAGCTCAGACGGCATCTCCAAGCAAGTCATGCGCGATAGGGATGTCACGATTATCGACGAGGTCTCGTACCACAACCTCAAGGCAGGGCAGAGCTACGAGCTCGCAGGTAGCGTCATGGACAAGGCGACGGGCAAGCAACTGCTCGACAGGAACGAATCGCCAATAGAAAGCAGCCTTGCGTTCACGCCTGATACCAACTCGGGGCTCGTGGAGCTTTCCTTCACGCTCGATGCAACCGTCGTAGACGAGGGAAGCGAGCTCGTCGTCTTCGAGAAGCTCTACCGCGATGGGGTCGAAATCGCCTCACACGAAGACATCGAGAGCATGCGGCAAACAGTCACGGTCACCAAGCCCTCCATTTCGACGACGGCAACATCCGAAGATGGCGCCAAGAGCATCGTGCGAGATGTAGACGCCATGATTGTTGACACCGTAAGCTACAGGGGACTCGCGCCCGAATGTACCTACGAGCTCATTGGTCGAGTCATGGACAGGACAAGCGGGCAGACCCTCGTTGATGCAAACGGACAAGAGGTCATCGCACAGACGGATTTCATCGCAGAACATGCAGACGGGAATACGACGCTTTCATTTGCCTTTGACGCGAGCTTGCTCGAAGACGGACACGAACTCGTCGTCTTCGAGAGGCTCTACCGCGATGACGAAGAGGTCGCCGCGCACGAAGATATAGATGACGAAGAGCAAACGGTGAGCGTGATCCCTCCCGCCATCGAAACATTCGCGAGCGATACGCTCGACGGCGACAAGATCGTCGCTGCACATGAGGAGACACGGATTCTCGACGCGATCTCATACGAAGGCCTGAAGCCTGGCGCCACATACGAGTTCGTAGGTACGCTTATGGACAAGAAGGCAGAATCGCCCTTGCTCACCGCACAGGGGCAAACAATACAGGCGACACGCAGCTTCACCCCCGACCAGCCAAGCGGAACCGTTGACGTCACCTTCTCCTTCGATGCGTCGAACAGCTCCGAAGAGCAGGAGGTGGTGATCTTCGAGGAGCTCTACCGTGATGGAAAGCTCATCGCAACGCATGCCGATTACGAGAACACCGCCCAAGCGGTAAACCTTGCGCCACCACATATCAAGACTTCCGCATCAGATGCCGCTGATGACGACAAGGACGTCGAAGGCGACGGACCTGCGACCATTATCGATACGGTCTCGTTCACTGGTCTCATCGTCGGCGAAAGCTACGAGCTCGACGGCGCGCTCATGATCGATGACGGGACAATCGAGGGAATACCCGCACGCGATGCCTTCGGAAACCCCATTACCGCCCATCTCGCTTTCACACCCGAAGCCTCACACGGGAGCGTCGATATCTCGTTTGAGGTCGACACGACACTTCTGGAAGATGACACCAAGCTCGTTGCCTTCGAGCGGCTCTTCACCGACGGCACGCTCATGGCAGAGCACGCCGATATCCATGACGAGAACCAGACCGTAACCGTGAAACCCACAATACCTGTCACACCGCCGGATGCACCGGAATCCAAGCTATTCGGATTCTTGCCAAAAACGGGCGACTCGACAGCGTGGATGCTTTTAGCTTGCTGTCTCATCGGGAGCGCGACGTTCGGTTTGCTCGCATTCCTGCAACGCAAGGCCTTCGGCGCGATGCGTGAGCAGAAATGAGGGAAGAAGATGAGCCCATCTGGTGACAAAAACCCCACATCGCCCGACGAAGAGCGGTCACCGACCATGCGAGAAGACGCCATAGTCCGAAAGAAACCGCGAATGAAGCGTGGCGAATATCCGGTCACTCAGGAACAAGTTGACAGCATTGTCCAAAACGAGCTCTCAGGCATTCGTTTTAGCGTGAAACCGAAGGTAAACAACAGAATCGGTACACCGGGCAAAGCCTCGAAAAGGTATAATATGAAGATAGATGGATACGAGCTTGTCGTCGAGATTGGAAAGCAATATTCCAGTTCGCGCAAAGATTTAATCGACACGCTGATTCATGAAGAACTTGAGGCGAGAATTATCAAAAACAGTCACCATCGAGAACTGTATTGCGAGTTTGTAGAGGCAAACGACGACGATACTATCCATGCCTACATCCAAAAGCTGGTTGACCGCTTTCTGGCGATTAGGGGAATACTATGAGCATCGATGAAATCTTCGACGTACTTATAGATGGAAATGACGAAGCGATAGAGGCGCTCGCTGGATCCGGCGCTCGATACATGTATTCACCCAAAACAGGTGGATTCAGGGCATGGCATGGCAGAGACTTCGTTTCCGCATGCAAAGTCTACTTCACGCCCGCCTGCGTAGCCCTCTACGGGAACGAGCACACTTTCTAGAGCGTGGCTCCTACTTGCCGATGAGCTTGAGCAGATAGGGAATCTCAGCCTCGAAGTCGACTCCGTACCAATTGTGATCGGGATGACTGATAGTTTCCTTGATGCAGGCGACGGTGTAATCGGCCGCCACGGCAAGCGCCTTGTCGAGGCTAAAGCCGTTGAGCAACGCACCGACCGTCGTCGAGGAGAAGACGTCGCCCGTTCCGTGAAACCGGGCGTCGACGAGCTCGTTGAAATAGGAGAAGTACTCACCGGTCTGACCATCGAGCCCGTAAACGCCACAACGTCCCGGCTCAAGGCTCACGCCGGTGAGAACCGCCTTCTTGGGGCCGAGGGCGACAAGCCCCTGGAGAAGGTCGCGCACATAGCCCTCATCGTACGTGCCATCTTCCTTGTACTCGGCTCCGAGCATGAATGCGGCTTCGGTGATGTTGGGATCGATGATATCGGCCTTGGAGCAGACCACCGTGCCCATTGCTCGGGCGAACTCGGGGGTGAAGCCCTTATAGAGCGCGCCGTTATCGGCCATGGCCGGGTCGACGAAGATGAGCGTGCCGTCTTCCCTATGACGATCGAAGAAGCGGCTCACGAGCTCGAGCTGCTCGAAGGAACCAAGGTAGCCCGTGTAGATGGCATCGAAGTCGACCCCGTTGTCAATCCAGCTCTGGGAGATGGGCTCGATCTGGTCGGTCAAGTCATCGAAAGTGAAGCTCTTGAAGGCGGTGTGAACCGAGAGAACGGCCGTGGGAAGGATGCCACACTCGACACCCATGGCCGAGATGATGGGCAGGGCGACGGTGAGGGAGCACTTTCCGACGCAAGAGATGTCCTGGATGCTTACGACGCGCTTCATGGTGAGCCTCTTCCCCTAAAAGCAACGGGCACCACACGGTGCCCGTTGGCAGGTGTCTGGAGCGGGCGATGGGAGTCGAACCCACCTCATGAGCTTGGAAGGCTCAGGTTCTACCGATGAACTACGCCCGCAATGTAGACGGATTATACCCCAATGGCTACGCATCGCAGGATAAAGCTGGAGAAAGTTTAACGCAGCAGCTCTATCTCCTCCTTGTAGGGTGGCAACGTCTTCTTCGTCTCGCCCTCAGCGCACCGGTATGGTGTCTCCAGGATCTTGGGCACCTCGACGAAGCGCTCATCATGCACGATCTTTCGCAGGGTCTCTAGGCCGATGGTCCCCTCGCCGACGTTCGCATGACGATCCTTGTGCGATCCACGCGGATTCACGCTGTCGTTCACATGAATGACCGCAATCTGGTCGAGACCGACTTGCGCGTCGAAATCCGCGAGCACACCATCGTAGTCCCCAACCAGGTCATAACCCGCATCGTTGACATGACAGGTATCGAAGCACACTCGCAGGCGCTCAGAAAAGCGCACGCCGTCGTAGATCGCGGCAATCTCCTCGAAGGTCCTCCCGATTTCGCCGCCCTTGCCGGCCATCGTCTCGAGCGCGACAAAGACACCGCTCTCATCCTGCTCCAAAACCTGGTCAAGCCCTTTGACGAGCTGCTCAATGCCGGCTTGCGCACCTGCACCGACATGTGATCCGGGATGCAGCACCAGTGACTTGGCGCCAAGCGCAGCGGCACGTTGCAAGTCCATGGCAAGAAACTCTACGCCAAGCTCGAAGGTATCAGGCTTCATCGAATTGGCGAGGTTGATGATGTAGGGCGCATGAACGACTACCTCGCGAATACCGACCTGTTTTGCCCGTTCGAGACCGGCCTCGATGTTGAGCTCGGAGAGGGGCTTACGCCGCGTGTTCTGCGGAGCGCCGGTGTACACCATGAGGGCGTTGGCGCCATAGCCATCCGCCTCGTTCACTGATCCCAGGAACATGTCCTTTCCCGACATGCCCACATGGGAACCGAGGATAATCTCGTCCATGACCTCGCCTCTATGACCTGGAATGGTTGGTCGGGAAGACAGGATTCGAACCTGCGACATCCTGCTCCCAAAGCAGGCGCGCTACCAGACTGCGCCACTTCCCGACGCGGAGATGAAGTATAGCGCACTTTTGCCATTTCCTTTGGTCGATAAGCATTTTGCGCTACGCTTTTGATAAGCAAAATGTCGAACGTACTCTACATTTGATTCTATTACTGCCGTAATATCGATTACATTCGATATCCTTGTGTCAAGGGGTCTGACTCCCTGGCACAGTGCTCTGTCCGCCTATCTTCTATGCGAGCCTTGCCCACTTGCGCTTGCCGACCTGCAGCGTGGCACCAGTCAGCTCGGAAGCTGGCATATGGTACGCGCCCTTGGCGACAACTTCGCCGTTCACCTTGACACCACCCTGGTCGATCATGCGGCGGCCCTCGCCACCGGAGGCGACGAGCTTGAGGTCGGCGAGCAGCTTGGGCAAGTAGACGCCACCTTTCTCGGGGTCATCCTCGAGCGCGATGTCGAAGACCTCGATGTCCTCGGGAACGCCATGCGCCTTGAAGACGCGATCGAACTGCTCCTCCGCATCGGCCGCGGCTTGTTCGTCGTGATAGATCTTGATGATCTCGCGTGCGAGCCGGCGCTTCGACTGGTTGGGATCGAGCTCCCCGGCCGCCAGACCGGCTTCGATTTCGTCGACCTCGGCGACGGGCAGAGCAGTCGCCAAACGGTAGTACTTGGGCATGAGCTCGTCGGGGATGCTCATGATCTTGCCGAACATATCGGCAGGTTCGTCGGTGAGGCCCACGTAGTTGCCATAGGACTTGGACATCTTGCGCACGCCATCGAGGCCCTCGAGCAAGGGCAGGGTCAGGCAGACCTGGGGCTCCATGCCCCTCTTCTCCATGAGCTCGCGTCCGGCGAGCAAGTTGAAGAGCTGGTCGTTGCCACCGAGCTCGACGTCGGCCTTGATGACGACCGAGTCATACGCCTGCATGATGGGGTAGATGAACTCGTGCATGGCGATGGGCTGCTGATTGTGGTAGCGGTTGGAGAAGTCGTCACGCTCGAGAATGCGGGCAACCGTGAAGTTCGAGAGAAGGCCGAGCAACTCGGCGAGATTGAGATCGAAGATCCAATCGCGATTGTGCACGACCTTGGTCTTCTCGGGGTCGAGCACCTTCATCGCCTGGTCCATGTAGGTGCGGGCGTTCGCGTCGATCTGCTCGGCGGAAAGTTGGGGGCGAGTCGTATCGCGGCCGGAAGGGTCGCCGATCATCGCCGTGCCATCGCCGATGATGAGGGTGACCTCATGGCCCAGGTCCTGGAACTGGCGCAGCTTGCGCAGAGGCACCGCATGCCCGATGTGAAGATCGGGGCTCGTCGGATCCACGCCAAGCTTTATGTTGAGCGGCGTGCCGCGGTCGAGTTTCTTCTTCATGGCCTCAAGCGGGGTCAGCCCCGCGACGCCAGACTGGATGATGTGAAGTTGTTCTTCGCTCGAAAGCACGATCTTGCCTTTCACGAGACTTTCTTATCGTCTAAAACCGCTATCTTAGCAGATAGAACCCATGGTAAACCCTGCGCCTATTCGACGGGTCGGAAGAGATGCCCCGTGGTAGTGGCAGGTAGCTTGGCGACTTTCGTGCCGTTCAGACCGCTGCGCACGCGATTGAGCGCGTGCTCAGCCTCCCCCTCGGTCATGAGCGTGGCGTCCACGGCAAAGCCGCGTATGCCCGCACGGAGCAAATCGCCGATGGCATGGGCAACATCGAGGGGCACGGCGTTGTAGATATGCCCGCAGCCACGTAGGTCCGTCGTCACGGGGAAGCGATAACCCTTGCGGTCCTCGAGAAAGCACGGCGTGGCACGGCGCTCGCACGTTCCGCAACGCTCGTCACAGGGGCCTTGCGCCATGAGGAAACAATGGTCGCTCACCATGAGCTCCTGGGATCCGATGACGATGACACCCAGGGGCAGGGGCGATTCGTCGGCGAGCAGCTTCATCTGGTGGAGCGTGAGCTCGGGCGAGAGCCAAACGAAACTCGCGCCGAGCGCGGCCCAGGTGCGGATGGCCTCGACGTTGGTGGCGTACATGCGCGGCCCGATGGAGCACCCCGGCTCGAATTGCTCGAGCGTGCAGGCGATGTTCGTATCGTCGAAGCGGATGACGGTCGCGAAAGGCGCCATATCCGAGTGATCCGGAACACGCGTGATGTCGACGGATCCAGCTCGCAAGGCCGGTTTGGCGCTTTCCTCGAGCAATGCCTCCTCGAACGCCTCGAGTGCGGCGGTTCGCGTCTTGTGCAGAGCAGAAAACCCGATGCCGACTCCCTCGTCGAGCTCGACGGTCCATGCTTCGCACGCAAAGGGTGTCGCACCGAGTCTTCCCACGTGATCGATGACGTCCTCGCGCGTAACCGACTTGGTACGAGCCTCCTCGACGATGGGACCGAGCGCGCGTGCCTCATGACCGGCACCGTCATGCACGGTGATTTCGAGCGGCTCGCCCTTCCTCATGTGCACGTCAATCGAAACCGGAATCTTCATCCCCGCCTCGGTGCGTTCTTGCGCATCGGCGGCGAGCTTGGCCGAGCGCACGCGAAACACGCGGTCGCCAACGGATACCGGTTCGCGGACGCCCAGATACTTCGTCTCGCCCTTGAGTGTATCGGACGACTCGACGGTGTAGGTAACGCGGCCCTTCGAAGTCCAGAACTCGAGCAGGTCGCCCACGGCGATGTCGATACTGGCGACGAGCTTCACCTTTCCGGCAGAGTATCCCGTGACGCGCCCGACGGCAACACCGCGATTGTTGGGGCGCCTATAGCCCATCATGTCGTTTCCGCGCTCGCCGACGAGGTAGCCTTGCGTAAACCCGCGGTTGAACGCCTCGGCCAGAACATCCTTGGCATCGGGTTCGACCTCATAGGAGGCGACATCCTCCCATGCGCGGTCGATGGCCTCGCGATAGATCGCCGTAACCGTCGAGACGTACTCGGGCGACTTCATGCGCCCCTCGATCTTGAGAGATGCGACATCGGCCTCGATGAGCCGGTCGATCATCTCGATACCGCAAAGGTCGCGCGGACTGAGCAGATATTGTCCCTCGTCCGCGAGCTTCCTGCCATCCGCGTCCACGAGCCTGTAGGGCAGACGACAGGGCTGGGCGCACAGACCGCGATTCGCGCTGCGCCCGCCGATGAGCGAGGAGAGCAGGCACTGACCCGACTGGCAGATGCACAGCGCGCCGTGGACGAACACCTCGAGGTCGACGCCGAGCTCGGCAAGCTCGGCGACCTTTTCGATGGGAAGCTCGCGGGCAAGCGTGACACGCGAGCAACCCAGACGTGCGGCAAGCTCGATGCCGCGTTTGCCGCGCACGTTCATCTGCGTCGAGGCGTGCAGCTCGAGCTCGGGCAGCTCACGACGCAACACGGACATGAGGCCGACGTCCTGCACGATGGCGGCATCGATTCCCGCTTCGGCGGCATCCGTGACCATCGAAAGGACATCGTCCATCTCACCGGGAAACACGAGGGTGTTGGCCGTGAGATAGACGCAGGCGTCGCGCAGATGGGCGTCACGGCACGCAGCACGCAGGTCGTCGATGTCGAAATTGTCGGCATTACGACGCGCGTTGAACGAACCGGCACCCAGATAGATGGCATCGGCACCGGCGGCAAGCGCCGCCTCGAACGCCTCGCGATTTCCCGCGGGGGCGAGCAGTTCCGGCTTTCTCATCGCCTAGTCCGCCATCGCATGCGTATCGGCCGCGAGGCTCTCGCGTGCGTGCTCGAGCTGGACCCTGACTGCCTCGTGGCCAGTCGCGCCATAGGTCGTGCGTCGCTCGACGACCTTGTCGATGTCAACCGCCTCGAGCGCATCCGCGGCGAAGTGCCCGTCGGTTTCGGCAAGCTCTTCGGCGCTCAGGTCCTGCAAGGTCCTCCCCTGCTTCTCGCACTCGAGCACGAGCCTGCCCACGATGGCATGCGCCTCGCGGAACGGCACACCACATCCGACGAGATAATCAGCCAGGTCGGTGGCGGCCATGAAACCGCCGAGCGCCCCGGTGCGCATGGCATCCTCGTTGACCTTCAGGGTGCGGATCATGCCCGTCATCACGACGAGGGAGTTGCCGAGCGTGTCGACCGCGTCAAAGACGCCCTCCTTGTCCTCTTGCATGTCCTTGTTGTAGGCCAGGGGCAGACCCTTCATGGTCGTGAGCAGCGCCATGAGGTCGCCATACACGCGCCCGGTCTTTCCGCGGATGAGCTCGGCGAAATCGGGATTCTTCTTCTGGGGCATGATCGACGAACCCGTCGAGTAGGCATCGGACAGGCGGATGAAGCCGAACTCGTTGCTCGACCAGTAGATGAGCTCCTCGCACAGACGCGACAGGTGCATCATGGCGACCGAGCAGGCGTAGGAGAGGTCGAGCAGGAAATCGCGGTCGCTCACGGCATCCATGCTGTTTTCGGCCACGGCGGCAAAACCGAGCTCGTCTGCCACGAAGTGCCGGTCGAGCGGATACGTCGTGCCGGCCAGCGCCGCGCTGCCCAACGGCAGCACGTCGGCGGCGCGGTAAGCCGCGCGCAGGCGCTCGAAGTCACGCGCGAACATCCAATAGTACGCGAGCACGTGATGCGAGAAGAGCACGGGCTGGGCCTTCTGCATGTGCGTGTAGCCCGGCATGACGACGCCGAAGTTGTCCTGGGCGAGATCGAGCAGCGCGCCGCGCAGGTCGAGCACCTGATGCGCGAGGCCATCCGCGAGCTTCTTGGCATGATGACGCGTGTCGGTCGCGACCTGGTCGTTGCGACTGCGGCCCGTATGCAGGCGACCACCTGCCGCGCCAATCGCCTCGGTCAAGTTGCGCTCGATGGACATGTGGATATCCTCGTCGTTTATGTCGAAATCGAAGTCGCCTTCCTCAATACGCGCGGCGATGGCGTCAAGGCCAGCGCGAATATCCTCGGCATCCTCTTCCGAAATCACGCCCTGACGGGCGAGCATGAGCGCATGCGCCTTAGAGCCTTCGATGTCGGACTCCCACATGCGCTGGTCAACGGGCAAAGAAGCGCCAAAGGCCTGCGTGAACTCGGTGGGCGAATCCTCGAAGCGCCCGCCCCAGAGCGCCTCGTTCATATGCGTGCTTTCGCTTGTCGATGATGTCTCGTGCATTGTGAACTCCATGCCGTCTATGTCGTGGTCAAACAGACAATATATCAAAAGATGCAGTGTTGACGGGCAACAGCCAATGATGTCCCGCCCGACCGTTGGCCCACGGAAAAAGGCTTTCACTTTACCGTACTAAAGTTATAATAGTGCGCCACTAGGCTTTATGGACGAGAGGTTTTCATGAATACAGGAGATTACGCAGTCATCATCGCCATCTTGATTTACTTCATGGTGGTGCTCATCATCGGCTTTTCCTACGCGAGGCGCGCTAACAAGTCCTCATCGGAGTATTTCCTGGGCGGCCGTAAGGTCGGTCCCTGGTTCACGGCCCTTTCAGCCGAGGCATCGGACATGTCGGGCTATCTGCTCATGGGCCTGCCGGGTCTCGCCTACTTCACCGGCGCCGCCGACGCAGGCTGGACATGCATCGGCCTGGCACTCGGCACCTACTTCAACTGGTTGCTCGTCGCCAAGCGCCTGCGTCGCTATTCCGAAAAGGCCAATGACTCGATCACCCTACCCGGTTTCTATTCCAATCGCTTCCATGACACCAAAAATGTCGTGAGCACGGTTGCGGCCGTCATCATCCTCATCTTCTTCTGCGTCTACACGGGCAGTTGCTTCGTCACCTGCGGCAAGCTCTTTAACACGCTCTTTGGCATGGACTATACGGTCATGATGATCTTCGGCGCCATCATCGTGTTCCTCTACACGATGGTCGGTGGCTACCTCTCGGTCGTCGCGACCGACTTCGTGCAGGGCTGTCTCATGTTCTTTGCCCTGGCGGTCGTCGTCATCGGCTCCATCGCCATGGCGGGTGGCGTCGAGAACACCGCCGCGTTCCTCTCCGACATCCCCGGCTACCTCTCTATGGTGCAGACGGCCACGCCCGAGGTCGATGCCGACGGCGTGCAGTACATGATTGGCGGCGCTCCCATCTTTGGCATTCCCGCAGAGTACGGTCTGCTCACCATCATCTCGACCCTGAGCTGGGGTCTGGGCTACTTCGGCATGCCGCAGGTGCTCGTGCGCTTCATGGGCATCCGCAATGACAGCGAGATCAAGACCTCGCGTCGCATCGCCATCGTCTGGGTCGTCGTCTCGATGTTCTGCGCGATCATGATCGGCATCATCGGCCGCTATCTCTTCCCCGCCCAGTACCTCACCCAATCCGGCGCGGAGAGCATCTTCATCTTCCTGTCGCAAGTCATGCTCCCCGGTTTTCTCTGCGGCCTGGTCGTCTCGGGCATTCTTGCCGCTTCAATGTCGAGCGCCTCGTCGTATCTGCTTATCACGGGCTCGTCAGTCGCCGAAAACATCTTCCGCGGCGTCTTCAAGAAGGATGCCACCGACAACCAGGTGCTCATCGTGAGCCGTATCACGCTGGCCTGCGTCCTGCTCTTCGGCATTGCCGTTGCCTGGAGCGAGGATTCGATCATCTTCAACGTCGTCTCGTACGCCTGGGCCGGTCTGGGTGCCTCGTTCGGGCCGCTCACGCTCTTCAGCCTGTACTGGAAGCGCACGACCAAGTCAGGTGCCATCGCGGGCATGCTGACGGGCGCCGTCTCCGTCATCGTATGGCATAACCTCATCAAGCCGCTTGGTGGTGTGTTCGGCATTTACGAGCTGCTGCCGGCCTTCATCCTGAGCTGCCTGGCGATCCTGATCGTCTCGCTGCTGAGCAAGGAACCCTCCGAAGCCATTCAGTACGAGTTCGACCACTACATGGACGAGGAGCTCGTCGACCGTCACCTGGACGCCGTGCTCGAGGGCGGCATTCCGCTCAAGGGCGTCAACATGCCCGTCGATACGCCCATCCACCCCAACGAGGCCGAGGCGGTCGACGAAAAGGAGCCCGTCACCTTCAAAGAGAGTGTTGCTGCCGATGCCCATGGCGAGACGCTCACGCGCAGCGCAGAGGCCGAGGGCAAGAAGGTCGAGGAGACCATTACGATCGAGGAGAAGCCCGAGTAGGCACCTCGTGGATATGACAGAGGGGGCTGGTCACCTTTCGTGACCAGCCCCCTCTTCTTTATTACGTACGGGAATCCCGCTCCTACACGACGCCGGGGCAACCCTCGTCCTGACGATGCTTGGCCCACACGCGCGTGGACAGGCCAAAGAGGTCGATGAAGCCCTCGGCGCTGTCACGGTTGAAGGTGTCGGCGGAATCGTACGTGGCCAGGCCGTAATCATAGAGCGAGTACTTGCTGCGACGGCCGACCGTCACGCAACTGCCCTTGAGGAAGCGCAGGCGCACGTCACCGGTCACGAGCTGCTGCGTGGTCGCGCAGAAACCGTCGAGCGCCTCCTTGAGCGGCGAGAACCACAGGCCATCGTAGACGAGCTCGGCCCACTTCTGCTCGACGATGGGCTTGAAGTGCAGAAGCTCGCGCTCCAGGCACAGGTCCTCGAGCGCCTTGTGCGCCTGGATGATGGAGAGCGCACCGGGCACTTCGTAGCACTCGCGGCTCTTCACGCCCACGAGACGGTTCTCGATCATGTCGACGCGACCAAACCCGTTGCGACCGGCGATCTCGTTCATCTTGAGGATGATGTCGTGGAAGCTCATCTTCTCGCCGTCCAGCGCGCAGGGCACGCCGGCCTCGAAGCTGATGACGACGTACTCGCCTTCGGCAGGCGCCTCGTAGCTCGACGTGGTCATCGTGTAGATGTCCTCGAGAGGCTCGCTCCACGGGTCCTCGAGCTCGCCGCACTCGATGGCACGACCCCAGAGGTTGTCGTCGATGGAGTAGGGCGAGGCCTTGGTCGTGGGTACGGGAATGCCGTGGTTCTTGGCATACTCCATCTCATCGTTACGCGTGTGCAGATTCCACTCGCGCACGGGAGCGAGCACCTTGATCTCGGGATCGAGGCTCTGGATGGCAACCTCGAAACGAACCTGGTCGTTTCCCTTGCCCGTGCACCCATGGGCGATGTACTTCGCACCGTACTTGTGCGCGATATCGACGAGGTTCTTGGAGATGACGGGGCGCGACAGCGCGCTCACCATCGGATACTTATTCTCGTACATGCAGTTGGCGGCCAGCGCCTTGGTGAGGAAGTCGTTGACGTATTCCTCGCGCATGTCGATGGCCAACGCCTCAATGGCACCTACCTGCAGGGCCTTGTTCTTGACGAACTCGAGGTCCTGACGCTCCTGGCCCACGTCACCGGTCACAGCGATGACGTCGAGGCCCTTCTCCTCCATGAGCCACTTGATGCACACCGATGTGTCGAGTCCGCCGGAATACGCGAGAACGACCTTGTCCTTTTCCATTTCCATACATCCTTCCTTTCGAATCAGCCGAGTTTACTTCGCCTCGAGCAATTGGTTCACGTCATTTTGGAATCTTTCGCCCTGCGCGTCGTCAGCGCAGATGACGAGTATCGTGTCATCGCCCGCGATGCTACCGAGCACGCCCGACGTCTGCGACGCGTCCAGCGCCGCGGCCACGCTCGAGGCAGAGCCCGGGTCGCACAGGAGCAGCACCTGGTTTTGCGCTCGGCGTATCTCGTGCACGGAACGAGTCACGGTCATGCGTAGCCGGTAGTCCTCGGGCAGCACGTAGATACCACTCGCGTCCTTCTCGAGACGCAAGTCGGCGATATCGCGCGAGATGGTCGCCTGCGTAACGTCGAAGCCATGCTCGGCAAGGCAGGCGACGAGATCGGACTGCGTGCGGATACGCTCGCTTCTGACGAGGTCGCGGATGGCATCTTGACGCTGCTTGCGTACGCCGGCCATGCTATTGCACCCCCATGACGAGCGAGAGGAGCGCCTTCTGGGCATGCAGTCGGTTCTCGGCCTCGTCAAAGACAACGGAACACGGGGCGTCGATGACCTCGTCGGTGACCTCCTCGCCGCGATGCGCGGGCAGGCAGTGCATGAAGAGCGCGTCATCTGCCGCCAGGTCCATGAGCCCGGCGTTCACCTGGAAGCCCTCGAATTCGGCAAGGCGCTTGTCATGTTCGGCCTCGTCACCCATCGAGGTCCAGGTGTCGGTAATGACCACGTCTGCACCGGAAACGGCCTCGCGCGGGTCGTTGAACAGCTCGATCGTGGCGCCGGTCATCGGCGCGACCTTCTCGCATTCGGCCACGACGACGGAGTTGGGTGCGTGAATGGCGGGGAAGCCCAACTTCACGTGCATGCCCGCCAGCACGCCCATTTCGAGATAGGTGTGCGCCATGTTGTTGCCGTCACCCACGTAGGCGATCGTAAGCCCGGCGAGTGCACCCTTGTGCTCGCGAATTGTCAGGGCGTCGGCGAGACCCTGGCAGGGATGAAACTCGTCGGTGAGCGCGTTGATGACGGGGACGCTCGCCCAGCGGGCGACTTCCTCGACCTTTTCCTGCTCGAAGGTGCGCAGCACGATGGCGTCCACGAATCGCTCGAGCACGAGTGTCGTGTCCTGGACGGTCTCGCCACGGCTGAACGCCGAGTGGTCATCGCTCATGACGAGCGGATGCGCTCCCAGGCGGTAGGTGCCGATCTCGAAACTCGAGCGCGTGCGCAGGCTCGGCTTCTCCATGATGATGGCGACGGCCTTGCCCGTGCAGGGGGCATCGTGCACGCCGTCTCTCCAGGCGGCCTTCTGCCGGGCGGCCGTATCGAGCACGAGGACGAATTCCTCGGGCGTCAGATCGAGCAGCCGCAGGCAATCGCGACCGGCAAGCGTGTTCGTACTCATCGTGCAACCTCCTCGTAGATGGTCGGCAGCGCCTCGGCAAGCGCGTCTATGTCCTCCTGTTCGATGATGAGCGGGGGCAGGAGGCGGATGATATCGGCGGCCGGGGCATTGAGCACGAAACCGTGCCGCAGGGCATTGAGCACCACCTGGTTTGCCAGCGGCTTGTCCAAGCTAATGCCACACATGAGGCCGCGGCCGCGCACGTCGGTTACGAAGGGAAGCTCGGCCAGGCGCTCGCGCAGGTACGACCCCATCTCGTTGACATGATCGAGAAAGCCCTCCTCGCACATGATCCTGGTCGTCGCGTCCGCCGCCGCGCAGGCGAGCGGGCCACCACCGAAGGTCGTGCCGTGCATACCCGGCTGCATGAGCGAGGCGAGCTCGGTCTTGGCTGCAAAACCACCCATGGGAATGCCATCTGCAATGCCCTTTGCCATCGTCACGATGTCGGGCTCGATACCGTATGCCTGGAAGGCGAAGTACGAGCCCGTACGGCAGAATCCCGTCTGAACCTCGTCAACGATGAGTAACATGTTGCGCTCGCGTGTCATCTCGCGGGCGGCCTGCAGGTATTCGAGCGTGCAGGGCCAGACGCCTGACTCGCCCTGGACGCATTCGAGCATGAGCGCGCAGGGGCGCGTGCCATCGACCTCGCCGTCTAGCGCCTGCGCGAGTGCGTCGACGTCGTTGAGCGGCGTACGTCCAAAGCCGGCCGGAAGCGGGGCGAACGGGTCCTGCTTGTTATCCTGCGCCGTCGCGGCCAGAGTGGCGAGCGTCCTGCCGTGAAAGGATTTCTCGGCCGATATGATGCCGTGGGCACCGCCGAGGTTTTTGGCGCCCCACAGACGCGCGAGCTTGATTGCGCCCTCGTTTGCCTCGGCACCCGAGTTGGCGAAGAAAGTCTGCCAGACCCCGCCCGTGCCATGGGCAAGCATGTCCGAGATGCGCTCGGCAAGTTCGCCACGATGCTCGATGTAGAAGTAGTTGCTCACGTGCAGGAGCTTGTTCGCCTGCTCGGTGACGGCCTCGGTGACGCGCGTGTTGCAGTGCCCGACGCTCACGACGCCGATGCCCGAGAGGAAGTCGAGATACTCGTTTCCCTCGTCGTCGATGAGCCATTGCCCGGCTCCCGACACGAACTCGACCGGCTTGCGCGCAAAGGTGTGCATGACGTAGGTGTCATCGAGCTGCCGTGCCCTATCGAACTGCTTGCCCATTTCCCTACTCGCTCCTTCCTATGGTCTGGATCGACTGGTCGAGCTTACTCGCGAAGTTGCTCACCGGTGCCTCGACGAAGTCCGGATCCATCGAATCGTTTTGATGGCGCATGATGAGCGTGCCGACACCCGAATCGGTGAATATCTCGAGAACGAGCGAGTGGGCGACCGTGCCGTTGATGATATGCGCCTTGCGCACGCCTGCCGAAAGCGCAGTCACGCAGGCGTTGATCTTGGGAATCATGCCACTCGACATCGTGCCCTCGTCGGCAAGGGCGGCCGCCTCGGAAAGCGCCATGCGCGAGATGAGCGTCGTCTTGTCGTCGAAATCCTTGTAGATGCCATCGACGTCGGTGATGAAGACGATCTTCTGCGCGCCGACGGCCGCTGCGACCTCTCCGGCGACCGTATCGGCGTTGATGTTGTAATCGCCATCGTCACCATACCCGACCGTCGCGATGACGGGAATGTAATCGGCGGCGAGAAGGTCCTCGATGAGACGCGTATTGATGGACTTGACCTTGCCCACGCGTCCGAGCTTGGAATCGAGAGGCTCGGCCTGGATGATCTTCGCGTCGGCGCCGTTGAGGCCGACGGCGACGGAGCCGTGCCTGTTGATGGCGCTCACGAGATCCTGGTTGACCTGACCGACGAGCGTCATCTTGACGACCTCCATGGTCTGGTCGTCAGTCACGCGCTGACCGCCCTCGAAGTGCGTGGGTATGTCGAGGCGCTTGAGCATGGCGTTGATGTTGGGGCCGCCGCCATGCACGATGATGGGATTTGCGCCCATGAGCTTGAGCATGATGATATCGTCGACCACCGCGTCGCGGAGCTCGCCGGCGACCATGGCCGCGCCACCGTATTTGATCACGACGGTCTTGCCCGTGATGTCCTCGATCCAGGGCAACGCATCGAGCAGGACCTGGGAGCGAAGCTGGTTGGGCAGCGCCTCAATGTTGGCGACGGCGACTTCGTCGTGCTTCTTGCGAAATTGCATGGTTTTCTCTTCTCCTCGTCCGACTAGCTCCGGTAATCGGCGTTGATGTGAATGTACTCGTGCGTGAGGTCGCAGGTCCACACGCGCGTCGCGGCATCGCCGTCCGTGCCAAGCGAGACCTCGATGACGATCTCGTCGGCCTCGAAGCGCCGCAGCGCCTCGTCCTCGTCGAAACCGCAGGGCAGACCGGCACGCAAGACAGGCATGCCCATGATGTCGATGTCCACGGCATATTGATCGAAGCGCGCGCCGCTGCGGCCAAGCGCCGCGGCGATACGCCCCCAATTGCAATCGCGGCCCGCGATGGCCGTCTTGACGAGCGGCGAATTGGCGATGGTGCGCGCCGCCTTGTCAGCATCGGCTTCGCTAGCCGCATCGCGCACGTAGACGGTCACGAGCTTGGTCGCGCCCTCGCCGTCCGCGGCGATCTGGCGCGCAAGGTCCTCGCACACGATGCGTACTGCCTCGCCCAACACGACCGAGGCCGCATCGGCGTCGGCGACGGGAGCGCCCACGCCACTCGAGAAGAAGAAGACGCTGTCATTGGTGGAAGTATCGGAATCGACGGTGACCTTGTTGAACGAGGCGTCAACTGCCGTCTGCAGAATCGACCGCATGGTCTCGGGTGCCACTGGCATGTCCGTCGTGATGACGGCGAGCATCGTCGCCATATCCGGCTGTATCATGCCGGAGCCCTTGACCATGCCCCCAACCGCATACTCGTTTCCATCATGGGTAAAACGCAGCGCATGTTCCTTGGGATGCGTGTCCGTTGTCATGATGGCGCAAGCGGCATCATGTCCGCCGTCGGGCGAAAGGGATTCGACAAGCGCGGGAATACCCGTCTCGAAGGGAGCCCACGGCAACTCGACGCCAATGACGCCCGTCGAAGCGACGAGGACCTCGCCATCGGGAAGGCCCAGGGCCCGACATGCAGCCTGAGCCGACTTGCGCGCGATGGCCAGGCCAGGTTCGCCGGTCGCCGCATTGGCGTTACCGGAGTTGAGAAGCACGGCACGCGGCTCGTGATCCACGAGCAACTCGCGATCGAGCTGCACGGGGGCGGCGCAGAAGACGTTTCTCGTGAACATGCCGCAGGAAACCGTGTCGGGTCCGTCGGATACCACGAGCGCGGCATCGAGCCGCTTGGGGTCCTTGCGAAAACCGGCATGCACGCCGGATGCCCTGAAACCGGCAGGCGTCGTGACGCCGCCCTCGTCATAGACGAATTCGATATCGACCATGGCTACACCACCGGGCAACTGTACGCGAGGCCGGCCGTCTCGTCGAACCCGCAGACGATGTTCGCGGCTTGGACGGCCTGACCCGCCGCGCCCTTGACCAAGTTGTCGATGGCGCAGCTCGCGACGAGCACCTTGCCATCGGATGCGAGATGCAGTCCCACCTGCGCACGATTCGAACCCTCGACCCAGGAAGTCTGGGGCATGGTGCCCACGGGGCATACGCTCACGAAGGGCTCGTCTGCATAGCGATCGACGTAGAGCGCGTGCACTTCGTCGATGGAGCACGGACGGTCAAGCGGAATGTAAACGGTCGAGAGCAGCCCGCGCACCATCGGGACGAGATGCGGCGTGAAGATGACCTCGACATCGGTTGCGGCGGCACGCGAAAGCGTCTGCGCGATTTCGGGCGTATGGCGATGTGGCAGGCCGTAGAGGCCAACCGATTCGTCGGCATTGCAGAAGTGCGTCTTGGGCGTCGCCTTGCGACCGGCTCCCGAAACGCCGGAGAGCGCGGCAATGGTGATGGGCCCCTCTCCCTTGAGGCCCGCTTCCATGACGGGAAGGGCCGCCAGGGCAGACGCCGTGGGATAGCAGCCCGGGCAGGCCACGACGGGCGGGGCGGTCTTGAGCTCGTCACGTGCGACCTCGGGCAAACCGTACACGGCCTGGGCAAGCAAGTCGACGCTCGTATGCTCGGCGTCATACCATGCTTCGTAGACCTCGGGATCGGCAAGTCGATAGTCTGCGGACAAGTCGATGACCTGAACGTCGGCAGCGACGAGCTCCGGCGTCATCGCGAGCGATGCCGTATGGGGAACGGCAAGAAACGCGACGTCCGACTTCTGGGCGATGAGCTTCGCGTCATGCGGCTCGAAGCACAAGTCGCAGATACCGGAAAGCGCCGGATACAGGTCGGCGATGCGCTCGCCCTCGTTGCCCGACGAGGTGATGCACGTCACCTCGAAGCCGGGATGTCCCAGCAAAATGCGTACCGCCTCGACCCCGGCGTATCCCGCCGCTCCTACGACTGCTGCTCTCTTCATCTGCTCCCCATCTTCGCGTGCGTAATCATACTCAGGCGCTATTGTGCACCGTTGTTCAGATAAATTCAATATTAATTTGGTTTTATGCAAAAATAATGAATTAATATATTATTTTATGCAATCTTGAACCGAGTAATCGCCACCTAGACAGCAGTCGCGACCTCGTTTGCGATGCGCACGGTATCACGCGCGATCATGAGCTCTTCGTTGGTGGGAATCACCAGGAGCTTGACCGGAGAGCGATCGTCGCTGATGATGCGCTCCTCGCCCATGACCTTGTTCGCCTCGTAATCGAGGATTATGCCGAGCGGCTCCATGCCGCCCAGGATCATACGGCGCATGCGCTCGGAGTTCTCGCCTACGCCACCCGAGAAGACGATTGCGTCGACGCCGCCCATCTCGGCCATGTACGAGCCGATCATCTTCTTGGCCGAATTCGCGAACATGTCATACGCCAGGGCGGCGCGCTTGAGGCCCGATTTGGTCGCCGCATCGATATCGCGCATGTCGGCGGATATGCCGCTGATGCCGTAAAGCCCCGACTGGCGGTTGAGGATTGTGATGATCTCGTTGGGAGTGTAACCCTCCTGCTCCATGAGGTAGGTGACGATGGAGGGGTCGATATCGCCGCTGCGCGTGCCCATGACGATGCCACCGAGGGGCGTGAAGCCCATCGACGTGTCGACCGACATGCCATGGTCGACGGCGGTCACCGAACAGCCGCCGCCCAGATGGCAGGTGATGAGCTTGAGGTCGCTGGGGCTCTCGCCCAGGAGCTCCGCGGCACGTTGCACGAGATAGCGGTGCGAAGTGCCATGCGCACCGTACTTCCTGATGCCAAACTGCTCGTAGAACTCGTATGGAATCGCGTACATGTACGCGCGCGGGGGCATGGTCTGGTGAAACGCCGTATCGAACACGCAGACATGGGGAACGTCGGGCATGATTTCACGGCAGGCGCGAATGCACTGGACGGCAGGCGGGTTATGCAGCGGCGCGAGCTCCGAGCAGAGCTCGATATCGGCAATGACCTGGTCATCCGCGAGGACGGACTCGCTGAACTTCTCCCCACCATGCACGATACGATGCCCGACCGCGCCAATCTGGTCCAGGCTCTCGATGCCGGAGTCCGGATCCTGGACGAGCACATCAAGGACCATCTTGACGGCAACGAGATGGTCTTCCATCGGCTCCTCGAAGACGCGCTTGTCGTTCTTGTTCCAGTGCTGGACAAAGGCGTCGGAATACCCGACCTTCTCGCACAGGCCACGCGTCACGAGCTCTTCGGTCTCCGAATCGATGATTTGGTACTTGAGAGACGAGCTACCCGCATTGATTACCAGAACGTACATCGATATCCTCTTCTGCCCTCACCACAAAATACGTAACTTGCATTTTCTCATATCATGATGGTGCCGTATACGGATGATGCCGCAAGCGGCCACAGAAGTGTCAAGCTGTCGAGAAGATCAGCTGAGGGTGGTGTCGATGCTGTCGTCGTTTTCAGGCTCGAGCTCGCCCATCAAGACGGTGACCTTTTGCTGTGCCTCGTTGAGACGCTTCTGAAGCGACGCGAGCAAGGCGACTCCCCGCTCGTAGCTCTGGATGCTCTGCTCGAGCTCGACCTGGTTGCTCTCGAGGGAGCGAACGATGGTCGCGAGCTCGTCCAGACCCTCCTTGAAGCTCAGGTCGTCAATCTGGGCCGGCGTCGTGGTTTCCTCAGACATGGGCTTCTCCTTCTACTGTGTTGACGGTGCAGGCGAGCTGCCCGTCTTGGACTTGAACCTGGATGGCATCACCAGCGGTGACATGTTCGACGCTGTCGATGACGGAGTGACCATCTGCGGCATACGTAATGGAATATCCACGGCTCAGGGTCTTGAGCGGCGAGAGCGCGTCGAGCTTTGCCGCAGACAACGCGAGCTCGCGCCCGAAGCCTTCGCATAGGTGTGGGCCGACGCCGATCAGGCGACCCTTGAGCAACTCCAGGACATGCGCGTCTGCGGAGAGGGCGTCCGGGATCGCGCGCAGCAGGCGCTCCTCCATGGCATCAAGCGTCTGGAAGTAAGAGCCGGTGAGGTAATGCGCGTCGTGCCAGAGCGGACGATCAAGCAGGCGTTCGAGACGAGCGCGATGCCCCTGCATGTAGGTATCGATAGAGCGATGCAACGCATCCCGGGCGTTCGAGAGCTTGCTCGAGAGCTCATCGGTGGAAAGCGCGATGGCCTCCGCCGCAGCCGTGGGCGTGGAACAACGACGATCTGACACCATGTCGCAAATCGAGTTGTCGGGCTCATGGCCAATGCCCGTCACCACCGGAATGGGAGATGCCGCGACGGCGCGCGCCAGGGACTCGTCGTTGAAGGGCATGAGGTCCTCGTAGGAACCGCCGCCGCGCACGAGCAGGATGACGTCCGGCGCGGGATTTGCCGCCCACGCGGATTCGAGGCCCCGGATGATGCGGGCCGGAGCATCTGCACCCTCGACGGGAACGCCGCAGATGAGGAGCTCGCCCAGCGGATAGCGGCGACGCAGGGTGCGGATGACGTCATGCACCGCCTTGCCACGCGGTGAGGTGACGACGGCGATGCGCTGCGGCAGGGCCGGGACGCGACGCTTGCGACTCGCGTCCATGAGGCCTTCGGCCTCGAGCTTGCGCGCGAGCTGGGCAACCTGCATGCGCAACTTGCCCTCGCCCGCCAACTGCATGGAGGCGACCGAAAACTGGAGGCGGCCCTTTGCCGGATAGCACGAGAAATTGCCCGTGAGCTCGACGAGCATGCCGGCCTGCAAGACGACCCCGCTCGCGTTATAGCGATCCCGCCACATGATGCAGGGCATGGAGCAACCGTCGTCGTGCACGGAAAAGTACGCGGCCTTGTAACCGGGCTTGTCGTTGAATTCGGAAACCTCGCCGATGACGGTGAGGCGAATTTTCTCGAGCCCGCGCTTTGCAGCGTTCATGGCCTGCGTCACGGTATATGCCGAGCCCTGCTCCGAATCTTGCATCATGCCTGCCTTTGCGTTGCCGATATCGACGCGACCATGATACGCGAGTGGTGTGACACGAAAACCAAGTGACTAGTCCCCGCGAACCATGCCGAGGAAATAGAGCAGCTGCAAGACGCTCGTGAGAGCCGCGGCGACGTAGGTGAGGGCAGCGGCCCTGAGAACCGTGCGCGATCCCACGGCGGTCGCATCACCCGGTATGGCAAGCGCCTGCGTCGATGCCGTGACGGCACCCGAGCTCGTGCCCGTGATGTAGGCGAGGGCACGACGCGAGGCGTTGAACTCGACGGGGAGCGTGACGATCTGGAAGAGCACGGCAAACGCGTAGAAGATGATGCCGAGCCAGAATAGCTGCATCATGTTGAGGAAGATGCCGATGAGCAGGAGGATGAGCCAGACGCTCGATCCGAAGTTCGCGATGGGGACGAGCGCCGAGCGCACCTTCATGGCCGCGTAGCCCCGGGCATGCTGTACCGCATGGCCGCATTCGTGGCAGGCGATGGCCATCGCCGAGACGGAGGCCTGGTCGTATACGCCCTCCGAAAGGCTGACGACCCTCGTACGCGGATCGTAGTGGTCGCTGAGCGAACCGGCGACGGGCCTGACCTCGACATCTTGCAAGCCGTTGTCATCAAGCATGCGACGGGCGATTTGCGCGCCGGTCAGGCCGGATTCGTTGGGAACGGATGCGTACTTGCGGTACGAGGAGTTGATGTACGCCTGCGTACCGAAGCCAATCACCATCGTGACGACAATCAAGAGAAACCAGGAAGACATGCGCACCTCCGCGATCGTTTTGACTCATCCATCATATCAGTGCCACGAGCGCGGCGGGTAACCGTTTTGTTTCGATATGAAGACGACGGCGCCTAGCGCTGTGCAACCTTGATCACGCCGGCATCCAGGTACAGGGCCAGGCGTCCTTCGAGCAGGTCGATGAGCTCGCGTCCCACGAGGTCGTAGCGCCAGCCCTCCATGAGCGCCAGGCCCTCGCGATGGCCACGCACGAGCTTCGACAGGTCGGGATGCGTAGCGATGAGGGGGGCGGCGACGTCGTTTTCCTTTGCGCGCACCTCGAGCAGGGCGGAGAGAAGCTCGACGGCGCCATCGGCCTCCACGTCACCCTTGGGACTGCGTTCGAGCTTGGGCCACTGGTCCTGCGGGACATCCCTGCCGCGGCTCACCGCATCGAGGATCTGGTTGACGTCACGTCCGTTGAGCTTGTTGGCGAGCCCACGCACCTCGAAGAGCGCCTCACGTGACTTGGGCGCCTTGCGCGCGATTTCGATGAGCGCCTCGTCGGCAAGCACCCACTTGCGCGGAAGGTTGCGGTGTTGCGCCTCGAGCTCGCGCCATGCGGCGACTTCGCGCGCGATTGCGAGCTGCCCGCGCGAAAGCGAGGAAATGCGCTTGACGCGGCGCCAGGTCTCGCGTGGATCGACATCGTAGCTCGCGGGGTCGGCAAGTGCGCGGAAGTCACGCTCGCACCAAGCGAGGCGTCCTTTCCCGACGAGCTCGTCGCGCAGGCATTCGTAGACGCGCGGAAGGTACACGACGTCATCGAGTGCATACTTGATCTGGCTGTTCGTGAGCGGCCGCTTGGACCAATCGGTGTAGCTATCCGCCTTGGCGAGCTTGACATCGCAAACCGAGCGCACGAGCGGACCGTATCCAACCTGAAGCGGATATCCCAGAAGCGAGGCGGCGACTTGCGTATCAAAGACCGGGGAAGGCGTGACGCCCGTCTCATGATGCAGGATCGCGATATCCTGCGTGCCCGCATGGAATATCTTCACGCAGTTCTCGTCGGTGAGAACGGGGACGAGCGGCGAGAGATCCGTGACCTCGAGCGGATCGACGATGGCGGAAACCGTTCCGTTGTTGAGCTGCAGCAGGCAGAGCTTCGCGTAATAGGTCTTCTCGCGCATGAACTCGGTGTCAATGGCGAGCATACTCGAACCCTCGAGCTCGCGAGCGAGCTCCTCGAGTTGCGATTGCGTCGTGATAAATCTACTCAAGGGAAGCGTCATCCTCCTCTGTCTCGCCCGTCATGGCCCTCTCGCGCACGTGACGCTGGGCCATCGTGAGAAGCGAGACGATGAAACCGAAAATCATCATCGCGTACAGCAACGTGCTCAGGGGTGCCCCCACGATGTACTCGACATGGAACGCCTCGAACAGAAGCTCGATGCCCACGAGCACGATGAATGCGAGCGCGACGATCTTGATCTCGAAGTTGCGGTTGATGAACTCGCTTATGGGATCGGCGAATATGATCATGATGAGCACGGCGCCGATGACCGCGATGATCATGACGACGATCTGGCCGGAGAGGCCCGCCGCCGTGATGACCGAATCGAGCGAGAAGACGATATCCATGATCATGATGGTGACGACCGCCTGAGCAAGGCCGATCGTCTTGCGCGGTTGCGGAGCGACGTTATCGTGCGTGGGAGCGTACTTTGCCGCATGGAACGACTCGCGTAGCTCGCTGATCCCCTTGAAGACGAGATAGGCGCCGCCGAGCAGGAAGACGAGATCGTGCACCGTGAGATCAGTACGTCCGCCCTCGATGCCAAAGGGCAGCGAGAACACGACGACGTTGATGGACATGATCCACACCACGGCACACAGCAGAATGCAGCGCATGATCATGGCGGCGGCCAAGCCGAGCCTGCGACCGATGTGCTGCTTGTCCTTTGGAAGGCGGTCGGACGTGATCGCGATGAAAACGAGGTTGTCGACGCCGAGTGCCAGCTCGAGGAACATGAGGACGGCGACCTCTGCCCACCCGTCGGCGGTGGCGAGGGGCGCGAAGAAACCTGCTAGAAACTCCATGACGACTCCAGGGGCAACGCGTGCCCGTATCTGCGATACACGTGCTTACGACAAACGGGTGCCATTATACGGCATTTTTCCGTCACGACCGTATTTGTTCGATGACTGCGTACGGGGGACAGCCTAGAGCTCGTTGTTCTTGAGGGCCCTCATGTCATCTTTGCTGATGTTGTATCGCTCGAGATGCGCCTTGTACTCGTCGCGCAGTGCCCAGTACCTGTTTGCCTTGGGCGCGACGAAGATCATGAGAACGACGAGGATGACGAGGGGAACCGTGTTGGTCACGACGAGCGGAATCTCGAAGAGGCCAAGATAGGAGATGACGAAGAGGACGAGGAGAACGATGATGCCGAAGACGATGAGCCCGATGCACAGCAGAAGGGTCTTTCGCAGCTCCTCGCTCATGGTTATGGCCTGGCGCACCTCTTTGCGGCGCTTTTTGCCCACATGCTCTTCGACCACGTGCCCACCTCAGCCCATACGTACCGACGCGGCAATTCTACCAGCTTATGCGCCGCCAGCGGACAATTCACAAAAGAATGACAAGACATCCAGACACGCAAAACGGGCGACCGCGCACATGGCGACCGCCCGTTTGATGACGTGCTGCGACGATAGACTGGATACTACAGCTTGGAAACCCACAGGCCGTGGATGTTGCAGTAATCGAAGGCCTCGATGACCGCGTCATCCGGCGCGAGCGCGAAAACCGCCTCGGGCGCGTCGCCCGGCTTGAGGTTCACGAACTGCAATCCCTTTTCCGTGTGCAGGCAAATCCACTGAATGTAGTGCTCCTCGAGCATGGGGTGCGGTGCCTCGCCAACCTTGACCGTGACGATCTCCCCGTCGATCTCGATGACGGGCACGTGCTTCTCGACCGCGCCGTCAGACGAATCTGCGATGAGCTCGACCATCTTCTCTCCACAGCAGAAGGGAATCGGACCCCCGTCGATGATTTTCGTGATAATGTTGCCGCACTTCTCGCAGCGATAGAATTTGACTTCTCCCATGATTGCCCCTTTCTCGGGTGCGCCGGTACGTCATGCCGTCCATTATATACTTCCGGAGAGAATGAGCCACGTCAGACGACCAGATCGACCGCCTCGATTTCGATGATGTTCGCAAGGTCGTCGAAGCTCATCTCGATTTGCGTGCCGATGCGTCCACCCGAAAACAAGATGGTGTCGAAGAGGATGCAGGTCTCGTCGATGAAGGTGCGGAAGGGCTTCTTCATGCCCAGGGGGCTGCACCCCCCATGCACGTAGCCGGTAAGCTCGAAGAGCTCGCGCGAGCGCACCATCGCGACCGACTTCTCCCCGGCGGCACGAGCCGCTTTCCTGAGGTCGAGTTCGCAGGCCACCGGAATCATGAAGACGAGATGCTCGCCGCTCTTTCCTTGCGTGACCAGCGTCTTGAAGACATGGTCGGGATTCTCGCCCGCGCGATGCGCGATGTCGACGCCCGTATCCTCGCCTGTCGCGTCAACCGAGTGAATGACATGGTCGACATGCGCGGCATCAAGGATGCGCATGGCATTCGTCTTGCTTTCCCTTTTCTTAGACACTCTCGGACTCCGGCGCTTCGCCTACGAGCAGCCCGACGACATGCTCGAAGCTATCGGGAAACTCGTCTTCGCCCTCCGACCTGAACGTCGAGGAGCGCTTCGCGATCCTCGTGTCGAAATCGACTTCGATGCGCCATTCGGTTGCCGTGACCACGAAGTTCCCCTGCGAGGGCTTGTACACGCGCTGCCAGTCGAAAAGCCCCGCCGCATCCAAAGCGGCGATGAGCCCGCGTGCTTCATCCTCATCCAGGCTGACCTCGTCGATATCGGGAGTCGCCCGCCTGATGAGCATCTGGGCGCCACCGGCCACCGGCCGGTACGCAGCCGAACGAGGGGCGGGCAAATCCGGGTCGATCTCGATGAACTCGATTCCCCGCACGTGTTCGTACGTACGCAGCTCATGCGGCACGTCATGTGATTGCGCGGCTCCGAACGGTAGTCCCGGCATGATGAGATCCTTCCCCGTCGCTATGCGAACCCGTCAATTGCGTCGTATCCCATCTTATCGCACCAGGCACATGAAAATGGGCTTTCTGCGGTATCGATGCCCGATGCCCGCGGCTTGGGGTATCATGTGTCCCACTTCGCAAGCCATCAAGAGTTTGGACCCGTCATGAGAATATTCGGTCTCGGCCTTCCCGAGCTGCTCATCATCCTGGCAATCGTCTGCATCCTCTTCGGTCCCGTCCTCTTCAAGAAGATCAACAAGCAGGTCAAGGCAACCGGCAAGGCGGCCAAGAAGGGTATCGAGAACGGGGCGAAGGCGGCCGGTAGCGACGTCGACCTCAATCATATCGACAAAAGCGTCGTGCTCGACAAGGTCGAGAGCTTCCAGGATCGCGTCGACAAGATGTTCGAGGAAGACGAGCCTGTCAAGACAGCAGACAAGACCTCCGATTCTACCCAGACAACCGAGAAGGACGAGAAGTCAAACGCCTAATGCGCATGGCTATGGCCATGCTCGTGGCTATGGGGATGGTCGTGCCCATGCGTTTGGGCCGCATCCGTCGTCGTAACGACGAGCTTGCCGTGCAGCACGCCCTTCGTGCCAAGTAGTGCATCGGCAATCGAGCGAATCACCCTGCTCTGCCCCCTCATGAGGACCACCTCGAGGCAGTTCTCCTCGTCAAGGTGCACGTGAACGGTCGAGACTATCTCGCTGACGTGCTCGTGCTGGATGGCGTCGAGCTTGTCGCGCAGATCGTTGGAATGATGGTTGAAGACCATGGTGAGCGTGCCGAAGATACTCGAATCGGGGTCCTCGACCTGCTCGGCGATGAGCGCGCCGCGCACGAGGTCACGAATGGCCTCGGAGCGGTTCTTCGCGACGCCGCGTCGCGCCGTGTACCTGTCGAGCTCGTCCATCAGGTCCTCGGGCATCGCCACCGAAAAGCGCACGAGTTCGCTCATGACCGCCTCTCTCCTTCCAAAAGCCGCCTACTGCAGGCGATGGTACCACCAAATTCCCGCATGCGGCGCTAGATGGCGCAGGCATCTCCGTTAAGGATGGAGGCGTGCTTTGCGTTCACGGCTTGCGCGTCGGAGAAGACGACGAAGAAGTACGCGAGCATCTCGTCGAACGAGTCGAACATCATCGGGGCACCCAGATATCCGCCGCATCCGCACTGGGGCAAGGTGCGTACCACGGCACGTGGCTGCGTCGCAGGTGCCTTGGGCAGACGATCCCAGCGACTGTACCGGCGCCAATGGCCCTCGGGCTGCTTGATGACAAGCTGGCCCGTCTCGCCATCGACATCGCCCACGAGCTTCACGAGCGGCTCCTCCCCCGCGTCCCGTGGATTAGGCTGTCCGTCGGCCGGCATGCAGGCGCAGCGATAGGCGGCGCCGGTCGAGCCGTCGATGAAGGCGATGGGGCTCATCTCGCCCGCGGCATCGATGCGCACGAGATAGGCATCGGCATGCGAATCGTCCATGGCCTGCGCAGAACGTAGCAACGCGAACGAGCATCCATCGATGGGCGGGATGCTCGCGAGCGCTTCGTCTGCCACGTACCCTATCGGTATCTCCATATGCTGCCCCCTAGAACGTCGCCTTGTGGATGAACTCCCGCATCTTACGTGCCGCAGCCGGGTTGACCTTAGGAAGGCGATCGTCGATGAGCTTGAGCATGTTCTCCTGGTCCTTGGGCACCAAGCCCTCGAAACGAACGATGTCGGTGTCGTGCGAGCAGTTGACGTACGTCTTGCAGTCGAGATTCTCGATGAAGGTGCGAATTTCCTCGATCATCTCGATTTCGCCCGGAGCCTCCCAGCGCCCCGCGGCGATGTCCGCGGCGAGCGGCCAATCCGGAGTGGGCGTGATGGTCACGATGAGGACATGACCCGGAGCCGCCTCGCTGAAGGCCTTGGCACTCGCAATGGCGTTTTCCTGCCCCTTACCGGCGCCGGCCATGCCCGTGAGGTAGAAGTACGTGAAGTCGATACCGGCATCATGCAGGCGCTTGCCCTGCTCGGCGATGTCGACTGCCGTATGCCCCTTCTCCATGAACGCGAGCGCCGGATCATAACCGCTCTCGGCGCCAATGCTCAAGTCGTCGACGCCGTGCGAGGCAAGCAACCTGAGGTCTTCGTCGCTCTTGTTCTGGATATCGGCGATGCGGCAAAAGCCACCGAAGCTCGTGATGCTCGGGAGCTTCTCCTTGACGAGTTCGAGGATGGGCACGAGACGCTGCGCCGAAAGCGCATATGGATTGCCACCCGTGAGGTTAATGCGATGCTGGTTGGGACGTATGGTCTTCGCGAGCTCGTCGAGGTCCTGCTCGATCTCCTCGATGGGCGACATCTGGAACTCGACGTCGCGAAAGATGCTGCAGAAATGGCATTTGTTATGCGTGCAGCCCGTGACGATTTGCAGCATGGGACAGTTCATGACGGAAGGCGTTTGGTGTTGTGGCTTGGTGATGTGCATGACCTCTCCCAACGCAAGGATGTAAGCGGGTATGCAAGCGCATAGTCAACACGGCCATTATAGGCTCTCAGGCCTTGCGGTGCGTCTGCTTCCTCACCATCTTCGCAATGCGCTTTGCCTTGTCGGCAGCCCATACGTCCCAAGTCTGCACCACGGCGGTGACGACGCAGATACCAACGGCTATGCCACCCGCATATAACATGGTCATGATGCCAAACTCCCCGCATGCGGATAGATTCCCGCTCACCGCGTTATACATCGTGTAATACAGGGCGCGCCCGGGAATGAGCGGGATGACCGAGATGATGAAGAAGCCAGTCACGGGCGTGTGGGTGATGCGCGACATCGTCTCGGCGAATACGGCCGCGAAGATGCTCGCGATCACGACGGGAATGAAGATGCCCTCGATGTACAGAGAGAGCACATAGTAGATCGCCCACGTGAACACACCGCCAAGAGTCGCGGGAATGATACGGCGCTTGTTCACGTTGAAGAACAGCGCGAAACCGAGCGACGCGACGAGCGTGACGAGAAGCATTATGGGAAAGGGAAAATTCATCCGTCACCCCCTACACTAACGATGCGATCCAGAGCGCGGCCATGAAGCCGAGCGCGAGAGACGTGGCCCACAGCAAGCTCTCGATGAAACGCATGACGCCGGATATGGTGTCACCCGATAGCATGTCGCGCGTCGCGTTCGTGATGGCGACGCCGGGAATCAAGAGCATGATCACGCCGATGATCGCCATGTCGATGGACATGTGCGGGACGAGCCTGGCGACAAGGCAGATAATCAGGCCGGTGACGAGCGAGGTCGCGAAATTGAAGACGATCGTATTGGGCGTGATGGGCCGGAAGTACTTGAGCGCGGCACACACGAACAGCGCGATGACAGCTGACATGATGCCATCGAGAATGGTGCCGCCAAAGAAGATGGCAAACCCACCGGCCGATAGCGCACCACCCAGATACAGCGACAGCTTCGGAAAGGGCTTGCCCTTAATGCGGTCGAGCCTCCTGCGCAGCTCCCGGGCCGGCAGGGGCGTCTGGCAGCACTCCTCGCAGAGCTTGCTCAGGGCCTCCAGGCGATCGAAATCAGTCGAGCCCTCGTTGGCGATGCGTCGGGACATCGTCTTCTCGACATCGCCCGGAAGCGTGATGGTCACGATGATGACGGCCGTGATGACGAGTACGTTCATCTTGTAGGCGCCGTAGGCCCTTCCCATGCGCGCGAGCATGTGCTCAACGGTGTGAACGTCGGCACCGGACGTGAGCATCGCCTCGCCGATGTCGAGCATGTACGAGAACACGTCGAAGTCGACGACGAGCGTCGCATCGCTTGCGTTTGTCTCTATCGTGACCGTCTCAGCCATCTTCCTCGCGATCAACGTACGTGTACTGTCCTATGATACGTGTTCGGGCTCGCATTCGCACTTCGTTCCGTCGCCATCGCCTTCGCAATAGACCGCGTCCTCGGGACGGCCCTCGAGATATGCCTCCATGGAGTAGCGGGTGATGTCACTGCGATTGATGATGCCACAAATCTTGCCGTCTTCCATGACCGGAACCTTCTTGAGGTGGTTATCGGCCAATACGCGGCAGACCTCGTCGATGCTCTCGTGCACGTTGACGCTCAGGAAGTTGCGCGTGCCGATGGAGGCGACCGGCTTCTCCATGAGCTCCTCGAGCTTCTCGTCGTAACCACGCTTGTCCTGCGCCGTCATGGCGATGAGCGCTACCGGATCCATGAAGGACCTGGAGTTGCGTGCGAGGTTCTTGAGTATGTCGCCATCGGAAATGAAACCGACGGGCTTGTCATCGTGGTCGACGATGGGACAGGCGCTGATGCCCTCGTTGATGAAGAGCTGCATGGCTGCCTGCACCGTATCGTCGCTACGCAGTACGTACACATCGCGCTTCATGATGCGCTCGAGCAGGGTCTTGTTCTCGCCAGCAACGCCACGCTCGCGCACGGTCTCGCCCTCGGCACCCGTCGCCTCGATCGTGCCGGGCTTGCCCTTGACGAAGATGATGGTGAGGACCGCGCCGATGAGCACGAGCGCCGTGCAGATCATGAACGCGATGTTGAACGCGGTCATGGATGCCTCGCCCGGCGGATTGGGACCACCGATCTGCACCTGGGCCGCCGTGTAGATCGAGACGACGAGCGCCGTGCCGAGCGAGCCCGCGACCTGACGCAGCGTATTGTTGATGGACGTGCCATGATTCATGAACTTGGTGTCAAGCGCGTTCATGCCCCAGGTGGTGATGGGCATGTTCACGAGCGCCATCGAGAACATGCGCACGGCGAACAGAATCGTGATGACGGCGATTGACGTGTTCGTACCGACAAAGACGAAACCCAACGTGGTTGCCGCGAGCAGGAGCATGCCGACGATGTCCATCGCGCGTGCGCCATGCTTGTCGAAGATGCGCCCCGCAATGGGATTCATGATACCCATGATGATGGCGCCGGGCATGATGACAAGGCCAGACACCGTCGCGGAGTAGCCCAGAAGATCCTGCACGTAAATGGGCATGAGCACGGGCGCCACGAGCAGGGACGCCTGAACGAGCATGCCGATGATGGTCGCGATGAGGAAGTTGCGGTTGAAGAGTATGCGCACGCGTAGCATCGGCGTCTCGAGATGCAGCTGCCTGAAGAAGAACCAGACGATACATGCACAGCCAACGAGAATGGTGATACCGCTCACGAGGTCGATGCCGTTGGAGCCAAAGACGCTGAATCCGTAGAGCAAGCCGCCGAAGCCAAGCGTGGAGAACACGACGGAAAGCGGATCGAGCGCCGCATCACCCTTGGTCTTGGGGCTGTGTTGCTCGATGAGAAAAGCAGCCGCCACGACGACGACCGCAACGAGCCCCGCGATGACGTAGAACATGACATGCCAGTTGACCGTATCGACCATGATGCCCGAAATCGTGGGACCGATGGCCGGAGCGAAGGCGATGATGAGGCCGAAGACACCCATGGCCGAGCCCCTGCGGTCGACGGGGAACATGACGAGCAGAACGGTCATCGACATGGGCATGAGTATGCCCGCACCTATCGCCTGGACGAGGCGCCCGGCTAGGAGAACGCCGAAATCCGGGCCCCAGCCGCACAACAGCGAGCCTACGGCAAAGACGCTCATGGAAAACAGGAAGAGACGACGTACCGAGAAGCGATCCTGGAGATAGGCGGTAATGGGAATCATGATGGCGTTCACGAGCGTGAAGCCCGTGGTAAGCCATTGGCCCGTCGCCGCATCGATGGACATCTCGGCCATGATGGCGGGTAACGCAGGCGTGACGAGCGTCTGGTTAAGAATGGTGACGAACGTGCCGACCACGATGACGGTCAGCATCATCCATTGCTTTCTGGTAAGACCCATGTGAATAATCATCCCCTTTTATACGCACTCTACGATAGCACTAAACGAAAGGCGCGTGCGAAGCCGGTGAGCGATCACGAGCTTGCTTTCGCACCCGACCCGCGTCTCGCGCGATGCCGCGTGCGGCGACGCGAAGCTAGTCCCTTTAGGGAAACTCGCGCGCATAGAACGCGCGCTCAGACAGTCCTCGCAAAATCGCATCGCGCTCATCACGGGTCTGCTCAAGATGCTCGTGATCGCCCATCGGCCTCGCGCAATGTTTAGGATGACTTGCTGCTTTGGTGGTGGGCCGTTAGGGGTTCGAACCCTAGACCTTGGGATTAAAAGTCCCCTGCTCTGCCAACTGAGCTAACGGCCCACAGCGCAGCGGATGACATTCTAGCAGATTGACACGGGCGTGGAACCTTGCAGACAATAGGGTATCTCACCGGCATTGGAGGGCCATGCGACGCAGATACTGCTTTTTCGACTACGACGGAACGCTGCGTTCGCGCGCGCTTGATGCCATCCCGCCTTCCGCGCGCGCCGCACTCGACAAGCTGCGTGAAAACGGCCATTTCGTCGCACTCGCAACAGGACGCCTGCAATCGGACGCACTTGCCGTCTTGGCGCCCCAGAACATCGACACCATGGTCGCCGATGGCGGCAACTCCATCACCATCGATGGCGAACTCGTCTCCATCGAGGGCATGCCTCTGGCACCCTCGCGCGCCTTCGTTCATCGCCTCGACACGAATGGATGGGCATGGGCCGTCAACCATGAGAACGCGCGTACCTGCCTGACACGTGACGAGCGCTATGCGAACCTCGTGAGCAACCTCTACTACACTCCCATCATCGATCCCACGCTCGATATCGATACACTCGACCCCATCTACAAGATCTTCGTCCCCTGCAAGACCGGCGAGGAGCGGTCAATCGACTTCACCGGCGTAACATGGGCACGTTACTCGGACGAACTCGTGTACGTGGAGCCGACGGATAAGGCGCGTGGCATACGCAAGATGATGGCGCTGCTCGATGCGCCCATCGAAGACGTCATCGTCTTTGGAGACGGCACCAACGACGTCGACATGTTTCGCCCCGAATGGACCTGCGTGGCCATGGGCAACGCCGTACCTGAGCTCAAGGAACGTGCCGATCTCGTGACAACGAGCGTCGATGACGACGGCATCTGGAGCGGCTGCGTAAAGCTGGGGCTTATCGAAGGATAGCAAGCGCGCATCAGGCGCCGCTTCGGGTGCAATCGACTGGCAAGCCTGATGCGCGCTTGCTTACAAACTTACGCTACGGATTCTTCTGCCCCGGCCTCGGGGAGCAAGCTGTCTGACGTGTCGGGCAGCGCCTGCTGGCCACGGGGACGGATGATCGGGGCACCGTTGCCCTTGATGTAATCGCCCGTGATGACCACTGACCCGATGGTGTCGTCCTTGGGAACCTCGTACATGATGTCGAGCATGAAACGCTCGATGATGGCACGCAGGGCGCGGGCACCCGTATCCTGCTCGAGGGCCAGACGCGCGATCTCGCGCAGCGCGGACTCGTCGAATTCCAGCTCGACGTCATCGAAGGCCATGAGCGCCTGATACTGCTTGATGAGCGCGTCATGCGGCTTGACGAGAATGTCGAAGAGCATCTGCTCGTCAAGGGCCTCCATCGTGCACAGGATGGGCAGACGGCCAAGGAACTCGGGGATGAGGCCGTATTCCTTTAGGTCCTCGACCTTGACGTTCTTGAGGATGTCGCGATCCTCGTCGTAGTTCTCGCGCACCGCGGAGCCAAAGCCGATACCCGCGCTCTTGTTGAGGCGCTTCTTGATGATGGCGTCAAGACCCGGGAAGGCACCACCGCAGATGAAGAGGATGTTGCTCGTGTCGATGGTGGCGTTTTGCGAGAACGGTGTCTTCATGCCGCCGGATAGCGGCACCTCCATCGTCGTGCCCTCGAGAACCTTGAGCAGGCCCTGCTGCACGGACTCGCCGCCGATGTCACGGCCGCCGCCCGTACCCTCGGGGCCGCCGTTGCGCTTGGCGATCTTGTCGATCTCGTCGATGTAGACGATGCCATGTTCGGCACGCTCGATATCGCCATCGGCCGCGGTGATGAGCTTGGTGATGATGCTCTCGATGTCATCGCCGACGTAACCGGCTTGGGTGAGCGTGGTCGCGTCCGCGATGGCCAGGGGCACGTCGAGCAAATTGGCGAGCGTCTTGATGATGTAGGTCTTGCCCGTGCCCGTGGGACCGAGCATGAGGATGTTGCTCTTGTCGATCTGGACGTCGCTCTTTTGCGTAGCGTCATAGCGCTTGTAGTGGTTGTACGTCGAGACGGCCACGATCTTCTTGGCGAGCTCCTGACCGACGACATACTCGTCGATCTGCGCCTTGAGCTCATGGGGTTTGGGGACGGGAGCCATCACGGGCTCGCCCTCCTTGCGCTTGGGCTGCTGCATGGGTGCGCCCATGCCAAAGGGACTACCGCTGCCGCTGCCCGTGAAAAAGCCGATGGGGCTCCAGCCGCCAAAGGGGGGATTGCCCGCGTTGCCGTTGGAATTGTCGCCATCGACGGGCTCGCCATCGACTTCCTCGATCTGGTTGCCCTTCTCGTCGGTCGTCGTGCGCGGCGGGTTATCGCCGCCACCGCCGTTGCCGCCCTGCCCCGGCATGGTAAAGCCAAAGAGCTGGGACATCTTGTTCACCTCGCGCTCGAGGCAGGCAGGGCATACGGGTGTGTTGGGAGGCAGCGTCACAAGCGCGCCGCCGGCTTCCTCCTCGGTCTTGCCGCAGAAGCTGCAGCGCCTTGACGAGTTGCCGGTCGTGGTATCGGACATGAAATGGTCCCTTCATCGTGCGGCTTGCCTGCATCCGCAATTGAAAACATGGCGACTATATTGCCCCATTTATCCTGCGACTACCAAGATGGACAATGAACCGTTACCGATGGGTTGCCCGGAGACGTGTGCAAGAGGGGCAACCAGACAAAAGCGCCCCGGCGACAATCGTCTGGTCAGGCCCGTTTCCCGCATGGCTAGTTGCTCGACGACCTCGTGGATGATGAGCTCCTCGTGGTACCGCTCGAGGTCTCCCGAATGGCCCGTTCGGTAGCTGACGAGGGAGTGTAACCGGCGGAATAGGGACTTCCGTGAAGCGCCGTATACGTCGTATACGCGTAGAGAGGCCCGTCGATGTAGTTGCCGTTGACGTCATCGTCGTTGAACTCGGGATTGAAGTTATCGAGGTTCTCGAACAGGGGCGTGCCGCTCTTGAAGTTCTCGTCGAGCACGGCGAAGACGTCCTGGTACATGACCGCCTGCCAGTCGCCGTTGATGGTCGACGCGCCGATGGGCAGCTGGGCCGATTCCATCGATTCGATGTCCATGCCCCGCATGTTCATGGCCAAGGAGACGATCTTGTCGACGCTCATGTTCGTCTCGACGCATTTCGAGAGACTCTCGACGAGGGCTGGCAACTGGGTAACATCCTGCGCGAGCACGCCCTTGGCGATGGCCTTGATGAGGTTGCGCTGGTTGAGCGTGCGCTGGTAATCGCCCATGGCATAGGCGCCCTGATCAAGGGGCCATCCATGGCGACAGCGAGCGAGCACGAGCGCCTGCTCGCCGTTGAGAAGAACCTCGTCACCTGCAGGGAGGATGATACTCGGCTCGACCGTATTCAGATTCTCGTCCATGTCAAAGCTGGCCGTTCCCTCGGGAACCTCGACGGTCACGCCGCCCAAGGTGTCAACCAAGTCGAGGAAGCCCTGGAAATAGACGATTGCGTAATAGTTGATCTTGATGTCGAAAATGTCGTTGAGCGTGCTCACGAGCAGATTGTATCCGCCGTACTCGATCACGGAGTTTATCTTGCCGTAGCCATGACCGTCGATTTTGACGCGCAGGTCTCGCGGTATGGAAATGATATCGACCTGCTGGGCCTTCTCGTCGACGCGTGCGACCATGATGGAATCCGAGCGTTCGCCATCGTTGTTCTCGTCAACGGGCTCCCACCCCTCGCGGGCATCACTGCCCATGAGGAGCACGTAATACGGCTCGTTTGCCGCGGGAGCGGCGAGGTTCGTGATGTCCTGGTTGCCCCTGATGTTGTTCGCGATGTTGTTGTACCACAGGGCGACGGCGATACCGCCACATGCGAGCACGACCACGAGCGCGATGGCAATGCCCAAGGCGATCTTCTTGCCCCGGGACATGCCGCGCTTGCGACCGACGTATTTGTTAGGGGCGTACTCTTCTACGGTCCGCTGCGCTTGCGCGCCATCGCGGCGCGGCGCATCCGCGTGCCCACGAACCTCGGCCCGGCTGCGGGAGGCGGCGCGATTCTGGGAACGAGAGCGGGAGCGCACGCGCGCGTCGGAGGATGCGCGTTCTACGTCCTGGCGAGAGCGACGCGCACCGGACTGGAGCTCGTTTCGGGAACCTGCCTGCGAAGCCGGCCGCTGCCTCTTGCCGCGTGAGCCAGTTCGGTCCGAACCGCCATGCGCGCCTTCGGACGACCTGCGTTGGGCACTGCCGCCCTGCGCACTGTAGCGGGCGTTTCGCTGAGAGCCGGGCTGGGGCCTCCTGCCCGTACCGGAACGATAGCCGTCACGCGCACCGTGTCTGTTCCTGTTGCCGTTGGCGCGATTTCGATTGGATCGGCGATCCTCTCCCATAACCCCTCGTTTGGTCGGGTACACGTTCGAGCCGGGCATGCGAAGCACCATGCCGGGCATGTATGGCTCCGTATCCTAGCACAACCGCAAAATGTCACCTTGCGCTCTGCAAAATGCACACAGAGATAGCTGATGGAAGGACTATTCGCCCAATTGTTCGGAATACTCGAGCCATGCGTCCTCGAGCGTCGCGAGCTCGCCTTCCAACTGCGTTATTCTTGCCTGCTGCTCGCCGAGGGCGACATAATCCGTTCCATCCATCTCGAGCAGCTCGGCACGCGCGCGCTCGAGCTTCCCGCGTACCGTGCCCATCTTGCGTTCGGCCGACGTGCGCTTCTTCTTGAGGTCGCGCAGCTCGCGTTGCAGGGGGACGGCCGCATCGGCGCGTCGACTTGTCCCCGGTGTGCTCGTCTGCCCCGGCTCCGCTCGCCTCCTGCGCTCGATCTCCTCGAGATAGCCATCCACTCCACGGGGCATATGGATAAGCTCGCCATCGATGAGGGCGTACTGGTCGTCGGTGACGCGCTCGACCAGATAGCGGTCGTGGCTCACGATGAGCAGCGTACCGGGCCACGAATCGAGCAAGGTCTCGAGCTGGGCGAGCATATCGGTATCGAGGTCGTTCCCCGGCTCATCGAGGATGAGCACGTTGGGGCGATCGAGCAAAATGAGCATGAGCTGCAGACGGCGCTTCTGCCCACCCGAAAGGTCACGCACGGGACAGCTGAGCTGATCTGCCTCGAAACCCAGCTCCTCGAGTAGCTGCATGGGAGACATGGTCTTGCCATCAGCCATCTCGACGTAGATCTTGTGACGATTGCACACCTCGCGCACGCGGTCGTCACCCATGTCTTCGAGCTCGCTGAGTTGTTGGGTGAGTACGGCGAACTTTACCGTCTGGCCGATCTCGACGCGCCCGTGAGTGGGATGCAGCTTGCCCTCGATGAGCTTGAGCAGCGTCGTCTTGCCCGCGCCATTGGCGCCCAGAATCGCGATGCGCTCCCCCGCCCCGATGTTCCACTCGAGCGGCTTGACGATTTCCTTACCACCAAGCTCGACACTTGCGTCGCGTATGTGGATGACCTTCTTGCCCAGACGCGACATGGCCGTGCGGCGCAGTTCGACCTTCTTGCGCAGCGGCGGCTCGTCGGCGATAAGCGCTTCTGCTGCCTCGACGCGAAAGCGCGGCTTGGTCGAGCGCGCCGGTGCACCGCGGGCAAGCCAGGCGAGCTCGCGCCTCAGGATATTCTTGCGTTTGGCCTCGGCGACACGCGCCTGGCGCTGGCGCTCCACGCGCTGCATGATGTACGCGGAATAGCCGCCCTCGAAAGGCGTGACGACGCGATCGTGCACCTCCCACATGTCGAGGCAGACCTCGTCGAGAAACCAACGGTCGTGCGTGACGAGCAGAAGCGCGCCCTCGCTATCGCGCCATCTGCCCTTGAGATGCTCGGCAAGCCAGTGAATGCCCTCTATGTCCAGATGGTTGGTGGGTTCGTCCATCATGAGAACGTCGTAGTCACCGATGAGCACGCGGGCCAGGTCGACGCGACGACGCTGGCCACCCGAAAGCGTACCGATCTTGGCGTCCCACTCGAGATCGCTCACGAGCTCGGAAAGAATCGCACGAACACGCGCATCGCCCGCCCATTCATATTCGGGTCGATCGCCCACGATCGCGTGGCCGACCGTGTCGCCATCATCGAGGGAGTCCCGTTGAGCGAGCATGCCAACCGTGACGTTGCCCGTGCGCACGACGCGTCCACCATCCGGCTCGGCCACGCCCGCCAGGAGCTTGAGAAGCGTTGACTTGCCATCGCCGTTGCGCCCGACGATGCCGATGCGGTCACCCGAGTTGACGCCGAGCGTCAGGGAGTCGAAGAGCCGCGCCGTGGGGTACTCGAGCTGGACGTTCTCGCAACCGAGGAGATACGCCATGGAAACCTACAAACCTCGTTCGCAGCCCCAGAAGAAGAGCGCGACGGTGCCCGGGCCGGTATGGCTACCGATGGTCGTGCCGATGCTGTAGATCTCGACCTTTCCGCGCATCTTGGGGAAGCGCTCCTCGACGAGATCGGCGACGGCGCGCGCATCCTCCATGCAATCGCTTTCGCTGATGAAGACGGGGCCATCGTAGTCGAGCCCCTTGTCGGCGGTCTGCTCCATCTTCTCGACAATGCGCTTGATGACCTTCTTCTTCGAGCGAATCTTCTCGCGCGGAATGAGGCGGCCGAGCGAATCCATGTTGAGCAATGGGCAAATGCCGAGCATGTTTCCCACGAACCCGCTGATCGGCTTCACGCGACCACCTTTGATGTAGAAGGTGAGGTCCGTGGAGAAGAACCAATGCCAGTCGTTGAGCTTGTGGGCCTCCGTCCATTCGGCAAGCTCGTCGATTCCCATGCCCTCCGCGCGCTTTTCCGAAAGCGCCTGCATGAGCAGGCCAAAGCCACTCGAGGCGGCAAGCGAGTCAATGACATGGATCTTGCGCTCGGGAAACTCGTCCGCGAGCGTCTTGGCGGCGATGCGGGCCGACTCGACCGTGCCCGAAATGCCCGAGGAGAGCGAGACGTGCAGGACGTCCTTTCCCTGCTCGAGAAACGAGCGGAAGAACTTCTCATACTCGCCCGTGCCGATGGCGGCGGTCTTGGTCTCGGCGCCGTCTTTCATCGCCTGATAGAACTTGTCGAAGGGAATCGTCTGCCCCAGATCGTCCGGGTATTCGACGCCGTCGATGTAGAAGTGGAAGTAGATGCACTCGAGGCCGAGCTCATGTATCTTCTCGGGAGTCAAATCGACGGTCGATTCGCAGCTCAAGACGTAATCAGACAATGGGACCTCCTTATGGCCTGCAACGCATGGGTTTTGCGCACATTTGTATATTTTCCCGCATCACGAGAAGCATTTCCAGCCGGAAAACAGAACGGGTCATGCAAACTTACGACCAGACATCCATGACATCACCGAAAAGACGCACGGCGCCCGGAACACTCCGAACGCCGCGCAAAAGGAGGGAGTAACGCACAACCTGGATGATTTCGCATGAACCCCTTGGGGGATGGACAAGGGCGTGCGGTGTCTGCAATATCAGACCAGGTAGATGCTAATGGAATGCGTTGGACAGGAGTTGACGCAACGACCGCATCCAACGCAGTTTTCGGGGGTAGGTGCCCATGCCCTGATCTTGCCATCGACCTTTCGTGCACGTAAAACATCATTTCTCGGACATTTGGAAATGCAGTTCATGCATCCCGTGCAGTAGTCTTCGGAAATCCTGACACGAGGACTGTTCTTGTAGAAGCCCGGAGGCGGTCCGTATGCTCCCATTCCGGACTCCCATCTAAGCCAGTGGATGGCGCGGGGGAGATGCGCCATCCACCATGAGCAGCAATTATTTCTTGAGCTCCCAGTTGGAGAGGTTCGCATAGGCCTTGTCCCACACGGTGTCATGCTTGCCATCGTATTGGTCGATGGGAATCGCGTCATCCGTGCCATCAGATGGATCGATGCAGGGATAGATCTTGCAAAGCAGACCACGCGTGCACCATGTGGCCGTCATCTGATCGGCCTTGTCCGGGTCATCATCGACGAGCACGTTGCCGGCGGCGTCGAACACACCCTGGCTCCACGGCTCCTCAGCAGGGAGCTCGGGATACCACCAGCTCGGCGGTACCTGGACGACACCTTCGGGGATGTCCCATCCCAGATGCGCCTTCTGGCGGATACGACCCATCGGCGTCTCGATCCAGATCCAGTCGCCTTCCTTGACGTGCAGCTTGCGTCCGTCATTGAAGTGCATCCAGGTGTAGGGATACGGCTCGACCGTACGCGTGCCATGTCCCGGCGTGCGGAACTCAGAGTGATACAGCGGGCTCACGCGACCCGAAATCGTGAGGCGGAACGGATACTCCTTGGCCATTTCGGGATTGCCGAGCGGAGACTCCGGCTCGCGGTATACGGGAATCGGATCGTAGTCGAGATCCTCCAGCACGGAGGCGTAGATCTCGGCCTTGCGCGAATTCGTGGCGAATCCCATGATCTGGCCATTGTCGAGGCGCTTGGCGTACTTATAGTACTCGGTCGGATACGGGAAGTACGTGCCCATGTTGACGGCCTTCTCGTAATCCAGATCCGGAACGCGCTCGACCGTGTACTCGATCGCCTGCTCGTAGGTCTCCCACGGCCAGTCCTTCTCCTGACCCATGGCGCAGCCCAGCGCACGGAAGAAGTCATAGTCCACGCGACGCTCCTCGTAGGGCTCCACGCCACGGTCGCCCACGGTGATGAAGTCCATGGAGTCCTCGGAGGTGGTGCACAGCGGACGCTCCATCCAGTCACAAGCGGGCATGATGTAATCGGCAAGCGCCGCCGTCGGGGTCTTCCAATACTCGACGGACACGAGCAGGTCGAGGTTCTTGAGGGCCTTGTACATCTTCTTGGTGTTGGGCGCCCAGGCAAGCGGGTTGGATTCCCAGCAGATCATCGCCTTGATGGGATACGGATCGCCATCGATCATGGCATCCATGACAAGAGACGGCGAGCAAAGCATCTGGTGCAGCATCGGACGCGGCACGCCGAACATCTTGCGATAGTTCTTGTCGATCATCTTGAAGCCCTTCCACGACATGACGCGGAAGCGGTCGTTACCGATGAACTTGTCCTGGTTCGCGGGGTCCTGCAGCTCGGAGAGCTCGAACTCGGCATTGCGCACCGGATAGGTCTTCTCCTTGCCCACGGCGTTGGGATCGCAGGGCATGCCGACGAACTCACCGCCGGGATTATCGATGTTGCCGCACAGGATGCGCAGGATGGTCTTGGCGATTCCGAAGCTCGAGGCGTTATTGCCATGCTGGTCGCCGCCGCCGAGACCCCAGATGATGCAAGCCGGGCCATTGGTGGCGTAGAGATGGGCGGCCGCCTCGATCTTGCGGACGGGCACGCCGGAAACCTTGGCGGCACGCTCGGGCGTGTACTCCTGCATGCGATCGGCAATGGCGTCGAAGACGGTCTTGCACTCAACCGTGGAGCCGTCCTTGAGCGTGACGGTGTAGGTTCCGTAGAGCTGGGCGTCCACGACGGTGTCCTCGGTGGGGGTGTAGTAGCGGTTCTCGTCGGAGCACCAGCACAGGGGTGCACCTGTCTCACCGTCCCAGACGACGAAGTCCTCGTGCTTACCGCCCTCCTCGACATCGCTCGCACGCAGCAGCTTGTTCGTGTCGGTGCGGAAGAGGAACACGGCGTTGGACCAGTACTTCAGGAAGTCCTCGTCATAGAGCTTCTCGCGAATGACGTAGTGCACCCAGGCAAGGCATACCAGGCAATCGGTGTTGGGATAGGGCTGCAGCCACTCGTCGGCCTGCCCGGACTCGGTGATGCAGACGGGATCAACGACGATGAGCTGCGCGGGGTCGGGCTCGTTGACCGTCGTGCGTCCCGAGATGACGCGCCAGAGGGGCGCCTGGGGTGCGTAGGACTCCTGGCAGCGCTTGCCCCAGTTGACAATCGTGTGCGACTGCTGTGGGGATGCCGGCATCATGGACTCGACGGGCCATCCGACCATGGCCATGTTGAGCGTGTAGTTCCAGCACCAGCAGATGGTACCCGGATCGATAACGTTGCCGGGATTGCCCAAGAGGTTGGTGAAACGGCTGCGCGCCCACAGATGATCAGAGCGGTAGGTACCCTCGGAGGCGACGAGTGTCTCGGGGCCATATTCGTCGATGAGCGCCTGAAGCTTCTCGGCGATTTCCTTGATGGCCTGATCGTAGGAGATCTGCTCCCACTTGTCCTCGCCACGCTCGCCAACACGCTTGAGCGGATGATTGATGCGCTTGGGATGATAGTGGAACTTGATCGCGCGCTCGCCCTTCTCGCCCAGGCGGTTGCAGAGCACGGAGCCCTCCGCGTCATCGCCCCTGAGCTCCACGAGCCTGCCGGTCTTCGTGTCAACACCGGCATAGATGCTGCAGTTCATGTGGCAGAAGTGGCAACGAGTACGACGCCATCGAATGCCATTGTCATCTACCGTGTTGTTGGGCACGCCGGCCATAGATGGTGTATCTGACATAGCATGCTTTCCCTTCTCTTCTTTCCCTCGCGTCTATCGCCTGAGACGCATCTTGCGGAGAAGCCTACAGACGACACGAAGGGGCGAAAACGCCTTATCTGATGTATGTAAACGGGTAACTCAATGGGTAATGCACAAGGGTAATGACGAGAAGCAAAGAAAGGGGCACGAAGCGTTGCGCTCCGTGCCCCCATGGAACATGACAGCGAAACTTACGCTGCGGGCACGTCGCCGATGTTCACGTCGAGTTCGGTCGCATCAGCGTCATAGGTCTTGGCCGTCTTGCCGGGAACCTGATAGACGACCTGATAAGCGGTAGGCTCGACCTGGTCGAACATGAAGTCGCCAAACTCGTCGGTCTTCTGCTCGGCAACCGTGTTGCCACTCGCACTCACAAGCTTCACATCGGCGCCGATGACAACCTCACGAGCGTCAAAGTCGATGACGCAACCGGTCACGAAGCGCTTGGGTAAATTGCGGTACCAAATACGCGAGCCTTCGACGAGCTGCTCAGCACCATCGAGATCGAGATCCGCGACTTCGCCAAAGCGCAACGCCTTGGTGGGACAGGAGTCCACGCAACGCGGAACCTCCCAGCCATCATCAAGCAGATGCGCGCAGCCCGTGCAGGTCTGCGGAATCTGGAGCGCCTCGTTCCAGTACACGCCTTCGAACTCGCAAAGGTCCTTGCGTCCCTTGGCCTTCTCGGGATCGAGGTACATGAGCCCGTCGGGGCGCTCCACGATGGCGTCGCCCGCCGCCGCGGCAAGCGCGTCGCTCTGACCGCCGATGTGCGGAACGTAGGTGATGCGCGTCTTGGGAACGCTGCCACGCACCTTCTCCTCGACCTTGCACCAGAACTGTCCGGTCAGGGGCTGCTCGGCAGCATAGGGCAGCCAATCGGTACCGCAATGCTCGTCCTTGCAGGCAATCTGGCAATTCATGCAGCCGTTGCACCTGGCAACGTCAATAACAAATGCTTTCATTCTTAGCCCTCCACAATCCAGCTATCGGGAATCTGGCCGAAATCGGGATCGTATGCGCGGCCCCATTCCTCCGGACGTTCCTTGGCCATCTCGATGACATCGACTTTCCTCACGCCAACGAGATAGCTGTTGGTCACCTCGCCAGCACAGTTCTTGGATGTCGTCGCAGACGGGCATATCAGATTGTTCGCGCCGCCGCGATCCAAGCCGCCAACGCCAGTCTCGATCTCGTCCTCGCGAGCGCCGTGATCCTGGGAAACGCAACCGGGCATGATGCGCTCGGAAATGATGACGCCACCCAGCACCGTGCCGCGCTCGTTGTACAGGGCGGCGATATCGCCATCCTCGAGGCCAAGCTTGGCAGCATCGATCGGATTCACATACAGCGGCTCGTACAGGTAGCCATCGGGACCGGTGACCTTGCCCGTCGTGAACTCGTGGAACCAGGGGATGTCGTCATGATTGGCATGCACGCGCCAACGCGGATGGTTGGTGACGAGCAGGAACGGATAGTCCTTCGCACGCGGGCTGGAAAGGCGATCGTCATGTCCGTCGAGCGGCTCCTCGATCCAGCGCGCGACGGGACCTCGCGCCGTGTCATCGGGAAAGACCTGCGCCAGCGATTCGGAGTAGTACTCGATCAGTCCGGACGGCGTGGAGAGCGGATGTCCCACGGGGTCTTCGTAGAAGCCTATGAGGCCATGTGGCATGTCCTCCCAATCCTCGCGCGTCGGGAAGAGCTTGAATCGGTCCTCCTTGAACTGCTCGAAGTCGGCATGCTCGCCATCTTCGATACCGGACTCGCGGAAGCCCTTCTCGATCCAGCCCATGACATCGCGTCCCTGGGTATAGCGCTCGTACAGGTTCTCGTAATTGCCGCCGAATTTCTCAAGTGCTTTGGCAACCGAACACACGGCCTCGTAATCGCTGCGCGTATCGCCAATGGGGTCAATTGCCTGACCCTCGTACGCAATGGCATTCCACTGGCCACTACGCACGTCGACATTGAAGTCCTCGGTCTCGAACAACGTGTTGGTGGGCAGGATGATGTCAGCGAACTTGGTGTCGTTCTCGAACCAGGGATGCTGCACCAAGATGAAGTCGAGTTCGGGGTCACGCATGGCCTCCTGGAAGACGTTGCCACCTTGCCAGCAATTCGACCAGCATGGGGCATCCGACCAGATCATGCGCACACCCTTGCCCTCTTCCGGCTCCCACTCAAACGGAATGAACTGGTCGACGGTGGCGATGCCGGCAATGACATGGCCATGCCATTCGAGTTTCTTTTCGGTGATGGCCTTGGGGATGAGCGTCTTAGGGATGAACGGTTCGGACAGATCCATGGTCGCACCACGATAGGCACCCTCGACGCTCGGGAGCACCGAGCAACTGGGCAGGGGATTCCACGTGGGCATGTCCATGAGCTGCCACTCGATCATCTGGAACTGGTTAACACCCGGTTGGCCCACACCGCGCATGCCCAGCAGGTAGATCTCCATGCGGGCGGGCTCGTGCGAGAAGGCCGCGCGAATGTAGCCTCCACCGTTGCAGTGGGCAACGGAGACCTTCTTGCTCGCCCAGTAGCGAGCTAGCGCCTTGATGCGGTAGTCAGGCACACCGCACTTCTCGGCCGCCCAGGCCGGCGTCTTCTCGATGCCGTCTTCGCCGCGACCCATGACGTAGTCCTCGAACTTGTCGAAACCGACGGAATGCGTGGCGATGTAGTCCTTCTCGTACGTGCCCTCGGTTAGCCACACATGGGCGATTGCAAGCTGCAGGGCGACGTCGGTATTCGGCAGGACCGGAATCCACTTGTCGGCATGGATTGCCGCGCCATAGTTGAGGTCGGGGCACACGTAGACCTGCTTGACGCCGATGTCGGTGAACCAATACGAGATGAGGCTCGACATCTGGCCACCCCAACCCCACGGCGTGGTCTCGGGATCGCCACCCCACATGAAGACGGCATCAGTGTGCTCTGCGATGTCCTTGATGACATTGTTGGTGATGGTCTGCATGCCGACGGGATCCATGCCCCAAACATGCTTTGCGCCCCAATACCATCCTTCCCAGGAATCCGGCTGACGGGCTTGCTTTAGGAAGCCGCCCGTAAGCGCCAGGAGGTTGGTCTGGCAACCATGGGCCGCATGCACGGTCTTGGTCTCGCCATGACCATCGGATTGCGCGTAGATGGAAAACGGTCCGCACTCGTCCTGAATCCTCTTGATCTCGGCCGCGATGATGTCACAGGCATCGTCCCAGGAGATGCGCTCGTACTTGGAGATGCCACGGTTCTGCGGATTGCGCTCGCCGTTGGGATCCCAATCGACACGCTTCAGGGGGTACGGAATGCGATTCTTCGAGTAGGCACGCATCTTGTATGCAGTGGCCAGCGGCGGCGGGCAGCTTGCCATGCCCGGTTCGAGCACGTGACCGTTCTTCTCGATCTTCCAGTAATTCAGGTCCTCGGGTTTGTAGAGCTGATCGTAGTGCAGCGGCCTGATACGAGCCACACGCCCATCTTTCACGTCGACTTCAGTGATGTTCGCGCCCATTCCAAACCCGCAGAATCCAATGCACTTGATCACTGACTTGTCAGAGGTCTTTTCTGACATGTTCTTCTCCTTTCAAATGAGAGAAATGCAAGGCTCCGACCCTGTTGATCAAGGCCTGGGGGTCGGAGCCTATCGAGGTGCGATCCTACTCGGAATCAACTGCCTGCTTCTTGTCGGTCTCTTCCACCATCAGGCCATGATCGCCCTTGGTGAAGAGAAGAACGACAACGGTGATTGCAGGAATGATCGCGAAAATCATTCCGGCAGTTGCCCACGAGGTCGCACCGGCAATGTTCATGAAGAAGCCTGCACCAAAGCCGCCGAGCGTCGTACCGACGGCCATGCCGGTGAGCGCCCAGTCGCACTTCTTGGGATCCGGACACAGAACGGGAACGAGGCAACGGGTGCAAACCGGAATAACGGAGAACGGAATGACGCCCAGAAGGATTGCGGAAGCCCAGGACGTGCCCTCGCTTCCGGTGTTCGACCATGCGAGGAACGCAAAGACGATGGCAAAAACGACGTAGCCTGCGATGAGAATCTCCTTGCGGCGATTGGTCTTATCGCACAGGATGCCGCAAATAACGCCAGCGGGAATCGTGAGCAGGTTCGCAATGAGAATGGTATTGGATGCAACAGAAACATCCATGCCCATGACCATCTGGGCGTACGTCGCGAAGAAGTCGTTGTACGCATAGAAGACGAGCTCGAAACCGACAAACGAGAAGCCGACGATGAGCGCGGAAGCAAAGAAAATCTTACGGGCCTTACCGGTCTCTTTCTTTACGCGCTCTTCGGCAAGCAGATTCTCGGGAATGCACGGAAGCTTGAAGAGCAGGATGAAAACCACGACGGTGACGACCAGGATGATGAGTGACATCCAGAACGCAGACGTCCATCCAAAGGCACCATAGGCAAGCGGCACCGTGAAAGTGGCGATAACCTGACCAACGGGGAACCACATAGAATAAATGCCCATGGCGAGGCCCTGATTGGCAAGCGGCATGAGTCGCGGAATGATGTTGGGGCCAATAACGGCAATCAGGCCGAAGGAGCAGCCCTGGAGCACGCGTCCCACAAGCATCATGGTCCAGTCACCAGCCATGAGGCAGATAATGGTGCCAAGCGCACTCACGACGGCGGTAACGGCAACAGCCATCTTCACGCCGACGTTTTGTATAATCCAAGTTGCTGGATACGCAACGATAATGCCAACGATGGAGAATACGGACATCATCATTCCGAAACCAGACGGATCGGCTCCGAACGCCCCGCCGATCTGGGGAAGAATCGGGGGAACCATCATGTATTGAAATACGCACCCAATTGCAAAAATAAATAGGACGGCAAAGCTCAGCCATTTTTGACCCATAGTGAGCTGATCGTCGGCAACGCCCCACTGCGCCACCTTGGTAGTGCCGTACGCTGATTTGTCAGCAACTACTTGACTCATCTTTCCTCCCTGATGACTGCTTGCGGTCATATCCGCAAGAATCGCGGACTTTCCCGAAGCCCCTCTGTACACATGTGTTGCATTGCCGCATTGGCGTGTCCTCTTGCCCATTCCGACGTAGTCGGACCTGCCCCCCCTCTCAGAGTGTCTCGTCTTCCCAAAACGTGCATGGGGCCAACGCGGCCAACTTGCCCCATGCAGGGCTATAGACGAGCATAAGGAGCACGGTGAGGGGCTAAAACGCCTTATCCATACCAAAAGGAGGGATAAGATTTCGGGTGATACAGGGGGTACCAACACTACCCGCGCACGGCAGTTCGCTTTCGAGATGGCTGCGCATGGCAGTGGGCAATTGGACGTTGCCTATCCCGCAGTCTCGTTGTCCTGATTTGCGCCATGCGTAAAGCCCTCGAGCGCCTCGGTCTTGTTGCGGACTCCCATCTTGGCGTATATGTTGGAAAGGTGCTTCTTTGCCGTATTGATGCTGATGGAAAGCGTTTCGGCAATCTCGTTGCGTGAAAGCCCCATGTTGAGCAGACGCAAAACCTCGATCTCGCGAGTGGTGAGCATGTACTCGCTTTCCAGAAACGCCGTGCTCTCGTCTGCAGCTTCCCTCTTGTCGGAGCTTTCCGCCTCGAAGTGCAGCAGCACGTCCTTGACGTAGGTTCGCAAAACGCCACCCAGCTTGCGCGTCGTCGAATATTCGCGCAACAGCTGCTTCATGGGCGCCCCACCGTTTAGAATGGTGCGCATGTAGCCGTGCATGCGGGCAATGCGAAGAAGCTCGTTAAGTGATGTGATGGCCGAGGCGTTCTCGCCCATATCGTTGAGAATCAGTGTCCTCTCCACGAACGCGATAACCGCCATGCGATTGAAATCCCGCTCGAGCGCACGCTCTATCATTGCGTCAAGCAACTCGATAACCTCGGCATCGCCTCCCTGCAACCTCAAGGCAAACGCACGGACGGCGTCAAACAGCAAGGTGCCGAAGATATCGCTCTTTCTCAGGTGAAGGGCGAACTTGTTCTCTATGAGCTGCAATTCGTTAAGGTCACCCCGGTGCAGGGCAATCTGCGCCTGAAGAAAGTAAGCCGAGAGCAACGCGGCGCGGGGAACGTTTCGATACTTCTCCCCCTGCAATACCGCCTCGGTAATGACCTCGAAAGCCGTGGAGGAACTACCCGAGGCCAAATGCCAGGAGGCATGGCTCGTCATTATGTCGAGGTACAGGTCGATGTGACGATAGCAAGAAAGGCCGTCTTCGGATACATGGAGCAATTCCGGTACCCGGCTCACGTCATCTCGCTCTATGAGGATACGCGCGAGAAGCGCGCAGGCCGCTCCGTAGATCGCGAAATCTGGCGGACACTTCTTGAGAAGGCTCTCGCAGCAACGCTCCGCCTTGTCGTGCTCTCCGCAATAGTAGAGATTGACCGCATTGGTGTACTCGTTGAAGACGAGCTGATGTATGGTCTGGTCGACGCTCGCACTCGCCTGTGCCTTTAGATAGTAATCCATCGCCTGGACATAGTCTCCGGTATACGAATACGCCTCTCCCTGAGATTGGTTGATCATGCTGAGCAGCGACGGCGTTATGGGCCAGCTTCCGTCTTGTAACTCCTCGCAGAGAAGCAACGCCCTCTCGCCATCGCCCTCCATCGCAAGGTATTTCATGGAGAGACACTTCATGGTGAAGGAGGCCATCTCGGGAGAGGTCTCCTGCGTCACGACCCCACTTTCGATGAGCTCCTCGAAGGCTCCCATCCACAAATCCGCATCCTCGAGACGCGCATAGGTCACGCAAGACCAGACGGCCATCAGACAAAGAAACGGCGATGTGGGAACGGATGCGGCGGGAACCCGGCACATCCATGCAAAGGAATCCATGGACATATCCGGACGTACGAGCCCGCTTGTCGCCTCCACGAGTCCCTCTATGTAGTCCAGGTCTCCCGACATGCTGAGATACTTCACGGCATCGTCGGGATAGCTATTGTCGTGGAACCATTCCGCCGCATTGAGGCAAAGACCGCGCAATTCGCCCATGTTGAAACGCTTCAGCTCATACCGGAGCACGTCCAGGAACATGGGATGAAGTCGGTACCATTCATCTTCGTAATCGCAGTTCATGATGAACGCGTTGGCCGCCAGCAACCTGTCGACCCTCTCAATCGCCGCAACCGAACCGAAGACGAAGGCGAGGAACGATCGGTTTATCTTCTCGAACAAAGATACCCGAATGAGAAAATCGACGTCATCCGGAGGCAAATCGGAAAGGATGTTGCATATGAAGTAATCACGTACCAGGTTGTTCTTCCCGTTTATTGACCCCTCGATTCCCATTGTCTCGTTCCGCGCTATCGCCTGGGCGCGCAGCTTGATGCCCTGAACCCAGCCCTCGGTATCGCGATACGCTTCGGCGATGAGCTCGTCGGAAAAGGCGCTCCCACATGTATTCCGAATCAACTCCTCGGCTTCGGCTAACGTGAAGGTAAGGTCCCTAGTCTCGAACACGTGCTCGCCGTATTTGAATGCCGCCGTCTTGAAGCTCTCGAGAAACTCTCGCGTGCTCACGACGAAATGGTATTCGGGAGGGGCTTCGAAGCAGAAGCGCAGAAAATCGTCGATGAGCGAAAGCGAGCTCATTCGATTGAAGGCGTCGAAGAAGACGAAGCGCTCGCCTTTAACCTCTGCGCGATGCTGGAACAGGATATCCGCCAATGCTCCCCCATCGCCGGCAAGCTCGTCATTGCCCACGCCGGGGCAAAACCCGCTCTCCACGAACGAGGCATGGGTGTGAGCCCAGAATTGCACCGCATCCGATAGGGCAGGGTCTATGCTCAGCCAGCTCGTGCTATGCCCTTCCTGCCTCAGGGCCTCGCCCAATTCGCACATGGCCACGGTCTTTCCATACCCGCTCGGGGCATGGAGAAAGGTGATGCGCTGGCTGCAGACCGCGCGTTTCAACTCTTCGATCAAAGGCCGATTCGCCACGAGAGCCGAGGGCAACGCGGGTTCTATGAGTCTTGCATGAATGATTTGATCCATCGATTACCCCTTCCCCCAGGGCTCAGGAGCACGCATGGTAACTAATCTAAGTTATCAAGGAGGAGCATAGTAGAAATCATCCGAATTGGGTACTTTTCATGGGTTATTAAGCGGGTAATCAAAAGGATAAGCCAACTCATCTTTCTCACCGGACCAATCCGTCTAGAGTATTCGACTCGAGCTGCACTTCCACGCGAATGCTAATTCCCGCCATGCAAACTTACGGTAAAATACCTTGGGCACATTTCCGTGCCCCTCCCAAACGGAATGGATGAATAGATGGACCTGACGCTTCCGGTGTTCATTGCGCAAGCGGGCGCTCACCCCGCGCTCATCGTCGTTCTGGTCCTCGTCATCGGCGTCACCGTCATATCGGGCGCGACCGACGCCCCCAACGCCATCGCCACGGCCGTCTCGACACGCTGCCTCAAACCGGGCACGGCGCTTGCCCTAGCCGCCGTCTTCAACTTCGTCGGTCTCGTGGGCATGACCTACATCTCGACGGCGGTCGCGCACACCATGTTCAACATGGTCAATTTCTCGGGCAACACGCATCAGGCGCTCATGGCGCTCATAGCGGCGATGATAGGCTCCATCGGATGGGGCTTCTTCTGCTGGTATCGCGGGATTCCCGCATCCAAGTCCCACTCCCTCATCGCGGGCGTCACCGGCGGCGCCATCGCCATGAACGGCCTCGCGGGCGTCGTCATCGGCGAATGGATGCTCGTCATCTACGGCATGGTCTTCTCGCTCGTCGCGGGATTCATGCTGGGATGGATAAACACCAAGGTCATCGAATTCTTCTTTTCCCATACCAACCGGTTCAGGGCGAACAGCGTCTGCGTCATCTTGCAAGACGTCTGCGCTTGCGCGCTCTCGTTTCTCCACGGAGCGCAGGACGGCCAGAAGTTCATGTCAATTGGCTTGCTGGGCATTGCGCTCGCCTTCGACATGCAGACGAGCGGGGCGACCGAGTTTCCGCTATGGCTCATGATTCTATGCTCGCTCGCCATATCGCTCGGCACGCTCGTCGGCGGCAAGCGCATCATCAAGTCCGTGGCCATGGACATGGTCAAGCTCGAGAAGTATCAGGGTGTCGCGGCATCGATGACCACGGTCATCACGCTGTTCGTCGCCTCGATCACCGGCATGCCGGTTTCCACCTCGCACTGCAGCACCGCCGCCATCATGGGCGTCGGCGCCTCGAAGAACCCCAAGCGAGTCAAGTGGGACGTCGCCAAGAGCATGGTCATGGCGTGGTTACTCACCTTCCCCTGCTGCGGCTTCATAGGCTGGGCGCTCGCGCGCATCTTCATGCTCTTCTAGCGCCAGCCAAACGAGAATCCTACCCGTTGCGCGCCGCGTAGACGTTGTACGCGGTGGCCGCTCCCACCACGAGCACCGCTCCGAAGATCGAGAGCGGCCCTATGGTCTCCCCCACCACGATCGCGACCAGGATCGGATTGAGCAACGGCTCGATGGTGGAGGTGAGCGACGCGGTCACGGGAGACACCGCGTCGAGTCCTTTGGAAAGGAAGAGATAGGCCAGGCCGAGCTGGACGACGCCGAGCGCGACGATCGTCAACGCGATGTCGAACGTGAAGACCGTCTCCTGCGGGTAGAAGGGTATGCCGACGACGAAGCACGCCGCAAAGCCCAATATCGCCGCACATTCAAAATCGCATCGGGGCGATTCCTTGAGCAGGAATACGCCTGCATAGGCGAGCCCCGAAGCAATCGCGAGGATGTTGCCCAGCATTCCCCCGGCGCTCAGACTGTCGAAGAAGAAACAGACGATGCCGGCAATCACGACTGCGCTCGCCACGAGGGCACTCGCGCGTGGTCGCGACCGAAAGACGACCCAACCCAGCAGGATGACCCATACGGGTTCGGTGAACTGCAAGACGATCGCATTTGCCGCCGTCGTGAGCTTGTTGGCAATCACGAAGGTCTCGAGCATGGCAAAGTCGAGGATGGCACCGCCGATGATCTGCTTGTTGACGTGAAAGCGCCTGCCCGTCGCGCGCAGGTAGAGATACATCGGGATGATCGCGAAGATGCAGCGCGCGCCGTTGATGCTGATAGGGTTCCACGGAATGACCTTGATGAGCACGCCGGCGAGCGAAAAGCACACGGCCGATATCAGGACGTAGGCAAGACCCCTTCTGTGGCTGATGGCTGCCGGCATATCGTACGTGTCATCCCGAACGCAACTCGCGCGTAGGCCCGTCCCGCATGCCGGAGCAGGCCCAAAGACGCTACTCGCTGCGCAACGCCTCGACGGGATCGCGGCGCGCAGCGTTCATGGCGGGCACGAGACCGGCGATGAAGGTCAGCAGCACGCTGATGAGGATGAGTATCAATGCCGCCGTGATGGGCAGGGCGAGGATTCCCGAGATGTTCATCATCGCGAGTACGATGGCATTCACGGGCAGCGATACCAACGCCACGAGAACGACGGCGAAGACACCGGACATGAGGCCCTCTATAACCGTCTCGGCATTGAAGATGTTGGCAATGTTGCCCTTGCTCGCGCCCATGGCGCGCAGGATACCGATTTCCTTCTTGCGTTCGAGCACGCTGATGTAGGTGATGATGCCGATCATGATCGAACTCACGACGAGCGAGATGGAGACGAACGCGATGAGCACCATGGAGATCATGTCGATGATGTTGGTGACGGAGCCCATGAGCGCGCCCATGATGTCGGAGTAGGAGATGGTCTTGTCCTCCTCGCCCGAGGATTCCATGTCGGCGTTGTACTGGTCGATGATGTCCTCGACGACCTGCTTGTCATCGAAGCTCTTGGCGTAGATGCTGATGGAAATCGGGTCGGCTATATCGGCATAGCCCAAGGTTTGCAGGTTGTTCTCGTAGCTCAGGTCGTTGCTGCGCGCGAGGTTCATGAACATGGAGGTGAGCTCGTCCTGGTCCATGTTGACGGTGATGGACTGGGCGAACATGCTCGGGTCGACCGATATTGCCGTGCCCATAGCAGTCGAGAGCGCGGAGGCCATCGAACTCGCCAGGCTCATGGTGTAGCTCTGCAGCATGCCGCCCATCTTGCCCTGCAGATAGGGCACGAGCTGGGTGGACATGTACTCGTTCATCTTCTTCTGGATGGCCTCGGTGAAGGCCTTCTGGAGCTGCTCGCTGGAGCCCGACATGCCCGATGCGATGCCCGCCGCAGCCCGGTTGATGATGTTCTTGTACGTATCCGATTGCTGGTAGGCAGCCCACGCACCAACCAGCTGCGTGGGATCGGTGATACCGGTGCGCGAGACGTATTCCACAAAGCCTGTGACAACCCCGCTGGTCATCTGCCCCAGGCTTTGCTCGAGAGCCGCCACCTGGCTTGCGGAGGGAACGCCACCGGACAAGTCGATGTCCAGATCGCTGAAATCGGGTGCGGGAATGTCCGCGAACATGTTGCTCGTGTCGAGGCTCGCGGCCGCGCCGCTCATCGCACTTGCCATTGCCGACTCGATGGCGGCATTGTCGACGTTGAAGGCGCGTGCCATCATGTTCTGGTCGATACTGAATAGCGAGCCCATGTCGAAGGAGGACTCCGCATCGTCCTTGAGCGACTCGAAGGTCTTGCCCGTGAAGATGTCGACATCGGGCTCGGCCATCTGCGCCTCGACCACCGGCGAGGTAGCCGCCTGATCGATGAGATGCAGGATGAGGTCATGGCGATACCCGATGCCCTCGTCCATGGACGTCGACGATGCCGTCGCGCTCGGCTTGATGATTCCCACGACCTTGAGGTCGAGGCCCTCGGCGATTTGCGTCTTCATATAGCTCTCGTCATCACTGCGATCAACCCACGTCGAGCCAGAGGAGGCCTTGGTGTACATGTCGCATTCGTTCACGACCTTGAACGTGAGCGCCAGCGCCTCGTCTTGCGTGAACTCGACGTTGGTGTCGGGAACGTCAAGATCCTCGGAGGCAAGGGCGTCCATGAGCAGATCGTTGAGCTCGTCGGGGTCGAGGATGCCCAGCGCGTAGAGCGTGTAGTCGCTGATGCCGCCGTTCTTGTTGAGCACCAGCACGCACTCGTCGTAGTTGGCAGGCCAGGCACCGGCGACGATGTCGTATTGCTCCTCGAGAAGCTTCTGGTCATCGAGCATTTCCTGGAACGAGCTCGCCGAGCCCATCATGGTCGAGAACATGCCGGCGGAACTGATGTCGTTGGACATGATCGAGGACAAGGCGCCGGGATTGAGCTGCTTGATGCCGGCGGAGGTGTCGGCCTTGTAGATTTGGGGCGTTATGCCATAGCCGTAGACGATGGCGTTCACGTAGCGATTCACATCCCCGCCGTTTGCCTCGAAGAAGGAACGCAGAGATTTGAGGTCGTTCGTCTTCACGTCCGTCAGGACATCGGCCATGATGGTGGATTCCGGAATGACGCCCGCGGCGACGTCGTCTTCGGCGTCTCCATGCACGTAATCGCCCGCCTGCATCATGATGGAGGTCACGTCGAAGCTCGACTGCGTGATGGTGAGCGGAGTCGATGAAAGCGTATCCTCCTCGACCTTGGCAATGTAGTTGTTGACGCCATTGGAAAGCGCAAGGATCGCGGCGATGCCGATGATGCCGATGGATCCCGCAAATGCCGTGAGAAAGGTGCGCCCCTTCTTGGTCATCAGGTTGTTGAAGGAAAGCGCGAGCGCCGTGAGAAACGACATGGATGCATGCTTCTTGCGCCCTGTCTGCGCTTTATCACGCGCAACGGCGGCGAGCTTCGCCTCTTGCTCGTCGGTCTTGCTCGGATCGAACGGATTGCTGTCATCGGCAATTTGACCGTCGTGGAGCTTGACGATGCGATTGGCGTAGTCGTAGGCGAGCTCGGGATTGTGCGTGACCATGATGACCAGACGGTCGCTCGCAATCTCCGACAGCAGGTCCATGACCTGGATGCCCGTCTCGGTATCGAGTGCGCCGGTGGGCTCATCGGCGAGCACGATGTCGGGGTCGTTGACCAGCGCGCGGGCAATGGCGACGCGTTGCATCTGGCCACCGGAAAGCTGGCTGGGCTTCTTGCTGGCGTGTTCTGCCAAGCCAACGCGCTCGAGCTCGGCCATGGCTCGCGCCCGACGTTCCTCGCGCGACACACCGGAAAGCGTGAGTGCGAGCTCGACGTTGGAGAGCACCGTCTGATGCGGGATGAGATTGTAGCTTTGGAAGATGAAGCCGATGTGGTGGTTGCGATACGTATCCCAATCGGCACTCGAGTAGTCTTTGGTGGACGTGCCATTGATGACGAGCTCACCGGTATCGGCGTGGTCAAGACCACCCAGCACGTTGAGCAGGGTGGTCTTACCGGAACCTGACGGCCCGAGGACGGCAACGAACTCGTTATCCCTGAACGAAAGGGAGACGTCGTCAAGCGCCTTTTGCTCGAAATCGCCGACCTTGTAGGACTTGCGCAGGTGCTTTAGCTCGATCATGCAAATGCTTTCTTCTAGTCTTCCTCCACCTTGATGGTGCCGCGGAAGGTGCGGTAGATGATGACATGATATATGGCGACCAGGGGAACGCCAATGCAGGCGATGATGGTCATCACCGTAAGTCCATAAGTGCTCGCAGCTGCGGTGAACAGGTCAATGGACGGACCGGGGCCCGTGGAGACGACGAGATTGGGGAACATGGCGAGCACGAGCGCGAAGACGAGCGCAACGCAGACGACGGAATTGGCGCCGAACGCCAACCAGTTCCTGTTGCGTCCCGCGGCCAAAAAGCCAACGACGATGGCCGCGACCAGAAGGCAACCGACGAGCACGAGGAACGGCAGGGCCGGCGCCTCGCCCGGCGGAAAGCCGACGAAGTTGAAGAACATGATGGAGACGGCGACGACGAGCACTGCCGTGACGACCTGCATCACGACGCGAGCCGTGACGGCACGCTTGTGCAAGTCCGTGCCCTCCTCGATCTTGGCCGCGAGCCAGCACGCACCCTGCAAGATGATGGTCGACAGGCCGAGCAGGCCGCACAGAAGCGGGAACGGCGTGAGCAGGCCAAAGAACGAGCCGATGTAGTTACCTGCGGCATCGAGCGGCACACCTTGCAGGCAATTGCCGAGGGCGACGCCAAAGAGCAGAGCGGGAACGAGAGACCCCACGAAGAAGCAGACGTCCCAGAACTTCTGCCACTTCGGATCATGCGCACGAAACTCGAGGCTCACCGCACGGATGATGAGACCGAAGAGCACGAGCATGATGGCCAGGTAGAAGCCGGAAAACACGGTCGCGTATGCGGGCGCGAACGCAGCGAACAGGGCACCACCCGCAGTCAGAAGCCAGACCTCGTTGCCATCCCAGACCGGACCGATGGAGGTCATGAGGGCGCGCTTTTCGCCCGGGGTCTTTGCCACGAAGGGCGAGAGGATGCCCGCGCCCAGATCGAAGCCATCGAGAACGTAGTATGCGCTGATGAGCACGGCGATGATGATGAACCAGAGGATGGGGAGCGTCATGATGCATCACCTTCCTGCGTCTCGACGGTGTCCGCTTTCTGGGCCTCGGCAAGGCACTTCTCGGGACCGCTCTTGACGATCTTGGAGAAGATGCGCGCCCATGCAATGAAGATCACCAGATAGATGACGATGAAGAGGCAAATCGTGATGAGGAGCTGATCGGCCGGCACTGACGGCGAGATGGCGTCAAGCGTCTTGAGCTCGCCCGTGACGATCCACGGCTGCCTACCGACCTCGGCTGTCGCCCAGCCAAACTGAATGGCCAAAAACGGGGCAATCCACAGGAAGCCCATCACGACATAAGGCCACCGCTTGGTCTTGAGCTTCTTGCCGAAGGCCATGATGAGCGCGAGCAACACACCCAGCATGATGACGCCCATCATGACGATCATGATGTGATAGGACTGGAAGGTGAGCTGCACCTCCGTGGCCGTAGGCGTGCTGCCGGGATCGGCCGCCTCGATGTCATTGAGGCCGGGGTATTCGGCGCTGAAATCGCCAGCGGCGAGGAACGAGGTGAGTCCCGGAATCGATGGACCGATGACCGTGCCGTTTTCGGTATCGACGATGCCAAAGAGGTACATGGGCACGGGCTCGGTCTCGTATTGGCCCTCCATGGCGGCGAGCTTGGTCGGCTGCTCGTCGGCAACGACCTGGGCCTGCATGTGCGCGACCGGCATCATGAGCACCATGCACACGAGCGTGACGATGGCGCCCCAGCGCATCATCTTGGCGACGAACTCGGGGTTACGACCCTTGAGATGGTAGTACGCGGCAATCGCCATGGCGATGAACGCACCGAACACGAGAAGCGCGAGAACCGTGTGCAGATACGTGGGCACGGTTTGCGGATTGAATGCCGCGGCAAAGAAGTCCGTGATGATCGCCTTGCTACCATGCGCCGTCTCGACGACCTCGTAACCCGCGGGCGTCTGCATCCACGAATTGGCGATGAGAATCCACAGCGCCGAAAGCATCGAGCCGAACCACACGAGCCAGCCGGAAACCATGTAGAACTTGGGAGACACGCGTTTACGGCCAAAGAGGAGCACACCCAGGAAGCACGACTCCAGAAAGAAGGCGAGCAATGCCTCGGCGGCAAGCGGCGAGCCGAAGATGTCGCCCACGAAGCGCGAGTAATCGGCCCAGTTGGTGCCGAAGCTAAACTCCATGGTGATGCCCGTCGCAACGCCGACCGTAAAGGTGAGCGTGAAGATCTTGACCCAGAAACGGGCGTCAGCCTCGTCCTTGGGGTCACGCGTCTTGTAGGCGCGCGTCTGGGTGAGCGCGACGAACAGGCCCAGACCAATGGACAACGGTACGAACAGGAAGTGGAATATGACAGTCAACGCGAACTGAAGGCGCGACAGAAAGACCACATCGCCAAGCAATTCCATGTGTCCTCCTTTAGGAACTCCGGGCAACAACGGCGCTGCCCATCCCCTCTCACAGGTTTTTTCATCTTACTCCTATTAGTGTTTGTAGGCACCGAAAAAATCCGCTATACTCTCGCTTTGCGCATCGGCGCAGGAAGCACATGGTGGGTATAGCGCAGTTGGTTAGCGCGCCAGATTGTGGCTCTGGAGGTCGAGGGTTCGAATCCCTTTACCCACCCCATTTTCCTGCTGGAGCGCACGGCGATTTCGTGTATAATCCTTTTTCGCTGTTACGGACCGGTAGCTCAGCTGGCAGAGCAGGGGACTCTTAATCCCAAGGTCCAGGGTTCGAACCCCTGCCGGTCCACCATGAAACACGAGGTCAGCGGCTTATCCGGCCGCTGGCTTTTTTGTTTGTGGGAGCCGTAAAGGCGAACAGGACACATTTAGGACACATTCGTTTGCGGCTATGCCGTCATTTGTGCCCAGGCAAGCTGCTCCGCTCCGACGGTCGCTTCCCGACAGCCCGCTTCGCGGTCTTTACGGCTCGCTCCCTTAGACCTCGGCTCTGCTCATCGCATGCCGCCGGCCCGCTCCTATTCAGCCCACGATGCGAAGATGGCCATGAGCACGAAGTAGGCGATGACTATGAGGAACCCTGTCTGGAACATGGAGACCCTCCTAATGGATTCAACTTGAACTAGGAGAGGTCTTCTGAAGGCGCAATCACCATATCCAGCCGAAAAGCGCATCGGATGCAGAGAACATGATCTGGCCAATTGGTCCCCCGAGTAGCGCTTCAAGCTCAAACCTAAACAGGGGATTGACTCGCAACACAAACAGGACGAAAGCAATACCGATGACCAAAAACGCCAATAATCCGATGACTACGCCAATCGTGCCAGCAACTCTTTTAACTAAAGCCACGTTTGTTTCTTTGCGCGATTCCTCTTCTATCTCGCTCATAGACCACCCTTTCTCTATAGTCGAACTACCGAGACGCGCATCAGCTTTTTATGCGCTCCTACTGTTTAGAGCTGTTGATGCAATCCTGCATCCTTTTGTTAGATTCCGCTGACATCTTTGCCATGTGGGATGAATACCCCTCCGCTCTAGCCTGCTCGTCCAGCTCCTTCCTTTTCTCTCGCATGTCGTCCTGTATGCTCCCCCAACCCCCCATATCTCGGTCAAATCTGTTCAGCTCTCTCCTGAGTCTCTGCTCTCTTATCCTTCTTCAAAACGCTTGCCTGTTTCGGATGCACGAACTGTCAGATAGCGGCTTTACCCAATAATCAACATCAAGCATTTTGGAAACACGGGTAAGGGGGCAAACGCCCCCACCATCAAAGATACGGCATGCACACCATTAGTGCTGCTGAACCCAGTGTTCTACTGTCCCTTTCGACTGCTTACGGTGTCATCTGACACCTTTTGAAAAACTCCGACTAGGCCCCCATCTTCGATATATAGGAGCCCGTCATCTCTATAGACTCCCTCCGTATTGCCCGGCTGGACAAGAATCCCATCGGAAGCTCTCTCCCATGTTCCATCCGTAGCAAATGGCTCGTCAATGCCATTCATGTACAAGCTGTAAAATGTTCCGTCTTTCTCAAGGACGATGCAGTACGTCGTGTCCGTGCCGTACTCCTCGTCCATCTCTTGAATTGAAAAAGAGTCACCATCAACAAGGAAACCTATGCAGAACCATGTTCCAACAAAATCAACCTTTGATGAAAGCGAGCTGCTGGGTGTGCTACTTCTCGTAGATTCTACGCTTGAACCGCAGCCGACAAGAAAACATGCGGACAGGAATAGGGAGACGACGACAATTAGAGTTCTCGTATTGCATAACGCCCACATCGCCTTGACGCTGGTTGTCTGATTCAGATTTCTCCTTGCCATTGCACACACCTCTCTTCGTTTCGTGTTATCCGATTGTTTTGATCTGTGAGGGTGATGTCACCTTGATGCTACATGTCCCACGGTACGAGTACACTTCGCCGGTCACGCATATCGTCTTGCCCTCATACATCGACACGGGGGGCTGCGGGAAGTTGCCCGCATCCTCTCCCCATATCACGATACTCACCCTGTTTGAGGCAGGATATGCTGCACCCATGTCGAGGTACGTGGGCGACCCATTGCTTGAAGACGCCACTGTCGAGCTCACGATAGGGCCACAGATTGTGACGGTTTCCCCCAGATACTTGGAAGCGTTTGTCCATTCGATGGCGCCGCTAGGAATGCCTGGCTTAGAGTTTGATTTGGACGAGCTTGACTTTGCGCTTCGGGGAATATTGGATTGCGTATCTAAGCTATAGAGGAAGTCGGGATCGATTGCATTTACGATCCTGGATGCCTCCTCATGGTAGTACTGATAGTCTTGCTCCAAGGCTTCTCTGTTGACAGTGTCGCCCGTAACGGGATTCTTCAGGAGGAATACGCCATCCTCGTTGAGCATGAGCGCGCATGTTCTTCTGCCGTTACGTCCATGTACAGTGACCTCTATGCAAACGTCCTTGTTGTTCAGATAGACAAGGGCGTGTTCTTCCCCGGTCGGAGTATAGACGTAATAGTACTTGTATCCCTTGTCGTTATCGGGACGGCCTGCCTGAATCCACTCATCATACGAGAGCTTTGTGGTGGTGCCAGAGACCGTATAATCCTTATAGCGTGTGATGATCTTTATAGAGCCCCCAGCTGACTCGAAGACCTCATCTTCACAACCAACGAGGGTGTTACCAGCAAAGTCTGTGGCCTGGTCAACTGGATAAGTTTTGCTCGTAGAACCGCCACATCCCTGAAGGCTAAACAAAAGCAGGACGGCCAGGGAAAGGACTGCAATGACATGACCATGTCTCGCAGAAGACTTCATTATGCTTGTCGATTTTGAATACATGCCTGGCGACCTCCGTCTGATAGAGTTTCAGCGGATGTCGCGTCAGTCTTGGCAAGACATGATGGAGGACATCCACCCTATGTCGCCAAACATCCATGTTGCGCAGCAAAACACAACTGGTTGGACAGATGTCCTCCAGCATATGTTTTGCTACGACACACATAGTGCGCCTGGATGTTTGGCATCCGCAAGTTTACCATGCGAGAAGATGACAGCCCTTTACTACCATGCAAATCGTTGCCTGAGCGGGATGCACCCAGACGCAATGCGCAGGCAAGCTGCGAAGCGGAGGTCCAAGGGAGCGCGCCGTAAAGACCGCGAAGCGGGCTGTCGGGAAGCGACCGTCGGAGCGGAGCAGCTTGCCTGCGCATGAGGATGGCCTTTGCTCAAAATGTGACAGGAGCCAGGCCCCTGTCACATTTCGCTTCGCAGCTTGCCTGCGTATGAGACGAAATGTTGTTAGCCCTCGAAGGGGAAATGGTAATCCAGGCCAAGTTCGTCGCGGATTTGCGTCATCTCCTGCTTGACGGCCGCGTTGACAGGAATGCCCTTGTCCTTGCGGTCGAGCCAGGCAAGGTGCTCCTTCTCGCCTGCCGTATAGATGCGCTCTTCGCCGGGCGCTTTCTCGGACGCGCGCAGCTCGCGCGAGATATCACCCGCAATCTTCCTGAAGGCGTCTTGTCCCATGAAGGCGTCGGGGTCGACCACGAAGAAGAAGTGCCCAAGACCGTACATCTGCGGATCGCCCTCGGGAGAGACGCCCGTGAGCGCCTTCATGAACTCGCCACCGGCAAGGGCTGCCGAGAGGATTTCGACCACGGTGGCGTATCCGTAGCCCTTGTAGCCACCGAGGTCCTCGCCGATGCCCCCGAGCGGAGCGAGCGCCGCCGTACCGTCGACGAGCGCCTTGAGAATCTCGTCGCTGTCCGTCATGGCGCTGCCGTCGCGGCCGATAACCATACCAGCCGGCGTGGGACTTCCCTCGCGGGCGTAACGCTCGATCTTGCCGCGCTGCGAAATGGAGGTTGCGCAGTCGAGGCAGAAAGGAAAGTCCTCGTCGGTGGGAAGCGCGAAGGTGAGCGGATTGGTGCCGAGCATGTTCTCGACGCCGAAGGTCGGGGCGATGGACGGCCGGGCGTTGGTACCGGTAATGCCGATGAGCCCCTCGTCGCTTGCCATCGTCGCCCAGTAGCCAGCGATGCCGTAATGGGTGGAGTTGCGGATCGCGCCGCCGGCCATGCCGAGCGTCTTGGCCTTCTCGATCAGGCGCTTCATCATCTCGTAGCTCGCCACCATGCCCATGCCATCATGCGCGTCCATGACGAGTGTAGTGGGCGTCTCCTTCAGGATCTCGATGTCGGTCTTGGGCAGCAGCGTACCGTTCTTGATGCGATCGAGGTATATGGGTTTGAACCGGTTGATGCCGTGACTCGCGATGCCGCGGCGATCGGATTCGATGAGGACGTCGGTGCAGATCTCGGCATCCTCGCGGGGGACGCCGTACGCCTCGAAGACGTCGACCATGAAGTCGTGCATGAGGTCGAAGGGAACGTAGGCTTGCGCGGTATCTTCAGTGCTCATGACTTGCTCCTCGCTGTCGTGAGTTGTCATTGTTCTTGACAACGTATTATCGCATGGAGATGTGAAGAGCGCGTGAGGTGCAAGAGGCTAGCAGATGCGGGGGAGCTGCTCGCCAACGAGCATGTCGAGGATGCGCTCGCTGCCAAAGGCGGTGCGAAGGTACACGCGCCCCTCGCCTTCGAGCACCTCTCCGACGATCGCGGCCTCGGCACCATACTTGTCCGTGCGCATGGCCGCAAGCGCGGCATCGGCCACCTCGGGCGCACACACGCACACCATCTTGCCCTCGTTTGCCACCTGGAAGACATCATAGCCGAGCATCTCGCAGGCACCGCGCACCTGGTCATGCACGGGTACCGCTTCCTCGTCGACGCGAATGTCGACGTGCGCCGTGTTCGCGAACTCGTTGAGCGTGGAGGCGAGACCGCCACGCGTGGGGTCGCGAAACGCACGCACGCTTCCAGCCGGGCACGCATCGAGCACGGCGGCAATCATGTGGTTGAGTGGCGCGGCATCCGACTCGATCTGCGTCGAGAAGCTCAGCTCCTCACGCGTCGAGATGATCGCGATGCCGTGATCGCCGATGCTGCCGCTTATGAGAATCTTGTCACCCGGTTTGATGTGCGATGCGGAGAGGTCTATGCCCTCGCGCAACTCGCCAATGCCAGCCGTGTTGATGTAGATGCCGTCACCATGACCGCGGTTGACGACCTTGGTGTCACCCGTCACGATCTCGACACCGGCCTCCTTGGCCGTTGCCGCCATGGATGCGCACACGCATCGCAGGTCGTCGAGCGGATAACCCTCCTCGAGCACGAAGCCGCAGGAGAGGTAACGTGGCGTGGCCCCGCTTGTCGCGACGTCATTGACCGTACCGCACACGGCCAGATGCCCGATGTCTCCACCAGGGAAGAAGTGCGGCGTCACCACGAAGGTGTCCGTCGAGAAGGCGATGCGGCCAGCGGGAACATCGAGCACCGCCGCGTCGTCGCCGCGTCGCAGGGTGTCGCCAGCGTACGCCTCGAAGAACAGCTGCTCGATGATGTCACGCATCATCGTTCCGCCGCTACCATGTGCCATTAAGACCGTATCGGTTTTCTGCATGATGTAATCGCCCTACTCGAAAATGGAACTAATGCTGTTGTAGTGGAGGAAGATGCCCTCGTCTGCCAGGGACCTGATTCTAGCCACATCGGCAAACGCGAAGTCCTCGACCTCCTCTTCCTGAATCGCGACCATAGACTCGTCGGCGTCAAGCTCGAGCCTGTAGACGACCATGAAGTAATTGTTATCGTCGTTCGGATCTTCGCGCTTGTAGGTGAGCACCTTCTCTGCTGCAACGTCAGAGACGTCCAGACCGGTTTCCTCGGCGACCTCACGACGTACCGCCGCTTCGGGCTCCTCGCCCGCGCGCACGGCGCCACCGGGGAACTCCCACCAGCCAGCACCCCATGGCTTGTCCATCTTGCGCTGCGTGATGAGGTACTTCTTGTCAGGCCTCTGCACGACGCCAAGCACGGATACGTGATATTCGCCGGGCTGCATGCTCCAGTTGTCACGCTCCATGGTCTTGCCGGTCTTGTTCATGTTTTCGTCGTAAATATCCCAGATTTCCATCATCGTTACTCGATCTTGCCAAGAGGCATTGGTTGTCTACATCATGTTCTTGAGTTGGCTGAGGTCGATGTCACCCAAACCGGGAATGCCCATGCGCCTCCTGCCGCGCTTGCCCTTCTTGCCGGGCTGGTTCATCGAGCTCATCATCTTCTTGACCTGCTTGCGCGTCTCGTTGTAGCGCTTGATGAGCTGGTTGACCTGCTGAATCGACATGCCACATCCGTCTGCGATGCGCTTGCGTCGCGATCCGTTCAGCAGCGAGGGCTTGCGGCGCTCCTCCTTCGTCATGGAGTTGATGATCGCCTCGGTGCGGTCGAGCTCGTGCTCGTCGACCTGGCCGGCGTTCAGGGCCTTGTCACCGCCGGGCAATGCGCTTACGAGCTTGCCAATGCCGCCCATCTTGCGCGTCTGGCTGATGACCTGGAGAAAGTCATTGAAGTCGAAGTCGGCACGTGCGAGGCGCTCGGCCTCGGCCTCCTCCATCTCGCGATCCTGGATCTCGATGGCACGCTCGATGACCGAGACGACGTCTCCCATGCCGAGGATGCGCTTTGCCATGCGGTCGGGGTGGAAGATCTCGAGAGAGTCCGGACGCTCGCCAGCCGAGATGAACTCGATGGGCTTACCCGTGACCTCGAGGATGGAGAGAGCGCCACCGCCACGGGCGTCGCCATCCATCTTCGACATGATGACGCCGTCGAAATCGACCTGTTCGGCAAACGCGGCGGCGACGTTCACGACATCCTGGCCCGTCATGGCATCGACGACCATGAGAATCTGGTCCGGTTCGACGGCATCGCGAATCGCGACCGCCTCGTCCATCATCTCCTCGTCGACATGCAAGCGACCCGCGGTGTCGATGATCACGACGTCGCGCAGGTTGTCGATGGCATCGCGCACGCCCTCCGTCGCAATCTTGACGGGATCCTTGCCGTCACCGCGATAGACGCGCACGCCCATCTCGTCGCCAAGGGTCTGCAATTGGTCAGCGGCTGCGGGACGGTAGACGTCGCAGGCGACCAGCAGCGGGTTGTGACCTTGCTTCCCGAGGCGATACGCGAGCTTGGCCGCTGCGGTCGTCTTGCCTGAGCCCTGCAAGCCCACGAGCATGACGACACCGGGAATCCTGCTGCCAAAGGTGAGCTCGGCCGTCGTGCCGCCCAGCAGCTCGGTCAGTTCGTCAAGCACGATCTTGATGACGTTCTGGCCCGGCGTGAGCGAATCCATGACCTCGGCGGTCAGGCAGCGCTCCTTGACACGGCGCGTGAAGTTCTTGACCACCTTGTAGTTGACGTCCGCCTCGAGCAACGCCATGCGAATCTCGCGAATGCCGTCGTTGATGTCGTCCTCGGTCAGGTGGCCCTTGGACTTGAACCCGGTAAACGCCTTTTGCAGCTTGTCGGAAAGACTCTCGAACATCATCGCTCCTTATGAAAACCAGCGGCGCATCTTGTCGCGGAACGATTCCTTGGCAGGTTCCGAATCGTCCTCGTCGACGGGCTCCGCATCGATTTCGTCATCTGCATCGCCCTCGTCAAATGCAGGCTCGTCCTCGAACTCGTCGACCTCATCATCCTCGGAACCGTCATCGACCTCAAGCCAAATCTCGACACCGTCCTCATACTCTTCGGCTTCGGTCTCGGCTTCGGCAAGTTCCTCCTCGGGCTCCGCTTCGACGAGCTCGTCACCAGCCTCGGTCTCGACCTCGGGAGCCTCCTCGACGTCCTCGAGCCTCCCTTCCCCGGTTCCGGGACAGGTATCGACGACGGGCACGGATTCGTCCTTGCCCTCTACCTCATCGCGCATCTCGCCGAAGAGCGCCTCGGCGTATTCGCGCGGTTCGAAGGGCTGCAGGTCCTCGATGCCCTCGCCCACGCCCACGCGCAAGATGGGCAGTCCCAGCTCGTGGCTCACGGCCACGGCGATACCGCCCTTCGCGGTTCCGTCGAGCTTGGTCATGATGACGCCGTCCAGATCGAGCGCCTTGTCGAACTCGCGAGCTTGCTGCAGGCCGTTCTGACCCGTCGTGGCATCGATCACCAACACGGTCTTGACATCGACGTCGGCGCGCTTGCGCGTGACGTTGACCACCTTCTGCAGCTCGCGCATGAGCTCGTCGGAGGTGTGCAGACGCCCCGAGGTGTCGATGAGGACCAAATCGCTTCCCAACTGCTCGGCGCGTTCGACGACGTCATAGCACACGCTTGCCGGGTCACTTCCGCGTTCGCGCTTCACGACCTCGACGCCACTGCGCTCGCCCCAGATGTCGAGCTGCTCGATGGCGGCGGCACGGAAGGTGTCGGCCGATCCGATGAGCACCTTACGACCGCCGAGCGATGCCTGGTTGGCGAGCTTACCGACCGTCGTGGTCTTTCCCGCGCCGTTAATGCCCACGAAGAGCACGCAGACGGGATTCATGCGGAAGGGGTCGGGATCGGGCTCGGCAAACAGCCCGCTTATCTCGTCGGCGAGAAGATCGAGCACCGCATACGCATCGGGCAGAGCACGGCGCGTAGCCTGGTCACGCAAACGGTCGATGACCTCCATGGTCGCCTGGGCACCCAGGTCGCTCAAGATGAGCGTCTCCTCCAGGTCATCCCAGAAATCCTCGTCGAGCTTGGGACCACGGCGAAACAGCACGTTCATCCGCTCGTTGAACTTCGCCCTGCTCCGATCGATCTTGTCCTTGAACGCCATGTGAATCCCCCTCGTGAGCGGTACTAGCGCGCGCCGCTGAACTCCTCGACGTCACGCGTCTGGCCCGAATCCTCGGTCGATAGGCGAATCTGCTGGTCGAGCTTCTGTGACACGAGCTTGGACACGCCATCGCTGCGCATCGAGACGCCGTAGAGCAGATCTGCCATCTCCATCGTACGCCTTTGGTGGCTGATGATAATGAATTGCGTGGAGGAGCGGATGCTGTCGAGATACGAGAGCAGTCGACGCAGATTGGTGTCATCCAATGCCGCCTCGACCTCGTCGAGTATGTAGAACGGCGTCCTGCGCACGCGATATACGGCGAAGAGCAGCGCGAGTGCCACGAGCGATTGCTCACCACCCGAAAGCAGCGTCTGTTTGCGGACCTTCTTGCCGCGCGGTTGCGCATAGACCTCCACGCCCGTTTCCTCGGGATTGTCCGGGTCCGTCAACTCAAGATGCCCGTTTCCGCCGGGGAAGAGCTGCGCGAACACCTCCTCGAAGTTGGCGTTGACCTGCTCGAAGGTATCGACGAAGCGGTTGCGCATCTTGCGGTCGATCGCCGCGACGATGCGCTGCAACGCCTTGGCCGCGGCCTCGAGGTCCTCGAGCTGCACGGAAATGAACTCGCGACGCTCCCTGAGCTTGCGGTACTCCTCGACGGCCACCGGGTTTACCGAACCGAGATTGCCGAGCTTGCGTCGCAGGCTTTCGGCGCGCCTTTCCTCCTCGTCGCGATTCTCGGGAGGGTCGAGTGCGAGGGCGATGTCGAGCAGCACGCCATGGGTCTCAGTGATGACGGCTATGGCGGCCTCGACCTTGACCTCGAGCTTGCTTTTCTCGATGCGCACCTGCGTGAGTTTTTCGTTGGCCTCGTCGAGCTTGGCCTGCTCGGCGTCAACGGCCTCGCGTGCCTTGTCGATGGTATCGCGCAGGTCACCCTGGCCCGCCTGCTCGATCTGGGCACGATCGCGCAGGACCTCGGCCTTCTCCTGCACGCCTTCGCGCAGGTTCGTGAACACGTCGTAGAGGGGCTCGACGCGCAGGCGCAGTATTTCGAGGTTGCTTTCCGTCTCATGCGAGACCTTGAGCGTTTCCTCGAGCTGCGCGATCTCGTCCCCCAGGGACCTGATCTGCTTGCCGAGATGCCTCTCGCGCTCACGTACGGTCGCGAGATCGACCCGGATGGTGGAAATCTCGCGCGTGAAACCCTCTTCGCGGGTAGCCAAGGCGGCGCTCTTATCGCGTGCGGCGGCAACCCTTTCGTCGAGCTCCGCCTTGTGCGCGGCGAGCTCGTCCTTGCGTGCGGCGAGTTCCTCGACCTTCGCGCGACTCGCGGCCGTGTCCTCGGCGATGCGCGCGCGACGTTCCTGAATCTGCCCCTTCTCCTGCAGCTGGCCGGTGATCGTCTGCTCGAGACGACCGACTTCCTCGCGCAGGCTGTCCGTCTCGCCGGAAACCTGGGCAATCGACTGCGAAAGCTCGAAGTCATCCGCCTGGGCAATGCGCAAGTTGTTGAGCGCCTGATCGACGTCGCGCTCGCCGTCCCCGATGGCCTTGATGACGGTGGGCTCCTGCGCCTGCAGCTCCCGCAGACGCCGTTTGCGACTCAAGACGCCCTCGGTGTCGGTAACCTGCGTGCCAATGGTGACCTTGCCGTTGGGCCACGCGACCACGCCATCGCGCGTGACGAAACGTGCTCCCGTTGTGTCCGCCGCAGCTGCCTCGATGGCCTCGACGGCCGAATCGAGCACGTAGACATCGCCAAGCAGAAGCTCGGCGACACGCTCGTGCTCGGGAGCGAAGGTGACCTCGTCAAGCAGGCGCGTGCCGGCTTTGGCGCGAGATCGCTCGATGGGCGCACCACCGACGCTGATGAGCGAGAGCTCGCCCCCGGAAAGCTCGGCCTTCAGGAGCCGGTCGACCAGATCGGCCGAGGCGTGCGCGTCTTTGGTCATGAGCCCGAACATATCGGATCCCAGCAGATGTTCGACAAGGCGCTCGAGCGCGGGCGGGGCGGAGAAGAGCTCGCTTACGGGCGAGACGATGTTGCCGTCCTGGCGCTCCATGGCCCATGCGAGTAGCGGACGCGACTCGTCAAGGGCCCTGTCAACGTGCTCGAGACCCTTTATCTCCGCTCGCAGTGAGCTGAGCTGGTCGCGCTTTTCCTCGAGACGAGCACGGCAGTCGTCGTGAATGCGCACGCGGCTATCGATATCAGACTTTGCGGCCAGGGAATCGGCTTGCAGCTGCGCAAGCTGCTCCTCGAGATCCTCGAGACGAGTGCGCCGCGCCGCGAGCGTCGCCTGGGTGGACACCTGGGCGCTCTCGATTTGCGCGATGCGGTTGGCCAAAAGGCCATCCTCCACGTCGGCGGTAGAAAGGCTCTCGGTGGCCTTGAGCTCCGCAAGCGTGCATTCGTCAAATTCCCTCTCGCAGGCACGCGCCTCGACGTTCACCTCGGCGAGCTCGCGCTCTGCCTGCTCATGCAGACCGTGAATCTCGTCGGCGTCGGCCTGCTTGCGCTCGAGCTGGGCGGTGAGCTCGTCGAGCTGGGCAACCGTGTCCCGGTGCTCGGCCTCGTAGGTCTCGAGACGGGAGGAGACGTCAATGCGACTCGCCTCGGAACGATGGACGGCCTGGCGTAGCTCGGAAAGGCGCGTCACCATGTTGCGCCCCTTCTCCTCGAGCAAGAGCATGCCCGAGTCGAGGCGCTCGAGAACCGTCTGGCAACGTCGGCGCTGCTCGGCTATGTCCCCGGCAAACAGGCCCTTTTCCTCGAGGAGCTGTTGGTACTTCTCGAGCTCGCGTTTCTTCTCGTCGGTGCGAAAGCGCGCGAGCTCGACAAGCGAGTCGGCTTCCTTCTCCAGTCGCTCGGTCTCGCGCCAGGAATCCTGGAGCCTGCGCAAGTCATCGACGGCGAGCGAGAGCTCGACGGATTTGAGCTCCTCGGTGAGTTGCTCATGCTGACGTGCGCGATTCGCCTGGCGCTCGAGGGGCTTGAGCTGGCGGTCGATCTCGCCGGCTATGTCGTGGACGCGTTGCAACTCGCCATCCATGTTCTTGAGCTTGCGAGCCGAGCGCTCCTTTCGCTTCTTGTGCTTGAGGATGCCGGCTGCCTCCTCGATGAGCAGGCGACGGTCCTCGGGACGGGCGCGCAGCACGTTTTGCAGCGAGCCCTGGGAGATGATCGAATGCGTGTCACGACCGAGACCGGAATCGTTGAGAATGTCGAGTACGTCCATGAGGCGCGAGGGCGAGCCGTTGATGAGATACTCGCTCTCGCCGCTGCGGTACATGCGCCGCGTGACGACGACCTCGTCGAAGTCGAGCGGGAGCGTGCCATCGGAATTGTCGAGCACGAGGTCGACCTCGGCCAGTCCGACCGCCTGACGCGCAGACGAGCCGGCGAAGATGACGTCTTCCATCGCCTGGCCGCGCAGCTGCTTGGCGCTCTGCTCGCCCAGCACCCACAAGACGGCATCCGAGATGTTCGACTTACCCGACCCGTTGGGACCGACGACGACCGTCATGCCCGGCTCGAGCGAGAGCACAGCCCGGTCGGCAAATGACTTGAACCCCTTGAGGACGAGTGACTTGAGGTACACGTCAGGCCCTCTTCTTCTCGAACCCGTCGAGCGCGACCTGCGCCGCCGCGGCTTCGGCACGCTTCTTGGATTTGCCGCTTCCCTCGCCGATCACCTCGTCGTCGACGAGGACCTGCGCGTGAAAAGTGCGGTCATGGGGCGGTCCGTCAAAGCCGGTGATCCTGTAATGCGGCTGCCTGCCCTCGTCTTGCAGGAGCTCCTGCAGCGATGACTTGGGGCTTTCCGGCACCGAGGCGAGGCTGCGATCGGCGTGCGTGAGCAGCGAACGGGACACCCACTCGTAGGCTGCGTCCATGCCGCCATCCAGGTAGAGCGCCGCGACGAGCGACTCGTAGACGTTTTCGAGCGCCGAGGGAAGCCCACGCTTGTCCGTCCCCGCCTCGCTCTCGCCAAAGATGATGCAATCGGCGATGCCCTCGTCATAGGCGACGCGCGAAAGGCTCTTGCCCGAGACGAGCGACACCTTGATGCGCGTGAGCCCGCCCTCGTCGAGGTCGCGATACTGAGTGAAGAGATACATGGCCGTGATGGCGCCCAAGATGGAATCGCCCAGGAACTCGAGCCGCTCGTAGTCGTAGAGCGTCTTCTCCTTGTCGAGAGCGGAAGGATGCGTGATGGCCGCCCCGAGCAACGGCTTGTCCTTGAATTCGTATCCGAGAATCTCCTCGGCCTTGGCTATCTTGTCGGGATGGGTCTCGAGGACCTCCTCGTTGGCCATATCAGAGCCCTTCTGCCTGCGCATCGCCGTCTGCCAGGGCAAAGGCGAGCCTTCCCGGCATATCCTGGCGAATCGCATCGGCCGTCGCGAGCACGCCGCTGCAAATGGCCTGCGCATTGCTCGAGCCATGCCCGATGAGGCACACGCCCTTGCAGCCGAGCAACTGAGCTCCACCGTACTTATCGGCCGAGAGCTCGTCCTTGAACTTCGAAAGCGCGTCCTTGATGAGCAGACCGCCGATCTTCGATTTCGTCGTCGAGTAGATCGTCTCCTTGAGGCCGGCCAGAAGCGCCATGCCGACACCCTCGTAGACCTTGAGAGCGACGTTTCCGGTAAAGCCATCGGTCACGATCACGTCAAAACCACCCAACGCGAGGGCGCGGCCTTCGGCGTTTCCCCGGAAGTTGGGCACGTGCTCCTTCATGAGCCTGTGGCATTCCTGCGCGAACTCGGAACCCTTCGTCTCCTCCTCGCCGATGTTGAGCAAGCCGACGCTCGGGTTGTCGATACCGAGGGTGACCTGCGCGTACACGCGTGCCATACGCGCGAACTGGACGAGGTAATCGGGCTTGCAATCGGCATTTGCGCCCATGTCGGCGAAGACGACCTTCGCCACGGGAGAGGGGAGCACCGTTGCGATGGCGGGGCGCTTGACACCCTTGATGCGCCCGATGACGAGCGTGGCGGCCGACATGCACGCGCCGGTCGAACCGGCGGAAAAGAACCCGCCTGCCTCGCCGTCCTTGACGAGTCGGCAGCCCACGACGATCGAGGAGTCCTTCTTGCGGCGCACGGCCTCCGCCGGATGCTCTCCCATGCCAATGACCTCGGTGGTCGGATGGGCGATAACATTGCCGTGCTGTGCGGCAAAGGGAACGATCACGTCCTCGGGCCCGGTGAGTATGACGGTGAGCGAAGGATCCTGCGCCACGGCCTGGTCAACGCCCTCGAGCACGACGCCGGGCGCATCATCGCCACCCATCGCGTCTACAACGACCTTGACCTCATCCATGCTCATCCACCCGCCTCACGAGAACTTTCTTCCCAGAATAAAGAAATAATCCTGCAAGCGGGCGACCGTTTGCAGGATTACACGTAATGTGTAGATTGCCTTTAGTCCTCGACGACGAGAACCTCACGGCCCTTGTAATAGCCACAGCTCGGGCAAATGGTGTGCGGAAGCTTGACCTCGCCGCACTGCGGGCATACGGAACGGGGTGCCGTCCTACAAACGTCGTTGGAGGAACGACGAGAATGGGTCTTCATCCTGCCGGTCTTGCGCTTGGGTACTGCCATCGTCTGTTACCTTTCTAGCAAGCGCGTCATCGCGACGCGCAGAATCTCTTCGAACACGCGAAAAAGAAATATAACACGATTTATCGCGAGAGTGAAGAGAAAATTGCACGGGGGATTGGGAACGGACGGGACGGCCATTCCGGTTCCCTTTCCTTTCGCCTCGCCCTCTTCATCGGCGTTCGAGCAGCGCCACGCTCTCGAGATGCTTGGTATGGGGAAACATGTCAACGCCCACGAGACGCGCCACCCGATAGGCAGACGAGAGCCGTTCGATATCACGCACCTGCGTGACGGGATTGCAGCTGATGTAGACGATTCGCCGGGGAGTGGCCGCCAGCAAGCTACCCAAGAACTCCTCGGAGGCCCCGGCGCGAGGAGGGTCGAGGATAACGACGTCAAACGTCTCGTCGGCCTTGGCAAGGTACTCCCCCGCATCGGCGCAGACGAAGCTCGCATTTCTCACGCGATTGATGCGGGCGTTCTCCCGGGCGATGCAAACTGCCGACTCGACGCTCTCCACGCCGACGAGATCGATGCGCATCTGCCTGGCGGCTATGATGCCGATGGTCCCGATTCCGCAATATGCGTCGAGCACGCGATCACCCTCGCGCAGCCGCGCCATGTCAATCGCGATTTGGTAAAGACGCTCGGTCTGTGCCGGATTGGTCTGGTAAAACGCGTCCGCGGGAATGCGAAAGGTGCATCCGCACAGCTCGTCCTCTATCCAGCCCTGGCCATAGGCCGTCATCGAAAGCGGTCCGAGCACGGCATTGGTACGACGCGTGTTCACGTTGAAGCTCACGCTTTCGATGGAGGGATGCCTCTTGCGCAACGCGGCGACGAAAGCCCTCTTGCGCGGAAACTCCTTGCGATTGACGACGAGCGTCACCATGACCTGACCCGTCACCCTGCCAATGCGCACAATCGCATGACGTAGCAGCCCCTTTCCCGTGTTCTCGTCATATGCCGGGATTCGGAATCCCTGGGCGAGCTCCGCGATGCTCTCGAGGATGGGACGGCCCGCCTTATGCTCGACGAGGCACGTGCGCATCCCGACGAGATCGTGCGTCCCGCGCCTGTACATGCCATGCCTCGGCTTGCCGCCCTTGCCGGGGGCATACGGTGTCATGATCTTGTGGCGGTAGGCGACGGGCTCGTCCATGCCGACGATGTCATCCACATCACGGCCAAATGGCGCGAACAGCTCCCCGAGCGCCGCGCGCTTGCGGGAGAGCTGGATGGGATAGGGAACGGACAGCCACTCGCAACCGCCACACTGGGCGGCATGGGGGCATGTATACGTCTTGTACCCCACGACGGCGGCGTCACTCGTCGCCAAACTCGAGGTCCTTGAGAACCGCGAAAGGATTGAGGGGATCGATTTCGTCTGTTTCGCCGCACGAGCAGGGCCCCTCGTTGAGGTCGGCTCCGCAACGCGGGCATAGGCCGGCGCAATCCTCCTTGCACAGGATGACGTAGGGAGTCGCGTACACGAGGGCGGCGATGACGGCCGGGGCGATGTCGAAACTGCCGTCCGCGTCGATGACCTCGAACTCGTCATCCTCGTAGCCGTCGATATCCTCGGCGGGCTCGAGCAGGTAATATCCCTCGACGGCTCCCGAAATCTCGAGGCTCGTCGGGGCAAGGCAACGCGCACACGGGGTAATCGCCGTGCAGCTCGCCTCGCCGGAAAGCAAAACGCCCTCGCCGGTGTTCGTCAGTTGGAGATGGTACTGGATGCCATCCGGCGTCTGCAGGTCCATGCCGCCGACGTGATAGGAAGTCACGTCGAGCGTGCCCTCGATAAAACGCGTTGACGCCGGTTCCGCTAGATCCGGATGAATGGAAACGATGAGCTGTTGCATTGCTCGACCTCCCAGCTATCGAGCCGCCGAGCAATGAACGCGCATTAGTCGGTCATGCCGCTGTTCAGGCGCTGGCGGCAGCGGGTGACGTTCTTGAGAAGGTTGTCGAGGTTCGTCTCGAGGTTCGCGAAGATCTGATCGGCGTAATCCTCCGCGCCGACGCGCATCTCGCGTTCGCGGGCCATGGCGTCATCGATGACCTCCTGGGCACGCTGCTCGGCAAGGCGCACGACCTCCTCTTCGCCCGCAAGGTGCTCGGCCTGGCGCTCGGCGTCCTCGAGGATGCGGTTGGCGTCGATTTCGGCCGCCTCGATCATGCCCTGACGGTCACGAACGATGATGCGGGCCTGGCGCAGTTCCTCGGGAAAGATGTCGCGAATCTCATCGAGAATCTCGAAGATGGGGCCGATTTCGACCTGGCGCTTCTGGCTATTGCCCAAGACAGGCTTGGACTGCTCGATGCGCTCGGCAAGCTCGTCGAGGAGCTCCTCGATACCTGCGTCGTCCATACTGGGACTCCTTTACCTATCAGTTTCTACATTTGAGCTGCACTTCTGATTGTGGCACCAGATATGCTAATTGCACATGGTAACACAATATGCAAGCGATTGTCCCGTTTGGCTGCGAACGGGGCGATGGGAACGCGATGAGACAGTTGCTCAGGGGCGTTGTCTCATTTGCAAATGAGACAACGCCCC
>ERZ857998.232-NODE-232-length-83851-cov-7.280288_pt1 | contig 83851 bp, 77 predicted proteins | sample MGYA00519954_ERZ857998 | MGnify/ENA primary metagenome ERZ857998 (study PRJEB31778, sample SAMEA3449424) | human gut metagenome | biome: human gut; feature: human-associated habitat; material: faeces | place: United Kingdom | collected 2010/2012 ...
GCGGGTAAAGGATCAGTGCGATCTGTTCTGGCTCGAAAATCTCAATCTTCGGGGCAGCTTCAAAAAGACGATTATGGATTATATCGCCGGAAAATATCCTGACCTTGTACCACTTTACGACGAGATCTATAACAAGCATAACCGCAGCTACTTTGAAGCACTTGAAGTAAAAGCTGAGAAAATGGCTAAGAAGTATGATTGTGCCTTTGTGGATAATGAAATGCCTTATGGCAGAGTCCCGCAGGGGCATCCGGTGATCGTAGATTATTTCTATCATGAGGAAATCCGTGGGACAGAGAATACCGGAAAAAGAAATCGCTAACTTCCAATTTAACGAACAGGAGATGTTGATCGCATGAAAATCCTATATGAACTATCTTGGTTATGGGAAATGTTGGGCATTGCACTTGTTGCTGCGGCTGTCTGCATGGCTTGCGCCGCGCTGATCTGCAAGGCAGTGAAGAAGAAACTCGGCAAAAAGGTGTTGGCGGTTATAGGGGCTGCGGCATTTGTGGGCGCAATTCTTGCGGTCATACTGATTGCCCGGACACCGATGCCGCTTTGATAAGGCAGGAGGCTTTTGCTATGGATAAGGGAAGATATTCGATTATATTCAGCAGCTTGACCGGCAACACGAAAAAACTCGCCGACACAATCCGCGCAGTGCTTCCGTCAGAAGACTGTGATTATTTCGGTGCGCCGGAAACGGCGGAATTGCACTCTGAAATGCTCTATGTCGGCTTTTGGACGGATAAGGGCAATGCGGACAGTGCTGTCTTGCAACTGCTGTCAAAGCTGAGAGGCAAAAAGATTTTTCTGTTCGGGACGGCGGGCTTCGGCGGCAGTGCGGCATATTTCCAGAAGATTCTTGATCACATCAAGCAGTCTGTTGACCCAAGCAATACTGTGGTCGGAGAATATATGTGTCAGGGGAAAATGCCGCAGTCTGTACGGAATCGCTATATGAAAATGAAGGCACAGCCGGAGTATCCGGCAAATATTGATGCGTTGATCGATAACTTTGACCGTGCGCTTTCCCATCCGGATGAGGACGATTTAGAAAGACTTAGAAAAATCATTTTGGGGTGACAGCTTTGACAGGAGAAATAGGAAAATGGTTGTACTTACCGAGCAGATAGAGATTCCGGCTTCCTATGAAAAATTAAAGGCATGGACTGCTAACTTTGAGGAAGAGTTTGTGAAATGGAGTCCCTACCACATCGAATGCAATCTCTATAACGGAAACTATAACGCAGGAAGCAAGATCCGCTTCCGCGAGATCGTCATGGGGCTGGACTACGATGTGACAGGCTCGATTACGGAATGCGAACAGGATGAGAACCACTTCCGCATTGTATTCCGGAGCGACAAGAAGACGGCGTTCATCACCTTTGAAGGAAAAAGAACGGAAACCGGATGCCATTTCTCTCACACCGAGACTTTCGGCATGACCACGCCGGTAATTGGGGCGATCATGAACTTTCTGATCTTCAAGGTGTTTTTCAGGAAAAAGGCAAACTGGCGACTGATCCGGGACGATATGATTCTGGATAACAGGTATTTATACGACATTCTGACCGAAGGAAAATACCCGGAACGAATCCCGCTGGACACGCTGCTGACCGGCGCGAAGTAACCGAATGGGATGGCTTGATTATGCCGCTTCAAATTGTCAGAAATGACATCACAAAAATGAAGGTGGATGCTATCGTCAACGCTGCCAACGAGTCGCTGCTGGTTGGTGGCGGTGTGGACGGCTGCATTCATCGTGCCGCTGGATCGGAGCTGCTGGCAGAATATGAAACGCTCCATGGCTGCTGCTTTGCGGAACAGGAATTATCTTGTACTTGAGAGCGCTGTGTGGTACTATATGCTGGTATTGTTCACGATGGGAGAAATTATATGTTCTTTACGATGGATGAGGTAGCACTTATTGACGGCCTTATCGCCACCTACTTTGTTGCAGAGTCCGTATCTGAAAGTGTGCGGGTTCGATATTATGAAACGCATCAACACCTCCAAGACAACCGAACCGATTATGTGGATTTGAGGAACATAAAGGAGGCCCTTTTCTTTTTGGCTCCGTTATTTCATGGGAGTATCCAATTTGAAAAGGATATTTGGTCAGTCATTGCAAAGACGCAGAGATTATTAAAAGAGAGCAGCCCTGTTGCAGAGTAAACTGCAGCAGGGCTGTTTCTTTTTCTTCCTATCTTCCTGCATAGTCAATCGTTGGAAGTTTTTTATCCCGTTAGGGTGGTCAAAAGGCCCTCTTTTTCTACATTTATTCTGAAGAGCTCTTTAGTTTATGTAGAAGGAGGTCTATATGCTGAATTCGAAGTCTGGGAATATTCAGACACGGCATATGCAATGGAAAACGCACATAGAGTTAAGCATCAAACGCTCTGGAAAGGAGGGCAACAATGGAAGTATTTCTAATCTATCCCAAGTCAGAGCAAGCACAAAAGGAACTTGCCCATGAACTTGCAAAATTTCATGCAGAGCAGGCACTGAAGAACATCTTGAAGTTGCCCTGTTCCACGGAGCAAAAGTTAGAGCTGGTAGATGCAGTAGTGAAGCATTTGAAAGAACAAGCATAATAAATCCACAGGATTCTCATGAACGCTGACCTGATAGAAAACCGAGCAGACTGATTATCAAGACCAGTCTGCTCGGTTATTCTGTATACGACAATCACGCAGTACATTCTCATCGCAGTTAAGAGCATTTCCCCTCTATTTGAAGTACTTCTCCCAAGTGGATTTGAAAAGTTGTTTTCTGTTCTGCTCCCATTGTTTGAGGTTGCAAAGGCTGATGCCTAGCCTATCAGCATACTCTCTTTGCGTTAGGCCAAGCTTCATTCGAATTGCCTTGATCTGCTTACCCTGGCCGTTTCTCAGAAAGAGATTGTAGTCATCCAGAAGTCTTTCGACTGGAACCTCGAAAAGCTGCGCGATTTTCTCCATGTGCTTCGGAGAGTAAAAGTCCTTTCCATATTCTTCATAATGAATATAAGTACTTCGGTATATACCGGCGTAGTCAGCTACGTCTCTCTGCCGCAAGCCTTTCTGGTATCGAAGCCAGCGGAGCTTGTCCGCTGTTTCAGTGATTTCGGAGAAGTCCGAGAACTGCAGATTGAACTTTTCTGCATCCTGAAACTTGTGCGGCAGTATCACCGGAAATTGAAGAATTTGTAGCGGGGCTACTTTTACTGAACCTGATATATTGGAAATCAGAATGTAGCAGCGGACTTCCACTTGCGCCAGCAGGCGCCATTTTGCACCAAAAGGTGCCTGTTTTGCTACTTCATCCTCCGATAGTTCCGCTATGTTAGGATAGTATTTTCAATACACCGTGAGGCATAGGTGGCTAGACGCACGTTTTTATCCGGCTTGAAAGTGCTGATCCCTTTGATCAGTCCTATGGTGCCGATGGAAATCAGATCGTCCTGGCTGCCGGTCTGGGTGTAGTATTTTTTAAACGGCTGAAACGAAAGGAGGAATTTTCCCGGTGAAAAACGACCCCATAGGGGTCGCCGAATTTCAGGTGTACGTCCAGATGCACTTCCTCTTTGGTGCTGCCTTTTTTGACCATGATGTGGTCTAAGATGGTGGTCACCAGGGTTGAATTGATGCCGTTCTCGAAAGAAAGCTCCTGTTCGAGCGCGGCGCGGATTTGCTCCAACTGCTCTATGGAGCGCTTGCTCTTCTGCGCCTCCGTTTTCACGAACTCCAGGCGTTCCTCCAGCGTTTTGATCTGCTCGTTGAAGTTGTCGTTGCGGTGCTTGAACTCCTCGATGGTGATCGCTTCCGCCATGCTCATCTCCAGCAGGCGGTCCTTTTTTGCGTTGAGTGCGGATAAGTCCTCCTCAATCCGCAGGACGTCCCGCCCATAGTCGTGCTCGTCGGGAACCGACTGGATGACCTTCACCACCGCGTCCACGATGGCCTGCTTATCCTGGGCCAGTTGATCGAAAATCCGAGCCATGATCTGATCCAGCTCCGTGGTGCGCAGCTGGGGGGCGGAGCAAGCCGCCCGGCCTCGGTTGCGGTACACCCGGCACTGCCAGACCTCCTTTTCCCCCTTGGCGCTTTTAAGCACCTGCCGGTGGAAGCTGGTGCCGTGCTCCTCACAGATGATCTTGCCGCTATACGGGTAGCGGTTGTAGAACTCGGCGGCGCTCTGGTTGGACATCATCTGCTCGCTGCGACGCTTGTAGAGCGCGTTGGCCCGGTCCCACAGTTCCTCCGACACGATGGCCGGGATGGAGGGGTCCGGGTACATGACCCACTCGCTCTCCTCCAGAAAGACCTTGCGTTTGCTCCTGTAGTCCACCGTCTGGGACTTGTTGGCGCAATACCAGCCCTTGTATTTGGGATTGCATAGGATGTGCCGGATGGTCAGCACGTTGAAGGCGTTGCCCTTCCGGCTGGTAAAGCCCTCGTCATACAGCGTCTGGGAGATGCGGCGAATGCCCATCTGCTGGTTGGCATAGAGGTCGAAAATCCGGCGGACCACCTGGGCCTCCTCCTCGTTGATGGTCAGCACACAGTCCTTTTTGTCATAGCCCCACAGCTTGTCATTGCCCAGCACATGGCCGTTTTTGATGGCCTGCCGGAAGCCAAACTTTAATCGCTCAGAGAGCTTGCGCACCTCGTCCTGGGCCACGCCGGCCATGACCACAAGGCGGAACTCGCTGTCTGAATCCAGGGTGTTGATGTTATCGTTCTGGAACAGCACTCCCACGTCGTGCTCCAGCAGCTCCTGGGTGTACTGGATACTGTCCAGGGTAGAACGGGAAAAGCGGGATATTTCTTTCGTGATGATGAAGTCAAAGCACCCCGCTTTGGCGTCCGCGATCATCCGATTGAAACTATCCCGCTTTTTGGTACTTGTCCCGCTGATGCCCTCGTCCACATAGCCCTCCACGTAGGTCCAGTTGGGCTTGGACTGGATCAGCTCCGTATAATACTGTACCTGGTTTTCCAGGCTGTTCAGCTGCTCGTCTTTGTCAGTCGAGACTCTGGCGTAAAAAGTCACGCGCAATGGGAGATCAAAGATGGACTTCCCGCTTCTCATTTCATTGCGTATTTTCAGCACATTCATGCCTGCTCGCCTCCTTTGTCAAGCACACAGGATATCGCAACAACTCCGGGAAGTCCATCACAGAATGCACCAAATCTTCCGCGTGAGAATAGGTGGATTTCGATATAAGCCCAAGGGAAAAGACGCGCCCCAGCAGGACGCTCAGCAGTTCTCTTTGTGCGCTCTCCAAATTGCATCACCTCGCTTCTAAGCTATGAGCGGCAGAAAATAAAAATACCGGTCGGCCAAGCCGTCCGATATTTGAATGTGCTATGATAAGGGCATCAACGCGGAAAGGAGCGGTTTGATGAAAAAGCGATTGACACCAGAGGAAAAGCAGGAGTTGGTAGCCCGTTACCAGATGGGCGAACCGGTCAAATCTTTGTGCAAGGAGGCGGGAGTGTCTAAAAGCAGCTTTTATGAGTGGATCGGGCAATACCGGGAAAACAGGACACTAAATGGGCAGGTGATGACTCCACGGGAGTTTGAGTTTCTTCGGCGACGCGTCCAAAAGCTGGAGGAAATGCTCACTGTGCTGAAAACTGTGGAATGTACGGTATCAGCACCCTTACAGGAAAAATTGAGGGAATTAGAAAAACTATATGGACGATTCAGTGTACATGTTTTGTGTGAAGCCATGGATGTTTCGCGTGGTACTTTCTACAACTTTATGTTTCGAAGTAAGCGGGGGAATTCCGCTGCCGCTATGCGCCGTGAAGCGCTTCGGATTCAGATTCGTGATGTTTACGAGGAGAGCAAGCAATTGTTTGGAGCAGGAAAGATACGGGCCGTACTGGTGGAGCGAGGACAGCAGGTCAGCCAGAAGCTGGTGGCGGAACTGATGCGGGAGATGGGGCTCTCCAGTATCCGCGTTACGGCCAAGCGGGATTATGAGCGGCTACAAAGCTATGAGAAAAAAGCCAACGCTTTGAAACAACAATTTCAAACACAGGCGCCAAATCAAGTGTGGGTCAGCGATGTGACTTATTTCCGATTGAAGGACCGCTGGTTTTATATCTGCGTCATTATCGACCTATTTTCTCGTAAAGTGATCTCCTGCGGCATATCACAGAAGAATAGTACCCGGCTGATCACCACAACATTTAAGCAGGCTGTGGCGGAACGAAAACCGGGGCGCGATTTCACTTTTCACAGTGATCAAGGGGCACAATATACTGCTTACGCATTCCGCAAGCTGCTGAAAGCGCACGGGGTGACCCAATCTTTTTCCAAACCAGGGACGCCCCATGATAACGCTGTGGCGGAAGCCTTTTTTGCCTCCTTCAAGAAAGAAGAACTCTACCGCACCAATTACCATTCGGAAGCGGAACTGCGACGGCAGATTATCGACTATATGGAGTTTTATAACGACAGGCGCCCTCACAGGACGCTGCAGTATAAAACACCAAATCGGTTTGAACAGGATTTTTTGCAGCGTGAGTCGTGAGGCAGTTGGAATACCGGGTTCAAAATCGTTATTTTTTAGTTTCTTTCTCTAAAGCTTGAAACAAGTGTTGTCCGGACATTCCGGAAACACACAGGCATAAAAATGCCGCCAAACCCTTTTGCGAGAAGGATTCAGCGGCCCTGGGGTAAATGGATGGCAGATAAATTCCGGAGCTTTTGTTGAGAAAAAGTAGTTGCACTCCTTTTGGTGCGGGTGAAGGGACTCGAACCCCCATCATGTTTTATATCGACTATTACACCATGAGAGATGGTGTTTTTTTATTGCCAATTTGGGGTTTACTACTGCAATCAACACATACTGGTTTGAAATAATGAAAAATTTACTCAAATATCATTTGAATTTTTGTAAATCTGTGGTACACTAAGAGCAAAGAGAATAATCTGATGTGAGGTGACATGCCTATGTTTCGATCTGCAATGAAAGAGCTTGAGAAGTGGAAAGCGAAAAAGCGGCGCAAACCGCTCATTATCCGCGGCGCGCGGCAAGTGGGCAAAACGTGGCTGATGAAGGAATTCGGCGCGACGGCGTATGTCCATACCGTATATATCAATTTTGACAATAACGAGAGGATGAAGACGCTGTTCACAGGCAGCTTCTCAGTAGAGCGAATTGTCACCGGCCTGGAGCTGTATGCCGGGCAGAAAATCGACGCGGACAATACCCTGCTCATTTTTGACGAGGTGCAGGAGGTGCCCCAGGCACTTGCGGCGCTCAAATATTTTAACGAGGACGCGCCGCAGTATCAGATTGTCTGCGCCGGCTCCCTGCTGGGGGTTGCGCTTCATCCCGGTACGTCATTCCCCGTTGGTAAAGTGGAATTTTTGGACCTATATCCATTGTCCTTTTTTGAGTTCATGATAGCTATGGGCAAGGATCAATATGTGGATTTGCTGCAAAGGGGCGACTTTGAGATGGCCTCCGCTTTTAAACAGGATTATATCGATCTGATGAAACCCTACTACTACGTGGGTGGGATGCCGGAGGTGGTACAGGCCTTTGCGGATAACCGGGACTTTAACGAGGCTCGGGAGATCCAACAACGCATTCTGTCCGCTTACGAACAGGACTTTTCCAAACACGCACCCAATGAGGTCGTACCCCGTATCCGGATGCTGTGGAACAGCATCCCGGCGCAGTTGGCCAAGGAAAACAAAAAGTTTATCTATGGCCTAATCAAAGAGGGCGCCAGGGCAAAGGAATACGAATTAGCGATGCTCTGGCTCACCGACTGCGGACTCGTTCATAAAGTTCATCGGGTCTCTACCCCCAGCTTGCCGTTGAAGGCTTATGAGGACTTGAAGGCGTTTAAACTGTTTCTCTTGGATGTGGGGTTGCTGTCCTGCATGGTAGGATTGCGGCAGGATGTGCTGCTGGACGGTAATGAATTGTTCAAAGAGTTTAAGGGTGCGTTGACGGAGCAGTATGTGCTTCAGCAACTGAAAACCGTCAGAGGTCTGAACATCTACTATTGGACCGCCGAGCGTGGCACAGCGGAAGTAGATTTTGTAATTGATAACGGCGGCGATGTGACCCCTGTGGAGGTCAAAGCCGAGGTCAATCTTCAGGCAAAGAGCTTAAAGGTTTACCGAGAGAAATTCCAGCCAAGATTGTCAATCCGGACATCTATGGCGGATTATAAAATAGAGGACTGGTTGCTAAATCTGCCGTTATGGGCAGTTGAGGCTATGGGGAAAGCGGCAGATTACAAATAAAATTTGTTTCCATGGGTATGTCCGGAAGGGGGTGATCGTATGGACTGGGAGGCGCTGTGCCGGCAATTGCAGGCACGGATTCATGATCTGGAGGAGGAAAACGCGGCACTTCGGTTGCGGCTTGGGCTCTTTGAACGGCGTGGGTCCAGGCCAACGGAACCTCCGCCGCTAGAAGAATTGATGCATGGCGTTCACAACAAGAGTGCACCTGATGAGAAGATCAGGATGTTCCGCACACTGTTCCGTGGCCGGGAGGATGTGTTTGCCCGCCGCTGGTACAGCGAGAAAACAGAGAGAAGCGGCTACTCCCCGGTGTGCGCCAATGAGTGGCTTCCCGGTGTCTGCGGGAAGCCGAAGGTTTCCTGCGCAAAGTGCCCCTCTCGGGAGCTGGTGCCGTTGAGCGACAATGTGATCTACCGCCACCTGAGTGGGAAGGATCCACTGGGCCGGGATGTGGCGGGACTATATCCCATGCTGCCCGACGAGACCTGCTGCCTGCTGGCGCTGGATTTTGACGATGAGGGCTGGTGGGAGAGCGTGTCGGCGGTACGGATGGTGTGCGAGGCGCAAGGGCTGCCCTGCGCCGTGGAACGCTCCCACTCCGGTGAAGGGGCCCACCTGTGGCTGTTTTTCGACCGGCCCGTTCCCTGCGCCATGGCCAGAAAGCTGGGCAGCGGGTTGCTGACGGCAGCCATGGAGCGCTGCAGCGCCGTAACCTTTGATTCCTACGACCGTATGTTTCCAAGCCAGGATACCCTGCCCTCCGGGGGGTTTGGAAATCTCATCGCCCTGCCGCTGCAGGGACAGGCCCGCAAGCGGGGCAACACTGTTTTTGTGGACGAAAATTTGTGCCCCTATCCCGACCAGTGGGCCCATCTCGATCAGTTGAAGACCATTTCCGCTGAAACGATGGAGGACGCCATAAAGGCCCTCGGCGGCGAGGAGGAGCTGGGTATCCTGGAGGGCGGCGCGGAGGAAGATCCGGACGAGAAACCAAAGCCCTGGAGGAAGAAAGCCCGGCGGAAGCTGACCGCCCTGGACTTTGGCGGCCCGGTGGAGTTGGTGCGGGCCAACCTGCTGTACCTCCCCGCCGCCAAATTGTCCAGCCGGGCCCGCAACCGCATTCTGCGCCTGGCCGCATTTCCCAATCCGGATTTTTATCGGGCCCAAGCCATGCGCTTTCCCACCTATGGAAAGCCCCGGGTGATCTGCACTGCCGAGGAGCGGGAGGGCTTTCTGGCCCTGCCCCGCGGCTGTGAGGAAAAGCTTCTTGAGCTGTTGGACGAGGCGGGAGCGGCGTATACTGTCCAGGATGAGACCAATCCGGGTCTCCCTATCCGGGCATCCTTCCATGGTGAGCTGCGGGAGGAGCAACGGCCGGCAGCGGAGTCGTTGCTGGCGTTTCCAAACGGAGTGCTGTCCGCCACCACCGCCTTCGGCAAGACGGTCATCGCCTCTTATCTGATCGGGCAGCGGAAAACCAACACCCTCATCTTAGTACATACACAAGCGCTGCTGAATCAGTGGAAAGCGGCGCTTGGCCAATTCCTTACCATCGACGAGGAGCTTCCGCCCACACCTAAGCGGCGCGGGCGGAAAAAGGAGTACGCTCTCATCGGGCAGCTGGGCGGGACAAAGAATAATCTTTCGGGTTTCGTGGATATCGCCATCCTACAGTCCCTCGTCAGCGGAGATGAGATCAGGCCGCTGGTCAAGAATTACGGCATGGTCATTGTGGACGAGTGTCACCACGTCTCCGCCGTCAGCTTTGAGAAGGTTCTCAAGGAAGTAAACGCACGGTATGTCTATGGGCTGACCGCCACCCCCACCCGCCAGGACGGACATCAGGCCATCATCTATATGCAGTGCGGCTCAATCCGCTACCGGGTGAGCGCCAAGGAACAGGCGGAGAAACGGGCCTTTACCCATGCGATCCTGCCCAGATTCACCGCCTTTGCCCAGCCGCTGACGGAAGAGAAGCGCTGGACCATCACCCAGGCCTATGGGGCGATGGCCGGGGACGAGTCCCGCAATGGGAAGATCGTGGAAGATGTCTTGGGCGCGCTGGCGGCGGGCCGCACGCCGCTGGTACTGACCGAGCGGTACGCTCACGCCAAGCGGCTCCACGCCCTATTGTCGGAGCGGTGTGGGCAGGTCATCCTGCTTTCCGGCAAAGGGACCGCTAAGGAGAAAAGGCGGCTTTTGGCGGATTTGAACAGCCTTCCACCGGAGAAGCCGCTGGTCATCGTGGCCACCGGCCGATACGTTGGGGAGGGCTTTGATCTGCCCCGATTGGATACCCTGTTCCTGGCCATGCCCATCGCCTGGAAGGGGACGCTGGCCCAGTACGCCGGCCGCCTCCACCGGGACTATGCCGGCAAGCAGGAGGTCATCATCTATGACTATGTGGACGTGCGCGTCCCCATGCTGGAGCGGATGTACCACAAGCGGTTAAGCGGATACGCCGCCTTGGGCTACACGGTGAAGGGCAGCCCATACGAGACCGCGGAGACGGCCAGTCTGATCTTCGACCATACCAATTTTTCAGCTCCCTTCGGAGAAGACATTTGCACCGCCAAAAAGGAGATCGTCGTGGTCAGCCCCTACCTGCATATGGGCCGCGTCAGGCAATTTTTGAACTGGCTGGCCGCGCCCGGCACAGGCGGCGCAAAGGTGAAGGTCATTACCGGGCGGGAAACCTCCTTTAAGCCGGAAACCTGGGCCAGAATGCAGCCGGTCGTCCGCTCGCTCCGGGACAGCGGCATCCAGGTGGAGGAGCGGCCCACGGTCTATCAGCGTTTTGCCGTGCTGGACCAGGAGCTGGTGTGGTACGGCAGCGTCAACCTGCTGGGCTACGACCACGGGGACGAGGGCGTCATGCGTCTGCACAGTGCGGAGCTGGCCGGAGAATTGCTGGAGTTTCTACGAGGACCATAACGGAGGTGCAGATCAAACACCGCACCTCCGTTCCTATTGGGGCTGTTGAAAAAGTCTGTTTTCTGGGAATCTATAGTCCCCTCATACAATTTTTAGTTCTTCGTATTTTAAGGAAAACGCTCCTCCTTCCAACGAGCGGCGACCGCAATGATAGAAGGGAATACACGCTGGATAAAAATATATTGCGCTATGGAACAGATACAAGTATAATATAAAATAGATATAAAAATTTTGTAAAACGAACAAAATTCTGTAGATTTGACCGGTAATCAGATGTGTGGAAACACTCTGCCAACTGGACGGACACGTTTCCTTTCTGGAAAATTATTTTGCAGGCAGCATCCAAAAAACGATAACGGGGAGCAGCAATGGCGTTGCATGCAGAGCTTTTGGAGAATATACCGCAGACACGGTATCTATCGGCGGAGCGCTATATGCAGTACCGCTCGATTATGCGGCTGTTCTTTCTGGCACACCAGAGGATGCACTATCAAATGGACAAAAACGCCATCCTGTCCCAGCTGCGGGAGGAGGCGATTTTTGCCCAATACACGCCTGAGCAGCTTACCGTGGATTTGGACCAGCTGGTGAGCTGGAAAAACCTCACCCCTATTCAGGACCCGCACAAGGTCTATACCGTGGCCGACTTTAAAAACCGGCAGTTCCAGTATATGATGACGCAGTCCGCGCTGGAGATCGAGCGAATGACGATCACCCTTGAAAACCTTTTTACCCGAGCCACCGGGCTCTCCTCCAGTGCCTTCCGACGGATCCAGAGCGCCCTGCGGGAGGCCGAGCGGCTTGACGAAATGTCCCTGAAGGAAGTGGGAATCTGGTGGCAGGACTTACAGGAGGATTTTCAGCGCTTGAGTCAGAATTACCAGGACTATCTGCGGGAATTTTATGGTCCCAGTGCCGACCAGCAGATGAAATCCACCGATTTCATCGCCTATAAGCAGCATTTGATCCGCTATCTGGAGGAGTTTATTCAAGAGCTTCAGAGCAGCGCGGCACAGATTGGCGCGATGCTGGAGGCCATTTCCCCTCCCCGGCTGGAGCACATCCTGGCTCTGGTCCATCAGAGTGAATTGGAGATCCCCCGTCCAAATTCCGGGCATACCACCAACTGGGAAACGGAGCTCAAGATACAGAACGCGGGCGTCTGGCAATCGCTTGTGAGATGGTTTTCGGGAGAAAACGCCACCGCCCGGCAAGTCATGGAGGTCACCAATGAGGTGATCCGGCGGGTGGTGCAAAACGCGGCCCTTCTGGTGCAGATGCAGAATATGGGTGTCAGCAACAAGGCGGAGCTGCGGCATTTGCTGGGGCTGTTTTCCGGCTGTGAGACGCTGGATGAGGCGCACCGCCTGTCCGCCCTGGTATTTGGTGCCCAGCGGGGCAGGCATTTTTACAGCAACGGCGAAAAGAAGACCGAGCGAATCGACGTGAGCACCTATGAGGAGGAACCGCTTGCGTATGCGCTGACCCCCCGTGTGCGCACCTACAAGCCCCGCATGGACCGGAGCGGCTTTGCCGACAAGAGCGAGGAAAAGGCCGCCCAGCGGCAGCGGATCCTGGAGGAGGCGCAACAGCTCCGCAGCCGGCTCATGGGGTATATCCATAATGGCAGGCTGGATTTTGGCACGCTCACAGAGCCCGTGCCCCCTGCGGCGCGAACGGTTCTGCTCTCTTGGGTCGCCATGGCAAATCTGAGCCCGGACCAGCAGGGACGCACGGAATACGGCCAGCGCTTTACCCTGCAAAAGGGCAGCGGCGTGTGCCAGCTGGTATGTACGGACGGCGTACTGACCATGCCGAACTGCACCCTGATCTTTGAGGAGAACGGACATGTATGAGTTTCGCTATCTGCTGGACCGCTTTTGGGTGACGCGGGGCGGGGACAAGGAGCTCTATTTCACCGTCAAGCGGGCGCTGCCGCAGTACCGAAGATTTCTCAACGAACAGCTTGGCTGGAACCTGGTGGTCAACGAGGCGGTGGTCAAGTTGGAAAAGGTGCCGCCCAAGGCCATGGCGTGGATGGGCATCGAGGGATTTCAGGATACGCTGGACTACTGCCTTTTGTGCGCGCTGCTGCTTTACCTGTCCGATCTGGACGACGGGGAACAGTTCCTGCTCTCCTCCCTGACCGAGGCGGTGGAGCGCTTTATGGCTGAATTCCGCGCGGTGGACTGGACAAGGTTCCTGCACCGGAAGGCCCTGGTGCGCGTGCTGCGATATGCGCAGGAAGCCGGGCTGCTGCTGGTCTATGACGGCAGCAGTGACGGTTTTGGAAGCGACCAAAGCCAGGAAGTTCTCTATGAGAACGCGGGGTTGTCCAGGCATTTTACGGTCCATTTCGGACGGGACATCCTGCACTGCCGCTCCATCGCGGACTTCGAGGCCTTTTCCTGGGAGGGCGAGGAGGCGGAACGGGGGCGTCAGCGCATCCATCGGGTCTATCAGCAGCTTACGCTGGCGCCGGCGTTCTACTGGTCGGAGGAGGAACGGGGCGATTACGAGTACATCAAAAATCAGCGCGCATGGATCGCCCGGAATATTGGAGAAGCACTGAACGGCTCCCTCGAGGTCTATAAAAATGGGGCGTTCATTGTGCTGGACGAGACCCAGCGCTTCGGGATGGTCCATCCCCGGGATCTCGCCCTGTGCGACGCGGCCCTCCTGCTCTGTGCACAGCTTCGCGCCTGTGTCCAGCAGGGCACATTTTCACGTGAGGCGGATGACAAGGTTCTCCTGACCCCGCGAGAGTTCCAGCAGCAGGTCAGCCGGCTGCGTCAGCAGTACGGGAATGGCCTGGGCCGCCGTATGCGGACGCTCTCCGACGAGGCGCTGTGTCAGGAGCTGGCGGCATACATGCGGGACTGGATGCTTTTGGAGGAAGAGGAGGGCATCTTGGCGCTCTGCCCCGCTGTGGGGAGATGGACCGGACATTATCCTGCCAATTACAACGGAGAGATGGGAGGGGAGGAAGCCGATGAATCGCTGGAAAATGCATAAGCTGGGATTTCTCAACTTCTGGCTGTACGACAGGGAGGAATTTGTCCTGGACAGCGGACACATTCTCCTGCGGGGAGACAACGCTTCCGGCAAATCCATCACCACACAGAGCTTCATCCCCTTCCTGCTGGATGGGAACAGGAGCCCCGAGCGCCTGGACCCCTTCGGTTCCCGTGACCGCAAGATGGATTACTATCTGCTTGGCGACGGGGAGCGGGAGGAATCCACCGGATATCTGTATCTGGAGTTTAAAAAAGAAGGTTTGGCGGAGTATCTCACCGTCGGCATCGGTATGCGCGCCCAGAAGGGGAAGAATATCGACTTCTGGGGCTTCTGCCTGTGTGACGGCAGGCGGATCGGGAAAGGCGGGCTGGAGCTGTACGAGACCCTGGGCAAGCAGCTCCTCCCTTTAAGCAAGCAGAAGCTCAAAAATCTGATCGGCGACGGAGACAACTGGGCCGAGACCCCAGGCGCCTATAAGCAGTTGGTAAACGACCGTGTTTTCCGTTTCCGGGATATCCGCCAGTATGACCAGCTCATCCAGCTCCTCATCAAGGTACGCACGCCCAAGCTCTCCAAGGAGGCCTTTCGCCCCACGGCGGTCAAGACTGTGCTGAAGGATTCTCTGCAGGTGCTCACCGACGAGGATCTGTCCGCCATGGTCAGCACCATGGAGCGCATGGATGCGCTGGAGGATACCCTCCGAGACTATCAGACGGCCATGCGGGATGCGAGCATCATCCGCAACGAGTACACCCGCTACAACCAGTATATGCTGGGCAAAAAGGGACAGGCCTATCTGGAGGCGCTGGACAAAGCGGCGCGGCTGAAAGCGCAGGCCGGTACGCAGCAGGACAAGCTGACGGTACAGGAGGCGGAGCTGGAGGCCTGCATACGAGCCAAGGAAGAGGCCGCGTCCCGCCTCGCCCAGGCAAAGATTCAGAGAGAGGCCATGGGTGAGGACGATCTCACCGCCCAGCGGGCGCGTTTGGAACGGGAGGCGGAGGACTGCAAGCGCCACCAATTGCAGTTCGACGAAGGAACGACCCGTCTGCAGAAACTCCAGGCACAGATATATGACCGCGAGGTCAAGCTGAGAATGCAGAACCAGGAGGCGGAGAACACCCGGGCGGCTCTGCGGTCAGAGCTGCGGGAATTGGAGGAGAAAAACGCCCTTTTGGAGCTGGGCGCGGAACACGACGATTACATCTCTCGCCTCAAGTCCGGTCAGGACGCAGACTCCCAGCCTGTGCGCGTTGCCCTTCAGCGGCGCAGGAAGCAGATCACAGACACCCTCTCCGCCCTGCAAAAGCTGGAGCGGGCGAACGAGACCTACGACGCCGCCTGTCAAGCGCTGGACGAGGCCCATACCGCGGAGTCAAAGGCCCGCGTGACGCTGGGGGATGCACAGGCGCAGGAACAAGAGGAACGCGACCGCCTGATTGAGGCCTTCGCCCGCCGTCAAAGTCTGAACGAGGAGCTGCTATGCTCTGAGGAGGAATTCCTCACCCTGCGGCAGGCCGTGGCAAGGTATCGCTCCCCCGCAGACTGGAGCGCCATCCGGGAACAGCTCGACCGCTGCGCCCAGCACAAGCGCACAGGACTTCAGGACACGGCGCTGAGGCTGCAATCCGAGCGCAACGTGCTCCAAAAGGAATATGACGCGCTTGATCGGATTCGCAGGCAAATCCTCAGTAATCCGGAGCCCGTCCCTCCCCGCAGGCCCCAGATTGAGGCCACGCGCATTCAACTCACTATGCAGGGCATCCATCACGCCCCGTTTTATGAGACGGTTGACTTCTCCCCGGAGCTGTCTCCGGCGGCCAGAGACCTGCTGGAGGCACAGCTGGCTGATTCCGGTCTGCTGGATGCGCTGATGGTCCCGGAAGCGGAGCTTCCCCGAATTCAGGAACTGCTCCGCCAGTACCCGGACCGCTTCCTGCTGCCCGGACCGCCGGCGGACGACCCTATCACAGGTCTCCGCCCTGACGGCGACGCGCGCTGTCGGGAAATGGCCGCCGCCTGTCTGCGGAGTATTTCCCGCTCTGATTTGGAGGCCCACACCGCACTGCTGCCCGACGGGCGCTTTCACTGTGGATTGATCACCGGTTACAGTCAGGCGGAGGAGCCCGCCGGCTTCGTCGGCGCCGCCGCCCGCCGCGCCAACCGGGAACGCCAGCTTCTGGCATTGGAGCAGCAGTTGGCGGAGCTCCAGGCTAAGCTGGATGAGAAGGATGCCGCCGCCGCGGAATTGAAATGCCGGTTGGAGCTGCTGCAAAGCGAGCGTGAGCTGATGCCCACGGCCATCGACCTGGACCAGTCGCTGGAGATGCTCTCACAGGCCCGCAGGGCCGCGGCCGACGCCGAGGCTGCCGTGCAGGCCTGCTTGGCCGCGGAGCAGACCGCAAAGCGGACCGCCGCCCAGTTGGAGCAGGAATGCCGTACACTGAGTCGGGGTCTTCCCTACACGAGGGATACCGCGGCCTACCAGGAGGCGCTGGATGCGGCGGAGGAATACCTGGAGGGGCTGACCACGCTGTCGCAGACGGCAATGAAGCTGAGTTACTTAAATCAGGCACTGGCGGAGGCCGAGGACAGTATCGCGGAGCAGCGGGATCAGGCAGATGCGTTGCAAAGAACAAACCGCAGCGCCCAATCTCTGCTGGAGCGCGCCCAGGCCTGCATCCAGGAGATACAGGCCGTTCTGGACCGGCCGGAAAATCGGGAACGGGCCAGGCGGCTGGCGGAGCTGGACGGGGAGATCACCCATCAGCAGGAGCAGGAGCATGATGCCGACAAGCGCTCCGCAGTCCTGCGCAGCGAAATCCAAAGCGCCCAGGAGCAGCTCCGGCTTCGGCGTCAGGCCCTGACGGAGGCCATTATGGAGGAACAGGATCTGGAGACCTATTTCTCCGAGGATCTGGCCCTGGGCCTCATCCCCCTCGACCGCGCAGCCGGCCTTGTGTCCTGCGCCAGGGAGGCCCGGAGTCGGATACAGGCGTCTGACCGCGAGCACACGCAGCTACAGCGGGAAAACGCGCTCCGGACCAACTACCAGCAGCACAACAACTCTCTTTTGCAATACCAGCCCAGGATCGATCCCGTCTTCGAGCCCCCGTCCAGGGAAACGGTGCTGCGCCAGCGCCTGTGCATCACCCTCCAGCGGGAGGGGAAGGCCCTCTCTCTGCAGGAGTTCATGGGGCGTCTGCAGCAGGATATCGACATGACCACCACACTGCTGGAGGAGAAGGACCGGGAGCTTTTTGAGGACATCCTCACCGAGACCATCAGCCACAAGCTCCGGGCGCGCATCTATGAGAGCCGGCAGTGGACGCAGGCCATGACGGCGCTGATGGGTACGCTGAAGACCTCCATGGGGCTGGTGTTCAGCCTGGAGTGGAGGGCAAAAAAAGCGGAGGAATCGGAGGAACTGGACACCGCACAGCTGGTCCAACTCTTGAGTAAGGACAGGGCCCTTCTGACGGCGGAGGACAGCAAACGCGTGTCCACCCACTTCCGCACCAAGGTAAAAAAAGCTCGCCAAAATGCGGCGGAGCACGAGCTGCAGACCAATTATGCCGACCTTATCCGCACGGTGCTGGACTACCGGGATTGGTACGAATTTCTCCTGTTCTATCAACGAGACGGCGAGGGAAAGAGGGAGCTGACCGACCGGGCCTTCAACAAGTTCAGCGGCGGTGAAAAGGCGATGGCCATGTATGTTCCGCTGTTTGCCTCGGTCTCAGCCCAATATCAAAAGGGTGGGGAGTGCTGTCCCATGCTCCTGGCGCTGGACGAGGCCTTTGCCGGGGTGGATGACCGGAATATCAGCGCCATGTTTGAGTTGGTTCACGTGTTGGACTTCGACTATATCATGAATTCCCAGGCACTGTGGGGCTGCTATGCCGGCGTGAAAAGTCTGGATATTGCGGAGCTCCACCGTCCGGCCAACGCGCAGGTCGTCACCGTGCTCCGCTATCACTGGGACGGCGCGGAGCGGGTCCTCATGGGGGCTGGACAATGAGCGGGCAAGCGGCCGCGTGCGCGGCCTATTTCAAGGGTCATCCGGGCTATCGCCGCATCCTGGAGCAGATGCTGTGCAAATACCAGTCCTACGGTCGCCCTGCCGGACAGATCTGCCTGTCCGACGCTACGGAAGCGGAGTGCGCAGCGGCCCAGGCCCTGTTTGGCAGGCCCTTTGTCCCGCCGCTGTTCATTAAGCTGCAGGCCTTTGACGAAGCCCTCCAACAGACTAAATTTCAGGGGGTAACGCTGAAAGAACTGCTGGAGGCTTACTTCGACACGACAATACTGACGAAAAAAGAGCTCCGCAGTCAAACTGACCGCAGCTTTTCCCAAATGCTTGCTGATGCTGCGGCCGAAGCCCGAAGTGAGGCCTGTCGCGATTGGCTGGCGGGTCTGAGTGATAAGAGCGGAGGATACCTGCTCCTGCGCAAAGCATTGCGGGATGGGACCGCGGGAGCCGCCCTGCGGCAGACTTGCCGCGGCGTGGATTGGCTGGAGGCACATGCGGGGGAAACGGTGCGGCTGGCAGTACTCAGCGCCCATGCCACATCGGACCCCCATGCGCTGGACGGCGACCGGCTGGCCGGAAAGCTGTTTCTCCACTACCTCGCCGCCCGGGAGGGGCGGGCGTTTTCGACGGTTGCCGAGGAGCGGGATCTACTGTACTTCGACGGTGGCATTCTCTGCGACAGCATCGCCAGCTCCGTGACCCAGGTCGGCCTGATTCTGTGCGCGGGAGATGAGGAACACCCGGCCTTCCGGGCCTTCCGCCAGCGGCATGAGAGCTGCACGCTGACGCTTATGAATCTGTCCGCCCTCTCGTCGGGGCGCAGCCCGTCCGGCCGGGCCTATCTGGTGGAAAACCAGATGGTATTTTCCCAGCTCTGCGACCGGGCGGAACGGTTCCACTCTCCTCTCATCTGCACCTCCGGCCAGCCGCAGGTGGCGGTGCTGCGCCTTCTGGACCTCCTGGCGACATCCGAAACCCAGCTTTTCTATTCCGGCGACTTTGATGGCGAGGGTCTTGCCATTGCGGCGCGGCTTATGGGCCGTTACCCAAAGCTGCTGCACACCTGGCACATGGAACCGGAGGACTACCGGCGAACCCGCCCGGAGGTGGACCTGCCGGACAGCCGGCTTCAACCGCTGCAAGGTGTGACCGATCCCCGGCTCATGTCTGTCGCAGCTGCTATTCTAAAACAACGGCGCGCCGGGTATCAGGAATTGCTGCTGCCTGCGCTGCTTGCGGATCTAACTAAAACGCCATAGGCTATAAAAGCCTCGATGACTGCCTGCCCTAGCACGTCATAGTTTAGAAGCGCAGCATCTGACAGGAGTAATTCATCCAGATTTCCCCGTATCGCTTCCTGCATGGCCGGTACAAGCCCAGCCAATGGAAAGGCTGCATGGGGCGCAAAAAGAGAACATCCAAGGATCGTGTTGCCTGACGCAGCCTGCTGTTCCAACAAAGATTTCATCTCAAGTTGGGATCGTCCATATAGCCAAATCTGTTTGAGACTGCTCTCCCCCATCCCACTCTCTCCCTTCACGCTTGTCCGTTCTATTATGCCGCATCTGCGGCATAAAAAAAGCCGACTTTTGGATCAATTCCAAAAGTCGGCTTTTTATTGCTTTCACAGTCCAAAAACCGCGCAACAGTGGCACGCCATTTTACGGTTATACTCCCGGAGAACCGCTTGACCGCTGGTGTTCCAGACAATACGACTATATTTATACTAACAGTACAAGGTTTCAGCCTAATGCGGATAAAAACATCCGGTTGAGGGGGGCCCAATCCCTCTGCGGCTCCCGGGGCAGGGCCTCTACCTGGGCGCGCAGAATCGCCAGATTCTCCTCAATAAAAACGTTCAGCGCGTCGATACGTGGGACCAGTCCGATCTCCGGTGTGCCCATCTTGACGCGGAGCAGGTCCTCCACCACGGGCCGCAGCTCCGGCTCCAGGTGGGTCTCCACCAACTCCGTGAACAGCATGGGCGGGGGCGTGCCCCGCTCCAGGATCCAGCGGCAGGCCAGGAGGGGACGCAGGACGTAGAAATATTTTTTTGCCTTGACCTGCTCGCCCCTCAGGTACTCCCGGTAGTTGCCCTCGGCCATGCTCAGGTAGTGCCACAGGCCGGACTTGGCCGAGAAATAGGCCCGGATGATAGGCTGAAAGGACTGGAACAACTCCGTGGTCCGATAGATGATGGGCGACTGGCTCCACTCGAAGAGCGTGGGGTTGGAGGCGTGGAGCAGCCGGAGGGTTTTGTCCAAATCCCAGCCGTTGATGTCCAGCACCTCGTCGATGGGACGCTCGATTACGTCCCGGGTCCTATCCAGCCGCAGATAGTGTTCCCTGGGGTGGACATAGAAGAACCGCACATCGTAGTCGCTGTCCGGGGAGGGAAAGCCCCAGGCCCGGCTGCCCGACTCCACGGCGTGGAGGATAGTAACGCCCTCGGTCTTCTCAAGCTCCTGTAGCTTTTGTAAGATGACCTCTCGCAAGGTCCTCACCTCATTTCATCTCTCACCCGCCTTGAAGTTGTAGATGGGGCGGATGATTTTCTTTATTTCGGCCGTGGGGCCGATGTTATCCACGATGGCGGACATGTCCTTGTAGGCCATGGGACACTCGTCCAGGGTATCCCGGCCCACAGAGGTGGTGTAGATGCCCTCCATGGAGCGACGGAACTCCTCCACTGTAAAAACCGTCGCGGCGGCGTGGCGGCTCATGAGGCGGCCCGCGCCGTGAGGGGCGGAGCAGTTCCAGTCCTCGTTGCCCTTGCCCATGCAGAGGAGGCTTCCATCCCGCATGTTGATGGGGATGAGCAGGCGCTCCCCCTTTTGGGCGGAGACGGCCCCCTTGCGGAGGATCATGGCGTCGGTATCGATGTAGTTGTGGATGGTGCTGATGGTCTCCCGCACCGTTAGACCCAGGCCTCGGATGATCTCGCCCAGCATGGCTTTGCGGTTCAAGAGAGCAAAGTGCTGGGTAAGCTTCATGTCGTGGAGGTAGTCGTCAAAAAGGGCCCCCTCCACGTAGGCCAGGTCCGGCGCGACTGCCCCGGCGGGGCGGCGCTTCTTGGCCTCCCGCAAGGCGGGCTCGATCTCCTGGAAACGGCCCTGGGCCTTGAGATCCTCCATCAGCTCCTGAAGCTGGCGCTTGCTGTTGCCGGAGAGGGCGCGGTAGCCCTCCTCCTGATACCAGCGGGCCACCTCGGTGCCCAGGTGGCGGCTGCCGGAGTGGATGACCAGGTACAGCGTCCCCTCGTCGTCCCGATCCACCTCGATGAAGTGGTTACCGCCGCCCAGGGTGCCGATGGAGTGGCGGGCCCGATGCTCGTTGATCTGGCCGAAACAGTGCAGCGCGCGCAAATCGGCCTGTTCCTGGTAGGTATGGGGGCGCTCCCGGATCTCCATGCCCGCGGGGATGTTGGAGCGGATGAAACAGTCCAGGACCTGCAAGTCCAGGGACTTTTCCTCCAGGATTGCCGTCTCCATGCCGCAGCCGATATCCACGCCCACCATGTTGGGCACCACCTTGTCATGGAGGGTCATGGTGGTGCCGATGGTGCAGCCCTTGCCCGCGTGGGTGTCGGGCATCACCCGGATGCGGCAGTTTTCCAGGAAATCCTGGTCGCACATGGTGGCGATCTGCGCCCGGGTCGTCTCGTCGATGGTATCAATAAACACCTTGGCGGTGTTGTGGGCGCCTTTAATTTCAATCATATTGTTCACCTATCTCTATGGGGCGTATCCTTCAACGGGATACGCCCCTTCTTTCTCTCAAAATCAGCCTATGCCGCGATGTCCCGGTAACGGGGCGCGTTCAGAACCTCCAGCATGTAGGCATAGGGGGACAGATTGCCGCCCAACACCATCTCAAAGAGCCGGGGCGTGCAGCCGGAGACCAGCGCCACGCCCTGCTCGTTCATGGTAACGGGCTGTTGAAGTGCACGGCTGGCCACATTCCAGAACACCACGCGGGGAAGCTTGTAGCCCTTAGCCTCGAAAGCACGGCGGGCGTACTCAAAGTTGGTCAGATTTGCGTGCTCCGCGCAGGAATCGAATTCCATGTCGGAGATAAAGTACAGCGTGGCGGGCAGGTCGGCCTGCTTTAGGCGGTTCTTCACCGCCGTGCGCAGGATGAGCTCGAAGACCGCCTGAACGTTGGTGTTGGCGCACTCGTTGAAGCTCTCGGCGTACTTCACCTGCTCACAGAGATCCCGGCCCTTCACCTCCACCAGCCTGGGTCTGCCGGAGAAGGTGATGAAGTGGCCCCGGAACGCCCCGGTGTTCCGCTGGGCGAAGTAGAGCCCCAGGGACAGGGCCACCGTGGCGGGCATGGGCTGGACCCCATTCCAGTACATGGAGCCGGAGCCGTCCACCACCACCAGGGCGTCGCCGTCCGAGGCGTAGTCGGGCAAGGCGTTCCAGGTGGTGTCCAGGGTGAGGCGCTCGGCCTCGGAGACTGTGCCGCTCAGGATGGGGGCCACCAGCTCATAGGGATACAGGGTCCCCGTGTGCAGTTTGGCCTCGCCCGAGCGAACCTGCTCCAAAAACACCTGATAGCGTGTGCCGTCGTTGCGGAGGAACGCCTTGCGGTACTTGAACATGGCCTTGGTGGGCTGCTTGGCGTAGTCGAAGGAGTAGTCCCGCTCCCGGAGGTTATTCTCCAAGATGGCGATTCTGGCCCGGAGCGCGGAGAGGGTCTTACGGTACTGGGCGTCGCTCATACCAAGGGCGCGCGCCACCTGCTTGGCGGCGCGAACAGTGTCCGCGCTGCTGGCGTTCACCGAGGGGAGCCACTTGGCCAGCAGCGAGACAGTTTCCCCTTCCGTGCCGAGGGTGGCGATATCCCTGGCAAGCTGACCCTTTATGTAGACAAGCATCTGCCCTCTGCAGGGGGTGTCCAACAGGGCCATCAGGTCGTCATAGCGGCCATACTCGGGGATGTTCGCCAGGTTCTTGACCACAGACGCAGGAGCCAAGGCGGAGAGGGTCTTTAACATGACCCGGAAGGCCCGGCGCTCGCCCAGGCCGCCCCGGATGTCCCGGGCGAAGAAGGCAATTTTCATCGCCAAGTCGGGGTTTTCCGCCCAGGCCCGGGTGAAGCGGTCCGCAATCTCCGCCTCGGGGGCGGCGCGGAGCGCGCCGACGGTGGAAAACAGGTCCAGGCAGTCACTCATGGTGGTGGCGTAGGCGGCCGCACCGTTTTCCGTGCGGGTGGACAGGGCTTCTTTCTTTAAAAACGCAAGCATGATGATGACCTCCTTACCTGCTTGACGGTTTCAAGGCACAGTTTCGACGCCGGTTGCCCGGTGTTGTGGAGTTGAACCACGTTCCTGAATGGAATGACCAAGTTTTGGTTGCTGTCTGTGCCTTTCGACAACGCACCATATTACTTTTACGGTTAACAGTCGTATGTAGGATTGCTGTCGGTGCGTTTATAGCAAGGCGCCGTTTGATACGGGATTCGAACCCGCGAAACGTTGATTATGAGTCAACTGCTATACCAACTTAGCTAATCGGAGTTGCTGTTGGCGCCTTTCATGCTCCAATCATAACCGCCGGAGGAAAACTTTTCATTTCAAAAAAGTTGCGAGGTCTCCCGTTTTGTCGTAAACTGACAGATAAAAGGAGGCGGCGGCATGGCTTACAGCGAACTGGTCAAGCGGTTTGACCGGGTACGGGACTACATGCGGGATTTTTTGATTTTCGGCTACAAGACCCGGGGGGATTTTGACCAGAAGAGCGCCCGCACTTATGACAATGAGCGCCGGCGCATTGAGAGCTGGCTGGGAGACGGCCTGCGCTGGGAGTACCGCCCCGGCGGGAAGGCCGTGTTTCTTTCCGTAGACGCCTCTGATCTGCCCCACAATCCCCTCTACCGGGCCTGGCAGTCCAAGAGCTTCACCGACAACGACATCACCCTGCACTTTTACCTGCTGGACCTACTCTCCGACGGCCGGCCCCGCCACGCGGAAGAAATCACGGACGCACTGGTGGAGCGCGGAGAACAGCTTTTCGAACTGCCCACCGTCCGGCGGAAGCTGAAGGAGTATGCGGAGCTGGGAATCCTGGATACGCAAAAGCAGGGCCGGAGACTGTACTATGCCCTCTCCCCCTGCTCCCTGGATTCCCTGTTCCCGGATCAGACCGGCCTGTCAGAGTTTCTGCACTTTTTCGGGGAGGCCGCCCCGCTCTCCGTCGTCGGCTACTTCCTGTCCAGCCGCCTGGGGGGCGGAAACCCCAATCTTCGTTTCAAGCATCACTTCATCGTCCACACCCTGGAGGATCAAATCCTCCTCACCGCCCTGGAGGCCGTCCGGGACGGCCTGCGGCTGGAGCTGACCAACGTCAGCGGCCGGGACGGGCGGGAGAGCGTCTGCCGGGTGGTGCCGGTAAAAATCATGGTGAGCGTTCAGAGCGGGCGGCGCTACATGGTGGCCCGCCGCCTGGACCAGCGGCGGTTCTCCACCTTCCGGCTGGACTACATCAAGGCCCTGACGCCCCTCCCCGGACAGGAGGGTGACAAGAGCTACCGCGCCCTGGCGGACCTCCGCCTGGCCCACGCCTGGGGGCCCGCCCTGCCCAGCCATGAGCGGACCCGGCGCTTTTCCATGACGGTGGCGGTGGACGAGGAGCACGAGCCCCATATCATCCAGCGCCTGCGCCGGGAGGGCCGGGGCGGGCAGGTGACCCGGCTGGAGCCCGGTCTGTGGCGCTACACCAACGAGGTTTACGACGTGGGCGAGATGATGAACTGGGTCAAGACCTTTATTGGCCGCATCGTGGCGTTGGAAGGAGACGATCCGCGCGCCATCGACCGCTTTTATGACGATGTCCGCCGCATGGTGGGCATGTACGGGGGTGAGGAGTAGTGGAGTTCTTTTCCGAGGTTTACGGCTGCTATTATCAGGTGGTGGCCGACATTCTCCGCGCCGCACCGCTGACACGACGCCAGGTGGAGGCGCTGGTGGGAGAGCGGGGCTATGGGGAGAGCACCCTCCAGCTCGTCCCCAAGCTGCTGGACCAGAACGCCTGGCCGCTGCTGGAGGAGCGGGAGGGACTGCTGTTCTCCCTGCTGGAGCATCCGCCTGCATTGCCGGTGACGGCTCTGGAGCGCTCCTGGCTGAAAGCCCTGCTGGGCGACCCGCGCATCCGGCTCTTTTTGACCGACGCCCAGCTCGACCACTTGGCCGAAGCCCTCCGGGATGTGACGCCCCTCTACCGGCAGGAGGATTTTCTGTACTTTGACCGCTATCTGGATGGGGACGACTACGCCGACCCGGACTACCGCCGGCGCTTCCAGGCCATTCTGGCCACCCTGCGGGAGGGGGCCTTCCTGCGCCTGGCCTACGCGCCGCCCAAGAGCCGCCTGCGGCTGGGCGACCACCGGCCCCTGCGCCTGGAATACTCCGCCAAGGACGATAAATTTCGGGTTTACACCGCCAAGGCGCGGAGCGGGGCCTTCCAGGGCTACCATATCCTGAACCTGAGCCGGATTCAGGAGGTGGGGCCCTCCACTGAGCGGTATGACGGTCCCTTGGAGCTGGAGGGCTGGCGGGTCAGGCACCGCTGTGCGGAGCCGCTGCTTCTCCGGGTCACCAATGAGCGCAACGGCATTGAGCGCTTTATGGTGGAGTTTTCCTCCTATGAAAAACAGAGCGAGTACGACGAGGAGACGAAAACCTGTACCGTCAAGCTGTGGTACCAGCGGGATGACGAAACCGAGGTTCTCATCCGTTTATTGGGCTTTGGCCCTGTGGTACGGGTCTTGGGCCCGGAGCGCTTCGTGGAGCAGATGCGGGAACGGGTGCTGCGGCAGAACAGCTGGACGCAAATAAGCAAATAAGATATCTTTCATCGAAAAAGCGCCGTGGCTTCCTTCCAGAAACCACGGCGCTTTTTATATGAAATTGTGTTGCATCTTTGACAAGCTAAAATGCTTTATGAATTTACGCCTAAAATGTTATAGCAAAAGGATACGACATTCTCCTTTTGTATTCTACAATAAGACCGACTTTTTACTTATTTCAGCAACTATTTACGGGCTTCATCCCCCAAGAATTACATTGCACTTAAAAATTACATTTTTACCCACGCGATTTAAAGTCTCTCTCCTGCAGGCGGTCCAGAGTTTCTTTCCTTCCGCTTCACCCGTTCTTTATGATATGCGCCACCAGGCGCAAATTGTGTTCGATTAGCACGTTGCGGGCCTCCATATCCCCGGCGGCATAGCGCTCCAGATACCGCTTCTCCTCCTCAGCCTTCAGCGGCCTGGGAAAAGAGCCCCCCCCATCGGACAGACGCAGAGAAAAAAACAGGCTGTTGAGCATCAGCAAGATCCAGGCTGAAAGCATGGCTGCCACCTCCAAGTTCTCATACTCCTTTACTCTATTCCAGCCGCTGCACGTCCTATACCCTGCGCCTTTACGTTGACTTTCGCCTCTTACCGTGCTAAATTGATAGCTATGACTTGCTCAGACGGGAGCGATACATATGGAAAATCTGATGTTCAGCCTCAATGCCACCATGCCGGTCTTTCTGCTGATGGTCGCCGGCTACTTTCTCCATAAAATCTGTCTCATTGACGACCGTTTTGCAGATCGGATGAACAATTTTGTCTTTAAGGCCGCGCTGCCAGTACAACTCTTTCAAAACCTTTCCACATCGGATGTTCAAACGGTCTGGAATGGCAGCATGATCCTCTTCTGCTTCGTGGTCTCCCTGCTCTCCATTCTCATCATGGCCGCCATTTCCCTCCTGCTGCAAAAGCGCTCCCTTCGGGCGGAGTTTATCCAAGCTGGCTATCGGGGCAGCCAGGCCCTGCTGGGCGCCGCGTTGCTCCAGAACATCTACGGCGACACCGGCCCTCTGGCTCTCGTCCTCATCGGCGCCGTCCCCCTCTACAACGTGGCCGCCGTGGTGGTTCTCACCCTGCTCTCCCCAGAGGGTGGGCGACTGGATCGGAAAACCATAGGCAAGACCCTGCGGGGCATCGTTACCAATCCCATCATCCTGGGAATCTTCGCAGGGCTCTTCTGGTCTGTGCTGGGCATCCCGCAGCCGGTCATCCTCCAGCGGACTGTCTCCAGCTTCGCCGCCACCGCCACCCCGCTTGGACTTGTCGCTCTGGGCGCCTGCATCGACCTCAAAAAGGCCGCCAGTTGCCTCCGGCCCACCCTGGTGTGCGGCGCTTTCAAGCTTATCCTCTTCGCCGCCGTCTTCCTTCCCATCGCCGTCTTGATGGGCTGCCGGGGCGAGCTGCTGGTCGGCATGCTCATCATGCTGGCCTCCCCCACCACCGTGAGCTGCTTCAGCATGGCCCGCAGCATGGGACATGAAGGCACCCTGACCTCCAGTACGGTGATGCTCACCACCATCCTCAGCGCCTTCACTTTCACCGGCTGGCTCTATCTTCTGCGACAGCTTGCGCTCATCTGAATACAGAAGACGGGCGGGACCCAATTGGGTCCCGCCCGTCTTTACACAGGGAAAAGCGGCTCCAAACAGGGGCCTCAGGCATTGTCCGCTACGGGCTTAAGCACGTCGCCCTTGTGGACGATCAGGGTACGCCAGACAAAGATGCCCAGACACAGCCCGGCGCACACGAGCCCCACCGGATAGGCGATGGAGGTGGAGAGCCGGAAGCCCTCCTCCGCCTGAAGGATGTACGTAACCGAGACGGCTGACATAAAGGTGGCTGGCAGCGCGGCCATCAGGCTGCACATCGCCGGGAAGCCGTATTTGTGCAGGAATACCGCTCCGGCCCACAGCACCAGCATGGCCAGCGTCTGGTTGGACCAGGAGAAATACCGCCAGAGGACATTGAAATCCAGGCTGGTAGCGATGAATGCGCCCACAGCCAGCAGGGGAACAGACAGGGCGGCGCGCTTGACCACGTTGGACTGGTCGATGTGAAACCAATCCGAGATGGTCAACCGGGCGGAACGGAAGGCAGTGTCGCCGGAGGTGATGGGACAGGCGATGACACCAATCATGGCCAGCACACCGCCCACGGAACCCATCAGGGTGGTGGAAATCTGGTAAACCACCCCACCCTGACCCATGGCGCTGATGGCCGCATCCAAAGCGCCCACGCCATTATAGAAGGTCACACCGGCCGCGGCCCAGATCAGAGCGATGACGCCCTCGCTTACCATGGCCCCGTAGAATACGGTGCGGCCCTCCTTCTCGCTGGTCATACAGCGGGCCATCATGGGAGACTGGGTGGCATGGAAGCCGGAGATGGCGCCGCAGGCCACGGTGACAAACATCATGGCCCATTTGGGCAGGCCTTCGGGGTGGACGATGCCCATGGACTCCCACAGCTCGGGCATGCTGTACTCCGGCTTGAGGATCAGCATGCCTGCAATGCCCACTGCCATGATGATGAGGCAGATACCAAAAAACGGATACACCTTGCCAATGATCTTATCCACCGGCAGGAAGGTCGCCAGCAGGTAGTATAGCAGCACCAAAACCAGCCAGAAGGTAGTGGACAGCACCATTGGGGGCAGAGACGCACCAAAGCTCTCGCTAATGAGCTGGCTAATTAGCCTGGCAGGACCCACCGAAAAGTTGACGCCCACCATCACCAGCAGGACCACCGAAAAGATTCGCATGACGAACTTCATCACTTTGCCCAGGTACATGCCCACAATCTCAGAGATGGACGCGCCGTCGTGGCGCTCACTCATCATACCCGACAGAAAGTCATGGACGCCGCCACCCAGGATGGTTCCGAATACAATCCACAGGTAGACCACGGGCCCCCAGCAGGCACCGGCCAGCGCACCATAGATGGGCCCCAGTCCGGCGATGTTTAGAAGCTGGATCAGAAAAATGCGCCAGGTCTTCATGGGGACGAAGTCCACTCCGTCCGGGTGCGCTACGGCAGGGGTAGGCCGGTCATCAATCCGGAATACCTTCTCCACCAGCTTGCCATAGGTGAAAAAACCAACCAGCAACAGCACCAGACAGGCAAAAAAGGTGATCATAATGGGTTCCTCCTCTGTATTTTCCAAGTCCGCTCTCTCCGGGCCTTGGCAAAAGGTAAAAAGCGGCAAACGAAAGCCTAACGACTTTCGTCTGCCGCCCTTGGCGTCTTTTTATTATAAGCAAATGTGCCTCGGAGTCAAGTGGTAGCACCAATTATTTTGGGGAGGAATTTCGCTCTCCTTTTGTGCAACTTTTTTTGCAGGCGCAGCAGTTCCCCGCGCAGCCTCCCCCGCAGCCGCACTCACCCCGGAGCTGGCGCCGGACATGGCGGATCACATACCACACGGCCCACACCGCCAGGACGCCCACGGCCAGATAGATGATATACTTCATACCGTTTCCTCACAGCCCCAGGAGCAGACTGCCCACCTGATAGACCAGCAGCGAGCCCAGATAGGCGGCACCGATCTGCCAAGCGATGGAGGCCAGGGTCCACCCGGTGGAGTTCATCTCCTTGCGGATCGTGGATACCGCCGCCACACAAGGGACGTACAGCAGCACGAACACCAGGAAGGAATAGGCGGCCAGTGGGGTCTGAAAGGTACCGGAGAGGGCTCCGGCGATGGCGGCACCGCTGGCGGTCACCGAGAAGCCGTAGAACATGCTCATGGAGGAGACCACCATCTCCTTGGCGATCAGACCGGACAGCAGAGCCACCGCCGCCTGCCAGGTGCCGAAGCCCAGGGGCTTGAGTGCCGGGGCAAGGAAGGAGCCCAGCGTGCCCAGCAGGGAGCCGGCCTCATCGCTGACCATGCCGAAGCGTCCGCCCTCAAAGCCGAAGGACTGAAGGAACCAGAGCAGTACACTCATGGCCAAGATCAGGGTGCCCGCTTTCACCAGAAAGCCCCGCACCTTCTCCCACACATGGAGAGAGATGTTTTTCAGTGTGGGCAGGCGGTAAGGGGGCAGCTCCAGCACAAAGGCGGCGGGCTCGCCTTTGAAGACAACTTTTTTGAGGATGATGCCCGACAGGATGGCGAACACCAGGCCGGTGATGTAGAGAGAAAAGACCACCAGACCGCCATATCGGGGGAAAAAGGCGGCGGTGAGCAGGCCGTAGACCGGCAGCCGGGCCGAACAGGACATAAAGGGCACCAGCATGATTGTCATGCGCCGGTCCTTTTCATTTTCCATGGTGCGGGCCCCCATGACGGCGGGCACCGTGCAGCCGAAGCCCATCAGCATAGGGATAAAGGCCTTGCCGCTTAGGCCAAAGCGCCGCAGCAGGCGGTCCATGATAAAGGCGGCCCGGGCCATATAGCCGGAGTCCTCCAGGAAGGAGAGAAACAGGAACAAAATGGCGATTTGGGGCAGGAAGGTGAGCACGCCCCCCACCCCCGCAATCACGCCGTCCACCAGCAGGGCCTCCACCCATGGGGCTACTCCGGAGACGGCCAGCACCGAGCGGACGAAATCGGCGAAATATCCGCCGATCAGCGTATCCACCCCGTCGGCCAGGAGCTGGCCGGGACCAAAGGTCAGGGCAAACATGGTCAGCATCATCAGGAAAAAGACCGGCACGGCCAGGAACCGGTGGGTAACGATGGAGTCGATCCGGTCCGACAGGGTCAGGGACCCGTGAGGCTGGCCCCGCTTCACCGCAAGCTGGACCACATTCTGGATGAAGCGGTAGCGGCTGTCGGCCACCAGGGTCTCCCGGTCGCCCAGGGCGTAAGCCCCCTCATACTCCCGGCAGATGGATTCCAGCCTCTCCCGCTCCGGACGGGTCAGGTCCAGGGCCTTCTCCACCAGGGCATCCCCCTCCAGCAGCTTGACCGCCGTCCAGTGGGCGGGCAGGCCGGCGGCGTAGGCCCGGTCGTGGACCAGCTCCCCCACCCGATGGTGGATGGCGTGGGTGTAGTCGTCGTAGAGGTCGTCGGGCTCCACCGTCACCCCCACATGCATCTGGTTGTGGGCCACCTCCAGCAGCGTCTGGATATTCTTCCCCGTCCGGGCGGTGATGGGGATGACGGGCACCCCCAGAGCCCGCGACAGCCGCTCCAGATCGATTTTGTCCCCCCGCTTCTCTACCTCGTCCATAAAGTTGAGGGCAATGACCATGGGCCGCTCCAGCTCCAAAAGCTGGGCCGTCAGATACAGGTTCCGCTCAATGTTGGTGGCGTCGATGATATTGATGATGGCGTCGGGGTGCTCCCCCACAATGAAGTCCCGAGCCACGATCTCCTCCATGGAGTAGGGGGACAGAGAATAGATGCCCGGCAGGTCCACCACCGTCACCGGCTTGCCGTCCACCTCCGCCCGGCCCTCCTTCTTCTCCACCGTCACACCGGGCCAATTGCCCACATATTGGTTGGAGCCGGTGAGGGCGTTGAAGAGGGTGGTTTTGCCGCAGTTGGGATTGCCCACCAGGGCCAGCTTCATCTCCCGGGTATCGTGGCTGGCATAGTCCGGCGTGCCGCCGTGCTCCGCCTCCTCATGGGCGTGGTCGGCGCTCATGCGGCGCAGAGCGGCCTCATCCGGGATGTGCTGGACCATTCCCTTGTACCGGCTCCTGCCCAAGCCCGGGGCCTGGGCAGGAGGACACACCGTGATCTGGCCCGCGTCCTCCTTGCGCAGTGAGAGCTCATAGCCCCGGAGGTTCACTTCGATGGGGTCCCCGAAGGGGGCGATCTTCCGCACCGTCACCAGGGTGCCGGGCGTCAGCCCCATATCCACCAGCCGGCGCTTCACAGGCCCCCTTTCATTTCCCACCGCAAGGATGACCGCGCGCTCGCCGGGAGCCACCTCCACCAGGGTCCCGGCACTATGTTTCACTTCCGTCATCGGTCTCATTACCTTCCATTTGTTAGTCTCTTTTAACTTTCTGCTGTGGTATTATACTGCATCCCCACACCCTTTACAAGGGGCAGAGCAAATTTTCTGAAAAAAAGGAAATGGCCGCACGGCGGATTCTGTTCCGCCGCGCGGCCTGCCGCTGGATTTCACACAGGGCTTGGGTCCAAAGGCTGGGTCCGGGTGCACAGCCGCTCCAGCAGAGCGGGCGTATGGCTGACGATGAGCAGGCCCAGCTCCCGCCGCGCCGCCTCCTCCAGCAGAAAGTTCCAGATCTGGGCCTGGGTAACCAGGTCCAGCATGGTGGAGATCTCGTCGCACAGGAGAAACCGGGTCGCCGGCCCCAGAGCCCGGGCGATGCAGAACCGCTGGAGCTCTCCGCCGGAGAGCTCCGTGGGATAGCGCTCCAGCCAGCCCGGCTCGATGTGCAGTCCGTCCAGCACCCGCTGCTCCACCGGCCAGCCCTCGGCCAGGGTGTCTCCCAGCTTCATCAGCGGGTCCACTACCGTCTCCGGGTGCTGCCATATCATCTGCACAGGGCAGTAGCCCCGCCCATGCGCCAGGGGCCGGCCGTCCAGCAGCACCTCTCCCCCCTTCGGCTTTTCATAGCCGGCGAGCAGCTTGCACAGGGTGGTCTTGCCCCGGCCGCTGGGGGCCGTCAGCCCCAGCCGCTCCCCCGGATTCAGGGTCAGATTCACCCGGTCCAGCACCGCCCGGTCCTTCCGGCGGTAGCCAAAGGACAGGGCCTTTCCCTCCAGACTCATGCCCCCGCCCCCCTCTCCGGGTGGAGGCAGCGGACAAAGCCGCCCTCCACCGGCCGGTAGGCCACCGCACCTCCGCACTCCGCCGTCTGGCGGGGGCATCGGGGCAAAAACGGGCAGCCCTGCCGCGCCGCGCCCGGGTAGGGCTGGGCCCCGGGAATGGGCTGAAAGCCGTGCTGGGGCATGGCCCGCCACAGGGCCCGAGTATAGGGGTGGCGGAGGGTCTCCTCCGCCGCGAAATCCGAGGCTGGGGCCTCCTCGATGGTCTCCCCCGCGTAAAAGACCGCCACCCGGTCGGCAATGGCCAGGGCGGCCTCCAGATCGTGCGTGATAAGCAGCAGCCCCGCCCCGCTGTCGGCAATCTCCCGAAAGTGGTCCATGATATGGTGCAGAGACCGGGGATCCAGACCCGGCGTGGGCTCGTCGGCGATGACCAGGGAGGGGGCCTCCACCACAGCGGTGGAGATGAGCACCCGCCGGGTCATACCGCCGGAGAGCTCGAAGGGATAGAGCGCCTCCACCTCGCTTCCCAGGTGGTAGCGGCCCAGGATCTCCCGGCTCCGCGCCCGGGAGGCCGGGTCCCGCCGCCCCTTGCGGATCTGGGGCCCCACCTGCATCAGGGGGTCCAGATAGCCCACCGACTGGGGGATGAGGACGATCTCCCGGCCCCGCAGCTCTTCCGCCCGCCGGGGCGTCAGGGGCTCGCCCCGGTAGCGGATGCTGCCCGACTGGCGGGCGTTGTAGGGTAGGATGCCCAGAATGCCATGGGCCAGCAGGCTTTTGCCCGAGCCGCTGGAGCCCACCACCGCCACCACCTGGCCCGGCCGGATGGTCAGGTCCAGGTCCCGGATGACGGGGAGGCTCCGCTGCCGAACACCCTTGTCGTACTGGGTAAAGGAGATGGACAGCCCTTCCACCTCCAAGACCGGCATTGTCATGTCCATCCCTCCCTATTCATGCAGGCTGGCCGGGTCCAGCAGGCGGCGGAGATGCTCCCCCATCACGGCGAAGAGCACCACCGTCCCCACCAGAGCCAGGCCGGGAAACAGGGCCAGCCACCACTTGCCGGTGGTGAGGTAGCGCATGCTCTCCGACAGGATGACCCCGATGGCGGGCTGCTCCGGCGACAGACCGAAGCCCAGAAAGGTGATACTGGCCTCGTGGAGGATGGCGTGCGGAAACTGCAAAATGAGTCCGGTGAGGAACTGGGGCAGCAGGTGGGGCAGCAGATGCCGCCGGACAATCTGGAGTCTGCTGCGGCCCAGCTTTTCCGCCACCCGGACGTAGGGGGCCTCCCGGAGCTGGAGCACCTCCCCCCGGAGGACCCGGGCCAGGGAGGTCCAGTGGCTGAGGGCCACGCCGGCCACCACGCCGGCGAAGCCCTTGCCGCAGGCCAGAGAGATGAGCATCACCAGCAGGATGTGGGGAATGCCCATCACCAGGTCGATGAGCCAGGAGACGGCGGCGTCCACCCACCGGCCCAGAGTGGCGGCGGCCGTCCCCAGGATCAGGGCCACCACGGCGCTGACCGCCGCCGTCAGCACACCGATCCGGATACTGAGAGACAGCCCGGTGAGGGTGCGGGCGAGCATGTCCCGCCCCATCCAGTCGGTGCCGAAGAGGTGCCCGGCGCAGGGGGGCAGGTTCTTGCGGGAAAAGTCGGTGGTCATAGCCTCTCCGGCCAGCAGCAGCCCCGCCGCCGCCACGGCAGTCAGGAGTACGGCGCAGAGACACAGCAGGGCCACCGTGCGCTTTCGCCGGTTGAAATGGCTCATGTCCGGGCTGCCCCCCTTCGGATCTTGGGGTCCACCACCCCGTAGAGCAGGTCGGCCGCAAGATTGCCGCCGAACACGATGGCGGCGCTGACCACCGTAATGCCCAGCAGCAGGGGCAAGTCGCTGCCCAGCCCCGCCGTCACGGCGCACTGGCCCAGGCCGGGGTAGGAAAAGACCTGCTCCACCAGCACGGAGCCGCCAAAGATCTCACTGATGGAGGCGAATTGCAGGGTGAGGGCGGGCAGGGCCACGTTCCGCAGGCCGTGCCGCAGGACGATGGCGGCCCTGCTCTCCCCCCGCGCCCGGGCAAAGAGGACATAGTCCGAATCCATAACATCGCACATCTTTTCCCGGGTGTGCAGGGCGATGCCGGCCACGCCGGTGATGCTGAGGGTGAGGGCGGGCAGAACGGCGTGGCGCAGCCGGTCGGCCAGGGTCACGGCGGCGGCGTCCGTTCCGATGGGGACGGACAGACCGATGGGCAGCACCCCCAGCCAGACCGAAAAGATCATCAGAAGCAGCAGGGCCAGCCAGAAGGCGGGGGTGCTGGAGATCAGCAGGCAGTAGCCCCGGATGAGCCTGTCCGGCAGCCTGCCCCGGCAGGCCCCGGCGATCACGCCCAGAGCCAGGCCCAGCACACCGGACAGCACCCAGGCCGCCGCCATCAGCCACAGGGAATTTTGCAGCCGTTGGCCCACCACCCGGGTCACCGGCTGGCGGTAAAGCAGCGAGGTGCCCAGGTCCCCGCGAACGAAATCGGACAGCCAGCCCAGGTAGCGCTCCACCGGCGGGGTGTTTACCCCCCAGTAGTCCTCCAGCTTGGCGATCTGCTCGGGGCTCATGGCCCCCAGCGCGGCCTGTCCCACGTTGGTCCGGAGCGGGTCCAGCGGAGAGGCGGACATGAGCAGGAAGGCCGTCAGGCTCACCCCCAGCAGGAGCAGCGCCATACGCAGCAGCTTTTTCCCTGCGAATTGCAGCCGGTGCTTCATCTCACGTCACTTCCTCTTCCGCTCAAAATGGCTCTCAGGCCCAGGACCAGGCGTCCACGTTGTTGGCAATGGACCAGCCGTGGCCGTGGGGATGGATCTTCTGCTCCGCCACCTGCAGGCCGTCCCGGACCCAGTACAGGTGGTTGACGTTGACCAGCCACACCCAGGGGCAGTCCCCTTTGCCGGTGACGCCGGTGACGCCGTCCCACTGGGCCTTCTGCCACAGAGTGTAGGACTCCTCCAGATCGCCGCAGGCCAGGGCCTCGTCCATATAGGCGTCCACCGCCGCGCTGGCGTAGGGGGAATACTCCGCAGAGCCCGTGTCCCCGATGGTGTGATAGATGTTATAGAGCTCCATGGGGGTGTGGGCCCCCCAGCCCCACATCAGGGGCTCGGACTGGGCCCGGTCATAGGCGGTGTCCCAGCCCACCCCCTCGATGGAGGCCGCGATGCCCAGCTCCCCGAGCTGATTGGCCAGGTCGGCCGCCAGGGCCTGCCGGACGGAATCGCTGCTGGGATACAGGAGGTTCAGCTCCGCCCGGACGCCGTCCTTGACCCGCACGCCGCCGTCCGCCATGCGCCAGCCCGCTTCGTCCAGCAGGGCCGCCGCCGCGTCGGGGTCGTACTCCACCTGGGAGGCGGGGTTATACCAGGGCAGCTTGTCGCAGACGCTGTAGGCCGGGGTGCCATAGCCGTTCAGAACGTTGTCGATCATCTCCTGTCGGTCTACACCCAGGTTGATGGCCCGGCGGACCAGCACGTCGGCGGTCAGGTCGTTGCCGACGCAGTCTCCGGCAGGGGCGGCGGGCAGGTTGATCCCCCGGTTGTCCACACTCTCGCAGGAGAGCAGGCTGTAGCCCGCCGGGGCCTGATCGGCGTAGGTGGCGGAGGTGTAAACCAGATCGGCCTGCCCCGCCTTCACCGCCAGGAAGGCGGCGTCTTCCTCCATGAAGAGGACGGTGACCTTTTTCATTTTCGGGGCCTCGCCGTAGTAGTCGGGGTTGGCCTCGAAGATGACCTGCTGGCCCTTGTCCCACTGCTTCAGGATATACCGGCCGGAGCCGATGGGGGCCTGGCCGTAAGAGGCGGCGTCATAGGCGTGTTCGGGCACGATACCCACGATGGCCATGGTGTAGGGCCAGATGGAGTAGGGCCTGGTCATATGGAACCGCACCGTGGCGTCGTCCACCGGCTCGGCAGAGGCGAGCATGGTAAAATCGTTGACTGAGCTGGACGCCTTCACTGTGTTGTAGGTGAAGGCCACGTCGGCGGCGGTGAGGGGCTCTCCGTCGGTAAAGGTCACGTCGTTCCGGATCCGCACCGTCCAGGTCAGGCCGTCGTCGCTGACGGTGCAGTCGGTGGCCAGGTCGTAGCCAATGGTCAGGTCGGGATTGGTAACGGTGAGGGTGGATTGGATCAGGGGCTCATGGACGTGCTCCCCCGCTCCCCACCCGTAGGCCGGGTCAAAGCCCGCCTCGGGCTCTGACTCCATGTTCATCACGATGACCACCGCGTCCTTCTCCTCCCCCGTTTGGGAGGGGGCGGGCTGGGCGCCGGAAGGGGACGCCCCCCCGCTCTGACAGCCGGTCAGGGCGGAGACCGCCAACAAACCGGATAATACAAGACTGCAAATTCTCTTCAAGTTCCTCTTCCCCTTATAATTGAGATAAGACTTCCTTCCATACCGCTTCAAAGGACAGGCCGTGTTCCCGGGCGACGGCGGCCACGTCGTCGTACTCCGGCTTGGCGTGGACAATGCCGAGGCCCTCCGCCCGCTTGACCCGGACGCTCCCCCATCGGGTCTCCGCGCGTTCCGTCCGGGGCGCCAGGAAATACTTGACGCAGCGTCGGGCCCGCAGACCGTTGGTGGCGGTGTGCTTCAGGATGGCCGCCGCCACCTGGGACTCCCGGTCGGGCTCGCACAGGGCGGTGAGCACCCAGCCGGGCCGCCCCTTTTTCATCTGGCCGGGGAGGGTATACACGTCCAGAGCCCCCAGCTCCAGAATACGGGCGCAGGCAAAGGCCAGGGCCTCCGGCGTCATGTCGTCCAGGTTGCACACCAGCTCCACGATCTCCCCGTTGGGGCCGGCGGACTCCACCGTCTCCCCCAGAAAGGCCCGGACGCAGTTGGCGCGGCCAAACTCCTTTTTCCCCACGCCGTAGCCGGTCTTTTGGATGGACAGAACGGGCATGGGCCCGAAGGAATCGGCAAATTCCGTGAGCAGGGCCGCCCCTGTGGGGGTGCACAGCTCACCCTGAATCTCCCCGCCACAGCAGGGCACGCCCTCCAGCAGGGCGGCTGTGGCGGGGGCGGGCACCGGCACCATGCCATGGGCGCAGCGGACCATGCCGCTGCCCACATGGACGGGGGAGACCACGATGCGCTCGGGCTTCAGAAGGGAGAGCGCGTAGCACACGCCTGCCACGTCGGCCACCGCGTCCAGGGCCCCCACCTCGTGGAAGTGGACCTGGTCCACCGGGCAGCCGTGGGCCCGGGCCTCGGCTGCGGCAAGCCGGTCGTAGACGCTCACTGCCCGGTCCCGCACCGCCTGGGGCAGGGGCAGGGCGGCGATGTGGCCCCGGATATCGGTCAAAGCCGCGTGGTGGTGGCCCCCATGGCCGTGGTCATGAGAATGCCCCGGCCCCTCGTGGGTATGGGCGTGGTGGGAATGCCCCTCGTCATGGCTCTCCTCCTCTTCCCCGCAGACCGTCACAGCCATATGCGTGCCTGCGATGCCACAGGTGGACGCCGCCTGGGCCTCCACTGCCACGCCGGGCAGCCCCAGGCCGTTCATGGTGCGGAGGAAGCCCGCCTGATCGTCCAGCAGTTCATAGAGCGCCGCCATCAGCATGTCCCCGGCCGCCCCCATGTTGCACTCCAAATACAAAGTCTTCATGACTTTCCGTCCCTTCCTGTCGTTAGTCGGCCTTCAGGCCCTCCATCTGATTGATCATGCTGGCCAAATACCCCGCACCGAAGCCGTTGTCGATGTTGACCACGCTGCACCCGGAGGCGCAGGAGTTGAGCATGGCCAGCAGGGCAGACAGGCCGCCGAAGCTGGCCCCGTAGCCCACGCTGGTGGGAACGGCCACCACGGGGCAGTCCACCAGGCCGCCCACCACGGAGGCCAGCGCTCCCTCCATGCCCGCCACCGCCACTACGCACCGGGCGCGCATCAGCACGTCCAGGCTGGACAGCAGCCGGTGGAGCCCGGCCACGCCCACGTCGTACAACCGGGTGACGTGATTGCCCATGGCCTCGGCGGTGAGGGCCGCCTCTTCGGCCACCGGCATATCGCTGGTCCCGCCGGTACACACCACGATGGAGCCCAGCGCCGGCCGGTCGCCCGGAAAGGCGATGCCCAGTCTGGCCTCCGGGTGGTATTCCAGCTCCACCCCGGCGGAGACGATGGCCGCCTTCTCTGCGTCCATGCGGGTAATGAGGATGTTGCGGCAGCCCCGCTCCCCCATGGCCCGGGCGATGCCCAGGATCTGCTCCGCCGTTTTGGAGGCCCCGTAGAGGACCTCCGCCGCTCCCTGCCGGACGCTGCGGTGGAAGTCCACCTTGGCGTAGCCCAGGTCCTCGAAGGGAGAGCGCTTCAGCTCCAGCAGCGCGTCCTCCGGAGTGGCCGTTCCATCCGCTACCGCCCGCAGCAGCTCCAGGATCTCATGCTTGTTGTCCATGCGCCCCACCTCCTATCGGGTCTCCAGGTCCAGCAGCACCGCGTCAAACCGGGGACTCAGCGCCTTACGAATGGCCTCCCGCTGCTCCGATGCCCGGTCCCATTGGTCGGCTGGAAGCTGGATGCGGGCCGCGCCGCTCAACAGCCGCACCCGGAAGTCGGTGAAGCCCAGGGCAAACAGAGCCCCCTCCGCCGCCTCCACCCGCTCCAGATCCCCAGCCGTGATGGCCGTGCCCGTTGGGATGCGGGTGGCCAGGCAGGCATAGGCGGGCTTATTCCAGGTAAAGAGCCCCGCCTTCTTGGACTGTGCCCGGATCTCCGCCTTGGTGAGCCCGCACTCCCGCAGGGGAGAGCGGACCTCCAGCTCCCGCAGGGCCCGCATGCCCGGCCGGTCCCCCGCGTCGTCCGAAGCGTTGGTGCCGTCCAGCAGCAGGGTGTGACCGTCCCGGCGGGCCGCCTCCCACAGCAGGGCGAACAAGGCCCGCTTGCAGTGGTAGCAGCGGTCCGGCCCGTTGGCGGCAGCCAGGGGAACGGATAGAATATCCGCCTCCACCACCCGCAGGGGGACCCCCACCTCCTCCGCCAGGCGCCTGGCGTCCTCGTACTCGAATTCCGGCTGGAACGCCGTGCGGACATAGTAGGCCGTCAGGTCACAGCCCCAGTGCCTGCCCGCCCACAGCAGGTAGGCGGAGTCCACCCCGCCGGAAAAGGCCAGGGCCGCCTGCGGGTTGGCCTGGAAAAAGGCTTGCAGCGTCATGTTTTTTCCTCCTTGCGCGTCAAAAGGATAAAAAAAGAGCACACCATCCCTGGTATGCCTTCTGGCCGCAGCGCAGGCTTCTTTCCTGCGCCCGTCGTTGATCGGTATGGAAAAAGTGCGGGGACACCGGGCCCTTCTGGACCCCAGAACGCCTTCTGACGCTCTGCTGTTGCCATTTTACCAACAGTTGGGGCGGCTGTCAAGAGGGCCGGTCCTCCGTCAGGGAGCCTTTTCCATTGACGAAGACGGTCGGACCCCGTAGAATAAAGAGGACAAACTTTCCATACACGGCAAGGAGCACGCTCATGAAAAAGCCATTCACCGCCCTGCTGCTGGCCTTGGTCCTGCTGGCCTCTCTGCGGACTGCGGGGGCCGCCGGGCCCAACGGCACCATCTCCGTGGACCTCTACGACCATGCCGCGGGGCGCTATCAGTCCGTCCAGGCCGACGTGGTGACGCTCACCCTGGACGGCGCCCCCCTCTCCGGCGACGTGCCCGCTCTGGTGCAGGCCGGACGCACGCTGGTGCCCGTCCGTCTGGTGGCCGAAGCCCTGGCCGCCGAGGTCCTCTGGGTGCAGGAAACCGGTCAGGTGATCCTGAAGCGGGGGACGGACACGGTGGTCCTCACCCTGGGCAGCAGTCAGGCCCTGGTCAATGGACAGAGCCTCCCCCTCCCCGACGGGGTGCCCGCCACGGTGGTCCGCTACCAGGGAATGGACCGGACCACGGTCCCCCTCCGCTTCGTCTCCGAACAGTTGGGCGCCCGGGTGGACTGGAATCAGGCCACCTATAGCGCCCTTCTCACCTCCCCCGCCGGTCAGGCCCCCGTGCGCCCTGCCCTTCAGGTCACCGACATCCAGGCCGACGCCAATGCCCAGACGGTCCTCATCACCACCAACCACAAGCCGGACTACCAGGTGCTGGACCTGGGGGACCGGGTGGTAGTGGATATAAAGGGGGCCGCCCTCTCCTCCGGCTTCCCCGGCCGAATCACGGTGGACAATGAGCTCATCTCCGCCGTCCGCTACGCCGACCACGGCGACGACCTCTATCCGGACTATGCCCATACCGTGCGGGTAGTGCTGGATCTGAGGGACGGCATCACCTATCGGGAAAATGTGACGGTGGAGGTCCGGGACAACGGCGTACTGCTCACCACTTCCCTCCCCGACCGGGCGGAGCCCGACTACATCCCCACCGCCCCCATCGACCCCCAGCGCTCCACCATCGTCATCGACCCGGGCCACGGCGGCGGACGCACCGGCGCCCAATACGAGGGCATTGCGGAAAAGACCATCAACCTGTCGGTATCCAAAAGGCTCCAGGCCATCCTCCGGGGATATGGCTACAATGTGGTGATGACCCGGACCGGAGATGCGGACGTGGGGCTCTATGAGCGGGCCGACATCGCCAACGCTGTGGAGGCCGATCTCTTCGTCTCCCTCCACTCCAACGCCGCCCCCAACTACCCGGACTTCTCCGGCATCTACACCTACTACCACCCTTCCAGCGGACGGGGCGCCCGGCTGGCACAGGCCATCCAGACTCCGCTGACCCGTCTTACGGGCGGAATCGACCGGGGCATCAAAAGCGCCGACTTCGTGGTGCTGCGGGAGACCGAGATGTGCGCGGTGCTGGTGGAGATGGGCTTTATGACCAACCACGACGAACTGATGAACCTCATCGACGACGGCTATCAGGATAAGCTGGCCCAGGGCATCGCCGAGGGCATCGTCACCTACTTAAACGGGCTTCGCTAACGGCAGGAAGGGCCGGGATGAGATATCCCATCCCGGCCCCTTTTTTACATCGCCCAGGCGCATAGGCCCAGCAGGGCCAGCCCCGCCAGATTGGCCAGGGTAAACACCCCGAGATACCGTCCGGGATGGCTGCCCTCCGAGCGGAGATAGGCCCGAAAAGAGATCAGAGAGGCCAGGGAGGCGATCGGGGTCCCCAGTCCCCCCACGTTGGTCCCCACCAGCAGGCCCCGCCAGTCCCCGGTGAAGCCCGCAAGCAGCACGGCGGCCGGCACGTTGCTGACCACCTGGCTGGCCAGGGCGGCCGTCAGGGCGGTGTGTCCCTCCAGAAGGCCGGTCAGCCAATCCCGGACCGCTCCGATGCGGCCCAGATTCCCGGAAAAGACAAAAAAGCAGAAAAAGGTGGCCAGCAGCCCGTAGTCCACCCGCCGAAAAAGCTGCCGGTTGACCGCCAGTCCCGCCGCGATCACCACCGCCGTCAGCACGCCATAGTGGAGCACACGGAACACCGACAGCAGGCACAGGGCAAACAGTCCCGCCATGACCCGGAGCTGCCCCCCCTTCTCCAGCCGCTGTACGTCGCGGAACTCCACCTGAATGGGATCGCCGCTGGTGCACAGCGCGGCGGCGGTCAGCCCCGCCAGACTCACCAGGGTCAGGGGCAGCAGGGTCGAAAAGAAATCTCTCATTGGGATCTGAAATCGGGAGCAGAGAAACAGATTCTGCGGATTGCCCACCGGCATGGCCATGCTGCCCAGGTTGGCCGCCACGGTCTGGAGGACAATGAGATAGATGCGCTCCCGGGTCCGACCGATCAGCCCCAGCACCAGGATAGTAAACGGCACAAACGTGATGAGCGAGACATCGTTGGTGATGAGCATGGAGCTGAAAAAGGGCAGCAGCACCAGAATCAGAGCCAGCAGGCGGAAGCGCTTGCGTCCCGCCAGCAGCCGCCGGGCCAAAACGGCGAACACGCCGCAGTCCTCCGTCCCGGCCACCACCAGCATCAGGCAGAACAGCAGGCATAGCACCCGAAGGTCCACATAGGCGGCATAACCCCTGTCCGGCGGCACCGGCAGCATGGACAGCAGGGCGCAGACTGCCGCAAGGGTCAGTACCGGCTCGCGCTTGAGAAATGGGACAACTCGTTTGCCTTGGATGGCTTGCATATCTGCCTTCGCTCTTTTCTTCCCGATCTTGGCTCTCAGGCCAGCAGGGCCGCCGCCGCCGTGCCCAGTAAATTGGCGTTCTCCACCCGGCGGAACACCAGATGACGGCCCAGCTCTTCCGTGATATACGTGTGGCACAGCCGCTCCAGCTTCCGCCGGAAGAGGTAGCCCTTATAGAAGGTGGACCCCTCCGCCACCACGCAGGCGGGACGATGGATGCTCCGGCCCAGATCGGCCTGCTCCAGCACGGCGGCCAGGTTGCAGCACACCAGCCGGGCCGCCCGCTCCACGCTGCGGTCGATGATGGTATAGACCAGCTCCCGGTCCCTCTCGCTGCCGCAGGCCGCGGAGAGCAGCCCGCCGCCGTAGGGACGGGCGGCAAAGGCGTCGGCCTCCACCAGCTCCAGACCATCCAGCGCCCGGAGGGCATCAGCCAGCCCGGAGGAAAACAGGCCGTCCTCCGCCCCCTGCCGCAGCGCGTGATAGATCACCTCGCCCTGGTAGCGGCCGGAGACCATCTTTTCGTAAAGGCACTTCCCCGCATCCATGCTGCCAGCATCCAGACGCCGGTCAAACGTCCCCTGGGGCACGCCGCAAAAGCCGCCGGACTCCATATTGATGATCATGCTGGCCGCCGGCCAGGGTGTGGACAGCTTGGCGATGTTCTCCCGGCGCTCGGAGTAGCAGGTGTTGACCCCCGTACCATAGATGAGCCCCGCGTAGCCGTCAAAAACCTCGTCCTCCAACCCGGCCACACCGCCCAAAACGGCGGCCACCGTGTCGTTGAGGACCACGAACTCCACCCCCGGCGCCCCCTTGTCCGCCAGTGCGGCGGAGATTTCCTCTCCCAGCAGCATCCCCTCCGAGCCGGTGATCTGCACCTGCTTGGAGATGGCCACCACCCGTCCGTCCCGGTTGGGCAGGATCTCGGCGGCGTAGGAGAAGCATAAGCCCACCCGGCGGCTCTTCCTCGTCAGCGGCAGGAGGATGTCTGACACCTGGTCCAGAAAGGCCTCCTTTGTGACGGCTCCCCGGGAGCCGGGCATGGGCTGGACCGTCAGGTCCTCAATCACCGGCCCGCCGGCGGTCATCGTAACCACTGCGGAGCGGAAGTTGGTCCCCCCGGCATCCACCACAATGACGCTCCGGTCCCGGGGCAGCTCCCCCTCCAAGGTCAGATAGGTGGGCAGCATCAGGACAGGGGTCTCCTCCCCCCGCAGACCCCTGCCCATCTCCTCCAAAAAGCTCCGGGTACACCGGTGCAGAGCGATCTCCTCCGGCCCCATGTGGTATTTTTTCAGAAATTCATCCGCGCGGTCGGAAACAGCACGCATGGAAACGCACCTCCATCCAATGAGACGGCGGCCAAGCCGCGCCCTTGTATGCTTGATATGTACCCACCCATTTTACCCTATTTTTCTCCCGCAGGCAAGGCAATCGTGTCCTTCCTTTTTTTGTTGGCACTCACCGCGGTTTATGGTATACTTTTACCAGTAACAGCCGGGGCCCCAGCCCCGGCGAAAGGAGCAGTAACATATGAAAAAAGTCGCCTTCATCGGTGTGGGCGTCATGGGCCGGGGCATGGTGAGAAACCTGCTCCAGGCAGGCTTCCATGTGCAGGTCTATTCCCGCAGCAAGAACAAGCTCGCTGATTTCCTGGCAGAGACCGGCGCAGTCTGGCACGATACCATCCCAGACTGCGTGGCCGGCTGCGATGCGGTCATCACCATGGTGGGCTATCCGAAGGACGTGGAGGAGGTCTACTTTGGCCCGGGCGGCATTCTCTCCAGCGCCGGAGCCGGGACCTACCTCATCGACATGACCACCACCGATCCCAAGCTGTCCCAGCGCATCTATGGCGAAGCTTCCGCCCGTGGACTCCATGCCTTGGACGCGCCGGTCTCCGGCGGGGACACCGGGGCCAAAAACGGCACCTTGTCCATCATGGTGGGCGGCGAGCAGGCCGATTTTGACGCCTGCCTGCCCCTGTTCCGGGCCATGGGCAAGAGCATCCTTTACGAAGGCCCCGCCGGCTTCGGCCAGCACACCAAGATGGCCAACCAGATCGCCATTGCCGGGGCGGTCTCCGGCGTGTGTGAGGCGCTCTCCTACGCTGAGCATATGGGGTTGGACACCCGGAAGATGCTGGACAGCATCAGCCAGGGCGCCGCCGGAAGCTGGCAGATGAGCAACGTGTGCCCCAAAATGATGGCGGAGGACTACGCCCCCGGCTTCTTCCTCAAGCATTTCATCAAGGACATGACGATCGCCGCCAGCCAGGGCGCGGGGGAGCTGCCCGTGCTGCGGCAGGTCCTTTCGGAGTATCAGGAGCTGGAGGCCGCCGGGGAAGGCGACCTGGGTACCCAGGCCCTGATTCGCTGGTACCGGAAGGACTGAAACGCCTTTATGACCGTCTCCCGCCGGACCTCTTTTGAGGTCCGGCTTTTTATTTTGATTTTGATTGCGCCTGCGCAAAATTTGTAGTATACTGTTTTATCTTTTGTGGAACCTCATTCGAAAGGAGACGCGCCCATGAGCATTGCACAGCTCTTTCAGGAGAAATCTGTGGTTTTCTCCTGTGAAGTATTCCCACCGAAAAAGACCAGCCCCATTGAAACCGTCTACCGAACCCTGGATCAGCTTCAGGACCTCCGCCCCGACTACATCAGCGTCACCTTTGGAGCGGGCGGCTCCGCCGGAGACAATCTGACCGGCCGCATTGCCGCCGCCATTCAGGACCAGTACCACATCCCCTCGGTGGCCCACCTGTCCTGCGTCAACTATACCCGGGACGAGGTAGCCGGGCTGCTGGACAGTCTGAAAGCTATGGGCATTGAAAACATCCTGGCCCTGCGGGGAGACATGGACCCAAACCACCCCCCCAAGACAGATTTTCAGTACGCCAGCCAGCTCATTGCGTTCATCAAGAGCCGTGACAACAGCTTCCACCTCTCCGGGGCCTGCTATCCGGAGGGCCACATCGAGAGCCCCGACATGGTCAGCGACATCCTCAACCTGAAAAAGAAGGTGGACGCCGGGGCAGAGCATCTGGTCTCCCAGCTCTTCTTCGACAACGACGACTTTTACGATTTCCGCGAAAAGGCCCGCATCGCTGGGATCAACGTGCCCATCCAGGCGGGCATCATGCCGGTGCTCAACAAAAGCCAGATCGAGCGTATGGTCTACCTCTGCGGCGCCAGCATCCCCAAGAAGCTGGCCCGGATGCTCAGCCGCTACGGCGACCACCCGGCGGCCCTGCGGGACGCGGGCATCGCCTATGCCATTGACCAGATCTCCGATCTGGTGGCCAGCGGCGTGGAGGGTATCCACCTTTACACCATGAACAACGCAGGGGTAGCCCGCGCCATCTTCGATCGGGTCTCCACGCTGTTCACCGTGTGAGGCTTCTCTATGGACATCACTCTGACACACATCCCCCGGGAAGAGGTCCTGCGCTATCTGGGCTGCCCCGGCACGGAGGACCCGGCCACTCTGGCCCTGGTGGAAGGCTGTTCCGCCCGGCTGCTCGCCGCCGCCCGGCCCAAGTGGACGTACCGGGTCTTTGACCTCGCCGTTCAGACCGACGGGGTACGGCTGGACTGTGGGCTCCTGCTGCCCGGCCGGGACCTGGCCGCCCATCTGCGCGGCTGTTCCCGGGCAGCCCTTCTGGCCGCCGCCCTCTCCGCCCCGGTGGATGCCCTGCTGCGCCGGGCCCAGGCCGAGGACCTGGCCGCCGCCGTCGCGCTGGACTGCTGTGCCACCGCCGCCGTCGAAGCCGTCTGTGACCTGGCGGAGGCGGAGATCCGGGTCCGGTTTCCCGGCTGCTCCTTCCCCTTCCGGTTCAGTCCGGGCTACGGGGATCTGCCCATCGAGCTCCAGGACCCCATTCTCCGGCTGCTGGACGCCCCCCGGCGTGTGGGGCTGTGCGCCACTGACCGCCACATCCTCACCCCCCGTAAATCGGTGACCGCCGTTCTGGGCATCTCCGACGGCGAGATTTCCCCCCAGAAGCGAGGCTGCGCCTCCTGCACCTTCCGGGACCGCTGTAAATTTCAATGCAAGGAGAGTATTTGATGTGGACTTTCGAACGCTCTTGAACGCGCCCGGCTTTGTCCGTCTGGACGGAGCCATGGGCACCATGCTCCAGCGTAAGGGACTGCCGGTGGGCATGGCCCCCGAGCTGGCCGGACTGGAGCATCCGGACTGGCTGCTGGAAATCCACCGGGCGTATCTGGCCGCCGGAGCTCAGGTCGCCACTGCCAATACCTTTGGGGCCAGCGCCCTTAAGCTGGCGGGCACCGGCTGCACACCTGAGACAGTCATCGCCGCCAATGTGAGTCTGGCCCGGCAGGCCGTAGGAGACCGCGCCCTGGTGGCTCTGGACATCGGCCCGTTGGGCCAGCTTCTGGAGCCTACCGGCACCCTGCGCTTTGACGATGCCTACGACTGCTTCGCTCAGATGGTCCGGGCCGGCGCCAAGGCCGGCGCCGACCTGGTGCTGCTGGAGACCATGACCGACCTCTATGAGGTCAAGGCCGCCCTTCTGGCTGTAAAGGAAAATTCCAGTCTCCCAGTGATCTGTACCATGACCTTTGAGGACAACCGGCGCACCTTCCTGGGCTGCGATCTTCCCTCTATGGCCCTGACCCTGGGGGGCCTGGGAGCCGACGCCATCGGTGTCAACTGCTCTCTGGGGCCCCGGGAGTTTCCGGCGCTGCTGGAGGAGCTGGCCCGCTGGACCTCGCTGCCCCTGGTGGCCCAGCCCAACGCCGGGCTTCCCGACCCAGGCGGCAAGGGATATGACATTACACCGGAAGAGTTTGCAGACAGCATGGCTGACCTGGCCCGGCTGGGGGTCAAGTGCCTGGGCGGATGCTGCGGCACCGATCCCGCCTATATCGCCCTGACGGGGGAACGGCTGGATAAGCTCACCTACCGGCGTTCCCTCCCCCAGGTCCCCGCGGCGGTGTGCAGCGGCACCCGGACGGTGTCCGTGGACCGGGTCCGCATTATCGGCGAGCGCATCAACCCCACCGGGAAAAAGCGCTTCAAGGAGGCCTTGCTCCGGGAGGACATGGATTACATCCTGGACCAGGCCCTGCAGCAAACCGGGGCGGGGGCCGACCTTCTGGACGTCAATGTGGGCCTGCCTGAGATCGACGAGCCCGCCATGATGGTGCGGACGGTCAAGGCCCTCCAGGGAGTCACGGACGCCCCCCTCCAGTTGGATTCCTCCGACCGGCAGGCTCTGGAAGCCGGTCTGCGCGCTTACAACGGCAAACCCATCGTCAACTCGGTGAACGGAGACGACCAGGTGCTGGACGCCCTGCTGCCCCTAGTGAAAAAATATGGCGCGGCGGTGGTGGGCCTCACGCTGGACCGGAACGGCATCCCCAAAACCGCGGAAGAGCGCCTCGCGGTGGCCCGGCATATCCTGGACAAGGCCCTCGCCTACGGCATCCGGCGGGAGGACGTCTACATCGACTGCCTGACCCTCACCGTCTCCGCCGAGCCCCAGGCCGCCGCCGAGACGCTGAAGGCGGTGGCGCTGGTCAAGGAGGAGCTGGGCCTTAAGACCGTACTGGGGGTGTCCAACATCTCCTTCGGACTGCCCGGCCGACCCCTGATCAACCAGAATTTTCTCACCATGGCCATGACCCACGGACTGGACCTGCCCATCCTCAATCCCAATGTGGAGGCCATGACCGCCGCCGTGCGCTGCTATCACCTGCTGACCAATCAGGACGCCGACGCCAAAGCATTTATCGCCGCCTATGGCGGGACCCCAGCCGCGCCCTCTCCCGCCCCGGCTGCCGGACGCAGCCTGGCGGACACCGTCATTCATGGTCTGAAGGGCGAGGCTCACGCCGCCGCCCGGGCCCTGCTGGAGACGACGGCCCCCATGGAGGTGGTCAACGGCGTGCTGATCCCTGCCCTGGACAAGGTGGGGGCTGATTTCGAGGCGGGCCGTATCTTCCTTCCTCAGCTCATTCAAGCCGCGGGAGCCGCGCAGGCCGCCTTTGAGGTGGTGCGGGAGCGCCTATCCTCCGACAGCGGCGGCGAGACCGCCAGCCGCGGCACCATCGTGCTGGCCACCGTCCAGGGGGACATCCACGATATCGGCAAAAACATCGTCAAGGTACTGCTGGAAAACTACGGCTACACCGTGGTGGACCTGGGCCGGGACGTGGACCCTGCCACCGTGGCAGAAGCCGTCCGGCGGCATGAGGCGCCGCTGGTGGGGCTGTCCGCCCTCATGACCACCACCCTGGGCAGCATGGAAAAGACCATTACCCTTCTCCATGAGGAGGGGCTCTCCTGCCGGGTGATGGTGGGAGGCGCCGTTCTGACCCCGGACTACGCCCGGAAAATGGGCGCCGACTTCTATTCCGGCGACGCCAAGGAAAGCGTGGACATCGCCAAGCGCATTTTCGGATAAAAAAGGACCGTGTGCATGCACACGGTCCTTTTTCTGTCGTTACAGCAGATTCTCCTCGCTCTTCGGGTCGAAGAGATGGACCAGGTCCTCCCGGAATGTGAAATAGATGGGCGTCCCATAGCCCAGTCCGCCCCGGAGCTCCTCAGACAGCTCGGTGGTGGGGACCCGCAGGACCACGTCTTTGCTGTCCTGGGTGGTGACGTGGAGGTGAATCTCGCTGCCCATCATCTCGGACACGTCCACCTTGGCGGCTACAAAGTGCTCCCCCGGCGTCAGGGCAAAGGCAATGTGCTCCGGACGGATGCCCAGAATCACGTCCCGGTCGCCGTACCCCTTTTCTGCCAGCTTCTGCTGGATTCGGTCCGACAGCGGCATCACCGCCCCGGCCACTGCTACCTGATAGCCCGTCCCGGTCTTTTGGAGCCGGGCGTCGAAAAAGTTCATCTGCGGAGAGCCGATAAAGCCCGCCACAAAGACGTTGGCCGGGTGCTCAAATACCTCCTGGGGCGTGCCGATCTGCATGATGTAGCCGTCCTTCATGATGACGATACGGTCCCCCAGCGTCATGGCCTCGGTCTGGTCATGGGTGACATAGATGAAGGTGGTATCGATGCGCTGACGGAGCTTGATGATCTCGGCCCGCATCTGGTTGCGCAGCTTGGCGTCCAGGTTGGACAAGGGCTCGTCCATGAGGAACACCTGGGGATTGCGGACGATGGCCCGACCGATGGCCACCCGCTGCCGCTGGCCGCCGGACAGGGCCTTTGGCTTGCGGTCCAGATAGCTGGTGATATCAAGGATCTCGGCGGCCTCCCGAACCTTTTTGTCGATCTCCTCCTTGGGCAGCTTGCGCAGCTTCAGGGCGAAAGCCATGTTTTCGTACACGGTCATGTGGGGATACAGGGCATAGCTCTGGAAGACCATGGCGATATCCCGGTCCTTGGGCTCCACGTCGTTCATCCGCTTTTCACCGATGAACAGGTCGCCCTCGCTGATCTCCTCCAGACCGGCCACCATCCGCAGCGTGGTGGATTTGCCGCATCCCGAGGGGCCTACCAGCACGATGAATTCCTTGTCCGCGATCTCCAGATTGAAGTCGTGTACCGCCGTCACCTTGTTGTCGTAAATCTTTTTTACGTTCTTCAGGGTCACAGTTGCCATGTACCTGGGCCGTAAGGGCCATGCCTCCGCAAAGTCCCCCTCGCCCATGAAGAGCGAACCTCCATGGACGTTACGGCAGGTCTCCACACTGCCGCACCGCCGGCCCGGCGGAGCTGGTCTCCTCCTTTTTTACGGCTCCCGCGGCGCTATGAGGTAGGAGTAGCGGAGCGGGGCCTGTTTCGTGGGCCATGCACCCGGCCCTGAACGGATGATACCATATCTCAGCGAATATTTCCACCGCAAACAATATTCCTCAGTTCCATATTTTTGTCCAGAATGGCCCAATTGGCCCGTTTCCTGGTTTCCAGGCTGCCCACCCGGCTGTAGATGCCGATGCCCAGGCCGGATTGACGGCGGCAGCCTTCACCGCCGCGGTCAGAGGGGCGCCCATGGACACAACCGTACGGATACAGTCCAGGGCGCCGGCGCGCTCCGGGGCTACCGGCACCAGCTTTACCAAGCCGCCGGCCGCCGGTTATCCGCATACCGTTTCCCCGGCTTCCACCAGCGCGTGGAGCGCCGCCCGATCCCCCACCAGCGTCACGTCGGGATGGAGCTGGAGGATTGAGGCGGGCACCTGAGGGGTCACTGGCCCCCGGAAGGCCCGGCACACGATCTCCGCCTTGTCCTCCCCGCTGACCACCACCAAAATGCGCCGGGCCTGCATGATGTTCTTGATGCCCATGGTCAGCGCCCGCCGCGGCACGTCCTCCCGGGAGGCAAAGAACCGGGCGTTGGCGTCGATGGTGGTCTGGGATAGGTCCACCGCATGGGTCTCCAGCTCAAAGGTGTGGCCCGGCTCGTTGAAACCGATATGCCCGTTGTGCCCTATGCCCAGAAGCTGTAGGTCGATGCCCCCCAGCTCCTGGATGACCCGGTTGTACCGGGCGCATTCGGCCTCCAGGTCCTCCGCCAGGCCGTTGGGCACATGGGTGTTCTCCGGCTGGACGTCAATGTGGTCGAAGAAATTCGTCTGCATGAAACGGCGGTAGCTCTGCTCATGAGTGGGGGCCAGGCCGCAATATTCGTCCAGATTGACCGTCCGGGTCTCAGCAAAGCTGAGGTCGCCCTTGCGGTACCATTCGATGAGCTGCTGGTAGGCCCCGATGGGGGTGGACCCGGTGGAAAGCCCCAGGACACAGTCCGGCTTCAAAATCACATGGGCGGAGAGAATATTGGCCGCTCGGCGGCTCATCGCCTGATAATCCTCCGACTGGTAGATCCGCATGGCAGTATGACTCCTTTATTTCCAGTATTTTACGCTCCTATGGTGCGCTCCTTTCGCGCACTTTTTATTAGCATATACCATTTCCTCCATCCCCGTCAACTCATCCTGCGGCATATGTGCAAAAGGGCCCCGGATGCGCGGCGCATCCGGGGCCCACTTTTGTCTTACAGCAGCAGGCCGGTGAGGCACTGGCCGGCCAGAAACAGGAGGAATGCGCTGAGGACCGGCGCGGCCCGGCACACCGGGCCGGAGGACAGGCGGTCCGCCATGGAGGTATAGAGCATGGCGGTTACGGCAAAGACTGCCCCGCCCAGCAGGCACAGCTCCAGCGCCTGGGCGGCGCTCACCAGCCCGGCGCACCAGGGCAGCAGACCGAGGGTAACCCCGCCCAGCAGGATCAGGGGGACCCACGCCCGCCTGGCGCCCGGAGCCAGATAGCGCTCCACAACCAGCGCGGCCAGGGAGAGGGCCGTCACCACCGGAACGTTCAGCTCCGGCAGAACTGTGGCAGGCGCAAAGGTCCTCCACAGCAGCACACACAGGCAGGCCAAACCGACCACGGCGGCCAAAATCACATTGAGCAGCAGGCTGCGATTCCGTTCCATTACCAATCCCCCCATTCCGTCGCGCTGGAGGACACATCCGCCCCGGTGACGAAGGCCGCCGCCGAGTTGACCCCCTTGGCGATGGCCTTGGAGGTCACCGTGGCCCCGGTGAGGGCTTCGATGTCCTTCCCCACCGACGCCTCCCCCGCCGTGCCCAGGAACTGGCCCAGGAAGGCGGTGTCGGTCAGGGCCTCCCGGCCCAGGCCATAGGTCTCATGCAGGTCCCGGACCACTACGCCGGTCACGCCGCCGTCCTTGCCCACGCCCACCAGGAGCGTCACGTCCCCCGCATAGCCGGCGGTGACGGTCTCAATCACATAGCCCGCATCCGCCCCATAGACGGCCCGGATGTTCTCGTCCTCTCCGGTGTATTCCTCCGGGACAAAGCCGGAGCCGCCGGGCAGAAGGCGGGCCATCATGGCCTCCCGCTCGGCCGCCCGGTTCCGCTCCGCCGCCGGGCGCAGGGCGGCGGCGGCCCCAAGCAGCACCAGTGCCGAGAGGGCAATGGCGGCTACCGGTCGTAAAAGCTCTTTCATGCCGCCCCTCCTTTCACCGCGCCGAAGCGACGGGGCGCGGTATAACGGTCGATGAGCCACACGGCGGCGTTCATCAGCAGAATGGCATAGGTCACTCCGCCAGGGAACAGCCCGTTGTAGCGGAAGAGCACCGTCAGCACGCCGCAGCCCACTCCATAGAGAAGCTGGCCGCGGGGCGTGGCCGGCGAGGTGGCGTAGTCGGTGGCCATGAAGATGGCCCCCAGCATCACGCCGCCGCCGAATAGGCTGTAGAGCATCCACTGCAGCGGGTTCTCCCCCTTGGAAAACGCCAGGGTCAGCAGGGCCACAGAGCCCAGGTAGGCCACGGGAATGCGGGGAGAAATGACCTTTCGCGCCACCAGATAAACTCCGCCCAGGAGCAACGCCAGGGCAGAGGCCTCCCCGATGCAGCCGGCCACATTGCCCAGGAACAGGTCCAGAAGCGGCGTTTCGGGCAGAGCGGGCATCTGCATGTGGTGGAGCGGGGTGGCCGAGGTGGCCGCCTCCGCGGCGGAGCCCAACAGGGGCAGCTCCGCGCCGGGGGCGGCAAAGCGCACCAGCCAGGACGGCCACAGCATCAGCAGGAAGGCCCGGGCCGCCAGGGCCGGGTTGAAGATGTTCTGTCCCAGCCCACCGCACAGGCCCTTGACCGCCACCACAGCGAACACGCCGCCCAGAGCCGCCAGCCAGTAGGGCGCGGTGGCGGGGAGGGTCATGGCCAGCAAGACGCCGGTGACGGCGGCGGAGCCGTCGGGCAGGGTGTTGTGCTGCCGGGTCAGCACCCGGAACAGCCCCTCGGACGCCAAGCAGGCCAGAACGGTCACCGCCGTCAGCAGGAAGGCCCGTGGGCCGTAGGCCCAGGTCCCCGCCGCCAGGGCGGGCACGAGAGCGATGAGCACGTCGCGCATGATGCGCCCGGTGCTCTCCCTCCCCCGGATGTGGGGGGAGGCCGTCACGGTCAGGTTCATGAGGCATTCTCCTCCTTCACGGCTCGTTTTCCCGCCCGGAAGGACTCCACCAGCGGGAGCCGTCCGGGGCAGACATAGGCGCAGCAGCCGCACTCGATACAGTCGGTGAGATTCAGCCGTCTCAGAGCGGTCAGGTCTCCCGCCTGCTCGAAGCGGTAGAGGTACAGGGGCTGGAGGCTCATGGGGCAAGCCGTCACGCATTTCGCGCAGCGGATGCACTGGGGGTGCGCCCCCTCTCGGTCCTGTGCCCGGGACAGGCAGAGTACCGCATTGGTGCCCTTGACCACCGGGACGGCCAGGTCAGCCTGCGCCACGCCCATCATGGGACCGCCGGAGAGGACCTTCCACACGTCGCCGGTCAGCCCGCCCGCGGCGGCAATGACCTCCGAAAACGGGGTGCCGATGCGAACGATGAGGTTTTTCGGCTCCCGCACCCCCTCTCCAGTGACGGTGACGATGCGCCGGGTCACCGGCTCCCCCTCGTACACCGCTTTGTAGATCGAAGCGAAGGTGGCCGCATTGAACACCGCGCAGCCCACGTCCTTCGGCAGAGCGCCGGGGGGCACCTGCCGCCCGGTGACGGCCTGAATGAGCTGCTTCTCCGCCCCCTGGGGGTAACGGGTGGGCAGGACCAGCAGTTCTATGCCGGGGAAGGTCTCCATCTGTTTTTTCAGGATACCGACGGCCTCGGACTTGTTGTCCTCCACCGCCAGTACCGCCCGCTTGGGCTCCAGCACCGCCATCAGCACCCCCATTCCCCGCAGCACCTGCTCGGGATAGGTGCACAGCAGCGCGTCGTCGGCGGTGATGTAGGGCTCGCACTCACAGGCGTTGGCAATGAGGGTGTCCACCCGGCCCATGCCGGCCACCGTCTTTACGTCGGTGGGGAAGGTGGCGCCGCCCATGCCGACGATGCCCGCCTCCCCAATGATGGAGACGATCTCCTCCTTGGTCAGGCCGGAGAGGTCCAGATGGGGCTCCAGCGCTGAGGCGGGCGTATCCTGGTAGTCGTTTTCAATGACCACCGACAGCACCTGGCCGCCGCCGGGATGGGGGCGGGGCTCCACCGCCGTCACCAGGCCGGAAACCGAGGCGTGGACGGGCACGCACAGGCCCTCCCCGTCTCCCAGCTTCTGGCCCAGTCCCACGGTGTCGCCGGGCTTCACCAGAGGGGTGCAGGGTGCGCCGATGTGCTGGCGCAGGGGGATGACCACCTGAGCGGGAATGGGAGCCGGGGCCGGGATGCCCCGGCCGGTCAGTTCCTTGCGGTCCGCCGGATGGACGCCGCCGAAAAACAGGTGTTTCATGCTTTCACCTCAAAATCAAGTTCGGATGTAATCGGAAAATCCAGGGCTGTAACGCAATTCCCCATCCAGGTCCACCCACATGGCCTCCGCTCCGCAGCGGTCCAGCAGGGCCTGGCCCTCCGCCTGGGGGAGGGTAAACAGCGCGGTGGAGAGGGCGTCGGCCAGGCCGGAGTCGGGGCACAGGACGGTGACCGCCCGCCAGCGGGCGGCAGGATACAGGGTGTCCGGGTCGATGATGTGGTGGTAACGCACGCCGTCCACCGTATAATAGCGCTGATAATCCCCGCTGGTGACCACCGACACATCCTGAACATAGACGGTGTGAAGGTAGTCCCCTTTCTCCCCGTCCGGATTCTGCACCCCCACCACCCAGGGCGCGTTTTCCACCGGCTTAGGGCCGGTGGCCCGGACGTTTCCGCCCACGCTGATGAGCAGTCCGGCCGGAGCGTTCCGGCAAACCTGCTCCACGGCGTACCCCTTGGCCACCGCCCCCACGTCCAGCCGGGCGGCGGGATCGGTGAGGCGGACGGTGGAGGCCGCCTCATCGATGACCAGCGCGTCAAAGCCGGTGTGCTCCCCCGCCTCCGCCAGGGCGGCGGCGCCGGGCAGAGCGGCGTGCTCCGGGTCCTCCACGCCGGCGTTCCGGGCCTCGTGCCACAGGGACAGCACGCTGCCCAGGACCACGTTCACCCGGCCGCCGGTGTCCTCATACAACTCCCGGCAGAAAAGCAGCAGATCGACGATCCTCCGGTCCACCTGCACCGCCGCGCCCCCGGCGCCGTCGTTGACGGTCTTGAGGTTGCTCACGCCCTCATAGCTGTTGTAGATGTCAAACAGCCGGTGGTACTCCAAAAGCTGGTCGTGGAGCTCCTGGGCGGCGACCCGAAAATCCTCCTCCCGCCAGGCGTAGCCCACCACGGTGGTGACGGTGTCAAAGAGGGTGAGGAAACTGGCCTCGTAGCGTTTGGGTCCCTCCTCCTCTGCCCGCGCGGAGCAGCCGGACAGCGCCAGCAGCGCCGCCAGCATCAGGGACAGCAGGCGTTTGTTCATAGCGCTCCCCTTTCAGACAGCGATGGGGAGGGCCCATGGGGCCCTCCCCATCGGGAAAAGCAATTGGCTCAGACTGCGGCCTTCTCGATGAGGGTCTGGAACTCGCCGATGCCGATGGTGACGGAGGCGGCCAGATCGGCGTCGGTGGGGCTCTCGTGGTCGTCCACGGCAATGCCGCTCACCTCGGACACGGTCTTGCCCGTGACATAGGCGCTGAAGGCGGCAGCCTGCTCATACCACTCTTTGCCGATGGAGGACGCCTTTTTCATGCCGTAGGCATCGCCCAGCTCATTCTTAGAGGGCTGCGCGGCGGTCAGGTCGGTGGTGATCTTGCCGGCGGCGTCGAACTTCACGTTTGCCTGGACGGCGTCGATGAAGCAGCTCGTGACGGTGTCTCCGTTCAGGGTGACGGCGGCCACGGTGGCGTAGGCCTGAGCCAGGCCGTCGCCCTCGGCGGAGGCGTCCTTGCTCTTGGCCATGTTGGTGACGGAGGTCAGGGCCAGCTTGTCGCCCTTCCGGGCGCCCAGATGCTCGGCGTTGTTTACCGCGCGCTCAATGCCGGCGATGAAATCGGTGATGGACAGGGTGACGGAGGCGGCCAGGTCGGCGTCAGTGGCCTGGCCGTCGGCGTTGACGGCGACGCCCTTGAGCTCCTCCACCGTCTTGCCTACGGCGTACTCCGCCATGGCGGCGGCCTGCTCGTTCCACTCCTTGCCGATGGAGGACGCCTTGCCCATACCGTAATCGGTGCCCAGTTCATTCTTGCTGGCAAAGGAAGTGGCGAGGTCGGTCGTCAGCTTGCCGGCGGCGTCAAAGCCGATCTTGGCCTGGATGGCGTCAATCACGCAGGCGTCGATCACGCCGTCGTCACCCACCGTGACGGCCACCAGAGACACATTGGCCTGGGCCTGGCCGTCGCCCTCGGCGGAGGCGTCCTTGCTCTTGGCCACGCTGGTGACCAGGGACAGTCCAGTCTTGACGGCCGCGCCGCTCTCCGCGGGGGCGGGCGAGCCGGTGCTGACGGCAGGCTTGCCGCTGCATCCGGCCAGCAAACCCAGGGACAGGGTCAGGGACAGGGCGGTGACAGACAGTTTTTTCAGGTTCATTTCAATTCTACCTCCGTATTGGTTTATTTTGCGGGGGTGTGGGGCTCTATCTGCTTCATTTCAAAGTGGATCAGAAATGACAACAGCGCACGCAGGATGATGACGGCGCCCAGGACGGTGAGTTCGGTCAGGTCCCGAACCAGTACCGTCTTGAGAATCTCGGCCGCCATCTTGAATTCCAGGCTCAGGGCCAGGCCGTTGGCCAGTTGGAATTTAATATCGCGGGGCTCCCGGGTCACCAGTCCCTTCAAATACCGTCCGAAGGCTGCCACGGCGGAAACGGCCACCACGAAGATCCCCATCATCTCACACAGGGGGATGAGGACGGACAGGGTGGTCTCAACGAGGGTTTCCAGCATAGGACACCTCCTGGGTGGGGATGGGCCGCTGTCCGGCGGCCAGCAGAGCGCGGAAGGAGGCGGAGGAGGCCGCTCCGGTGGCCAGGCCGGTGAGGACCGACACCGCCAGCAGGAAGGGCAGATAGGAGATCACGTACACCGAGCCCAGCAGCACCATGGCGGCGCAGATCTGGCCCAGGTTGTGGGCGGCCGCCCCCAGCACACTGACCCCGTAGACCGAGAGAGCGGGGATGCGTCGGGCCAGGGTCATGGTCCCCAGGGCCAGCAGCCCGCCGGTGAGGGAAAAGGCCAGCGCGGACAGCCCCCCGCCGAACAATGACCCCAGGACGCAGCGCAGCCCCAGAATGGTGACAGCCGGGCGGGTCCCCAGGAAATAGAGGGCCATGAGGGTGACGATATTGGCCAATCCCAGCTTGACGCCGGGCAGAGGCACCGCTATCTGGAGCGGGAGGAATCGCTCCAGATAAGACAGCCCCAGCGCCAGAGCTACCAGCACCGCGCACAGGGCCAGCGCTTTCGCTTTCATCCACACTCCCCCTTATCCTACCACGGCGTCCACATCGGGCGCGCCGGTGAGGCGGATCTCCACCCGGTTGGGCAGGCAGACCACCGCCCGCCCCGCCGCCGAAACCCAGCCGCTGTGAACGCAATCCGCACCGGGGCAATCGGCGTAGGTGACGGCCACCTGGCCGTCCCGGACGGTGATGGTGTTGGTATAGGCCCCTGTCAGGGTGAGGGATGCCTCCCGGTCCAGGGGCAGCTCCCCCACCAGCTTCCCCTCCTGATACACCCGCGCCACCACACGGTCGGTCCCGGCAGCCCGGGCCCAGAGCGCCAGCCCAAGGGCCAGGGCACACAGGAGGACGGCTCCGATGGCCGCCAGATCCCCCCGCCGGAAGGAAAGGCCCCCGCCGCGGGTCATGACTCCCCTCCTCCGCCGCTCCGGCGGCGCATGACCTTCAGAGCCACAAACTGGCTGAGAAGCTCCACCGTCCCGGCGATGCCCAGGGGACCGCTGTCCACCGTCAGGTCATAGCGGGACAGGTCGGCCCACTTGCCTCTGGTGTGAACGCCGTAGAGGCGGGCGCGCTCCCGGTCCTGCCGGAGGGCCTCCCGCCCGGCCTCCCCGGCAGGCAGACCGTACTGCTGGACGATGCGCTCCACCCGGTGGTCCATGTCGCAGTGGATGAACACCCGGATCAGCCCCTCGGTGCCGGAGAGCACGTGGTCGGCGCAAAACCCCACGATGACGCAGGGACCCTGGGCCGCCATGGCCCGGATGGCGGCAAATTGCTCGTTTTCGCCGCCGCGCAGCTCCAGATCGGCGTCATGGCAGGGAATGCCCAGCCGCTGGGCCAGCCGCTGGCCGATTTCTTTGCCGCCGCTGCCGTACTTTCGTCCGATGGTGATGACCACGCCGCTCCCTCCCTGCATGTTTTCTTGCAGGTCACAGTCTAACACTGCAACCTTAACGTCTGATACATGGCGCCTTAATAATTATTAAGATGCCCCAAAAAAGACGCCGCGAAACCCATTGGGTTTCGCGGCGTCTGGTCAATCGGGCTCCGCCTCCCGTGGCGTGATAGGAAAGGTCACGGTGAACGCCGCGCCCCCCTCCGGGGCGGCCTCCACCTCAACGCGCCCGCGGTGCTCCTCCACCACCTGCTGGACAATGGCCAACCCCAGGCCGGTGCCCTTCCCGCTCTCCTTGGTGGTAAAGAAGGGCTCGAAAATGTGGGGCAGCACCTCCGGCGGGATGCCCGGTCCGGTGTCGGCCACCCGGAGGCGGATGGAGCTCTGGTCAGCGCTGGTGGAGACCGTCAGCGTCCCACCGTCCTCCTCCATGGCCTGGAAGGCGTTGAGCACCAAGTTCAACAGGAGCTGGGAGAGCTGGGTCTCGTTGCCGTGGAGCCACAGGTGGCGGCAGTCCAGCCCCAAGACCACCTCCACCCCCGGCGGCTGGGCCGGAGCGGCCACCTCCAGCACCCGGCGGACCAGCTCGTCGGGAGAGACATACTGGAAGCTGAGGGCCGAGTTCTTCCGGGACAGGTCAGACAGGCGAGAGATGATGGTCTTGGCCTTGCGGGAGGCGTTGTAAATCTCCAACACGCTGTCGTAGAGCTCCGTGTCCTCCGGCGGCAGCTTTTCCAGCGCCAGAATGCTGTAGCCCATGATGGGGGTGAGCAGGTTGTTGAACTCGTGCGCGATGCTGGAGGTCAGGGTGCCGATGGTCTCCAGCCGCTGATGGTGGGCCAGCTCCCGAGTCTGCCGGTTGAGCTCCTCCATGGCCTGGTTCTTCTTCCGCAGCACCGCCAGCTCCCGGAGGCTGCGCTCATTCCGCCGACCGGCCCGGATGGAGAGCACCGCCAGCAGCACGATTCCGGTCACCACCATGCCGCCGTAGGCCAGAAGCCGGACAGCCGCCAGATGCAGCGGGCCGATGACCCCGTCGTAGTTTACCGAAACCCCCACCGCAAAGAAGCCGTTGGTCTCCTCCGTGGCCGGGAGCACCGCCATGCGGGCGATGTAGGTCTCCCCGCTGCGGCAGTAATTGGTCTCGTAGAAGGCCGTACCCTCCCGGGCCTGCTCCTGGTGCTCCATCAGATAGGTCAGACCGCTGAAATCGCAGTCTCCCGCCTTCAGGTCGTCCACCAGGTCCACCTGCACGCCGTCCATCGTCCGGTGGAGCAGGGTTTGTCCCCCCGCGTCCAGCAGCATGATGCGATCCTGGGTCCCGACGGTCAGGTCGCCCGCCACCCGCTGGTAAAAGCCCTCCAGATCCATCAGCGCCGCATAGCTCAGCCCCTCCTCCCGCTCCCGCACGAAGGCCAGGTAAATCCCACCGTCCCCATCCATGCACGGGCGGATGCTGACCGTCCCCTCCCGGCCCGCCCGGGGCGGAAAGCGGTAGTCAGTGCGCCCCCCGGTGGAGAGGAACACCGCTCCGTCCTGGAGGGCCAGCACCGCCTGGATCAGATCGTCCTGGGCCAGCACGTTCTCCTCCATTCGGAAGAGCAGCTCCGCGGTATCCCCTGTGGTCCGCCAGGTCTCCTCCGCCGTGTGGAAGCCGCGCCGTTCGGTGACGTAGATCAGATTGGTGCCGTAGCGGTTCAGATAGCTCTCCACACTCCGGTCCACCGACCGGGCCAGACGGAAGAGCTGGTCGTCCTCGCTGGCCAGGAGGATATCCCCGTATCGGTCGAACACCCGGTAGACCATCCCCAGCCCGGTGACGATCAGCAGCAGGATCAGGCCCAGGACCAGAAAGAACCGCTGCTTCCTCCTTTTAACATGCTCCACGGACAAACCCCCTTGTCAAACGTCCTGTTTTTGTCTATACTAACCATACACGATAGGGTCCATGCTGTAAAGGGGGAGTATTATGCCGGACATCGTGCTCATCGCAGACGACGACCAGGCCGTCCTCACCATGCTCTATAAGGTCGTGCGCAGTAACGGCATCGAGGCGGACACCGCCGCCAGCGGCGAAGAGGCTCTGGCGCTGCTGGAGCAGAAACCCTATGACCTGCTCCTGCTGGACGTAAACATGCATGGCATGGACGGCTTCCAGGTGGTCCAGGCCATTCGCCGCCGGGGGCTGAAGCTCCCCATCATCATCGTCAGCGGCCGCAAGGAGGACTACGACACCCTGTACGGCCTGGACATCGGGGCGGACGACTATGTGACCAAGCCCTTCAACCCCGTCACCCTGGGCGCCAAGGTCAAGGCCCTGATCCGCCGCAGCCGCAACCATCTGCCCGGCGTGGACAGCGTCATCGCCGCCGGTCCCTTCCAGTACAACACCAGCACCCTGCGGTTCTATAAAAACGGTCGGGAGATCCTCCTGTCCTCCAAAGAAAACGCCATGATGAAGCTCTTCATCGACAACGTCAACCGCATCTTCTCCAAGGATATGCTCTATGACCTGATCTGGGGCGAGGCCATCATCGACGAAAACGCCATCATGGTCTACGTCAATCGCCTGCGCCAAAAGATTGAAGAGGACCCGTCCAACCCCAGATACATCCAGACCGTCCGCGGCCTGGGCTACCGCTTTGTGGTCTGACCTCCACCGGACCGCCCTTCCAAAAACTGGAAGGGCGGTTTTTCTGCCCCCAAAGCATCCTATACAAATGGTATAATTCGCTTTTCCTTCGGGCTGCTCCTTCCGCCTTTCCCGCAAGTTTTCTCCGCCACTTCCCATAGGCTGGCATTTATTTACGGACCAAATCGACCGAAAACCACCCGCTTTTTTTATTTTCCCCCTCTAAGTTCTTTATTTTGTTGTTCCAAATTATTCCTCAAAAGTAGACATAACTCCTTATGTAAAGAATGTCTACGCAGAGTTATTCACATTTTGCACAGGGTTTTCCACAGGTCCTCCGCCTTACGCCTTCAAGTTATTTTCCACTTTTCCACACTTTTGTCCACAGCCCTCTATCCCGAAAACCCCCTGGCGTACCGCCCCACTATTGGTCAACATAATCCTTCTTCCGTGTAAAAAAGGAGACCGGCACAGGCCGGTCTCCTCAGACTGTAGACAACCCCCCCTGGAGAAGAGCCTCGCAGAGTTCCGTCGTCCGCAGACGCCGGAAGGAAAGGAAGCTCCGTCATTTCCGGCGACATGCGCGTCGGAAATGACACCTCTCATAACGGACAGGGCGACTTTTCTGCAAGAATCGAGCCCTGTCCGTCATGCATCCCTCTGTCGAAAAAGGCCAAAGGCCTTTTTCGACAAGCTGAGGAGACCGGCACAGGCCGGTCTCCTCCTACCCGAGCTGGATGTCGCGGTTGGCATAGGCGTTCAGATCCATCCCCGCCCGCCGGCCCGTCAGGTACTCATAATAGCCCTGGCACCCGATCATCGCCCCGTTGTCTCCGCACAGGGACAGCCCGGGCAGATAGAGCCGGTCCCCCGACCGGGCGCAGGCGGCTTCCAGGTCGGCCCGGATGCGGGAGTTGGCCGCCACGCCGCCGGCCACCGCCACCTTGCCATAGTCCCTGGACCGGGCGGCGGCCATGACCCGAGGCACCAGCATCTCGCTGACCGCCGCTGAGAAAGAGGCCGCCAGCCCGGGCAGGTCCAGCTTCTCTCCCTTCTGCTGGGCGTTGTGGATTAGATTGATGGCGGCCGTCTTGAGTCCTGAGAAGGACATGTCCAGCGGGGCGTCGTGGACATGGACCTGAGGGAAGGCGTACCTTCTGTCGTCGCCCCCCTGGCTCAGCCGGTCCATGGGGGCCCCGCCGGGGTAGCCGATCCCCAGCACCCGGGCCACCTTGTCGAAACACTCCCCCGCCGCGTCGTCCCGGGTGGCCCCTAAAATCTCCATTTCGGTGTAACCCCGCACGTCCACGATGAGGGTGGTGCCGCCGGAGACACACAGGCAGACGAAGGGGGGCTCCAGGTCGGGGTGGGTGATATAGTTGGCGGCGATATGGCCCCGCACATGGTGGACGGGCACCAGGGGAACTCCCAGGCCATAGGCCAGGGCCTTGGCGAAGTTGACCCCCACCAGCAAAGCTCCGATCAGGCCGGGGCCATAGGTGACGGCCACGGCGTCCACGTCCCTCTTGGTGAGCCCCGCCTGAGCCAGCGCCTGATCGGTCAGGCCCGCGATGGCCTCCACGTGCTTGCGAGAGGCGATCTCTGGCACCACGCCGCCGTAGATGGTGTGCATCTCCACCTGGGAGGCGATGGCGTCGGCCAGGACGGTCCTGCCGTCCCGGACCACCGCGGCGGCGGTCTCGTCGCAGGAGGATTCAAAGGCCAGGATGTTCAATGGAATGCCCTCTTTCTCTATACAGTCTCGGCCTCCGGCTCAGTCCTCCTCGGGGATGTGGATGAACCGCCGGTAGAGCCAAGGCGAAAATTCGTAGTGGTACAGCCGCCGGTGGGCCTCCGCGGCCTCTGCCTGGTCGGACTGGCCGCTGACCAGCATGGCGTAGGGGACGCCAAAGATGCGGGCGGTATAGCCCAGGTCCCGAAACCCGCCCCGGCGGTAAAACGCCAGACGCCGGCGGCGCAAAGCGTTCTCCTCCGCCTCCGCCCCAGGCTCCTCGGCCTCCGCCTCCACCAGCAGGCCCCGCCGGTCCCGGCAGCGGTCCAGCAGCAGTCTCAGCGCCGCGGTGCCGTATCCATGGCCCCTGGGCTTGTCCCGGCAGACTGCCAGGTAGTCCAGCAGCACATAGCCACCCTCCGGGTCGTCCCACAGCAGGGCGTAGGCCGCCAGCTCCTCCCCGTCGTACAGGCCCAGCGCCTCGTAGCGCCCGGCGGCCATCAGCTTCTCCATGGCGGACAGGGGCTTGCGCTCCATCCGGGGAAACGCGTGGCTGAGGTGCTCGTGATAGATGTGATGGAGCCCGTCCAGCCCCAGTTCTCTCAGGGTAAATCGGTTATGCTCTGTGTTCATTCCATTCCAATGTCATGAGGATGGCGTCCTCATGGACCTCCGTATAGTAATTTTTGCGCCGTCCCACCGGGCGGAAGCCCAGCTTCTCGTACAGGCCAATGGCCGCCCGGTTGCTCTCCCGGACCTCCAGGGTGAGAAAGGCCAGGTTGGCCCGGCCAAACCGGATAAAGGCGGACAGGATGGCCTCCGCCACCCCCTGCCGCCGCCAGGCATCGGCCACCGCGATCTTCTCCAGGCACCCCTCGTCCAGCACCACGCCCAGCTCGCCGTAGCCCAGGACCGTACCGTCCTCCCCTTCGGCCACCACCAGGGAGACCGTATCGTGAAACAGCTCCTCAGCAAAGATCTGCTCCGACCAGGGCTTGGCGAAGCAGGCGCGCTCGATGGCGCAGACCTGGGGCAGGTGGGAGCGGTCCATGGGGACCAGCTTGTAATTCAAATCCTTCACCTCACAAAAATAGAGACGGCGGCGGAACCTCTCCCGGGGCCAGAGGCACCGCCACGTCGGTGCGGGCGGGGCCGTAGATGGCCCGGTGGACAGCCATCAGCTCCTCCAGCCGCGCCGGGGGCTCTCCCAGCAGCAGCGCCTGGAGCCGCACCCCGCAGGCCGCCATCTCATAGCCGGGGACGGCGGGCTCCCGCCACAGGTTGGCATAGCCCAGCAGCGCCGCCCCGTCATACAGCCCCAGGGCCTCATACCGCCCCGCCTCCAGCAGGGCGCGGATGTCGGCCAGGGGCTTTCGCTCGTTGGGCGGGAACGCCTCGGTCAGCTCCCGGGCGTACCACTGCTCCAAATCGGTGATCGGCCGCAGTTCCATCTCCTACTCCTTTGCCTCCGCCCAGCTCTGCCCGGCGGCGGAGTCGGCGTTCAGCGGCACCGACAGGTCGGCCACGCCCTCCATCTCCTGGGTCAGCAGCATTTTGACCCGCTCCACCTCGCCGTCCGGGCACTCCACGATCAGCTCATCGTGGACCTGGAGCACCAGCCGGGCCTCCAGTCCTTCCGCCCGGAGCCGCCGGTCCACCCGGATCATGGCCAGCTTCATCAGGTCGGCGGCCGTGCCCTGGATGGGCATGTTGAGGGCCACCCGCTCGCCGAAGGAGCGCAGGTTGAAGTTGGAGGACTTGAGCTCCGGCAGCCAGCGGCGGCGTCCCATCAGGGTGGAGACGAAGCCGTCGGCCTTGGCCCTTTCCACGATGTCCGTCATATACTGATGGACGCCGCTGTACTTTTCAAAATAGCGCTGCATATACTCCTTGGCCTCGTACCGGGGCACCCCGATGTCCTGGCTGAGGGAGAAGTCGGAGATGCCGTAGACGATGCCGAAGTTCACTGCCTTGGCCCGGCGGCGCATCTCGTGGGTGACGGCCTCGGGGGGCACTCCGAACACCTGGGAGGCGGTGACGGTGTGGATGTCCTCCCCGGTCCGGAAAGCGTCCTGCATCACCTTGTCGTCGGAGATGTGGGCCAGCAGCCGCAGTTCGATCTGGGAGTAGTCGGCGTCCACCAGCTTCCAGCCCTTGGGCGCCACAAACATCTTGCGCAGCTCGGCCCCCAGCTCGGTGCGCACGGGGATGTTCTGGAGGTTGGGCTCGGTGGAGGAGAGCCGCCCGGTGGCGGTCACCGTGTTCTGGAAGGAGGTGTGGATGCGTCCATCCTCCGCAATGACCTTGGTCAGCCCGTCCACGTAGGTGGACTTGAGCTTGGCAAGCTGCCGGTAATCCAGAATGACGTCCAGGATGGGGTGCTGCCCCTTCAGCCTCTCCAGCACCTCGGCGTTGGTGGAGTAGCCCGTTTTGGTCTTTTTCACCGGGGGCAGGCCCAGCTTGTCGAAGAGGATATGGCCCAGTTGCTGGGTGGAGTTGATGTTGAACTCCTCCCCCGCCTGCTGGTAGATTTCCTTCACGTCGGCGTCGATGCGTCCGTCCAGCATCTCCCCGAAGGCGGCGAGGGCCTTCCGGTCCACCAGCATCCCGGCCCGCTCCATCTCGGCCAGCACCGGGCACAGCGGGAGCTCCACCGCGTCGTACAGCCGGCGCATCCCCAGCTCCTCCAGCCGGGGCGCGAGGGTCTGATAGAGCAGCTCGATGAGGGCGGTATGGCTCATAAGGGCGGCCAGGGGGATCGCCGGGTCGGCCAGAGGCCCAAAGGCGTCGGGGGCCAGGTAGTCCCTGGCCTTGGGCACCTCGAAATTGAAATAGGTCACCGACAGCTTCTCCAGCTCATAGCTGCCGTCGGTGGGGGCCAGGAGATAAGCGGCCAGGGCGGTGTCGAATACAACTCCCTCCGGGGACAGCCCCTCGGCCAGCAGCCGCTCCATCAGCGTCTTGGCGTCGTGGACCACCTTTTTGATCTCCGGAGAGAAGACGCCCCGCAGAAAGTCGTTGTAGCCCTCCAGCTTGTCCGCGAAAAAGAGGGCGGCTTTCCCCGCTCCTTCGCCTCCCCACTCCACGCAGACGGCGTCCAGAGTAGGCGTAGCCAGCACCGCCACGTGGTCCCGCTGCCGCCACAGCGCCAGCAGCTCCTCCATGCGCGCCCGGTCCGTGACCTGCTCGCTTTCACAGGCGCCCACACCCTGGAGCTGTTCCTCTACGCCCCCCGCCGGTCCGGCGGACAGGCCCATTTTGTCGATGAGCTTGGAGAACTCCAGCTTCAAAAAGAGCTCGTACAGGGCAAGGCGGTTCACCGGCTTCCGGGCCGCGTCCTCCGGCGCAAAGTCCAGAGGGGCGTCGCAGTGGATGGCCGCCAGGTCATAGGACATCCTGGCCTGCTCCCGGCCCTCGGCCAGTTTTTTCAGCACCGCCGGCTTGGCCTCTACCTGCTCCAGACCGGCGTAGAGGGCCTCCACGCTGTGGTAGCGCTGGATCAGGTCCATGGCGGTCTTTTCCCCGATGCCCTTTACCCCGGGGATGTTGTCGCTGGCGTCCCCCATCAGCGCCTTCAGGTCGATCATGTGGATGGGCTCGAAGCCATAGGCCTCCTGAAAGGCGGCGGCCGTCATCTCTTTGGTGGTGGTCTGCCCCATGCGGGTGGTCACCAGCTTCACCCGGGTGCGGCCGGTGATGAGCTGCAGGGAGTCCTTGTCCCCGGTGACGATCACCGTGTCCCACCCCGCCGCGGCGTCCCTCACCGAGATGGTGCCGATCAGATCGTCGGCCTCCCACCCCTCCAGCTCGTAGCGTGGGATGTTCATGGCGTCCAGGACCTCCTTCAGGATGGGCACCTGGGCGGCCAGCTCATCGGGCATCCCCTTGCGCTGGGCCTTATAGCCCTCATAGGCCAGATGCCGGAAGGTGGGGCCCCTCCGGTCGAAGGTGACGCACAGGGCGTCGGGCCTCTCCTCATCCACCAGCTTTTGCAGGATGGTGAGAAAGCCGTAGACGGCGTTGGTGGGCGTGCCGTCCCGGGTGGTGAGCATCCGAATGCCGTAAAAGGCCCGGTTGATGATGGAATTGCCGTCGATGACCATGAGCTTCATGGGGAGGCCTCCTGCCCCCGGGCCTTTGCCGCCCGGACATAAAATCACAAGATATAGTATAACAGTTTTCCCCAATCAGAGCAAGGGAAAACCGGGCGGCTCCAAAAAGCCGCCCGGTCCCCCGCCCCAGGCATCCCGGTGCAGGGACGGCTGCGTCGGGGGCTGTTATGGTTTTGACGCCTCCAGCCTGCCCAGGGGCCGGTAGACGGTGCAGTACATAGTGAGCAGACAGGCCAGCCCGCCCACCACATTGGAAATAGGCTCGGCCCAGAACACTCCGTCCACCCCCATACCCAGCACGGGCAGCAGAAGAGTCAGGGGCGCCACGATGAATGCCTTGCGCAGCAGGGAGAAGAACACCGCAAACCTGGACTTGCCCAGCCCCACGAAGGTGGACTGGCCGATGAACTGGAAGGACATGCAGAAGAAGGCGGCAAAGTAGATGCGGAAGGCCGGAATGCCGGCGGCGATCAGGTCGGCCTCGTCGTTGAAGATACGGATCAGGCTGCCGGGGATGGCCAGCGTCATGGCCCAGACCGCCAGAGAGTAGAGCATGGTCACCACCGCCGTGAAACGGATGCCCTGCCGCACCCGGTCATACTCCTCCGCCCCGTAATTATAGCCCAGCACCGGCTGACAGCCGTTGGTGATGCCCTGTACGGGCATGGAGATGACCTCCCGCACCGAGTTGATGATGGTCATGATCCCCACATAAAGGTCCCCGCCGTAAAGCTGCAGGGAGGCGTTGCACAGGATCTGCACCAGACTGTTGGTCATGGCCATGGCGAAGCCGGACATGCCCAGGCCCAGAATCCGTCTGACCCGGGAGGCTTTCAGCCGCAGGCAGGACGCCTTCAGGCGGAGCAGGGCCCTCCGCCCGGTGAGGAACCACAGCACCCACACGGCGGAGCAGCACTGGGAGAGGACGGTGGCCAGAGCAGCGCCCCGGACGCCCATATCCAGCGCAAAAATGAAGATGGGGTCCAGCACGATGTTCACCACCGCCCCCAACGCCACCGTGCACATCCCCATCTTGCCGAAGCCCTGGGCGTTGATAAACGGATTCATGCCCAGACCCACCATGACAAAAAGAGTGCCCAGGGCGTAGATGGTCAGGTAGGCGTCGGCATAGGGAAAGGTATCGGGGCTGGCCCCGAACAGGTAGAGGATGGGCTTTTTGAACAGCAGGATGACCACGGTCAGCGCCACCCCCACCAGAAGCAGGAGGGTAAAGGAATTTCCCATGACCTGCTCGGCCTCTTCCTCCTCCCCCCTGCCCCGGCAGATGGAGCACAGGGGAGCGCCCCCCATACCGCACAGGTTGGCAAAGCCCATGAGGATGGAGATGATGGGCAGGCACAGCCCCAGGCCCGTGAGCGCCAGGTGGCCCGGCAGCCGCCCCAGATACATCCGGTCCACAATGTTGTAGAGGATATTGATGAGCTGGGCCGCCGTCATGGGTCCCGCCAGCATGAGGATGTTGCGGGGGATGCTCCCCCTGGAAAAATCATTCTGCCGTTCCGCCGTTGGAACCCCCTCCTCGCCTTGCATTCTGACTGGAAAAAGCATACTATGGGATTATACTATTATTTCGGGTCCGGGGCAAGAGCCTCTCCCCGATCCTGCGCGCAAAGAAAGGACGTTTTCTGAATGGATCTGCTGCTGCGGGCCCAGGCCCTTTTTCCAGTCCTCAAGGCCCTCAAGGACGACCTGCACCGCCATCCGGAGCTCAGCGGCCGGGAGGTACGCACCACCGCGCTTTTGAAGCAAAAGCTCTCCGCCCTGCCTGTGGAATTGGTGGACCTGGGCGTGCCCACCGGCACGGCGGCCCTGCTGCGGGGCGGCAGGCCCGGCCCGCTGGTGGCCCTCCGGGCCGACATCGACGCCATCGTCCAGGACACGCCGGAACGGGGTGCAGTGGTGTCGGAGCACCCCGGCGTCATGCACGCCTGCGGCCACGACTTCCACACCGCCGGGCTCTACGGGGCGGCGGTACTGCTGTCCGAGCTGCAGGACACGCTGCCCGGCGGCGTCATCTTCCTCTTCCAGCCCTCGGAGGAGACCACCGGCGGAGCCCGGCTCCTGCTGGACCACGGCCTCTGGGCCCGCTTTCCGGAAAAGCCCCGGTGGATCTTTGGGGTCCATAACCGTCCCCAGCTCCCTGCCGGGACCATCGCCGTCACCCCCGGTCCCCTCATGGCGGAAAAGTCCAATTTCACCATTACCCTCCATGGCCGTACCGGCCACGGGGGCTCTCCCCATCGGTGCGTGGACGTTATCGTCCCCGCCGCCGCCATTGTCCAGGGCATCCAGTCGGTGGTCAGCCGCAACACCGACCCCACCGACTGTCTGGTGTGCGCCGTGTGCTCCATCCACGCCGGCACGCCGGAGAACTTCGCCCCCGACCTTTTGACCATGACGGGGAGCATCCGGGTCTTTCGCCACGAGACCCGCCTCCGGGCGGAGCAGCGGGTGGAGGCCCTGGCCCGGGACATCGGGGCGGCCTACGGCTGCACCGTAGACTTTGAGACGGATGAGGTGGCCCCACTGGTCTGCAACGGGCCGGAAATGACCGCGCTGGCCCGCCGGGCGGCGGAGGCCCTGGTGGGGCCGGAGCATGTGGTGGTAGCTGCGCCGGAGATGAGCTCGGAGGACTTTGCCGAGTACGGCAAGGAGGTCCCCTCCTTTTTCTACTGGCTGGGTTCCGGCTTCCCGGACCGGGAAAACGCCGGGTGGCACAGCGACCAATTCCGTACGAATGACTCCGCCCTCCCCCTGGACGCCGCCCTGCTGGCCCGCTCCGCCCTGACGGCTCTCGGGTATGAAGGGTGACGACCGCCCTCCAATCGGCTCCTGCATCCGCCGCCCCCGCCGGGGTGGGAGGAAAAAGAGAACAGAAGGCGCTGCCGACCGGCAGCGCCTTCTGTCCTCTTTTTCCATTATATCCGCTTCCACACGGGGCCCTGGGGGGTGTCGATGACCTCCACGCCCATGGCTTTGAGCTGCTCCCGAATGGCATCGGCCTCGGCAAAGTTTTTGGCCTTCTTGGCGGCGGTACGGGCCGCCACCAGGGCGTCGATCTCGCCGTCGCCCTCGGCGGGGGCCGCCTGAGCCGCCGCCTTCTCCCGGAGCGCCTCCGCCTTCTGCAGCAGGTCCAGCCCCAGCACCTGATCGAAGCGGGCGACCAGGGCGCGCTTGGTGGCGTCGTTCAGGCCGGATTTCAGCACGTCGTACAGGCGGGTAATCCCCAAAGAGGTGTTCAGGTCGTTGCCGAGCGCCTCCCGGAAGGCATCCTTGTAGGGCGCGGCGGCGGCTTCATCCACCGCTCCCTCATCCTTCAGGGCAGCCACCCGGGCCACCAGCTTGTCGTAGGTGGTTCTGGCGTTGTCCAGATTGTCCCAGGAGAAGGTCAGTCCCTTGCGGTAGTGGGACTGGAGGCAGAACAGCCGGTAGACCAGCGGGTCGTATCCCTTCTCCTCCAGCAGGGAGACGGTGAGAAATTCCCCCTTGGACTTGCTCATCTTGCCGTCGGCGGTGTTGAGGTGGTGGACGTGCATCCAGTATTTGCACCAGGGATGGCCGAGATAGGACTCGGACTGGGCGATCTCGTTGGTGTGGTGGGGGAAGGCGTTGTCGATGCCGCCGCAGTGGATGTCCAGATACTCGCCCAGATACTTCATGGAAATGCAGGAGCACTCGATGTGCCAGCCGGGATAACCCACGCCCCAGGGGGAGTCCCACTTGAGGGCCTGATCCTCGAACTTGGACTTGGTGAACCAGAGGACGAAGTCGTTCTTGTTGCGCTTGTTGGCGTCCTCCTCCACGCCCTCCCGGACGCCCACGGCCAGATTCTCCTCGTCATGGTCGTTGAACACATAATAGTGCTCCAGCTTGGAGGTGTCAAAATACACGTTGCCGCCGGCCAGATAGGCGTGCCCGGTGTCGATCAGTTTGGTAATCACCTTAATATAGGAATCGATCATGCCGGTGGCGGGCTGGACCACGTCCGGATATTTGATGTTCAGCTTTTTGCAGTCGTCAAAAAAGGCTTCGGTATAAAACCGGGCGATCTCCATGACGGTCTTGTGCTCCCGCTGGGCCCCCTTGAGCATCTTATCCTCGCCGGTGTCGGCGTCGGAGGACAGGTGCCCTACGTCGGTGATGTTCATCACCCGCGTTACGTCGTAGCCGTCGTAACGCAGGAATTTTTCCAGCACATCCTCCATGATATAGCTGCGCAGATTGCCGATGTGGGCGAAGTGATAGACGGTGGGGCCGCAGGTATACATCGACACCCTGCCGGGCTCATGGGGGACAAAGTCCTCCTTTTTATGGCTGGCGGAATTATACAGTTTCATAGATTTTTCTCCTTTGCGCTGTCATCCAGCATTTTTTCCAGCCATTCCAGCCGGGAGCTGATGGCCTGGAGCTCTTTTTGTACGGGGTCGGTGACGTGGATCTGGTCCACCTGGGTGGCATAATCCACCTTTTCGCCCGCCACCCGGACCACCCGGGCGGGCACGCCCACCGCGGTAGCCTCCGGCGGCACCTCGCTGAGGACCACGGCATTGGCGGCGATCCGGGCCCCCTCCCCCACCGTGAAGGGCCCCAGCACCTTGGCGCCGCAGGCGATCATGACGTTGTTTTCAATGGTGGGGTGGCGCTTGCCCTGGTCCTTGCCGGTACCCCCCAGGGTGACCCCGTGGTAGATCAGGCAGTCGTCCCCTACCTCGGCGGTCTCGCCGATGACGATGCCCATCCCGTGGTCGATGACCAGCCGCCGCCCGATGTGTGCGCCGGGGTGGATCTCGATGCCGGTGAGATGCCGGGCAAGCTGGGAGTTCAGCCGGGCCAGGAAGAACAGCCTATGCCGGTAGAACCAATGGGATACCCGGTGGAAGAGGACGGCGTGGACGCCGGGGTACAGCAGAAAGATCTCCAGCTTGGAGCGGGCGGCCGGGTCCCGCCGCTGATAGGCGCCCAGCAGCTCGGATAGACGTTTGAACATGGGTCTCCTCCTGACGTGATACAAACCGAACAAACGAAAAACGCCTCCCATGCCCGCAGGCATGAGAGGCGGCTGAAAAAGTCGCGGTTCCACTCTCGTTTCTCGCTCAATGGCCGGTAACGGGGCCAGACCGTGGGGCATTACGCCCCCGCGCTCCCGGATGCACTTCGCTCGGGGCTCCCGTGGGACCGCTTTCAGCCGGTGACGTTCCCTCTCTGTCCGGTCAACCCCCGCGCTACTCTTTCCGTTCCCCGCGCCGGTTTTTCCTATGTCCTCAGTATATTATCATTCCGCCGCTTTCGTGTCAAGTGCCGGAATGTCCCTCTCACTTGTTCCAGTTGAGCACATCCCGGTTCTTGACGAAATACTCCACGCCGGAATAGAGGGTGGTAGCCACGATGAGGGCCACGCACAGGGTATTGGCCGCCGCCGGGATGGGCAGCAGCATCAGGCAGATACACACCATGGTGGTGGCCGTCTTGACTTTGCCCGACCAGCCCGCCGCGATGACCCGGCCGTTGTCCACCGCCACCAGCCGCAGCCCAGTGACGGCAAATTCCCGCGCCACCACGATCAGGACGCACCAGGCGGGCATCCGGCCGATCTGGACGAACCACAGCATGGCGGATACCACCAGCAGTTTGTCGGCCAGAGGGTCCATGAACTTGCCGAAATCGGTGACCTGGTCGTAATGCCGGGCCACATATCCGTCAATGAAGTCGGTGACGCTGGCCAGCACAAAGATGGCCAGGGCGATGTAGTTGTGGTAGGGCGGAATAACCAGATAGAGCACCGCCAGGAAGATGGGAATCATCACCACTCTGGCCATGGTCAGCTTGTTGGCTGTATTCATCGGTCCTTACTCCTCGATTTCTCCGGTCAGATCGCCGTCGGCGGTGCCGGTAATACGCACATTGACAAAGCTCCCGGCGGGCACCATGCCTCCGGCGGTAAAGTAGACATGGCCGTCCACGTCCACCGAGTCGGCATAGGTCCGGCCCGCCCAGCAGCCCATATCCGGGTCGAAGCCCTCGCAGAGGACCTCCATCACCGTGCCCAGCCGCGCCTCGTTCCAGGCGTCCATGACGCCGGACTGGAGATCCACCAGCCGCTCCACGCGGCGGCGCTTCACGTCCTCCGGCACCTGGTCCGGCATATCGGCGGCAGGTGAGCCCTCCTCCGGAGAGAAGGCAAACACGCCGGCCCGCTCCAGGGCGTTTTCCCGCAGGAAGCCGCACAGTTCCTCAAACTCCGCCTCTCCCTCGCCGGGCAGGCCGCAGATGATGGAGGTGCGGATGACCAGGCCGGGAATCCGCGCCCGGAGCTTGCTCAGCAACGCTTCGATCTGCGCCTTGGTGCCCCGGCGGTTCATGGCCTTCAGGATGCCATCGTTGCAGTGCTGGAGCGGGATATCCAGATACTTGACGATCTTGCGCTCCGAGGCCACCACCTCGATGAGCTCGTCGGTGACCTCGTCCGGGTAAAAATAGTGCAGCCGAATCCAGTGGAAGTCCAGCCTGCACAGCTCCCGCAGCAGTTCGGGCAGGGCATGGCGGCCGTACAGGTCGGTGCCGTAGCGGGTGATATCCTGGGCCACCAGGATGAGCTCCTTGACCCCGGCGCCGGCCAGTTGCCCCGCCTCCGCCAGCAGGGACTCCATGGGTCGGCTGCGGTAACGGCCCCGCAGGGACGGGATGACACAGAAGGCACAGCGATTGTTGCAGCCCTCCGCAATCTTTAGGAAAGCGGTATAGGAGGGCGTGGAGACCAGCCGGGCCCCATCCTCCACCGTCCGGTCGATGTCCCCAAAGAGCTTGGGGGTCTCCCCCGCCATGGCCGCCTCGGCCGCAGAGACAATGTCAGTATAGCTGCCGGTGCCCAGGATGCCGTCCACCTCGGGCAGCTCGGTCAGGACCTCGTCCTGATACCGCTGGGACAGGCAGCCCGCCACCAGCAGCTTCTTCAGCCGCCCCGTCTCTTTGAGCGGAGCCACCTCCAGAATGGTGGCGATGGCCTCCTCCTTGGCGGAGTCGATGAAGCCGCAGGTGTTGACGACCGCCACGTCAGCCCCGTCGGGCTCGCCGGTGACCTCGTGGCCCGCCGCCTGGCACAGGGCCATCATCTGCTCGGTGTTCACCCGGTTCTTATCACAGCCCAGAGAGATAAATGCAATCTTCAAAGGTCGATAACTCCTTTTTATTCCTCGATATCCGCACCCCAGCGGCGGAGCCCCTCGCTGATGTCCGACCAATGGTAGCCCCTGCGGGCCAAGGCGTCGGAAGCCTTCTTCAGCTCCCGGCGGTCGGTCGGGGCGCCCTTGAGCTTCTGGCGCAGGAAGGCGTCGATGGCCGCACACGGATCGGCGGTCTCGGCCAGAGCATCCTCCCAGAGCTCCCGCGCCACCCCCCGGCGATAGAGCTCATCCCGGACCTTGTAGGGGCCGTAGCCCTTGGCGGAGTAGTGCCGCACCACCGTCCGGGCGTATTCAGCGTCGTTCAGCAGTCCCAGCCGCTCCAGCCAGTCGGCGGTCTCCGCCGCCTGGGCCTCGTCGGCCAGGGGCGGCTTCTCCCGGTCTCGGGGGCAAGCGGTGAGCCGGTCGATGAGCTCCCTGCGGGACATGGGCCGGGCGGTGAGCAGGGCCAGGGCCTTTTCCCGGAGCCGGCCCTTCCGCGCCGCCGCCAGCAGCCGGTCGGCAGCGGCATCGTCCAGCTCCAGGCCGGCGTGGAGGGAAAAGTCCAGCATCTCAGCCTCCCCCACCCGCAGCAGAGAGCCATCCTCCAGCCAGATCAGCCAGCGGCCATCCTTGTGTCTGGAGGGGGCAATTTTACTGATCCGCATCCTCAAAGTCCTCGGCGGACACATCCACGGCGCGGCCTGCCGCCCGGGCGGCGGCCCTGGCCTGGCTGCTCATCAGCTTGTAGGCGTTGGCCCGAATGTCGGCCTCGATGCGCTCGGCCACCTCGGGGTTTTCCTTCAGATACTGCTTCACAGCGTCCCGGCCCTGACCCAGGCGGGTCTCCCCCATGGAGAACCAGGAGCCCGATTTCTGGAGCAGGTCCAGCTTGACGCCCAGATCCACCAGCTCGCCCACCTTGGAGATGCCCTCGCCGTACATGATGTCGAACTCGGCCTCCTTGAACGGAGGGGCCACCTTGTTCTTCACCACCCGGGCCCGGGTGCGGTTGCCGATGATCTCGGAGCCGTTTTTCAGCGACTCGGTGCGGCGCACGTCGATGCGCACGGAGGAATAGAATTTCAGCGCCCGGCCGCCGGTGGTGACCTCAGGATTGCCGTAGACCACGCCCACCTTTTCCCGGAGCTGGTTGATGAAGATGACGATGCAGTTGGTCTTGGCGATGGAGCCGGCCAGCTTGCGCAGAGCCTGGCTCATCAGCCGGGCCAGCAGGCCCACATGGGAGTCGCCCATGTCCCCCTCAATCTCCGCCCGGGGCGTCAGCGCGGCCACCGAGTCCACCACCACCACGTCGATGGCCCCGGAGCGGACCAGGGCCTCGCAGATCTCCAGCCCCTGCTCGCCGGTGTCGGGCTGGGAGATGAGCATGGAGTCGATATCCACCCCCAGGGCCCGGGCATAGCCGGGGTCCAGGGCGTGCTCGGCGTCGATGAAGGCCACCTCGCCCCCCCGCTTCTGCGCCTCCGCCACGATGTGCAGGGCCAGGGTGGTCTTGCCCGAGGACTCCGGCCCGTAGATCTCCACGATGCGGCCCTTAGGGACACCGCCGATGCCCAGCGCCAGGTCCAGGGAGAGGGAGCCGGTGGGGATGGCCTCCACCACGATACCGGTGTTCTCCCCCAGACGCATGATGGACCCCTTGCCATAGGTCCGCTCGATCTGGGCCATGCAGGTCTCCAGTGCCTTCTGCTTGTCGGAGGCGGGGGCAGCAGCCTCCACCATAGGCTTTTTCGATGCCATAAGCTGTTCTCCTCTCAGGGCGCCGCCCCCCGGCGGGCCCTATGCTTCAGTGATTGACGGTCCCCTCCACCACGCGCCAGATCCCCTGGGTGTCCTGGTGGGTGAGGATATTTTCATAGCCGTTCTGGGCCAGAATGAGCTCCACGGCGGGGGCCTGTCCGGCGCCCACCTCAAAGACCAGGCTGCCCCCCAGCCGGAGAGCGTGGCCCCATCGGGCGGCCACGGCCCGGTAAAAGTCCAGTCCGTCCATGCCCCCGTCCAGCGCCCCCCAAGGCTCATAGTCCTTGACGGAGACATCCAGGGTGGGGATCTCCTGATGGGGGATGTAGGGCGGGTTGCAGGCGATAACGTCAAAATCCCACAGGCTGGCCGCGGGCTGGGTCAGGGCGTCGGCCTGGACGCAGGTGACCCTGGCGTTCAGGTTGTTGCGGCGGACGTTCTGCTTACAAATGCGCAGGGCCCCCTCGGACAGGTCGGCCAGCACCACGCGGCAGTCCGGGGCGTTGGCCGCCACCGCCAGACCCACGCAGCCGCTTCCGGCACACAGGTCCAGCACCCGGGCCCCCTCCCCCGCCGCCCGGGCCAGGAGGATCGCGCGCTCGGCCAGCACCTCCGTGTCGGCCCGGGGGACGATGACCTCCCGGGAGATGTCCAGGGGCAGGCCGTAAAACTCCCATTCCCCGATGATGTAGGCCACCGGCTCACCGGCCAGACGGCGCCGGGTCAGCTCCTCCACCCTGCGCTCCACCTCGTCTGAGGCGTAGAGGGGCAAGTCCCGGAAAAACTGCTCCCGGGTCTTGTCGGCGGCAAAGCAGACCAGCTCTCTGGCCTCCAACTGGGCCATCTCCACCCCCGCCGCCTTCAGCCGTTTCCGGGTGTCCAGATATAAATTATTATAGGTGGTCGCCACGGCGTTTCACCTCTCGTCACGGTTGCTTTTTACCACTGGTCCTTGCCCTTCTCCTCCGGCAGTACCTCCTTGAGGGCGGCGATGCCCACCTCGATCATGGAGTCGTCCGGCTCGAAGGTGGTCCAGCGCTGGATGGCCATGCCCGGCCGCCGGACGGCCCGGCAGATCAGGTTGTCGTGCCCGCCCACATAGCGGTTGAGCTCCCAGGTGATCCCCACCACCACCGGCAGCAGGGCCAGATGGACCAGTGTGCGCAGGAACGGGTTGGTGAAATGGAAGGCCGAAAAGGAAAAGACGATACTGGACAGCAGGATGGATACCACGATGACCACCAGCAAAAAGCTGGTGCCGCAGCGCGGGTGGTGCTTGGGCTGGGCCCGGACGTTCTCCACGGTGAGCTCCAGCCCTTTCTCATAGCAAAAGATGCTCTTGTGCTCCGCCCCGTGGTAAGAGAACACCCGCCGGATGTCCTTCATTCTGGAGCAAAAAATCAGATAGCCCAAAAAGAGAACGATGCGGGTGAGTCCCTCCACCAGGTTCCGCCCCCACAGAGGGATGCCGGGGAAGAAATACATCACGCCGCCGGAGAGCAGGGTCGGCAGGACGAAAAAGAGTCCCACGGAGAAGGCCATGCCCAGGATGACGGCCAGGGTGATAAAGAAGCTCATGGCCTTTTCGCTGCCCAGCTTCCTGTCCAGCCACCGCTCAAATTTCGAAGGCTCGGCGTCGGCCTCCTCCCCGTCCTCCGGGTAGAACTCCGCCGAGTACATCAGGGCGGTGACGCCGGTGTACATGGACGTGCAGAAATTGACCACGCCCCGGATGAACGGCCAGCCCAGCACCGGATGCCGGTCCTTGATGAGCTTGCGCGGCTCGGTCTTGATCTCCAGGTCGCCGTCCGGCCTGCGCACCACGATGGACTTTTTCTCGGGGCCCAGCATCATGATGCCCTCGATCAGAGCCTGGCCGCCGATCATGGTGCGGAACGGCGTGGCGCAGGCTTGGTTTTCTTTTGGCATTGTGCAGAAATTCTCCTTCACGCTTATGCAATCGTATTGTATCAGACTCGCATGGGAAATGCAAGAAATTTTCGAACTTTTGTTCTACTGTGTTTCAGGCCGCAGTGTTGCCGATGGGCAGCCGGATGGTGACGATGCAGCCGCCGCCCTCGGCGTTGCCGATGTCCAGGCGTCCATTGTGGCGGGTGACGATCTCCTCGCAGACAGCCAGGCCGATGCCGGAGCCTCTGGCCTTGGAGCTGCCCTTGTAGAACTTGTATTTGACGTGGGGCAGCTCGTCGGCGGGGATGCCGGGGCCGTAGTCCCGGATGGTGATGACCACGTCGTTGTCCGCGCCGGGCCGGATGGCGGTTTCGATGCGCTTGCCGGAGCCGCCGTGCTTGGCGGCGTTGTCCAGCAGATTGCAGAACACCTGCCGCATCCGCTCCGGGTCCCCGGGAATGGGGGGGAACTCCTCGTCACAGTCGGTGTGGGTCAGGGTGATGCCCTCCCGGCGGAAGAACTCGGTGTAGGTGTAGACCGCGTCCTCCAGCTCGGCCTTGATATCCATGGGCTCGATGGAGAGGGTGAAGCGGCCGTCCTCGATGCGCGAGAACTCCAGCAGCTCCTCCACCATGTTGGTCAGGCGGCGGGCCTCGGACACAATGATGCCCATCCCCTTCTTCACGTCCTCGGCATCCCGGACTTCCCCGTTCATAATGGTCTCCGCCCAGCCGTTGATGGCGGTCAGGGGGGTGCGCAGCTCATGGGAAACCGAGGAGATGAACTCGGACTTCATGCGCTCCGACTGCTTGATTTTCAGGGACATGTCGTCGATGGCGTCGATCAGGTCCCCGATCTCATCGTCAAATTTTTTTTCGATCTGGATGCCGTAGGACCCAGCCGCGATGCGCTTGGCGGTGTCGGTGACCACGCCCAAGGGCTCCACGATGGAGCGGACAAAATAGAGGTTGGAAAAGTACACCATAGAGACAATGACCGTCCCGATGGCCAGGGCGATGGCCACGATGACCATCACCTGCTTGTCCACCTGGCCCAGAGAGGTGACCACCCGCACCACGCCCCGGACGCTGCCGTTATACAGCACGGGGGCGGAGGCGGCCATGATGCGCTCCCCGGTCTCTGGGGAGCTGCCCGACCAGGTGCGGACGAACTGTCCGTTGCCGGCCAGCGCCTCGTTGACATCCTGTGTGCCGGGATAGGAGCCGGGCAGAGTGAGCTGGGCAGAGGAGTACACCACGGTGCCGGACTCGTTCAGGTACTGGAGCTCCAGTACGTTTTTCTCCTCAAAGCCCTCCACCGTATCCCGGGCGGTCTGGAGATAGGCGCTTTGGGCGTTGCGGATGGTGTTGGCAAAGCCCCGCACCTTGGCCTCCAGGCCGCTGCTCATGGTGGAGTAGAAATACCCCGCAATGGCCACGGAAAAGGCCGTCACAGCGAACAGGACGATGAGCAGGACGGCGGAAATACTGTTGAGCATCCAGCGCTTTCGAATTCCCTTGACCTTCGCCATATGTATTTCCACCTCCTATCACCTGCCATTCCCGGTGCGGGTGCGCCGGGGCTCCACGCGCTTTTGGACTTGCCCCTCAGAGCGCGGAGGGGCATCCCGCCCGGCGGGCGCGTGGGCTAAGGTTCTCCTACCAAAAGGCCCTTGCCCTAAAATCCCCACTTGTACCCATATCCCCACACTGTGGTGATGAAGGTTGGATTGGTGGGGTCGTCCTCAATCTTGATACGCAGACGCCGGATGTTCACATCCACGATCTTCAGTTCGCCAAAATAGTCTCTGCCCCAGACCGAGTCCAAAATCTCTTCCCGGGACAGGGCCTTGCCCGGATTGTCCATGAAGAGCTTGACGATGTTGTACTCCACCTGGGTCAGCTTGACCCGCTGTCCGTTTTTCTCCAGCGTACGGTTGCGGGTATTCAGGAGGAAGGGCGGCTGGCTGATCTCCCCGGTATCCAGCGGCACGTCGCCTCCGGTACGGCGGTAGAGGGCGTCGATGCGGGCGGTCAGTTCCGCCGGAGAAAAGGGTTTGGTCACATAGTCGTCCGCCCCGGTCATGAGGCCGGTGATCTTGTCCATCTCCTGGGTCCGGGCCGTGAGCATGATGATGCCGATCTTCGAATCGCTGGCCCGGATGCGGCGGCAGACCTCAAAGCCGTCCATATCGGGCAGCATGATATCCAGCAGGGCCACCTTGATATCCGGATTGCGCCGGAGCTGGGCCAGGGCTTCTTCCCCGGTCTCCGCCTCGATGGCCTCATAGCCCGCCCGCTTCAGGTTGATGACCACAAAGCTGCGGATATTGGCCTCATCCTCCAATACCAGTACCTTTTTCATCTCCCGCACTCCGTCCTTTCCTTATCAGGTATCGGGCCACTCGGGCTGGATGAGCTGGAAGAGCTCCCGGAGCCCCTCCTCGTCCAGCCCGCAGTCCCAGTCGCAGCTTTTGAACTCGGCGGCGTAGATCGTGCTGTCCCCGTCGGCCATCAGTACGAAGCGGTCGCCGGTCCGGGAGCGGGTCTCCCGGTTGGGGCCGGTCAGCTTGTAGATCGTCAAAAATTCCTGGGGCGCCGCACCGGGGTCCTGGTCCTTCCAGTAATAGAAGGTCGTGGCCCGTTCGCCGCTGACAATGTTGCTCTTTGCCAGGGTGATCACGCCGTCCCACGCATCGGGCAGGATCAGATACCACCCCTCCGAGTCGTTAAAATAGGTGTTAAACACCCGGATGGGGCTGCCCTGCAGGTCGTACTGCTGCCAGAGCACCGACCAAAAGCTCTCGGCATTCTCCTTGGCGTAGGCGGGCAGCAGACTGGGCCGAGGCAATTCCAGGATGCCGTCCCGGTTGATGTCCCGGGCCGCCACCGTACGCATGGAGTTCACCCGCCGGGTGCTCTCGCTCATGCCGCTCTCCGTATTCAGCGTGATGTTGACCAGGCGGCCATCCCGCCAGGCAAAGATGTCGGTGATGGTACTGATGCCGTTGCTCAGGTCGGAAGTGACGAAGAGCGCCGGAGCGGTCAGGCCGCCGTTTTTCACCGACCCGTTTCGCATGGCGGATATGCTGATAATCTCCTTCGACATGGGAGCGGTGTCCCGCAGGTTCATGGTCTTGTCGTTGGAATCGTAGTCGAACAGGTCGGCTTGTCCCTCGCCCTGGATGCTGTTGAGGTTGAGCACCATGATCTCCTTCTGGTTGTCCTTGTCGATGTCCAGCAGGGAGAACCGGTTATAGGAGGTGAACATCAGCTCCACATACTGCCCCTCCTGGTCGGAGTAGCGGTAAGCACCCAAATTATAGACCAGGCTGCTGATTTGCCAGCTCACCACCAGCTCCTTGTTTCGGAGATCATCGTCCAGGTTCTCATAGTCTACCGAGTAGATGGCGTTGCCGTCCCCCTTGATGACCGACTGGACCTCATAAGATTCGTCCTCCAATTGATGGAAGATGTAGATTTGAAGCTGCTGCTCGTCCCCCAGGATGCGGAAAAAAACCACAGCCTCCTGCACGCCGTCGCCGTCCAGGTCCACCAGTTGGATGGGCTGGGTGTTGGTGCCCTGAACAGGGCCCGCGTACTCCGCACCGGCGGCCCGGACCTCGTCAATCTTGGTATACAGGTTTTGATAGTCTGCCGGCGGCTCCGGCAGGCTGTAGAGATCGTCCGGCGGCTGAAACAGGCAGCCGGTCAGCAGAAGGAATACCGCGGCCACCAGGACCATTTTGCATTGAGCCACTCGCATGTCCGCTTTTCCCCCTTCTTTTGACCGCATGCTGCTATCTATCTAAGTATCATACCATATATCTGTTGTTTTGGGTATGGGGATTTTTTGATTTTTCACCCATATTGTTTCAATTTCGCTCTTGCCATTCGGATTTTTTTTGTGTATAATACTTGAGTATCCTTTGCCGGTGTGATGGAATTGGTAGACGTGACGGACTCAAAATCCGTTGGTGGCGACATCGTGTCGGTTCGAGTCCGACCACCGGCACCATGTCGAATGTTCATAAGGACACTGAACATTTGGGAGATAGGAGTAATCGAAAGATTACTCCTATCTTTTTCTGCGCTTTTGCTTGGCATAGGCTTGATATGCCAGTTCGCTGATGCACGGTGTAGGCGGCTCATGTGGAGGCGTTGCAAAATGGAGTGTAACGCCCTTTTCTTTAAGGGCAGCAATCCAACGCTCTGTCTGCCATACATCTCGCCCTATTCTTGAAATGTCCTTTGCAAGTACGGCAGCGATGCCCCCGGCCTCTATGTCGGCCTCCATTTGACGAAAAGCCGGACGGTCAAGGGTTAGTCCGGTCATGCCGTTGTGATGTAGTAGGCGAGGTTGTGATGCCCCATAGCGTTAGCGTATTGGGTGAGTGCTTCCTTTTGGCAGTCGATAGCTAATTGTGCTTCTGTTGCTACACGACAGTACACAGCGACTTTATACGGTTTTTCCATATTCTCACCCGGCCTTTCTTGTGATGTACTCAACAGCTACGCCCTGTCTTGTGTCTATCATCACGCTTTGGGGCAGACAGGCAACTTCCGGCGTGTCAAGGATGCCAACGAAATTGTAGTGGATTTCAAGGCGCTGCGTCCTGCCTTTGCCCGTTCCCTCGGCCTGATAGACAACGATTTTTTCTACCAACTCATTGAGGATCGTCGGGGTCAACTCTTGAATATTGGTGTACTTTTTCACCGTTTGGAGGAAACTGGCGGCGCTGTGCTTGCTCTTTTCTTCCGCGTCTATCTCCGCTTGCAGGGCGGAGATTTTCTTTTTCAGAGCAATCTGTTCATCGTCATACCGCTTGGTAATCATCATAAACCGCTCGTCAGAAAGTTTGCCGTTGGTGTTGTCCTCGTAGGTTTTAGTGAAAAGGCTATCCAACTCGGCACATCGGGTCAACATGGAGCTGTTGACAAAGTGCCTGACCATAAGCGTCGGGCTTGTCGGCTTTCTCAACCTCCGGCTTGGGCTGTTCGCCCTGCTCCGGGGGCTGCTGTTCCGGCTCCTGCTCTGATTTTTCCTGTTCCTGCGCCTTGCCGGAAATAGCCTCAAACGGAATAACCGTGTCCGGGGCGTCGGGAACAGGCACGTTCAGTTCGCCGGGGTCGGGAAGAACCTCGCTCATTTCAAATAGCGCCGCCTGGCCCTCATGGGCCAGCGTTACCGCCTCCGCGTCCGTCTGAATGAGCCCCGCTTTTCGAACTATTTTATCGAAAAGCGGGGTTCATCGTATGTGGAAAGCCTTGTGACAAGGGGCTTTCCGCTTTTTGTAGCTCCTGATTTGTTTTTCAAAATTCCTCAAACGCAAAAACAATATTTTTATATCGGGCCGAGATTTAGGGCAACACCGCGCAATGACATGAAAAAACCGCACCATCTGCCAATATCGGCA
>ERZ857998.236-NODE-236-length-83594-cov-7.342511_pt1 | contig 83594 bp, 67 predicted proteins | sample MGYA00519954_ERZ857998 | MGnify/ENA primary metagenome ERZ857998 (study PRJEB31778, sample SAMEA3449424) | human gut metagenome | biome: human gut; feature: human-associated habitat; material: faeces | place: United Kingdom | collected 2010/2012 ...
TGGCTGGAAAAGCTGCGCCGTACGGCGCAGCTTTTCCAGCCAAACAGGGATTTTTCACGTTTATGGCCGGGCACTTTACCGGAATTCTTTGCCTGTACGGCAACTGGACTTTTCCAGGCGTACACCGATCAAATGCCCCGTTTGGTCTGGCAGTTATAGGGGATCAGGGCCCATAGCGGTGTGGAGGTCAGAGGTGACAGCCCCACGGAACAAGCGTACCGCATGTCCGTGGAGCCCCTCCAAGACAGCCGGGACCCGGTCGGCAGAAAGGCTTCCGGCAACGGAAAAATCCCCATCCAGGATAAATTTAATCTCCGGGTCCTTTTTGCCGCCACCCAGCAGACCGGGACCGGCGTGGAGCTTCAGACGCTGGCCTTCTGGAAGGGCCAGGTGGGCGTCCACCGAGGAGCGGCTGGCCGCCTGCTCGTCCACGTCCAGCTCGGCCAGGACCCCCAGGAAGGCGGGCTGGATGAGGGAGACCCAAGGGACGTCCTCCAGCCCCAGGGCCTTACGGGAGACGGCGTTGACGTACCGCAGACCGATGCGCTCAAAAAAAGCGGGCTGATAGAGCTGGATGAAGGAGGCCAGAGGCTTGTCCAGGCGCTGGGCAAAGTCCTCCCAGCAGTGGTAGCCCAGGGTGGACAGGGCGATGAAGTCTTTCGTCAGATTGAGCTTCCATAGGCCGTCAGCAGAGACGAAATTGTAGTTGGTCACAGGGGGCTGGGCCTCCAGCTTGGGGGCCGGGCTGCCTGCGCCCACCACCCGGGGAGCGGGCTGTTCCTGCCGGACGGCGTAACGGGGGAATTCGCGCCGGATGGCCTCCTGAAAAGCGGCGGGCTCCTGGCTGCCGATGGAGAGAATGGTGGGGAAGCGGAGCTGGCAGATGACCTCCACCAGCGGGCTTTTGGCATATTGATAGCGGTCGTAATGTCCGAAGAGCATGGTACCTGGCTCCTTCCGTGGAAAAATGGCTCGATGAGCCTATTGTACCTGCTCTGCCAGAAGAAGTCAAACGGTGCGCACCCTTTTTTCTTCCTTGAATAGGATGGAACAGTCACGGAAACAACGGAGGGGAATGCCCATGAGACATGAACTGAATTTCTGGGTCGTCGGCGGAGATATGCGACAGGCCAAGCTGGCCGAACAGCTCAGCGACGACGGCCACACGGTACATACCTATGCCCTGGACCGGGCGCCGGAGCCTGTGCCTGACCCACAGGACAGCCTGGAGGACGCCGTTCTGGCCGACTGTGTGATCCTTCCGCTCCCCACCGCAGGGGAGGGGGGGATGCTCAATGCCCCCATGTCGGGTTGGGAAACCGCCCTGGAGGAGGTTATGGACGCCCTGCGGCCGGGGCAGGTGGTCTGCGCGGGCCGGGTAACGCCGGAGCTGGAGGCCCTGGCGGAGCGGTACGAGCTCCGATTATACGACTACTTCGCCCGGGAAGAGCTGGCGGTGGCCAATGCGGTGCCCACCGCGTTTGCGGTGGGACACAGGACTGGGAACTGCAGCGGGGGCCGGCATGGAATCGGCCGGACCTCTCATATACTCCTACGGTGGAAAGAGCGCACGGCAGTCCCGGTGAACCGGGTGCAGCATGGGAGGAGGCACGCCAGTGAAAACAGATAGAAAAGTATTTGGGAAACCACAGTGTCCCACAGCGAGCGGGCGCCCCTGCGGGTAGCCGCTTACTGCCGCGTTTCCACCGATAAGGAGGATCAACTCAACTCCCTTGCCGCCCAGCGCCGGTTCTTCCAGGAGTGTATCGCTGACCATCCGGCATGGGCCTTTGCCGGCATCTTCGCGGACGAGGGGCTGTCTGGAACCTCGGTCAAGCGCCGTCCGCAGTTTGCGGAGCTGGTGCAGCGGGCGATGGCGGGTGGTATCGACCTGATCCTTACCAAAGAGGTCTCCCGTTTCGCCCGCAATACGGTGGATGCCCTTCAAATCACCCGGCAGCTCAAGGAGCGGGGCGTGGGGGTCCTCTTCCTCAACGACAACATCGACACCCGGGAGAACGACGGGGAATTCCGGCTGACGATCATGGCCAGCGTGGCCCAGGAAGAGAGCCGCAAGGTCTCGGAACGGACTCGCTGGGGACAGCTCCAGGCCATGAAGCGCGGGGTGGCGTTTGGAAACAACTCCCTGTATGGCTATACTCTGAGCGGCGGGCGGCTGACGATCCAGCCGGAACAGGCCGAGGTGGTGCGCGCCGTATACCGCAAATTCCTGACCGAGCGCAAGGGGAGCCACATCATTGCCCGGGAGCTGACGGAGAGCGGCGTGCGCCCCCCGCTGCGCTCCGGAGGACCCTGGTCCTCTGCCATGGTGCTGCGCCTGCTGAAAAACGAAAAATACTGCGGCGATCTGCTGCAAAAGAAGTACCGCACCACAGACTACCTGACCCACCGGAAGATCGTCAACGACGGGGCGGAGGAGCAATTCTGCCTGCGGGACCACCACGAGGCCATCGTCAGCCGGAGTCAGTTTCAGGCTGTGCAGGAGGAACTGGCGCGGCGTTCGTGCCTGACGGCGGACAGAAGCCGTTTTTCCGCCCGCTACTGGTACTCGGGGAAAATACGCTGCGGCGCCTGTGGGAGAAGCCTGACCTTAAAGCGGACCCGGCGTCCGGACGGGACGGAGTACCGGCGCTTTGTTTGCCGGGGACGGCTGGAGGGGGGTGGGGGCTGCCAGATGCGGGCGGTCCGCGCGGAGGAGCTCTTCGCCTGTACCCAGTATGTTCTAGAACGGCTGGCCCTGGACCGCAGGGCCATGCTGGAGGAGCTGCTGGGCGCATGGCGGGCCTGGCGGCAGCCGGACGGCACTCCGGAGAAGATTCGGCAGGCCCTCCGGCGCCAGGGAGCCCGAAGGGAGCGGGCGGTGGAGGCTTTTCTGGACGGAGACTTGGATCGTGCGGTCATGCATCGGGTGATCTCTCGATGTGAGGGGGAGATGCAGAGGCTGGAGGCGGAACTGGCGCAGTTGGAACGGAGTTCCGTAACGAAGGACGAGGCGGAGATCCGGGCCCGGCTGGAACGGGAGCTGGAGGACGGGGACGCCTTTCTGGATGAGGCGGTCCAGCGCGTCACGGTTTACCCGGAGGACCTCCTGGTGGAGGTGGCGGAACTCCCCGTCCAGTTTCGGGTCCGCGCTGAGGGGCGGGGAACGGGGGCGGAGTATACGGTCGCGGTGCGGGCGTGTCTGTCGGAGCCGAGGGAGCGGGAGTAATTGGGAAAGAAAGATGAGTGTGTGCAGGATGCACATTTATTTGCAAAATTTTTGGTCGGAGCGTTGTCGAAAATTGCTTAAAAATGTGCAATAATCAGATAGAAAGGCGGATCGCAGTCTGAAATTACGCGGTCTGGCATATAGAGCAAAAACCCCTCTGTATTTATGGCAGCCTAATTTGGAATGAGCGATTGGATCATCACAAAGGAGGAATCACAGTGGATATGGAGAATTTAGCGGTCATCGTATGCAACATCAGTGCCCGGCTGGGGCCGGTCCTATATGCGTCGTTGGCGGTGGGATACTACATGTATAACCGCTATCGGGGTTCCGAGCATTATGGGGAGGTCGGTTGGCAGGCGCTTTGGCTGATGATTTCGCTGATGCTTGTATTCCTCAGTGGGAGTGTGCATGATTATCTCATTATGCGGCAGACGGATACTAGCCTGTTCTATGAATTGCTGCTGAAGATCAATAAGGTGATTCCACGAATCCTGTGGTTCCTGGTGCTGGCGGCGGTGGGGAGCATCAGGCTGAAAAAGGCAGATGTCGTTTTGATCACGGCCTATGGTATACTGATGCTTGCAACACCCCGAATGTCCAATATGGCCTCCCTGGCCTGGGGGATTCCCTTCCTGTGGGGGGCGTTCAAAACGGCTGAACGGCATAAGGTCTGGTACGGAAAACTGTCCGGCTTGCTGTTGCTGGGTTTCTTGATGCACATGGCCAATGCTACGGCCAATATCAGCGGGGTCAGTGCGCTGGGCGTGGTGATACGGGGCGGCATCACGGTCGGCTATTATCCCGTCCTCTTTGGTGCCGACTTGACAGCTAGGATCATGGTGTGGCGGGACGAGGGTGTCCGGGCGGCTCCAGGGACGGAGGTCCAGGCGCGGGAGCCGGACGTGACGGTGCGGGCCGAGACGGAGGCTGCACAGGCTATTGAAGGGCTGGCAGATTCCTATGGACTGACGCCGCGGGAGACGGAGATCGTACAGTATATCTACGATGGTATGACTAACCGCGAGATTGCCGAACGAATCTACACCGCGGAAGGAACTGTAAAAGCCCACAACTATAATATTTACTCTAAGCTGGGTATTTCAAAACGAACGCAACTGATTCTTGCCATCAACGAGGCCAGAGAGAAAATGACGGGCTGACCCGCGCGACGGACAAAAGGGACACATGCATCAACTGTGTGCATGCGTCCCTTTTTGTTGGTTAGAGCTTAGAATCAAGCAATAAACCAAGGTTTATTGCAGTAAATAGCTAAAAAATAAACTAAACGTTTATTGAATTTATGTAATATGACCGTTATCATAAGGCGCAAAGCCAGAGCCATTTTACCCGCATGGTCTGGCAAAGCCCAAAGCGTAAAAAAATGAGGAGGTTTTCAGTGTGAAAAAAAGGATGATCTCGCTTTTGCTGGTGGTCGTCCTGGTCCTTGGACTACTGCCTGTGACGGCAATGGCCACGTTTTCGGACGTTAAGGGCCACTGGGCAGAAGCGGCGATCGAGCGTTGGGAAGACGTGGAGATCGTTAACGGCCGTTCGGATGGGCGGTTCCACCCGGATGACCGTATGACAAGAGCGGAAGTCGCGACTGTTATGAGCAAGCTGTTCGACTATGCGGAGAGCGCTGAAACGCAGTTTTCCGACGTGGCGTCGGATGCCTGGTACGCCGGAGCCATCGGAAAATGTGCGGCGGCCGGAGTCCTGACTGGAGACGGAGATGGGATGCGTCCGGAAGATTCCGTCACGCGTCAGGAGGCTATTGTCATGCTCGGGCGGGCCTTTGGTATGGCGGATGCGGCCTCTGGTGCAGAGAAGTTCAGCGACGCGGCTGACATCGCCGCCTGGGCGCTGCCACAGGCCAACGCCATGGCGGCGGCGGGCTATGTGCAGGGCAATGAAGGCCGGTTTATGCCTGGCCGGGACATCACGCGGGCGGAAATTATGACTATCCTGGACAACATGGTGAGCGACTATATCAACGCCTCCGGGACCTATACGGTTACGGGCGGGGATTTCGTCATCGTGACAGCCGGTGGTGTGACCATCGTCAAGGACACCTTTACCGGCAGGATCATCAAGGGCGGCCACGGAGACTACGTGGAGGGCAGTGTGCCCGCACCGACGGAGAGCACTACGCCCAGCGGCGGTTCTTCCTCCGGCAGCTCATCCGGCGGCGGACATCAACCTAATAATGTAGCAAGAGCCGTGACCGGTACATATGTGGGCAAGGAGCAGGAGAACGGCCTCATTAAGTTTTCCAATATCACCTATGCCACGGCGGAGCGGTGGAAGGCACCGGAGCCGGTCCCTGCCAGCCATAAGACCATCCAGGCGAATGATGAGATGACTACGGTTTCTGTCCAGAACAGAGCGCCCGGCGCACCCCAGAACGAAAATATTCTGACGTTGGACCTCTATTTGAACCCCGACGGAAAGCGCGCGAACAAGGGCGTGTTTGTCTGGAATACCTGCGGCGGCGGGACGGCGAGCAACAGCAATAGTTTCGATCCTACCCGGATGCTCCTCGAGAATCCAGACCTGATTGTGGTGGTGACCAACATCCGGGTTAGCTATTTCGGCTGCATTGACCTGTCCGTGTTCCCGGACTATGAGGCCAACAGGGACACTTATCAGTACAGTAACAACCTGATGCGGCTGGATTACCTGGCCTCCCTTAAGTGGGTGAATCAAAACATCTCCGCCTTCGGCGGAGACCCTGAGAATGTGACGCTTGGCGGGCAGTCCGCCGGCGCGGCCAACGATTCCTCCATGCTGCTAATGGAGGAGGCGCTTCCTTATTTTGACAAGGTTATTATGGAGAGCGGCGTGGCCATTGACCGTATTTCTTTGGCCACTATGGAAGAGAGCCGCAATGCCGCGGAGATTTTTAAGGAGAGCACCGGCGCCTCTACGTTGGAGGAGGCTCTGACGCTGGAGCCCCAGAAGCTGCTGGATGCTCAGGCGGAGCTGACGAAGAACTGCATCGGCGCCTATCTGCCGGACAGCCAGAGCAAGACCTTCACTACGGTGGTGGACAATGTGGTGATCCCCGAAGATTACTGGAGTGTCATCGAAAGGGCGGCGGAGCAGGGGGTAAAGATCCTGGTTGGCTCCACCAACGGCGAGTATGACCGGGACCTGGCCGGCAAGTCCGCAGATGAGGCGTTGGAGGCCATCGTATCGGCAAACTGGGGCAAGCTGGATCCGGCCCGCGGCGGTGTGGAGAATGCGTCCGAGATCATCCAGGGCTATGTGGAGCGGAATGAGCAGTACAGCCGCGACACCATCACCGCCTACAAGGACCTGAAGAACGACATCAACCAGAAGGTCAGCGCCACCATGATTGCGGAGGCCTTCTCCGAGTGCTCCACCGCCTATCTTTTCTCCTATGAGTGGTTTACCGAGAATGAACAGGGTCTGCGGGCCACCCATGGCTCGGAGAAACAGGCGCTGTATCCCTCCAACGACAGCGTTCCCGCGGCTTTGGCTAAGGCGATGCGCAGCGCGTGGGCCAGCTTTATCCTATATGGCGATCCCAATACGAAGAACGCCTCGTTTGAGAAAGCAAATGTGGTGTGGAAGCCCTATAACACCACGGACAAGTGGATCATGGTCTTTGATGAGACCATGCGCTTGGACGCTGGGCAGCGGGTGGAGGACATTGAGTCGCTCATGCCTCTGTTTGTGGAATATCGGTATCTGAGAGACAACGTAGCCGGCGCCCCTTCGGGCACCTATATCTCTGATGTTGCTGAAAATGGCACTCTTCTGTGGAAGGGTATTAAATTTGCGAATGCTGAGCGTTGGAAAGCACCTACTATGGTGCCTGAGAGTAACAGTGTTTATATTTGCAACGAGTATGGCCAAGTTCCCATGCAAGATGATAGGCGAACAGACTCGACGAACCGCGGCGATGACTGCCTAAATCTGAATATCTGGGCAGCAGATAACAATCTGACGAACAAGTCGGTCTATATGTATATTTTTCCTGGTGCTCAAATTGGCGGTGACAACACGAAGCAGCAGTGGACTGAGTTTGTGAGAGAAAATCCAGATATCATTGTGGTTCAGCCAAATTACCGTGCCGGCTACTGGGGCAGTTTGGACTTATCCACATTAGAAGGCTATGATACCGTAGAAGATGAATACAAATATTCTAACAATTTGGGGCGACTGGATTTGCTGGAATGCCTCAAGTGGATCAACCAAAATATTGAAGCCTTTGGGGGAAATCCTGATGATGTAACCATCGGCGGCCATAGTGCGGGTTCCAATAATGTCACCTGTCTTTTGATGATGGAAGAGGCGTACCAATATTTCCAAAAGGCAATTTGTCAGGCATCGTTCTGTGTTGACATTAGCCTGGAAACAAAAGAAACTGCGGAATTTGTATCTCAAGCACTGTTTGAAGAACTGGGTGTAAGTACAATTGACGAGCTTCTGGCTTGCACCAATAAAGAAGTGCTGGAGGCGCAGATAAAGATTTCATCTTCATCCGCCAGCGGCTCTTCTGCCTTTTCTAATGTGGAAAATAAACTCTTTAGTCCTGTTATTGACGATGTAGTTATTCCTGAGAACTATTATAAATACCTCCTTGATGGTGGCTGTGAGGGGATTACAGTCATGTTCGGATCAAACGCGGGCGAATACGATCAACAATTTGTCGACAAGGAAGGTAACCCTCTGAGCGATGAGGATGCGTTGAATTTTACTATTGAGCAGAACTGGGGCAAATTGTCTGACCGCGGTTGGAATAAGGAGAATGCCCAAACGATCATAAAAGAATTCTATGAGCACAATGCAGAATATAACCGCGACAACTGGACTGCGGCCAAGGATTTAAAGAATGACCTATATCTGCGTTGTGGTGCTATTATGTTTGCTGAGGCATTGTCCCGGTATACTGATGTGTATTTTTACCATCTTGATTGGGACATTACTCCAGAGAATAACCTGCGGGCGTCTCATGGTTCTGAGAATGATGTCATTGCACGCAACTGGTCCAAGGTGCCCACTGATATGCTGGAAGATGCTGATGTCATTTCGGATACTTGGGCGGCGTTCATTCGTACAGGCAATCCCAACAATGATGGCCTGCCTGTGAAATGGACCAGCTACAATAATAAGACTCACAATACCCTCTATTTTGCACCGAAAATTTCGGATAGCCGTATGGTTGAAGGCGTCCGACAGAAGGACGTGGACCTTTTGATACCTCTGTTCCGGGAATATCCGCTGCTGAAAGCCGCATTGGAGGAACAGCCGGAGGGAGTTGTCTCTAAGCCGGGAGCCTATTCCGGCTACTCCGAGGCGGAGTACGATGGCTACCAGCGCTACAGTGTCTATGTCCCCGTTTCCGACGGGACCAAGCTGGCGGTCGACTACTGCATTCCCACCCAAAACGGCGTAGAGGCGGGGGAAGCGTTGCCTGTGGTATTCACCTATACGCCCTATGGCCGCCAGCGCGCGGACTGCGTGACTAGCGCAGAGTGGTTTACCTCGTACGGCTATGCTTTCGTATCCGCCGACTGCCGCGGCATGGGAGCCTCCTATGGCACCCGTGATGCCGCCAACTCGCCCCAGGAGGCCCAGGATGGAGCCGATATCGTAGCCTGGATCAAAGATCAGAACTGGTGCGACGGCAAGTTGGGCACCATTGGCTCATCTTATGTGGGCCAGACCCAACTGGCCATTCTGAGCAAGAGCCAACTGGTAGATGCCTCTGTCATCGGCTGCACCGACTATAACAAGTACGACGGCTGGATTCGGGGCGGCATCCCCCGGGCCTTTGGCTCCATGCCGGATACCAACTGGGAGGCCATCGGCGGAACTGTGACGGTGGATTCCATGGTGGCGACCACCCCCGCCGTGGATGAGGACACGGATAAGACCATGCTCCGTGAGGCCATCGAGCAGCACGTTGCCAACGGTCTGCAAATTCCCATGTTCCAGCGCCTGCTGTGGCGCGACAGCTACTCGGAAGAGGTGGATGGCGCGTACTGGAACCTAGTCAGTGCAAGCACCAATAAGGAGACCATCAATGCCTCCGGCTCCGCCATCTATTTGATGGGCGGTCTGTATGACGTATTCCGCAGGGATACCTTTGTAATCTACGAGAATCTGACCACACCCAAAAAGATGACCATTGGGCCATGGTACCACACCAAGGCCAAAGTGGACCCCAACTGGGAGATCGAGCAGCTCCGGTGGTTCGACTACTGGCTCAAGGGCATCGACAACGGTATTATGGACGAGGACCCAATCTACCTAAAGACAGCCAACCGAGCGGAAAACAACGGATACCGCTGGCAGACCGAGTGGCCTGTGGACGCGGGCAGCCGGACTGCCATGTACCTGAGCGGCACGGACGCGCTGTCCCTCACGACTGAAAAGACGGAATACGAGACCTATGTGGACTATGACGTGGTTTATGGGATCGCGACGGGCGTGGAATCCGCCTCCTCCGCCGACGTGGATGCAAAGGGCCTGTGTTTTACAACCGAGCCGTTTGCAGAGGACTTTGAGATTACGGGACATGCCATGGCCCACATCAACTTCGAGATGCTGTCTGACGAAACGGACATCGACTTCTTTGTGACTGTGTCGGACTACGATCTGGAGACCGGCGAGAGCTTCCTCTTCGATGACGGCCACCTCCGTGCCTCACTGCGCGGTACCGAAGAGGCTCCCTATGATTTCCTGGGCCTGCCCTGGCACCCTGCCGATGAAGCGGGTGCCGCCCCCATTACCACCGGCGAGGTCTACGAGCTGGAGATCGACTTGATGCCCACCTCCTATATTGTCCCGGCAGGTCACTGCCTGCGCGTGACCATCTCCAATTCCATGGACCGTTTCTACTATCTGGGCCGGAGTGCATTTGAAGCCGACCCCACATGCGAAACCCCCAGCATCCGCCTCTATACCGGGGGAGAGAACGCCTCCTATATGGAGCTCCCCGATCTCTACGCCTCTGCCTCCTGACGCTTTTTCCTACCTCCGCCTTTCGCGAGCCCTGCGCGGGGGCCGGCCTGGCCGGCCCCCGCGGGGAGCCAGCCGGAAGGGCAAAAAAGCCGCCCCTTCAAAGGGGCGGCGGATTATCGGACGGAGTTGCTGGGGTAATCCTCCGAGCGGGTGCGTTTGAGGGTCAGGATATCCTCCTTACGGTAACGCGTCATGTACTCCAATACGTGATAGCTGAACAGAAGGCGCTCCCGCAGGATGGGGTCATCCAGGCTGCCGCCGATGATCTCTTCGATCTTGCGGATTTTATACAGGGCCGTATTGCGGTGTATGTAAAGGGCCTTGGCTGTCTCGGTGGCGTTGCGCTCATGCAGCAGATAGGTATATAGAAAATCCAGCAGATTGCCGCCCGTCTTGTTGTCGTGCAGGAGCAGAGCTACGGTTTCGTTGTTGCACAGGTGGACCAGGTTCCGGCTGCCCAGCTTCTGGCGGGCGGATTCCGCCGCCAGCTCGATCATCTGGTACATGCTGTAGTCCTCATAGTATAAGATGCGCTGGCCGGGGTCCATCGCCCGGCCCAGACGCAGGGCATCTCTGGCCTGGTGGTAGACCGGGGGCAGGGAAGTAAGGAATTCCGAGGTATTCCCGATGGCGGCATACCCGTTATAGTGCTCCAGAATGGTCAGCAGCTTCTGCCGGTCAAAGGAGATGCGGCTGCCGCGCTTCGTCTTACGTACCACCATCAGGATCTCGCCGTGGTAAGTGGTGATGTTGCTGAAGGGAAAGACCTGTTCCAACTGGCTAATGATGTAGTTCCAGGGGATGGTGCTTCGGTCCTGGTCGGTGTCGAAAGCGACCACAATGACGTGGTAGTAGCGGCGCACAGCCAGCTGGATCTGCTTGAGCCGCTGCTCTAGCTCATCGGGGTCGGTCAGGCGGCATTCAATCAGGTCGGCCGCCAGGCTGCCGAAGGCGGCATTGCTGCCATAATCCACCCCCTGATTGCTGAACATGTATTCCGTCACATAACCGGCCAGGATAGAGCTCAGGTCCGAATAGCATCGGTTGGGCTCCGGTCCATTCAGAATGATGCACAGCCGGGCAGCCAGGGTGTCCTGATAGCGGATAAGCCGGACGATGGTGTAGTTATGGCTGACCTGAGAGATGTACTCGACAAACTCACCATAGGTTCCGCGCCGGACCGGCGTCTCACGGCGTACGGTCTGGATGGTATCGAAGGACTGATACCCATTGTCCCGTAGCTCGTCGGCGGTAGGGTCCTGGACCATGGGGCAGTAGACCGAAGCGATGTGCTTGTAGCCGGTGTTGACCAGCAGGATGGTGGCGTGCAGCTCAGAAGAGGCCCTTTGGAGCAGTTCCTGAAGCCCGGCGTTGTTGTAGACCACCTCGTGAAGGCTGGAGTCCCAGGCGATAAAACGGTGGACATGCTCCTGGACACAGTTGTAAAGCTCCAGCAGAGGAAGGTTGGTCTCAATCAGCGTAAGCACATCTGGAAGCATTTCGGCCCCGCACCTGCCGCTGGAGACGATCAGAAGGCATTCCTGAGGCAGCCTGCCGCAGGCGAGGGCATGTGTCACCGCCTGCGCTGTGCCGATATACAGACACTCGGCACGCAGGACGGATTCCCCCTGATCCAGCAGCTTGATGCCTCCCTCGCAGTGCGGCTCCGCGGTCCCGGGGCGGACGTCCAAAACGGCGTCCCCGAGCCAATACGACAACATGGCGGGTGTATACAGGCCCATGCGACATCACTCCATCCCAAGCAAAATGATAAATGTGCATATTGCACATGAATAGGATGCGAAATTTGTATGCTCCGTAGTGTAAAGGGCGCTTAACAACTCTATTATAGAGCAAATCTAAAAAATAGCAAGCAAATGTTCAAAAATATTGCAAAAAACTGCTATAAAAGTGGGCAAAATTTATAGTTAAGGCCTGGGAAGCCGTTGTGTGCAAGATGAACATATGCTGACGCTCGTTTTTATGCAGGCCACATCTACCCAAGTGGTTGTATGGTGTGATAAGGTAAAGGTGCACAAAAAAATAACGTGTATGCGGAGAAAATTTGAAGATGGAGGGAGGTTCGGAGCAATTCACAAGCCGGCCCATATGTTCTGGAATTGATGGAGAGAAGAGCCCATTTTTGAAAGAGAAATTGAGGAAGGAAGTGCTATTATCATGTTATCCGCAGTTGGTTTCATTCTGGTTATCGCCATGGTGGCCCTGATTATCTGGGGCAAGGTAGCCCTGCCCCCCATCCTTGTCATTCTGCCTACCATCGCTGTCATCATCCTGGGCCTGATGGGCTATCTGGTGCCCCCCAAGGCCGAGGTGGCCGCTCCCATGGACCTGCTCATGTGCCTCAAGACCCTCCAGGGCTACCTGAGCACCGGCCTGAACAGCACGCTGAACACCGCCGCCCTGTTTACCTTTGCCGTGGTGTTCTTCAACGTGCTGGGCGACGCGGGCATGTTTGACTTCATCGTGTCCAAGGTCATGAAATACATCGGCAACAACGTCAGCATGATTCTGCTGATGACCTGCCTGCTGACCGCCATCTCCCACCTGGACGGCTCCGGCGCCACCACCTGGCTGATCACCGCACCCACCATGCTTCCCCTGTTCAAGAAAATGCGCATCAGCCCCATCATTCTGCTGACCTATGTGGCTCTGGTTTCCGGCGTGGAGAACATGCTGCCCTGGACCTCGGCCCTGGCCCGCGTTTCCGCCTCCACCGGCGTGGAGGCCCGCGAGATCTGGACCGCCCTGCTGCCCACCCAGGTCGTGGGCCTGGTGTTGCTGTTCGCTTCCGTCTTCATCGTGGGCCCCATCCTGAAAAAGCGCGGCTGCGGCATGACCGATGAGGAATTTGCCGAGCTGAAATCCGGCATGCTCAAGCTCAATGACCCTGTGCTGAAGGTCAGCAAGGGCGTGCTGTTCTTTGATATGGCCTTCCTGGTGGTGCTGGTGGTCTGCCTGCTGATGGGCTGGATCAACACCAATGTGGCCTTTATGATCGGCCTGTCCATCGCTTTGATCGTCAACTGCAAGGACGCCAAGGAGATGACCTCCCAGATCAAAAAACACGGCTCCAACGCCCTGAACATGGTCATGATCATCTTTTCCATCGGCATGCTGGTGGGCGTCATGAAGGATTCCGGCATGATGAACGCCATGACCGACACCCTGATGAGCCTGGTTCCCGCGTCCATGGGCACCCACCTGACCTTCATCATCGCCCTGCTGTCCGTACCCCTGTCCATGGCCGTGGGTTCCGACACCCTATACATGGTTATGGCCCCCATCTTCGGCAACATGGCGATTGCCTATGGCGGCACCATGCTGGCCGGCGCCGCCGCCTGCACCGTGGGCGCCTGTGTGGCTGTCAACCTGTGCCTGGTGGCCCCCACTCCCTACCTGGCCCTTGGCCTGTGCGGCGTGGAGATGAAGGACAACCTGAAGTACTGCTTCCTGCCCACCTGGGGCCTGGGCATCTTTCTGGCCATCGTGGGCGGCTTTTCTGGAGCCTTCCCCTTCTAAGAGAAGCAACCCGGCCCCTTCCGGCCGCCGCCCCCGGGCCGGCGGCTGGGGGCGGGCCCATCGAGGATATTAAAGAAGGAAGTGATGTCTTATGAGCATCCGCGACTGCGCGCTGCGAAGCCAGGCTTTTGCCGCGCTGAAGGATGTCTACGACCACCGGGAGACCGCGGCCGCCCGGTGGCGCGCCGACGGAGGAAAGGTGGTCGGGGAGCTGGGCTGCGACGTGCCGGACGAGTTTATTCTGGCCGCCGGCATGCTGCCGGTGCGGGTCTACGCCGAAGTGGAAAAGCCCCTGGCGGAGACCGACAAGTATCTGGAATACGCCTTCGACCCGGTGGTCCGGGCCCAGTTTGAAAAGATCGTGGACGGGACCTATGACCGCCAGATCGATGCCCTGGCCATCTCCAACAGCACCGATGTTATCATCCGCATCTATCTGTACCTGCGAGAGCTGCGCCGGGTGGAGCCGGAAAAGCCGGTGCCGCCGGTGGAGTTCATCGATTGGCTGTTTACCCGCAACCGTCTGCATCAGGTCCGCAACGAGCAGACTCTGGAGCTGTTCCGCCAGACGGTGGAGCGGTGGGCAGGCCGGGCCATCACCGATGAAGAGATCGCCGCCGCCGGAGCCATCTGCAATGAAAACCGGCAGGCTCTACGGGAAATGGCCGCCCTGCGCCGGTGTGCGCAGCCCCGAATCACCGGCAGCGAAGCCTTGGTCATCATCGGCAGCGCCTTCTTCATGGAGCGTTCGGCCCACACCGCTCTGGTAAGACAGGTGGTGGCCGACGCCCAAAGCTGGCCTGTCCTCAACGGCCCGCGGGTGTTTTTCACCGGCAGCAACCAGGAGGATACCGCCCTGTATGAACAGATTGAGGCGGCCGGCGCCGTCATCGTGGGCGAGGACCACGACTGGGGCGACCGTTGGTATGACCGGGACTACAACCCCGAGTACTCCCCCGTTCGTGCGGTGGTGGACCGGTACATGCTGCGGGAGTTCAGCAGCAAAAAAGCCTTCGTCAGCCAGCGGGTGGCCGCGCTGGACCGGGAGGTGGACGCCTCTGCCGCTCAGGCTGTGGTGTTCTATACCAACATCTACGAGGAGGCCGCGAGCTGGGACTATCCCAGCCAGAAGAAGAGTCTGGAGAGCCGGGGCATCCCCACCGCCTGCTTTGCCAAGATGGCCTGGCCTGCCCACCGCAACGAGGGGCTGGAGGAGCGGTTCAGCGCCTTTGTCTCCACGCTGAAAGGAGGTGCCAGCCATGGCTGACGGAAAGAAAACGGCGGGGTCCCAGTCCACCGCCGTCAAAAAGCTGAAGGCCACGGCTGCCGCCGGAGCCTATCAAAAGGAGTGGTTTACCGGGCTGAAGGCACGGGTGGAGGCGGGCGAGGACTTCGGTTACCTCAACGCCGACGTACCCATGGAGGTCCTGCGGGCCATGGACATCCCCTTTGTGGTCAACCAGTGGTGGGCCGCCATCTGCGGAGCCAAGCGCATGACCAAAAAGTATTACGGCCTGCTGCGGGAGGCCGGCTACCGGGACGACCTGTGCTCCTACTGTGCCACTGCCTTTGCCGAGAGCCTGGACCCCGACGACCACAAGCTGGACGCCGAGGGCAGGCCTCTGGGGCCCTGGGGCGGTCTGCCCGACCCCACCATCGCCATCACCCGGCTGACCTGCGACTGTCAGAGCAAGATCTTTGAACTTTTTGCACAGAATCACGGGGCCAGCTTCTACGCCATGGAGAATACCGTGGCCCGGAAGACCCCCCTGAAGTGGTTTGAGCTGGCCCCCGACCGCTGGGAGGAGCTCTACGACACCGATCGCCTGGATACCGCCGTGGAGGAGCTCAAGGAGCTCATCCGCTTCCTGGAGATGAAGACCGGGAAGATGTTCGACATCAACAAGCTCGAGCATGTGATGAACCTCATCAACGAGCAGGAGATGTGGTACAAAAAGACCCGGGACCTCATCGCCGCCTGCCACCCCGTGCCCGTCACCGTGGTGGACACCATCAACGCCGTGATGCAGGCCCAGTGGCAGCGGGGTACCCAGTGGGCCGCCGACCATGCCAAAAGCCTGTATGAGGAGGTCAAGGCTCTGGCCGACAAGGGCGAGGCCGCCGTGCCCAACGAGAAGTACCGCCTGATGTGGATCGGACGGGGCATCTGGCACGATTTCAGTTTCTATCAGCGCTTTGAGCAGAAGTACGGCGCGGTATTCATGTGGAGCATGTATCTGGCCATGGGGGCGGACGCCTACATCCGCAACCACGTCGAGGCCGATCCCCTGCGGGCCCTGGCCGCCCGTTATATCGGCATGGAGGACTTCCTCCACATGCCGCCCTGGAACAGCCAGTGGTATCTCCAGCAGGCCGCCCAGAACGATATCGACGGCGTGGTCTACATGGTGCCGGAAAACTGCATGCAGGCGGTGGAAGGCAGCTACTTCATCAAAAAGGCCCTGGAGGACGCGGGCATCCCGGTGCTCATCTTCAAGGCCGACCCGGTGGACGCCCGTAAGTGGAATGCCGACACCATGACCGGGCTGGTGGAGGAGTTTATCGAGCATCGGGTCATCCCCAATAAAAAATGAACAAGTTCACGTGAACGTGTTCACAAATGCAAAAAACGGTATTATAATATAGGAGGTACTTACTATGGCTTGCAGAGGACCGCTTTCCGGTTACCGCGTTTTGGATATGACCCAGTTTGAGTCCGGCACTGTGTGCACCGAGACCCTGGCTTGGCTAGGGGCCGACGTATTCAAGGTGGAGCGCCCGGTGAAGGGGGAACTGGGTCGTTATTCCCAGGCCAATCCGGGCGTGGACAGCTACGGCTTTTTGGTGATGAACATGAACAAAAAGTCCATCACCTGCAATGCCAAGGCCCCTGAGGGCCTGGATCTGCTCAGGCGCCTGGTGGCCAAATGCGACGTCGTCGTGGAGAATATGGGGCCCGGCTCCATGGACAACCTGGGGCTGACCTATGAGGCGTGCCGACAGATCAACCCGAAGATCGTCTACGCCAGCCTGAAGGGCTTCGCTCAGGACGGCCCCTACGCCGACTACCCAGCCTTCGACCCCATCGCCACCCACACCGGCATCACCCTGGCCATGAGCATCATCGCCGCCCTGCTCCAGCGGGAGCGGGAGGGGATCGGCCAGCGGGTAGACGTGGCCATGCAGGACTTTATGATCGGTCTGAGCCGTTCCCAGTGGGAGCCCTACCTCAACAACGGAAAGCCCAACCGCCGGGTGGCCAACGGCATGCCCCTGGAGGATGTGGCCCCGTCGGACACGTATCCCTGCAAGCCTTTCGGGCCCAACGACTATGTGCACATCTACTGTTCCCGCCACCCCGGCAGCAAGCAGTGGGACAATCTGTGCGACGTCATCGGGCGGCCCGACCTGAAGCAGGACGTCTGCCCCGAGATGGCTACGCCCCGCTCCCGGTACGAGCACCGGGAGATCTGCGACAGTGCCATCAAGGAGTGGCTGAAGGACTATGACAAAATCACCGCCATGGATATCCTGTGCAAGGCGGACATCCCTGCCGGCGCACTGCTGGACTGCGCCGATATCACCAACGATCCCCAATATCTGGGGCGGGGCATGATCGTGGAGATTGAACATCCCGAACGGGGCAAGGTGAAGGTGCCCGGCTTCGCGCCAAGACTCAGCGAGAATCACGTGGAGTACCAGTGCAGCCCGGCGCTGGGCGGCAGCAATCAGGAAGTCTATGGGGGGCTGTTGGGCCTGTCTGGTGAGGAACTGGACGCACTGAAGGAGAAAAAGGTCATCTGACCGTGCCAGAGGGCATGCCGCCAGACCGGCGCGCCGCCGTCGCTCCCTGCTCTGGAGCGGGGCGGCGCGCCGGTCTTTTGTGCCGGATACGGGGAAAAGGGAGAGAAAGACGTGAGGAACATGCTGCCATTGGAAGACCTGACCGTGGGAGGGCTGCTGCGGCGGACGGCCCGGCGGTTTCCGGACCGGCCGGCCCTGGAGTACCGGGGCCGGGTGTGGAGCTATGCCGCACTGGACGGGGAGGTGGATCGGACGGCCCGGCGGCTGCTGGGCTGGGGTGTGGACAAAGGGGACCACCTGGCTCTCTGGTGCGAGGCGGAGCCCAACGCGATCGTGCTGCTGTATGCGGCGAGCCGCATCGGCGCAGTCACCGCGCTGCTGAACACCAGCCTGGGGCGGACGGAGCTCAAAACACTTCTGGAGCGCAGCGACATCCGGTATCTGGTGATCGGAGATGGCTATAAAGAGCTGGACTACCCCGCGCTTTGCCGGGGCCTGACGGAGGAGTTGTCCGGACTGAAGGCGGTCCTCTACGCGGGGCAGCGGGGCTGCGGCGGGTATGCGGCCCTGGAGGATCTGGAGGAAGGTATGGCCTCGGAGGAGGTGCTGGCTGGGGCAGAGGTCCGGGTGCGGCCGGAGGACACCGCCTTTCTCCTCTATACCAGCGGTACCACCAGCGTCCCCAAGGCGGTACTGGGCAGCCACTACAGCCGGGTCAACAGCGGTATCCAGCAGGCCAACGACCTGGGGGCCACCCAGGCCGACCGCTTCTGCGTGGCTATGCCCATCTTCCACTGCTTCTGCCTGTCTGTGAATGTGATGGCGGCCTGCGCGGTCGGCGCCTGCCTGTATTTGCCGGAATCCCGGCGGACTGCCGCCCTGCTGGAGGCGGTGAGTCAGGGACGCTGCACCGTCATGAGCAGCGTCCCAGCCCTGTATCACGCCATGCTTTGCCGCCCCGACTTTGACACCTGGGACATCTCCACCCTACGGACCGGCTTCATCGGTGGCAGTCAGTATCCGCCCCGGCTTTTTCGGGAAATCAACGACCGCTTCGGATTTACGCTGCTGTCTAGCTTAGGGCAGACCGAGGCCACCGCCGGCATCACCACCGCCGCCCTGGGTGATTCTCTGGAGGTGCGGGCCACCACGGTAGGACACTTTATGGACCACCTAGAGGGGAAAATCGTCTGTCCCCGCACCGGGGCGCAGCAGCCCGCGGGGCAGATGGGAGAGATCTGCGTGCGGGGCTACGCCGTTATGCAGGGCTATTACCGCCAGCCGGAGTGCACCGCCCGGACTATAGACGCCGACGGTTGGCTCCACACCGGGGATATGGGGTATCTGGACGGCGATGGGAACGTGCATCTGACCGGCCGTCTGAAGGAACTCATCATCCGGGGCGGCGAGAACATCAGCCCGGCGGAGGTGGAGGCAGTGCTGGCCGGAGACGACCGCGTAGAGACCTGCAAGGCGGTGGGCGTGCCCGACCCCCACTACGGGGAGGTGGTCTGCCTGTGCGTGGTACGCCGCAAGGGGGCCCGCTGCACAGAGGCGGAACTGAAGACGGAGCTGAAAGCCGGCCTGGCCGACTTCAAGGTGCCCCAGTACATCCTGTTTTTGGAACGCCTGCCTGAGACCCTGACCGGAAAGGTCCGGGTGCAGGAGCTCAAGGACCTGGCGCGGGAGACCCTGGGCCTGACCTCGGACTGAAAGGGGGGAGGAACATGGCGCTGTTCGTCCGGGACCGGAGCTTTTATCGGAAGATCTTGCTCCTCGGCGGGCCCATCTCGGCCCAGCAGATCATTACGGTGGGGGTCAATATGATGGACACCGTGATGCTGGGACAGTTGGATGAGACGGCTCTCTCCGCCAGTTCCATGGCCGCCCAGGTCCACAACCTGTTCCATTTCATGTGCATGGGGTTGGGGATGGGGGCCAGCGTGCTCATCGCCCGGTACTGGGGCGCGGAGGAGCACGCCAGCCTGCGCAAGACCCTGGTGCTGATGTACCGCTTCTGCCTGCTGATGGCGCTGGTGTTCACGGCGGCGGTGGCGGCGGCTCCGGCGGGCATCATGGGACTGCTGACGCCGGACGGAGAGGTGGTGGCCGAGGGCGTGCGCTACCTGCGCTGGGCACTGCCCTGCTTTTTCCTCTATGGCTTATCCATGACCACCACCATCGTCCTGCGGAACACCGGACAGATGCACATTCCGCTGCTCACAGCGGTGGGGGCCTTCTTCCTCAATATCTTTTTCAACTGGATGTTTATTTTCGGCAAGTTGGGGGCCCCCGCCATCGGGGTGGCGGGGGCGGCTCTGGGTACCCTCATCAGCCGGGCCCTTGAATTTGCCGTCATCTGCGGCTATTTCCTCCTGCGGGACCGGAAGCTCCGGTTCCGGGTCCGGGACCTGCTGCTGCCCTGCGGCGACCTGTTGCCGGAGTATCTGCGTATCTCCCTACCCGTGCTGGTCAGTGACACCCTGCTGGGACTGGGAAACAGCATGACCATGGCGGTGGCCGGTCATATCGGCCGGACCTTTATGTCGGCCAACACCATTACCAGCGTCACCCAGCAGATTACCACCGTATTCACAGCGGGGTTGGGGCAGGCGGCGGTCATCATTACCGGAAACACCCTGGGCCTTGGCGAGATGGAGAAGGCCCAGCGGCAGGGCGTGACCTTTGCGGTGCTGGGGGTCCTTCTGGGCGGGCTGTGCGGCGGGATCATTGTGGCGGTCAGCCCTCTGGTGGTGGGAAGCTACCAGATCACGGCGGAGACCCACGCCGTGGCGATGGAGCTGATGAACGCGGTGGGAGTGATAACGGTGTTTATGGCCGTCAGTTCCATCCTGACCAAGGGGGTGCTCCGGGGTGGAGGCGACACCCGTTTCTTGATGGTTGCCGACGTGTGTTTCCTCTGGGTGGTCAGCGTACCGCTGGGGGCCGGGGCGGGCCTGGTGTGGGAGTGGCCGCCCTTCTGGATCTTTTTCTGCCTGCGCATCGACCACGTCATTAAGGCGGTGTGGTGTATCTTCCGCCTGCGGAGCGGTAAGTGGATCAAGAGAATCCGGGCGGTTTAGGCTCGAGTGAAAAAAGGCAGCGGCGTAGCCGCTGCCTTTTTTCTGTGTCCGACCGCCAATGCGGTGCCCACCGCAGAGGGGGCCGTGCAGATCGCCATGGAGGAGCTGCCCATCACTCTACATCGGGCCCGGGTGCTGGTGCTGGGCTTTGGGCGGCTGGGCAAGCTGGCGGCCCACCGCTTCGCCGCCTTGGGGGCCAAGGTCAGCGTAGCGGCCCGAAAGTGGGCCGATCTAGCCTGGGCGGAGGCCTACGGCTATGGGGCGGAGCGCATCGACCAACTGGGAGGCTGGCTGTGCGCCTATGATTTGGTAATCAACACAGTGCCCGGCCGGGTGCTGGGCGCCGGCTACCTGGCCGACCTGAAGCCCGGCTGTCTGGTGGTGGACCTGGCCTCCAAGCCCGGGGGGGTGGACCTGGAGGCGGCGTCCCAAATGGGGGTCCGGGTGATCTGGGCCCTGTCGCTGCCGGGCAAGGTGGCTCCCGTCACAGCGGGCCGGGCCATACGGGACACGATCTATCACATTTTGCATGAGTTAGGAGTATGACTATGGAACACCTGCGCGTGGGCTTTGCCTTCTGCGGCTCCTTTTGTACTTATGACAAGGCCATGGCGGCGCTGGAGCAGGTCCGGGCCCGCTACGGGGACGTGACGCCCATCGTCTCGGAAAGAAGCGCCGATACCGACACCCGCTTCGGGGAGGCCCATGAGTTTATGCGGGAGATGGAGCGCATCTGCGACAAGCGGGTGATCGATTCCATCCCCAAGGCGGAGCCCATCGGCCCGCAAAAACTGCTGGATGTGCTGGTCATCGCCCCCTGTACGGGCAGTACCCTGGCCCGGCTGGCCAACGGCTTTAGCGACACGGCGGTGACCATGGCGGCCAAGGCGATGTGGCGCAACGGCCGCCCCGTGGTGCTGGCCGTGAGCACCAACGACGGACTGGGCGCGTCGGCCAAGAACATCGGCGCGCTGCTGGAGAAAAAGTACGTATACTTTGTCCCCTATGGACAGGATGATCCGGAGAAGAAACCCACCTCCCTGGTGGCCGACTTCACCCGAATCCCGGATACCATCGACGCGGCGCTTGAGGGCAGGCAGCTCCAGCCCCTGCTGCTGGCCGCCGGGTGTTGAGAAAGCGCAAAAAGGCCGGGGACGGCGTACGCCGTCCCCGGCCTTTTTGCTGCGCCGCCAAGGGCGCTTTCCCCTTTTTCACCGCCGATCTACTTCACCACAAAGCCGTATCCGCGCAGGATATCCCGCAGACGCTCCACCTCCTCCTGGGAGGGGGTACGGCTGGTGAAGCCCTCGGTGCCGGGCTCAAGCTGTTCCCGCTTGCCCTCGCCCAGGTTGTGGTAGGGCAGCAGGTTGATCTCACTGCACCGGATGGCCTTTTCGGTCAAAAAACGGCCCAGAGCGTGCATGTTTTCCGCACGGTCGTTACAGGGTGGGATGACCGGACAGCGGACGATGATGGTGCAGTCCGTCCGGCGGGAAATGTGCTCCAGATTGGCTAAAATCAGCTCATTTCCCTGGCCGGTGTACGCCCGGTGCCGGGTGGAATCCATATGCTTTATATCGTAGAGAACGATATCGGTGTGGGCGAGGACCGGTTCCATGACCGCCCAGGGCACCGCACCGCAGGTCTCCACGGCGGTGGTAATGCCCGCCTGCCAGCACAGCTCTGTCAGGGCGCCGGTGAATTGTGGGTGCGCCAGGGCCTCGCCGCCGGTGACGGTGAGCCCGCCGTCCGTGCCGTAAAAGAGCCGGTCTCCGGCCACCTCGTCGAAGGCTTCGCCCGCTGTCATGGTATGGCCCATGATGCTGCGGGCCTCGGTGGGACAGCCATCCACACAGCGGCCGCAGGCAGTGCAGAGCGTGCGGTCGGTGTGGACCCGGTCGGGGCGGTCCGTCCGGCGGGAGACCGCCTTTTGGGGACAGGTCTGGATGCATTGGCCGCAGCCGGTACACTTGTCCGCAAGGTACATGAGCTGGGGCGCCCCGGCCTGGGACTCCGGGTTGGCGCACCACAGGCACCGCAGGGGGCAGCCCTTGACAAACACGTTGGTCCGGATGCCGGGCCCGTCGTGGATGCAGTAGTGCTGGATGTTGAACACGGTGCCGGTGACAGCTCTGAGAGCTTCCGTCATGGAGGTCATTCCTTTCCTTCCTGTGGAGGCGAAGCGGCCAGTCGCTTGCCCAGATTAATTTTGGCGTAACGGTCGTAATACCGCAGAATCTTATAGGAGAAGACCATGCGCTGCTGGATTTCACCGTTGGTCAGGTCAGCTTTGGACAGCTCCTGCAGCTTGGCCAGCCGGACGGAGAAGGTGTTGCGGTGCATATAGGCGGCCCGGGCGGCCTGGGAGACGCTGCAGTTATTGAGGCAGTAATAGTAGAGCACGTCCAGCAGATTGGATTTGTGGGCCAGATCGTAGCGATAGAGTTTCACTGCGTCGGGGTGCGTCAGATAAATGATATCGTCATGGCCCAACAGGGCACTGAAGCTGTTGATGCACAGGTCGATGGCAATGTACTCGGCGTAGTCCTCAAAAAAGAAGATGCGTTCTTTTTCGCATGAGCGCAGGGCCCGTCCCAGTTGCAGAACGCTTTTGGTCAGCAGATAGTTGGTGCGTAGCATAGCGCGGCGGCTGGTGGCGTTGCTGATGGCGGCAAAGGCGTCGTAGCGGGTCAGTAGATCCCGGAGCTGTTCCCGATCAAAAATGGGGGCGGGCTGGAAATCCCGGCCCGGCCGGCTGAGCAGCAGTACGATCCCGCCGTCATAGAGGGCGGCGTTGCTCTCGGGGAAGATGGCCTCCAACTGTGCCAAAAGGGAGGTCGGAGAGACCGGCAAAGCGCCGGGAGCGGTGGGCTCCACAATGATAAAGCTGCAAAACTGCTGGGGGATGCGGGAGATCAGGGAGAAGCGGCGGCTGATCTCATCCTCGCCCGTGAGCTTGCCGGTGAGCAGATCGGTAAGGAGCGTCTGGAAATCGGCGCCCGCCCAATAGGCGCCTTTCTCCGCGGCGGCCACCCGGCTGACATTGTCCTGCACCAGATCCAGCAGGGTGCAGGCGTCACCGGCGCACCAGTCGCGGGGGGTAAAGAGCAGCATGTGGGAGATCAGACTGTCATCCTGAAGGACCCGGCGTGACCAGCACCTGCCCTCGCTGCCCATGACCCGGCAGAGCGGGGCGGTGGAATCGGTCCGCCCCTCTTCCAGCAGGTCCCGGGCGGTATTGGGGGAGAGCAGGCCCCGTTCCAGCATCTCCCGGGCGGGCGCGCTGTCCAGACATGCCCTTCCGCCAAAATAGACCACGCGGCAGCCGGCATTCAGCAGGAACAGGGCCCCGCCCGCCAGCTCCGCCGCTGTGTCCACCACATCCTGGATGCTGTGGCGGCGTCCGGCAGCGCGCAGCAGGAGAACGTTCCACTCCTGGTGGCGGCGCAGCACGGCGGACAGCCGTTCATGGAGGTCCAGCAGCTCCAGACGGGTGATCACCAGGTTGACCGAGCGGGACTCTGCCAGAGAAAGCAGCCCCGCGGCGTCGCCGGCGGCAAAAAAAGTGACGCCGGACAGGTCTCCGGATATCTCCAGAAAGGAGCGGATCTCTGCCCCTTCGCCCAGCCACAATACGGTGGGATCGGGTCCCTCCCAGTGGCGGACAAATCGGACTGCCCGTATCTGAGGCAGGCTCGCCCTGACGGCCGGCCGGGCCAGAAGGTATCCCTGCAGCGGCTGTATCCAGTATTCCAGTTGCGACATGGAACTCCCCCGCCTCTGTACCATTTATACATTTATGAACAGGTTCATTATAGCAAATCCTGTGCGAAATGTCATCCGGTTTTTATGGAGTTCCAAAGTTTGTGCATAGGTGCTGAACAGGTTCATCAAAAATGGCGTTCATGCACAGGAATCCGGTCCGGGCGCTGGACGACTGTTGCGGAAACCGGAAATGTCATGCTATGCTTGCGCCAGCGAATGGGCGGCGTACCGCGGCGCCGCCCGGCCAGGAAAGAAAGAATGAGGAGGTTTTTTCTATGTCAGCTTCGACAGTCCTGATCCTGTTTCTTGTGGCAATGGTCCTCTCCATCTATTTCGGCAACAAGTTCGATGCAATCGGCCTGATCTCCATGTCCTTTGCCTATCTCATCGGCGTGTTTGGTCTGGGACTAAAGACTTCGGTCGTGGTCGGAATGTTCCCTGCCAAGATCCTCTTTACCATCATCGGCATCTGCTGGCTGTTCGGCTACGCCAATGAAAATGGCACCCTGCGGCAGATCACTCTCATCCTGGTCTACCGATTCCGCCGGTTCCCCAGCATCCTGCCCTGGGTCTTCTTCCTGATTGCGGGCGTGATCTGTATGACGGGCGCCTCCCCGTATGCGCCCAATGCCGTGCTGATGCCCATCATCATCTCCATCTGCCTGGCCACCAATATGAACCCCCTGTTTGGCTCCCTGATGGTCAATATCGGCTCGTACATCGGCGCACAGGTCCCCTGGGGGCAGGGCGCCAACATCCAGCGCGGTGTTCTGGAGGCCGGTATCCATGCCGGAGAGGTGGATTCCATCCTTTGGAACGGCTTTTTTACCTGCGCCCTGTTTGCGCTGGTCTCCGGTATCCTGACCTTCCTGCTGTTCCGCGGCTGGAAAGCTAGGGTGACCGATACCAACTTTATCACCCGGCCGGAGCCCATGACGCCTGTGCAGAAAAAGACCTTTGCGCTGATTCTGGTCCTGGTGGTTCTGATGGTGGTTCCCTCTCTGCTGGGCAACTTGGGTTTGAGCGCCCTGGCCGCTCTGTCCAGAAAGCTGGATATCTCCCTGGTGTGCATCGTGCTGGCCACCGTGGCCGCCCTGCTGAAATTGGCGGACGCCAAGACCGTGGTCACCCGACACATCCCTTGGAACACCCTGATGATGCTGGCTGGCGTGTCAATGCTGGTGGGCGTGGCCTCCGAGGGAGGCGCAGTGGACCTCATCGGCTCCTGGATCGGCGGCAACGTGCCCACGGCGATCATCGTGCCCATGTTCGTCCTGCTGTCCGGCTTCATGAGCGTTTTCTCTGCCGGCTCCTCCGTGGTGGTTCCCACCCTGTTTGTGCTGGTGCCCTCCGTACTGACCACAGCCGTGGGCGTCAACTATCATGCGCTCTATGCCGGCATCGCCATCGGGGCCAACGCCTCCGCCGTGTCCCCCTTCTCCGGCGGCGGCTCCCTGACCCTGGCCAACATCAAACAGGATGATATCCGGGAGAAGATGTTTCTGCCGCTCATCCTCTCAGCCGCCGCGCTGGTGCTTGTGGCCGCCGTGCTGGGTGCTGTCGGGCTGTACGGTCTGGTATAAGCCATGAAAGAAAACAGACTTTCCCAGGCGCTGATTCGTCATGTGCGGACCACGGGCTATGGCGATATCCCCGCCGCCGCATTGGCGGCGCAGAAACAGTCCCTGGCCGACATGCTGGCCGTTATGCTGGCGGCCACCGGGCTGGACGCCGCCTCCGCCCCCTTTGCCGCTTTTGCGGCGGAGGAGGGCCGGGGACGGTGCACGATCCTGGGCCGTGAGGAAAAGACCTCCCCCATGCTGGCGGCGCTGGCCAATGGGGCGCTGGTCCACGCGCTGGACTACGAGGATTCCCACGAGACAGCCACCGTCCATCCCAATTCGGCTGCTTTGCCCGCCCTTATGGCTTTGAGCCAGCACATCGGGGGCGTTTCGGGGCGGAGCTTCCTGACTGCCATGGCCCTGGCCAGCGATATCTGCTGCCGCCTGGACCTGGGGGTCAACGAGGACCTGCTGAAATACGGCTGGAACATGCCCCCCATCCACGGCTCCATGGGGGCGGTGCTGGGAGCCGGTAAGCTGCTGGACCTGGACGAGGGGCAGCTCGCGGACGCAGTGGCGCTGAACCTGTGCCAAGCTACCTGCAGCGGCGAGGCGGCCAACAGCGCCGGCTCCGCTGTACGAACCGTCCGGGAGGGCTTTGCCGCCCAGGCTGCGGTACAGTCGGCGCTACTGGCCGGGCGGGGGGTGCCGGCTCGGTTTGAGACGCCTTTTGAGGGAAAGCTGGGCTACTACCACATGTACGCCCGGGACAACTATACCCCGGAAAAGGTGCTGGAGGGTTTGGGGACGGTGTTTCAGGGCCAGTTCATCAGCTTCAAGCCCTGGCCGTCCTGCCGTGCCACCCATACCTCTATTGACGGGGTGCTCACTCTGATGCGGGAGCACCACATCAAACCGGGGGAGATCCAGTCCATCCACATCACTCTTCAGGAGATCGGCCGTATGGTCACCGAGCCCCGCGATGTAAAGTACCGGCCCCGGTCCGCCGCCATCGCCAAATTCAGTCTGCCCTTTGTGGTGGGCACCGCGGCAGTCTGCGGCCAGGTGGGGCTGGACAGCTTTGAGACCGAGCGGCTGTCCGACCCAGCGGTGCTGGCCATGGGGGACAAGGTGACCTGCGCCATTCGCCCGGGCTGGACCAAGGAGCAGAACAAGTACACGGACCTCACCATCCGGACGGTGCGGGGGGAGTTTTCCCTGCACCTGGAACATCCCCTGGGCTGTGTGGAACATCCCATGGGGGAGGAGGCGCTGCGCCGCAAGTTTTTGGACTGCGCCGCGCGGGCGAAGAAGCCCATCTGTCCGGAGCGGCTGGAGCAGCTCTACGGCACGATCCTGCACCTGGAGGAGCTGGAGGACATGAACGGACTTTTCGACCTGCTGTAAATACAAACTGCGACATCGCACATGAAAACGGAGGAACCAAGTATGACAGACAGAATCAAACGGATGCAGGCGGCGCTGAAGGTGGACAAATTCCCCTTCTGCGCGGAGAAGGCAAAACTGGTCATCGAGTCCTGGAAGAAGCACGAGGGTCTGCCGGCCATCCTGAGCCGGGCCCACGCCACCGCCGACTATTTGGACCACCGGACCATCTATGTGGACGAGGACGAGCTCATTGTGGGCAACGTAGCCAGCAAGCCCATGGGTCTGGAGGCCTCCTGCTGGGGCCCCTTCTGGGACGACGACGATCTGGATTCCATTCTGGAGGGCAACTACACCATCTCCGACGAGGACCGAAAGACCCTGCGGAGCTTGGATTCCTTCTGGGACGGTCAGGACCGGCAGATGTATGAGTGGCAGGGACGCTTTTACGATGATGAACGCATGTGGCCCTTTATCCGGTCCGGCATCCTATGTCCGCCCTGGACCAGCAAGGTAAAGGGCCGGGGCTCCGGCGGCGCAGGCTTCGGCTGGGGTCTGGGCATCGGCCTGAGCTTCTTTGTCCCCGACTACGGTAAAATCGTCACCGAGGGCATCCACAAGACCCTGGATGAGGCCAAAGAGGAGCTGCGTCAGATCCGTTATGTGGATGATGACTCCTTTGACAAGGCCATGTATCTCCAGGCCGTCGTTATCGCCCTGGAAGCCATGGTGCGCATGTACCACCGGTATGGCGACGCCTGCCTGGAGGCCGCCGCCCGGTGCGCCGAGCCCAAGCGGAGAGCCGAGCTGGAGCAGATGGCCGACACCTGCCACTGGATCGCGGAAAAGCCCTCCCGGGGATTCCGGGACGCCATCCAGAACTTCTGGTTTTACTGGATGATGATCACCCACGGCACCGTTCCCGGCGGCCGGTTTGACCAGTATATGTATCCCTTCTACCAAAAGGATATCGCCGGCGGCGTACTCACCGACGACGATGTGGTAGAGCTCATCGAGTGCCTGCGCATCAAAATCATGCAGTTCAACTTTGTCTCCGGCAACGCCAAACAGCGGGACAAGTGGGCCGGCATGGCCCGGTGGCACAACTTCGTCATCGGCGGCGTGGACAAGGACGGCAACGACGCCTCCAACGAGTTGAGCTATCTGATCCTGCGCGCGGCCGACGAGGTGCGGACTCCCCAATTCACCATCACGCTGCGGGTTCATGACAAGACGCCGGAAAAGTTGATACAGAAAGCCCTGGAGCTGGTCAAGACCGGCCTGGGCATGCCTGCCTTTGTCTCGGACAAGAGCTATATCCAGGGCCTGGTGGACCAGGGGGTGCCGCTGGAGGAGGCGCGGGACTATGCCCTGGCGGGCTGTCTGGACCTGAATCTGCCCGGCAAGTCCCGCATCAACGCCCTGGGCATGTTCATCGTGCCCAAGGTGCTGGACATCACCATGCACAACGGTATCATGCGGGAGACCGGCGAACGCATTGGACCCGAGACCGGCGAGATGAAGGACTTTGCGAGCTATGAGGATTTCGAGGCTGCCTTCAAGAAACAGCTTTACCATTTTATGGGCATGTACAATGAAGAGCACAACATCCTCATCCGCGTCACCCGGGCGGTAAACTGCGACGTGGTCCACTCCGCCTTTGCCTATGACGGCATCAAGTGCGGCAAGGACATCATGGACCGGAAGATGCCCTATGAGAACGCCTCGCTCCTGAACCCGGTGGGCATGATCTCGGTGGCTAATTCCCTGGCCGCAGTGAAAAAGCTGGTGTTCCAGGATCAGGTGTGCACCATGGAGGAGCTGTTCCAAGCCATCGAGGCCGACTGGGAGGGTCACGAGGAGCTGCACAAGCGATGTGTGGCCGCGCCCAAATTCGGCAACGGAGACGATCTGGTGGACGATATCGCCGCCGACCTCTATAGGTTCTGGGCCAACAGCTGCAATACCTTCACCACCGTCTACGGCGTACCGCCCCGTCCCACCGGTATCTCCATCACCGCCCACGCCCCCGGCGGGAGCTATACCTGTGCCACGCCTGACGGCCGCCATGCGGGAGACACCCTTCCCGACGGCGTGGCTTCTCCGGCTCAGGGTACGGACCGGAAGGGCCCCACGGTCTCACTGTGCAGCGCCATGAAGATCAACCAGGACCCCTTCAACGCCATGCTGCTGAACATGAAGCTCCACCCCACTGCGCTGGGCAGCGAGGACGACATCCATAAGCTGGGCGCCCTGATCCGGACCTACCTGACCAACGGTGGCAAGCACATTCAGTTCAATGTGGTGGACAACGAAACCCTGCACAAGGCCCAGGAGAAGCCCCAGGATTACCGGGACCTGGTGGTCCGTGTCGCGGGCTACAGCACCTACTTTACCCTGCTGACCAAGGCCGTCCAGGACGAGATCATCGCCCGGACCGAGAACCGGCTGTCCTGAAGATCCCTTCCGCAAAAGCGCCTCCGTGCCACGGCACGGAGGCGCTTTTGCGCTGGGAAGGCATTCAGGGCCGGAACTCCCGCTTCAGGACGTTTTCATAATACCGGATGAACTGGCAGGAGAACATCAGCCGCTGCCGCAGGTTGCCGTCCTCCAAATCCAACTGCAGCAGGTCCAGGATCTTGTTGACTTTGTTGATGACCGTATTGCGGTGCATGTAGGTGGCGGCGGCAGTTTTGACCAGATTGCGGTCATTGAGCAGATAATAGTACAGCACGTCCCGCAGATTGCTGTTATGCTGAGAGTCGTAGCGGGTGAGCAGGATCACTGCCGGATGCACCAGGTAGAGCACGTCGTCGTTGCCCTCAATCTCCAGATAGCGCTGCACGCACAGGTCAATGACGCAGTACATGGAGTAGTCCTCGTGGAAGAAGATGCGCTCGTCGCAGCTTTTGCGCAGTGCCTGGGCCAGAAGCGCGGTTCGTTTGGCCAGCAGGAAATTGGAGCCCAGTGCGTCCAGGTTGCGGGTGCCGTTGCTGACGGCCATAAAGCCGTTGTAGCGCTCCAGCAGGCGGGTGAGCTGCCCACTGTCGTCCAGCTCGGGACGGAAGGTACGCTCCCGGTAACTGAGCAGGATGACCACATCCTTGTGGTAGACAGCCAGATTGGCTCTGGGAAAGCATTCCCGCAGCCGAGCCAGCAGATAATTGTAGGGTACGCCGGCGCCGCCCCCGGCGAAGGTAATCACCGCCACCTGCACAAACGGCTCCACCGGATTGGGCATCCGGGACAGGGCGGAACGGATCTCAGCCGAGCCGGTGAGCCGGCGTTCCACAATATCCTCCCAGCACTGCTGAAAGAGCTTGGTGCTGGAGCCCAGCCGCTCCAGATCATGGGAGAGGAGTCGGCGGCTGACGCAGTCGGCGGCGCAGTCGCACAAAGACTGTACATCCGACCCGTCCCGTTCCTGGCGGCCTTCGATGAGCAGCATCCCGAAGGGGTCGCCCAGGTGGGCCATGCGGCGTCCATAGAGGACCAGTTCGGTGCCGGGGATGGCACAGGACCCGCCGCCGTCCGGCGGCATGCTGCCGAAGAGCAGCTCGGCAGTGCGCAGGGGGAGGGCGCCGGTGGCGGCCACCTGACGGGACAGATAGGCGCTGCCTTCCATCCCGGCTCCGGCCACCACTCGTCCGTTGTGGTCCAGCAGCAGGACGGCGGAGCCGGCCAGCTTGGCGGTGAGAGCCACGATGGCGTGGAGCCCTCCGCCGTGGTCGGTGAGCTCCTGATAGGCATGGCACCAGCCGGCTTTCCGGGCGGAGGCATCGGCCAGGGTGTTGTAGAGCTTGGCCAGGGAGCAGGAAAAGAGAACCAGACTGCCGCCCGGAAGGGAGAGCTTCGGCAGGTCGTCGGCGCAGGCGTCGGAGAGAAGTACGGTGGTCCCTGGAGCGATCCGGGCCCCGGATAGTCCGGTGGCCGCCCGCACGTCCCCCAGGTAGAGCCGGTCGGCGGTCAGCGTTTTCTGGGTGCAGAGCAGCTCCACCCGGTCAGGACAGGCATCCTGGTCGGGGCAGAGAGCGGTGCGGAGTACAAAAGGCTCCAGTTGCCGGAGCAGAAAGCGCAGGCTTGACATAAACTCTCCTCTTTTCAGCCATGAAGTTATAAGAACGGAGGGGACTGGGGAGGAAACACCCATATTATACACGAAACCTGGAGCTTTTGCATAGGATGTGAGAAAAAAGAAAAGGACATGTTGTGAAAAATGTGCAACCTGCACATTTGTGAACGCGTTCATTGTACGCTTGATACAGAAAAGGTCCCACGCAGGCTTCTCCTCTTGCAGTGGGCGGAGCGGTGTGTTATGTTCAGGATGAACTTGTTCACTACATTTTTCCAGACGAAGGCCGCAGCGGATGTCCGCGCGGACAGAAGGGGGAAACAGGATGACAGACCGAGTCAAACGTATGAAAGAGAGCCTGCGGGTCAACAAATATCCACTGTGTGTGGAGATGTTCCGGCTGGCCAACGAGTCCCTGGATGTGACGGCGGGGGAGCCGATGCTGCTGCGCCGCTCCAAGCTCCACGCCCATATCCTGGACAACATCACCATTTTCATCGAGCCCGACGACCTGCTGTGCGGCTCTGGAGCCAGTAAGCCCTTTGGCCTGGAGATGCAGTATGAGTACGGCGTGTGGACCAAGGATGAGGTGGAGTCGCTGAAAAGCGAGATCTACGACATCAGCCCCGAGGATGAGGAAGAGCTCTATCGGCTCAACGAGCGGTTTGCCGGCAACGCCCTGAACACCAACCTGGTGGAGGCCATGGGCAAGAGCCTGGGGGAGAACGACCGGCTGTGGCCCTTCATGAAATCGGGAGTCATCCTGCCGCCCTGGAAGGACAAAAGGGGCGGTTCCGGCGGCGGCTTCGCCATGTCGGGGTATGGTCTGGGGCCGGGATTTTCGCTGGTATGCGTGGATTACGCCCGCATCCTGAACGAGGGCGCCAAGGGAATCCTGGCCGAGGCGCGCAAGTGCCTGGAGGACCTGCGGTACGACAGCCCGGACGCCATTGAGAAGCGCAGCTTCTGGGAGGGCGTTATCATCGTGTTCGAGGCGTGGGTCCGCTTCGCGGGCCGCTACGCCGCGCTGGCAGAGCAGATGGCCGAGGAGGAGGACGACCCCGTCCGGAAGGCCGAGCTGCTGGAGATGGCTCGGATCTGCCGAAAAGTGCCCTATGAGCCCGCGGGGAGCTTCCGGGAGGCGATGCAGTCCTTCTGGTTCACCTTCCTGATGATTTGCCCCTCGCCCACATCCACCGCAGGCCGCTTTGACCAGTACATGTACCCCTTCTACCGCAGGGATATTGACGAAGGGAAGATTACCGACGACGAGGTGCTGGAGCTGCTGGAGATCATGCGCTGCAAGGTGATGAAGGTCAACCGGGTCTCCGGCAAGGCCAACCGGGCCAAGAACGCCGGCATGGCCAAGTGGTACAACTGGACCATCGGCGGACAGAAGGCCGACGGCTCCGACGCCACCAATGAGCTGTCCTATCTGCTGCTGGAGGCGGCCCGGGATACCCACCTGCCCCACCACACCGTGACCGTCCGGGTCCATGCCGGCACGCCGGAGAAGCTGATGCTCAAGGCGCTGGAGTGCGTCCGAAGCGGCTTGGGAATGCCCGCCTTCCTGGGGGATGAGTCCTACATCCATTTCTTTGCCAACCAGAGCCAGACCAACCGGCTGCCCATTGAGGCAGCCCGGGACTACTGCGCCACCGGCTGTGTGGATGGCAATGTTCCGGCCGTGACCCGCACCCAGGTGGCCTGCTTTTTCATCATCCCCCACGCCATGGACATCGCCATGCACAACGGCTACTGCCGCTACACCAAGGAGATGGTGGGGCTTCCCACCGGCGATGTGACCCGGATGGCCACCTTCGAGGAGTTCAAGCGCGCCGTCTACGATGAGATCCGCTACCTGATGAGTATGGCCAACGAGCGCATCAACGTGGAGATGATCGCCGAGCGGGACCTGTTCCCCGATGTGTTCCGGTCCGCCCTGATGAAGGACGGTGTGAAGGTGGGCAAAGACATGTTTACCCGCCGGTTCGATTTTGAAAATGGCGCGGTGCTGGGCGCTGTGGGCGGGGTGAACACCGGAAACGCCCTGTACGCCATCAAAAAGCTGGTCTTTGATGAGAAAAAGTACACCATGGAGGAGCTCATGAAGGCGCTGGACGCCGACTGGGTGGGCTACGAGGCCATGCAGAAGGAGTTCAAGGCCCAGCCCAAGTACGGCAACGCCTATAAAGAGGTGGACGACATGGTGGCCGATGTCTACAAGCTCCACGCCGACACCTGCCTGGGCCTGCCCTGCGTCTACGGCGACAGCCTGAAGCCCAACGCCATCTCCATCTCAGCCCACCAGCCCGGCGGCGCGCTGACCGGCGCTACGGCCGACGGGCGCAAGGGCGGCGAGATTCTGGCGGACGCCTCCCTGTCCCCCGACCACGGCCAGGATACCCACGGCCCGCTGGCGGTGTTCCGCAGCGCCATGGAGGTGGACCAGGACCCCTATCAGGGCACCCTAATGAACATGAAGTTCCACCCTTCCAACATGAAAAGCGAGGATGATTTAAAGAAGCTGGGCTCCATGATCAAGACCTATCTGACCCACGGCGGCAAGCACATCCAGTTCAACGTGGTGGACCGGGCGGAGATGGAGGACGCCAAGATCCACCCGGAGGAGCATCCCGAGCTGGTGGTCCGGGTGGCGGGCTACAGCGCCTACTTCACCCGCCTGCCCGAATCCATCCAGGACGAAGTCATTGAGCGCACCTCCCAGGACCTGTAACGAAATGCGAAAAGGGGCGCGGCCCGCTTCCGCGCAAAAAAAGAAAGAGAGGTAACGGTTTATGGCACTTTGGCTGTGTATCATCGCAATCGTGATCTCCATCCTCGTCGGCTGGAAGTTCAAGCTCAACACGGGTATCCTGGCAATGGGCTTTGCCTTTGTCATCGGCATCTGCGTCATGGGTTTGAAGGCCTCGGCCATCATCGCCTTCTGGCCCACAACCATCGTATTCTACCTGCTGTCCATCTCCCTGTTCTTCAACTATGCCACGGAAAACGGCACCATGGAGGTGCTGGGGCAGAAGCTGCTGTATGCCATGGGCGGCAACGCCAAGCTGGTGCCCTTTGCCATCGCCGCGGTGTCCGCCATCGTGGGCGGGCTGGGTGCGGGCGCCTCCACTCCCGCTATCGTGGGCCCCTTCGCTTTTGTCATGGCCGCCACAGCCGGCGTAAACCCGGTCCTGACGGCGATCGCCATCACCTTCGGCAACCTGGTGGGCTCCAATAACCCCTACAACGGCTACGGCGGAAGCATCTCCAAGAACCTGATTATCGCCAACGGCGTGGATGAGGTCACCACCATGGATTGGTCTCTAAAAATTTGGTTCAACTGCTGCATCATCACCATCATTATCATTGTCCTGTTTTACCTTGTCCTGAAGGGCCACAAGGCCGATAAGGTAGCCATGGGGCAGAGGCCGCCCGCCTTCAACCCGATTCAGAAGAGAACGGTGACCATCCTGTTGGCGGCCTTCTTTCTGATGGTAGTGCCCCCCATCCTGAACACCTGGATTCAGGGCGTGGCCATCCTGTCCACCCTGAACCAGTTGTGCCAGCCGCAGGTCATTATGATGCTGGGCGCGCTGCTGTGCGCGGTGCTGAAGCTGGGCGATGAGAAGACGGTGATCCGCAAGATCCCCATCAGCACCATCGTCATGATTGTGGGTGTCTATTCCCTGATCAAGGTGGCCGCTGAGGCCGGCCTGGTGGATTTTATCTCCGGCGTCCTGAGCAGCAGCATTCCGCGCCTCCTGGTGCCCGCTGCCATCGTCCTATTTGCCGCGTTCCTCAGCTTCTTCTCCAGTTCCACCTCCACCGTCATGCCTCTTATGTATCCTATGGTTCCCGCGCTGGCAGCCAGCCTGAGCCTGAATCCCATCACCTTGTATACCTGTATCTTTTTCGGTGGCCTGGCGACGGCCTGCTCCCCCTTCTCCACCGGAGGCGCCGTGTGCATCGCCGCCAACCCCTATGAGGATCAGAAGGAGCTGCTGTCCAACAAGATGATCATTGCCGCGCTGGTGTGTCCGGTGGTTACCATCATCGCCGCAGAACTGGGTTTGTTTAGCCTGTTCCAGGCGTGAATGTCCATAGTGAATTGTCAAACCAAGTGCAACCGGAATTGAGTTCGAAGTCCCATAATTCCTGGATAGAGGTACGGACAAAGGGGGCCGCTGCAATTTGCAGCGGCCCCCTTCCTTGCAGCGCTTCAGTTCAGTATCCAGACACCAAAATTCAAGTAGGCGGCAAAGGTTACCCAGAGAAGATAGGGGATTTGCAGCCATGCCGCCAGAGGATCGACCTTGCGGAAGGAGAAGATCATCCACAGGATTAATAGCCATAATATGATCAACCAGATAAGCGCAAAGCCAAAGTTCTGGAGATTGAAGAAGATAATGCTCCAGAAAAAGTTGAACGCCAACTGAACAAGGAAAAGCAGCAGACCGTGGGTACGTGCCCTGGACGCCTGTGCGGAGTAGATCCGGGCGGCACCGAAACCCATGAGTGCAAATAGAACGGCCCAGACAATTGGAAACACGATGCCGGGCGGTGACAAAGGAGGCTGTTCCACTGTTGCCATATAGGCTTTGGTGCCATCCCGGGTCAGCCATCCGGAGAGGCCTCCGACTGCTTCTGTAAAGACAATCCAAATGAGATATGGTTTCCACATGTGCTTTTCCATACACAATCACCCAAGCATAGAATATGTGAGTTTGTTCCCCAATTATGCATTCAGAGCAACTGCTTTCAGACGGGCTTAGAAAATGATAAGGCAAAACGGTGCGCAGCCTGCCACGGGAATCGTTCCCCCCTTCCAGGCCGCAGACCAGCGCAGCGATTGCAGTTTAGAGGCGAGAAGCAGCAGAATGCGTGCACGACGAGGTTTGCTGTGAAATAGAAAAGCTCGTCGCAGACGTTATAACGCTTGCGACGAGCTGGCTCGACAGGAACGAGCGATAACCACCCGCGCCGCGAATGGGACGGCCATCCCATGGCCACAATCCGCCCGAAGACAGGCTGACCGTCTGTCCCTCCGGGCCACCGCTCCGGACAGACATAGGCATCCCGTGCCGCGTCATAGCAAAACACACTGCTGTCAAGCTCCACCTTTTGAATGGCTGGCGTTTGCCGCGACCGAGCGCAGAACACCGTATGGAACCGCCTCAGAGAAAGGTCGCAGGGCTAGAGCGTTGATCTTTCCCAACCAATACCGATTGGAAAGGCCAATCAGTATTCCATACACACCGTATTGCGTGAGCAGCATATTGTTGGTAAGCGCAGAGGCGTTGTGTATAATAAGAACAGGTGAGAAAATTGAATTTGATTGCAAGTGCGCTCCTGCAGGAAAAGTAGCGCATTGAGTGTATGCTGCAAAGATACCGTGAAGAACTCGACCGCCTTCCCAAAGGACGATTTCTGAAAAACACGTGAAAGATGCCACCTACTATTATTTGAAATACCGTGCGGGCAAAAAAGTAGTTTCGCAGTATATACGTTCTCGGGACATAGAAGCTGTGAAAAAACAGATCCCACGGCGCAGACATATTGAAACAAGGTTGCAAAGCGCAGAGCAGAAAAGAAGGGCAACGCACCGTTAGCGTTTACGAGCACAACGAGGAAGCCGCATTTTCGGAGTGCAGCGTTTTGAGGTTTGATGTCCCGGATGAGGTGTGGATGGACTTTTGGAAATCAAGAAACTTTATAACCAGTTGGTATTGACAACGGAGAAAGCGTTGTCTTATCTACGTTATATGGAAAATATTCAAATATTACACTGTGAGCAATATATATCTACGGAACGAGTTTACGCAAGTTTAGAGATATTTTCCGTGATGCCGTAGAAGTGCACTTGCCCACAGTCCATTCACCTCTGTGAAACGGCCTCCCCGCAAGGAAAGTGGAACTCCTGGGGAAATTACAACAAGTTTCCACCTTTTGGATGGCCGCAGACATTAGAAAATGGAGTAGCGGCCGCGCCTTATCATTTCGGGAAACGAAGAAGCGAGGGTTACAGCGCTCCGGAAACCACTTCGCCGTGGAAGAGAACTGCTTTCAGATTGTAGTCCTTGTCCAGCACGGCAATATTAGCATTCTTGCCCACATCCAGAGAACCGACGTGGTCGTAAATGCCCAGCACCTTAGCAGGATTTACCGCCGCTGCGGTGACGGCATCCTCCAGAGAGATACCAAAGCCAGTGACGGTTTTTACACACTGCATCAAATCACTGACAGAGCCGGCCAGCGTGTTGGGATCACCCTTTATGGTGGCTCGATTGCCGTGTACTTCGATGGCCTGTCCGCCGAAAGGATACTCGCCGTCAGGCATCCCGGTAGCCCGGAGGGAGTCGGAAACCATGATGACCCGGTCCCGACCGAAGAGCTGGAACACGGTGCGGATGACGCTGGGATGAATGTGTACGCCATCGCAAATCAGCTCCACTTTGACCTCGGGATGGTCGAAGGCGGCGCCTACCACACCAGGTTCCCGATGGGTAAAGGGCAACATAGCGTTGAACAGGTGGGTAGCCTGCCGTGCGCCTGCCGCATAGGCGGCGTAAGCGGTGTCGTAGTTGGCGGTGGTGTGGCCCAGAGAAACCGTCACCCCGTCGTCAATTGCTCCCTTGATGAACTCCATGGCGCCAGGCTGCTCGCAGGCCAGCGTCACCAGTTTCACCAGACCGTTTGCGGCTACCTGAAGCCGATGGAGCATGGCGGGGTCCGGATTGTGAAGGTAGGCGCCGTTCTGTGCTCCCTTTTTTGCCATGCAGAGAAAGGGACCTTCCAAATTGATACCTACCAGCTCCGCGCCGCCTGGGCCTGCGGCCTTGTGAGCAGCGGCGGTTTTGCACACGTCGGTGAGAATCTCTTCGGACAGCGTCATACCTGCCGGGCAGATCTGGGTAATGCCCCGACTCAGCTCATAATCTGCCATCTTCCGGAGTCCTTCTGCCGATGCATCAGAGAAGTCTTCTCCCACACATCCGTGGAAGTGGAGGTCCGTCAACCCAGGAATGAGATAGCAGCCAGACACATCGACAGAGCTGTCGGCATCTTGTGTAATCAATCCGTTTTCTACACAGAGATCCCGGAGGATAAAGCCTTTCGTCGAATCAAAAACCTGTCCGCCGGCCAGTTTCATATGACTACAACTCCTTCCCGGGAAGGCAGCTTGCTCAATGCTGCGCGGTCAGCTACAATGATGACATCGGGGTGGATCTGAAGAATAGAGGCGGGTACCTGCGGATCAATCTTGCCGGAGAGCGTTTTGACGACAGCGTCTGCCTTTTCGATGCCGCTGACAACTACCAGAACCCGCTTAGCCTGCATGATGTGCTTCACGCCCATGGTTAGGGCCTGACGAGGCACATCAGCCTCAGAGGTGAAAAACCGCTTGTTGGCGTCGATGGTGTTTTCAGTCAGATTTACTACGTGAGTGCCAAGAGTGAATTTATCTGCCGGCTCGTTGAAGCCAATGTGGCCGTTGCGGCCCAGACCCAGAAGTTGGAGGTCAATGCCGCCCAAAGAGTCGATAAGGGCGTCGTAGCGGGCGCACTCTGCGTCGGGATCTTCCGCCAGACCATTGGGGACATTGGTTTTGCTGACGTCAATGTCCACCCGGCTGAACAGGTAGTGATTCATAAACCAGCGATAGCTCTGATCGTGGTCACCGCCTAGCCCCCGATACTCGTCCAGATTGACGCTACGTATCTTGGAGAAGGAGAGATCCTTCTTCTCACACCACTCCACCAGCTGATTATAGGTGCCGATGGGGGTGGAGCCGGTGGCCAGGCCCAGCACGCAGTCGGGCTTTAGGATCACCTGAGCAGAAATGATATTGGCTGCCTGACGGCTCATGGCGCGGTAATCCGCGCACTCGTAAATGCGCATGGAGTGATCTCCTCTCAGCGGAATTTCTGAATGGCTGCCTGAATCATATCAGAGCAGACATGCACAACGGCACTATCGGCTTCGGTCAGATTGGGTAGAGGAGCCCGGACACCGCCCAGATTCAGACCGTACTGCTTTTTCAGAATGGCCTTCATAACAGCATACAGATTGCCCTTGGCAGAGCACATCTTGTAGATAATACGGCAGATTTCGTTCTGAACTGCTGCAGCCTTTTCCACCTTACCGGCATAGAACAGCTCCCATATCTTCAAGAACAACTCGGGCATCACGGCATAGGTGCCGCCGATACCACCGGTAGCACCGATGGCAAGTCCGGAGACCAACTGCTCGTCGGGACCATTCATCACCACGAAGTTGCTGCCGCCTTGATCCTTCCACATCTGAATGTCCTGAGTGGGCATGGAGGAGTTTTTTACGCCAATAACTTTGGGATTTTTCTGCATTTCTGCCAGAAGAGAGGGCGTCAGGGATACGCCTGCCAGTTGTGGGATGTTGTAGATGATGAAGTCGGTGCTGGGGGCGGCGGCGGATATGTCGTTCCAGTATCCGGCGATGCCGTAGGGGGGCAGGTGGAAGTAGATGGGCGGGATGGCCGCGATAGCGTCCACGCCCAGGCCCTCGGCATGCCTTGCCAGCTCCTGGGAGTCGGCGGTATTGTTGCAGGCCACGTGGGCGATGATGGTCAGCTTGCCGCCCACCTCGGCCATGACGTTCTCCAGCACCACCTTGCGCTCGGCTACGCTCTGGTAGATGCACTCGCCGGAGGAGCCGCCCACGTAGAGGCCCTTCACGCCCTTGTCGAGCAAGTGCCGGGCCAGGGCCCGGGTCCGCTCGGGGGAGATGCTGCCCGCATCGTCATAGCAGGCATAGAAGGCGGGGATGACCCCCTGGTATTTTTTAATATCCATAGGAATATGACCTCTTTCCGCCCGAATAGGCAATTTTTAAGACCAGCTTATCCACGTCCACCGCGGTGCCGGCGGCGATCTTTGGCAGATGCCCTTCACCGGGGAAAACGAGCAGAAAAGCCCCCTGCTCCAGGGTGAGGATTTCTTTAGGCGCCCCACGGTACATGACCGCGTCTTCCTCCGCCCGAACCTCAACCGGCTCCAGCGCTTCGATGGGCGCAAGCGCCACCTTTTCAATGCCGGTGAGGACGACGTGGAGATCCAGGTATCGCTGATGTGCCTCGAATTGCGTCCCTTGGGAGAGGGGGGCGGTCGTGTAAGTGAAATGGTTGCCGTAGACTTCGTCCCCAGCGATCTCTACCCGTCCAAGTGGGAGCGCCGTCAGGTCAGCCGTCTGGAGGAAGTCAATCACCCTGTCGATGTTTGGCGACATCCCACGGTACCGGGCCAGATAACACAGTCGATCAAATATCATTCCAGATCCACTCCGAATTCTGTCTTACATACCTGCTGGGCGGCTCCATATAGCCCAGCCATGTTTCCCAGGGCGGCCCCGACCACGCGGACACCGCGGAACCCCGGTATCAGGAGCTTCTCTATCCGCGCCTGGGCGCCCTGGATGGCATAGGGCTGCTCCATGACGCCGCCGCCCAGGACTACGCATGGGATATTAAATACGTGGATCAGGCTCACGGCTCCGGCCGCCACCTGGTCCAGCCAGGCGTTCACCACGGTGCGGACCTCTGGTTCATCCAGCCGCTGGAAGATGGCGTGCCCGTTGGTCAGCGCCGGGTCCAGACCACTGGCCGCCGTGCGGAGGGCCGTGGCGGAGGCATAGCGCTCATAGGTGCCCGCAAAGGGGTCCTGCGGGTCCAGGTCCTCCGGGTGCAGGATCAGGCCACCCAACATACCGCCGGCGGAGGGGCCAGTCCCGTAGTAGAGCTGACCGTCCAGGACCACCCCGCCGCCAATGCCGGTACCGTAGGTCAGACAGATATAGTCCCGCACACCGGCGGCCGCGCCCCGGGTACCCTCGCCCAGCGCCGCCGCGCATACGTCGTTGAGCACGGCAGCGGGCCTTTGGAACTGCGCCTCGAAGTAGCCCTTGACGTCCATCCCGGTATAGCCGGGCAGGTTCTCATTTGCATAGCGGATAACCCCGTTATTCGGATCCACCTGGCCGGCGGTGCTCACTCCAATGGCGTCAAATGGGCCAAACGTACGGATCAGAGCTGCGGCCCGAGCCAGCACGGCAGCGGCGCCCTCATTGGCCGCCGTGTCGCATTCGCTCTTTTGGGACGGTGTGCCGCCTTCAAAGACACATGCTTTTATTTTCGTGCCGCCGATGTCCAGGGCGGCAATCCTCTGCGCCGCCCTCATTTCAGTGCGGCCACAAAGCGCTTGGTGATCTCCAGGGGCCGGGTGATGGCGCTCCCCACCACCACGGTGAGCACGCCAATGTCCATGGCGTGTCGGAGCTGCTCCGGCGTGGAGATGTTCCCCTCCGCCACCACGGGCTTCCCGCACTCGTGGACCAGGGTCTTGATCATGCCGTAGGGCGGCAGGGAGCAACCCGCCGTGTAGGGCGTGTAGCTGGCCATGGTGGTGCCGATGAGGTCAAAGCCCAGCGCTGCGGCTTTCATGCCCTCCTCCACGTTGGAGCAGTCTGCCATGAAAAGCTGGTCAGGGTATTTGGAGCGCACTTCGGGGAACAGGGTCTCGATGGTCTCCCCGCCGGGGCGGGGACGGTGGGTGGCGTCCATGGCGATCACCTCCACCCCGCAGGCGATGAGTTCATCTACCTCTTTCATGGTGGGGGTGATGTAGAGCTCGGGGTGGTCCTCATACACCCGCTTGATGATGCCGATGATGGGCAGGGAGACCGTCTTGCGAATCTCGGTGATGTCCTCCACCGTGTTGGCCCGAATGCCTACCGCGCCGCCCAGATAGGCGGCGTAGGCCATCCGGGACATGATGTAGGAGCTGTGCAGGGGTTCCTCGGGAAGAGCCTGGCAGGATACCACCAGGCCGCCGCGGAGCTGTTGAAGGATCGCTTGGTTCCGGCTGTTCATGAAAAAAGACCTCCTGCTTTTACATGTCACACTTTAGCATCAGAGCAACATGGGAGCAGTGGCGTTCAGGGTACGCTCCCGGTTTTCCTGGGCCTTTTTAAAATCTCTGGCGCAGTACTCGTGAAAAAGAACATCTATGATAAACAACTGCCCCATCTTTACCGCCACGGAGCCCTGTTGGTTCGGGGCCTCGTCCGCGCCGCAGATGAGGAGCAGGTCGGCGTACTTGGCGCCGGGGGACTTGGGAAAGCGTGTCACCAGGATGAGCTTGGCCTGCGTCTTCTGCATGAGCTGTCCCAGCTCGGACAGCTCCCGAATGGCGCCGGAGAAGGAAAAGTAGAGGATGACGTCGTTGGCACCCAGCGTGGCGGCGGTGACCGCCTGCATGTGGAAGTCGCTGATCCAATGAAATTTTGATGTGATGGTGGCGAAACGCCCCCAGGCGTCCATGGCAATGATGGAGGAGTTGCCCTGTCCAAAGCAGTAGACGTTTTCGGCGTCGCAGAGGCAGTCCACCACCTTGCTGATCTGCTCATAGTCCAGCATCTCGAACGTCTGCTGAAGCGCCTGGGTGCCCACGTGGTAGAGCTTTTGACATTTCTGCTCGATGCTGTCCTCTGCCTGGACGTCCCCGTATATATCGTATCCACTGGCCGGCCCCGATCCGCCGTCTGCGGAGAGGACCTGGGCGGCACGCATTTTGAAGTCGTTGAAGCTCAGACAGTCCACCGTGCGGCAGAAGCGGGTGATGGTCGCCTCGCTCACCCCGCAGGCGTCCGCCAGGTCCCGGATCATGATATGGGGCAGTTCAGGCCTGTGCTTTAGAACGTAGTCGGCCACTTTGATCTCCGAACGAGTCATCCCGTTGTAGCCCTGGACAATCAGGTCAAAAATATTGTTGCCATTCATGGGTGGTCATTCCTTTCTCTTACCCGCGGTTTCATCTATCATCTGAAAAAGCCATCCGGTCATGAGGTGGCCGTCCATGAAAATCAGTTTCAGATCTGTAAGCATCCGTAATTGCATTTTAGTCCTATTTTTCGTTTCTTACAATTAGCAGTTTTGTAAAACGGAAATCTTTGTATATCTGCACAAGAAAAGAAAGTAAATTTCGTTTATCATTTACAGTTGAAAATAATTTTCATTTAAGCTACAATGAGGCCAGCATCAGAGCAACCGTTACTCCAGCGGCACCACGGGCCCCATCAGTACTCGAACCAGCCATACCTGATTTCAGGAAGGAGAAACGAAACAATGAAAACCTTGTGGAAACGCGCGACAGGTCTCTTGCTCAGTTCCGCCCTGATCTTCAGCCTTGCCGCCTGCGGCGGCGGGACAGGGGACACCAACACCAAGCAGCCGGACGACTCCGGGTCGGCCCAGGCGAGTGAGCCCGCTATGCCCGACTCCGGCGCCACTGGCGAAAAGCTCATCTACACCAACGGCGGCCCCGAGGAGTTCTTCGAGACACCTTGGCTCAACCCCGGTACTTACGTCTATAACAAGGCGGTCTACGGCCACCTCATTGTGGCCGACGAGAACCTCAATCCCATCCCGGACCATCCGGACGCCTTGGCCACCTATGAGTATAGCACCGACGGCAAGACCCTGACCTTCACCCTCCGGGACGACGCCTACTGGCACAACGGTGACAAGGTCACTCCCGAGGACATTAAGTGGAGCATCGAGTTCGTGTCCAAGACCCCGGTGGCCAACGCCGTGTTCATCTCCACCTTCTCCGCCATCGAGGGCAGCAAGACCAACGATGTCTTCAACGAGACCTTCTCCGGCATCGCCATCGACGGCCAGAAGATCACCATCACCTTTGACAAGATCGCCCCCGACGCCCTGCTCACCTTCACCCAGTTCGCCCCCGTGCCCAAGAGCGAGTTTGAGGGCATCGACCCCTTGCAGGTCCAGCAGGCCCCCTTCTTCCAGCACCCCATTGGCTGCGGCCCCTTCATGGTGGAAGAGGTCAACATGAAGAACTACACCATCCTGGCCCCCTTTGATAAATACTACAATGGCGTAGCCGATTTCAAGATCCAGATGCTGCCCTCTGCCGGTGACTCCGACCCCAACGTTGTCACCCGCGCCAAGTCCGGCAACCTGGACTACGGCTACACCAAGATGATCTCCGACGTGCAGGCCCTGGAGGGTACCCCCGGCATCACCATCACCCCCATCGACGTGCGCTACACCCGCCTGTTCTTCCTCAACAAATTCGATAAGCAGGACGGCTCCCCGGCGCCTCTGGCCGATGCGCGGGTCCGCCAGGCCATCCGATATGCCATCGACATGAGCACCATCTGCGAGACCCTCTTCCAGGGTGCCGCCGTCCCCGCCAACGCCATGGCGCCCGACGCCAACCTCAAGGATTCCAGCCTCAACGACTACAACTATGACCCCGCGAAAGCGAAGGAGTTGCTGGCCGACGCCGGCTGGAATGCCAACACCACCATCAAGGTCGTCTACTACTACACCGACCAGGCCACCGTGGACCTGATGACTGCCATCCAGGCCTATCTGGCCGACGTGGGTATCAAGATGGAGTTCGAGTTGGTGGAGGGTGACCTGGCTACCATCCTGTGGGCCGCCCCCGCCGACCAAACCAACGGTCCCCGCGCGGTGGATTGGGATATGTGCTACGCAGCCAACGCCGCCCTGTCCCTCCACGAGTATTACGACCGCTACCGCACCGGCTCCCCCACCAACTCCCACACCCCGGAGGACGCCGAGCTCAACCGCCTGATCGACGCCACCAACGCCTCCGCCGACGTGAACGCCCAGAACGAGGCGTTCAAGGACCTCATCAAGTACGAAAACGAGAATATGTTCACCATGGCCCTGTACTATCAGCCCATCTTCCTCATCACCAGCGACAAGATCGGTGACATCCAACTGGGCACCCCGCAGTTCTGCATCAACTGGGACATCCAGAATTGGAACGTGCAGTAAGCCAGTGATCTCTATTTGAGCCTTACCAAAGTACATAGGGGCCGGGTCCTCTCCGTTTAGCCCTGGTCATAGGGCTCAAAGAAGACTTCCGTTGGGAAGGGGCGGCGCAACGCCGCCCCTTCTTCTTTTAAATCCGGGAGGGTGAAAAATGCGAAATACACTGCAGTATATCTTAAAAAAGCTCCTGTTCATGATCCCTATGGTCCTGGTCATCACGTTTCTCATCTATGGAGGATTGGAGCTGACGCCCGGCGACGCCATCTCCCACATGATCCCGCCCGATCAACTGGCCAACGTAGACCCTTCCCAACTGGAGGCCCTGCGGCAGGCCTATGGCCTCAACGACCCCTTCCTTCTGCGCTACCTGCGCTGGCTGTGGGAGCTGCTCCACGGCAACTTCGGGTACTCCATCACCAGCGGCGTGCCCATCAAGGACATCCTGCTCCAGCTCTTCCCCGCGACCCTGGAGCTCTCCCTGGCCGCGCTGGTCATCTCCACCGTGCTGGGCAGTATCCTGGGCATCCTCAGCGCCCTCAAAAAGGGGTCCATCGGGGACAACGCGCTCACCGTGCTCGGTATGATCGGCGTGTCCATCCCTCAGTTCTTTTTCGGCATGCTCTGTATCTTGGTGTTCGCTCTGGACTGGGCCATTTTGCCTATTGGAGGGCGGATGGCGCCGGGGGAGTCGGGGATATGGGCCCACTTCAAGTACCTGATCCTCCCCGCCAGCGTGCTGGGTATCTCGCTGACCGCCGGCGTGATGCGGTACTCCCGCTCCAGTATGCTGGACACCATGAATAAGGACTACATCAAGACGGCCCGGGCCAAGGGCCTGCCGGAGTGGCGGGTCAACCTGGTCCACGGCTTCCGAGTGGCACTCACCCCCGTGGTGGTGCTGATCGGCTTCCGACTGCCCACCCTAATCGGCGGCTCGGTGGTCATCGAGACCATCTTTCAGTGGCCGGGCATCGGCAACGCCTTTAAGACCGCCGTAACAGGCCAGAACTACCCGCTGGTTATGATGATTGCCCTTTTCTCGGTGCTGGCCGTGCTGGTAGCCAGCTTCCTGGTGGATATCCTGACGGCGATCCTCGACCCGCGGGTCAAGCTGGAGTAAGGGGGCATATGAAATGACTGCTGAATCAACAACAAGAAGGCGCACCCGTCTGGACCGGAAGTTCGACAAGCTCCGGGACGCAGAAGAGGCGGGCAAGCTGGGTAAGAGCAAGACCAGCCGCGCCCTGCGAAAGATGATGGAAAACCGCCTGGCGGTGATCGGCTTGGTGGTGTTCGCCATCATCCTCCTGGCCTGCGTCCTGGCGCCCCTGATCTCCCCCTACGACCCCCTCACCACCGACCTGCGCGCCATGACCCAGCCGCCCTCCTTGGCCCACCTCTTCGGCACCGATAAGCTGGGCCGGGATGTGTTCACCCGCACCCTCTACGGCGGACGGCTCTCCATCCTCATCGGCCTGGGCTCTGCCCTGGGGGCCGCTGGCATCGGCGTGCTGCTGGGCTGCTACGGCGGCTACAAGGGCGGGCTCTTCGACAAGATCGTGCTGCGCCTCTCGGAGATCTTTATGTCCTTCCCCCAGCTTATCCTGGTGATGATGCTTGGCACCATTTTCGGCCGGGGGCTGTGGAACCTCATCTTCATCTTCATCCTCACCGGCTGGGGCGGCGTGTACCGCCAGGCCCGAGCCAAAATGCTCTCCCTGCGGGAGGAGGAGTACGTCCAATCCATGCGAGCCTTTGGCTTGAGCGACATGGTCATCGCCTACAAGCACATGCTACCCAACGCCGTGGGGCCGGTGGTGGTCAACCTCACCCTCTCCACCGCCATGTTCATCCTGGACGAGGCCGCCATGAGCTTCTTAGGGCTGGGCGTCCCGCCGGAGATCGCCACCTGGGGTAATATCCTCAACGCCGCTCAGGATCTCTATGTCATGCAAAATTACTGGTGGCTGTGGCTGCCGGTGGGCATCGTCGTCTCCCTCTTCGTCATCAGTGTCAACTGTATTGGCGACGGCCTGCGCGACTCCACCGACCCCACCCAGCAGGGTTAAGGAGGAGGAAATATGGAACAGCAAGCCATCATCACCGTCAAGGACCTGCGGACCTATTTTTACTCCGACAAGCGGTGTAACAAGGTCCTCAACGGCATCTCCTTCGAGCTCTATAAGGGCCGCACCCTCTGCGTGGTGGGAGAGTCCGGCTGTGGCAAGAGCGTCACCGCCTCCTCCGTCATGCAGCTTCTGCCCAAGCTCTCCCGTATCGAGAGCGGCTCCATCACCTACCATAGCGACAAGGGGGATATCCGCATCGACCAGCTCCCCCGCAACGGCAAGCAGATGCGCGCCCTCCGGGGGCGGGACATGGCGATGATCTTTCAGGACCCCATGACTGCCCTCAACCCGGTCTACACCATCGGTTTCCAGATCGGTGAGGACCTCAAGTACCACACGGACCTCGATAAGAAGGCTCGGCGGGCCCGAACCCTGGAGCTACTGACCCAGATGGGCATCTCCACCCCGGAGAAGCGCATCGACCAGTACCCCCATGAGTTCTCCGGCGGTATGCGTCAGCGGGCCATGATCGCCATGGCCATGAGCTGCAACCCCAAGGTGCTCATCGCAGACGAGCCTACCACCGCTCTGGACGTGACCATCCAGGCCCAGATCTTCGAGCTGATGGAGAAGCTCAAGCGGGAGCACGACACCGCCGTCATGCTCATCACCCACGACATGGGCGTGGTGAGCGAGCTGGCCGACGATGTGGCCGTCATGTATATGGGCAGCATTGTGGAGCGGGGCTCCGTCCGGGACGTGCTCAAGCACCCGGCCCACCCCTATACCTCCGCACTGCTGCGCTCCATCCCCGTGCTCCACCAGGGCAAAAACCAGCGGTTGGAGCCCATCCGCGGCTCCACGCCGGACCCCTATGACCGGCCCAAGGGCTGCCAGTTTGCCCCTCGGTGCGACTTCTGCTGCGACAAGTGCACGCAGGAGATGCCGCCGGAGGCCGCGGTCTGCAACGGGCACGCCGTGCGCTGCTGGAATGCCGACAAGGTCTATACCGGGCGCAGAGAGGAGGCGGCTGCCATATGAGTGAATCGAAGAAAGTGCTGTTGCAGATGCGCGGTGTGAAGACCTTTTTCCCCGTGCGCAGCGGCTTTTTCAACAAGGTGACCGACCACGTCCAGGCAGTCAACGACGTGGACTTGGACATCTACAGGGGCGAGACCCTGGGCCTGGTGGGGGAATCCGGCTGCGGAAAGACCACCCTGGGTAAATCCATCATCCAGTTGGTCAAGGCCACCGATGGAACCATGATGTACGATTTCGGTCCCCATCACGGCGGGAAAAAAGACCTGCGGCACCTGAGCAAGGAGGAGGAACAGGTCCTGCACCGCCGCATCCAGATCGTCTTCCAGGACCCCTATTCCTCCCTGAACCCCTCCTTTACGATTTACCAGTCCTTGGCCGACCCCCTCAAGCATTTTGGGGTGACCAACAAAAAGAATCAGCGGGCGCTCATTGCCGATATCCTGGAGGCGGTGAATATGCGCCCGGAGTATATGGACCGCTATCCCCATGAATTTTCTGGAGGCCAGCGCCAGCGGATCGGGATCGCCAGGGCTTTGCTGGTCCACCCCGAGATGGTGGTCTGCGACGAGGCGGTCTCCGCCCTGGATGTGTCCATTCAGGCCCAGGTACTCAACCTCCTCATGCAGCTCAAGGAGGAGCGCCATCTCACCTACATCTTCATCACCCATAACCTCTCCGTGGTGGAGTACATCTCTGACCGCATCGCCGTCATGTACCTGGGGCGCATCGTAGAGCTCTCCTCCACCGAGCAAATCTTCGACCACACCATGCACCCTTACACGGAGGCCCTCCTCTCCGCCATCCCCGTGGTGGACCCGGACAACAAGCGCAGCCGCATTGTGCTGGAGGGCGACGTGCCCAACCCCGTCCACCCACCCGAGGGCTGTCATTTCCACCCCCGTTGCAAGAAGTGCATGGAAATATGCAAGCACCAGAAGCCCGTGCTCAAGCGGCACATCATCGACGGGGAGGAGCACTTCTGCGCCTGCCACCTCTATGATGATACCTCCGCCGCGGCCCCGGCGAAAAAAGAATAAAGGGGCGGTCCCATGCGGTTGACACGCACACACTCCTGTGACGTCCTGGTTCTGGGTTCCGGCATCGCGGGGATCACGGCGGCTCTGACGGCCGCTGAGGCGGGCCGCTCCGTGATCTTGGCCTGCAAGGGCAAGCTCTTCTCCGGCTCCAGTTTCTACCCTGGGACCTGGGGGCTGGGGCTGGTCGGGCCCGCGGACGAAAGCGATGAAGCGGATCTTGCCGCCACCATTGAGGCGGTGGGCTGCGGTATGGCCGATCCCGCCATGGTCCGGGCCTTTGTGGCGGGCATCCACCCGGCCATCGAGCAGGTTCGCTCCATGGGGGTCAAGCTCCGCCGGGCGGACAACGGCGGTCAAAAGGAGTACATCCCCTGCTTCGACCACAAGCACCGGGACTGGAACGGCATCGAGTTTGACAGCGCCCGGGAGATCTTTTCCCGGCGGCTGAAGGAACTGAGCGTGACGGTGCTCCCCGGCTGCGAGGCCCTGGAGCTGGTCCAGACCGACCGCCGGGTCTGTGGGGCGGTCGTCGCCCAGGGCGGCAGCCTCTGCTACTTGGGCTGCAAGGCCCTGGTGCTGGCCACCGGCGGCTATGGCGGCCTATTCAAGTACCACCTGTGTACCGCGGATGTGGAGGGGGTGGGCCAGTCTCTTGCCCTCGATGCCGGGTGCCGGCTCGTCAACATGGAGTTCATGCAGATGATGCCTGGCTACATATCCCCGGCCTACCAGACCATTTTTAACGAGAAGACCTTCCGGTTCACCCGGCTGCGCTGTCCGGACGGCCGCCCGCTGCTGAATGGAGCCGCGAAAGAGCTGTTGACGCAGCGCTCCACCCACGGCCCTTTCACCTCCCGCCTGCCCTCCAAGGCGGTGGATCTGGCCCTGTTCCGGGCCTTCCTGGAGGATGAGCGCGGCGTGGAGGCCACCTACACAGAAGAGATGCGCAGCGATCCACCGGAGTTTGTCAAGACCTACTTTGACTGGCTCCGGGAGTCCCGGGGTCTCACCATGGAGGACCCCATCCACATCGGCATCTTTGCCCATGCCGCCAACGGCGGCATCAAGACCGATCCCAATGCGTTCACCGGCGTGCCCGGCCTGTTCGCCGCCGGGGAGGTCACCGGCGGAATGCACGGGGCCGACCGTATCGGCGGGCTCTCCACCGCCAACGGGCTGGTGTTTGGCGGAAAGGCCGGCCGGTCCGCCGCCGAGGCCTGTGCCGAAACGCCGGAACCGCCGGACGAGTATCTCTTCCATGCCGCTTCGTCGGGTAACGTCCCTGAGGTCCTCTCCACTTTACAAGAGGCCATGTTCCGCAATGCCATGGTGATCCGTGGGGAGGAGGGCCTTAGCGCCGCCTTGGGCACGGTAGAGAGGCTGTCCGCCGATCTATCGCTTTGCCCCTCCGCGGATGTCCGCGCCATTGCTCAGACGCGGCGGCTGACCGGTCGGCTGCACACGGCGGAAGCGATCTTGAAGGCCGCCCTGCTGCGGCGGGAGAGCAGAGGAGCCCACTACCGGGCCGACTATCCGGAAGCAGACCCGGCCCAGTCATCTCCAATCATCGTCTCGCAAGACTCCGGCGCCATCCGCGCCCGCTTTACCAAGGAGGATGTGCCATGCTCATGACCAAGGAGACCATTGATCAACTGGCGGGCTACCTGGGGAGCACCCCCATCCCGGAAGATTTTGACACCTTCTGGGCGGCCCGGATGGCGGAGGCCGACCAAGTTTCGCTGGACTACTCCGTCAGTCCCTCGGAGATCCCCGCCTTCGACACCTGTGACTACCTGGATTTTTGGTTTCGCGGGATGAACGGTGCCCGACTCTACGCCAAGTACGTTAAGCCCCGGTCAGACCGGCCCATTCCGCTGGTGCTCCAGTTCCACGGCTACCCCGGTGCCAGTCGAAGCTGGCTGGAACAGTCCTCCTATGCCGGTATGGGCTGCGCCCTGCTGGCTTTGGACTGTCCGGGCCAGGGCGGCCTGGGCGACGATCCGGGGGGCTACGCCGGGACCACCGTCACGGGCCACATCGTCGCCGGCCTGGACGGTCCTCCCGAGCGGATGTACTACGTCCGCCTCCACCAGAATATCCGCGTCCTCTGCCGCATCGTCCGGGAACTGGAGGGCATCGACCAGAAAAAGATCTACATCAACGGCGCTTCCCAGGGCGGCGGCATTGGTATTGCCTGCGCCGCCCTCAACCCCGGCCTCATCAACAGGGCGGCCATCCTCTACCCCTTTCTCAGCGACTACCGGCTGGTTTGGGAACTGGGGGCCGACCAGATCGCCTATGAGGGCCTGCGCTACTACTCCCGCTGGTTCGACCCCGAAGGGACGCGCCAGGAGGCATGGTTTGCCAAGCTAGGCTACATCGACACCAAGAATTTTGCCCATCTGGTCTGCTGCCCCGTGCTCTTCGGCACCGGCCTCGCCGACGAAGTCTGTCCCCCTGCGAGCCAGTGCGCGGTCTATAACAACCTTAACTGCCCCAAGCGGCGGCACCTCTTCGAGGGGTTTGGCCACGAGGAGATACAGGACTTCGACGACCTGATCCTGGACTTTTTCGGCAGGGAGGATGCGCTACTATGACAATCACGGAACAGACGACAGCCCTGGAGGCATATCAGGGCTGTGCCCGCTGCCCTGACGACTTGGAGTCTTTTTGGCGCAGGTGTCTGGCGCCGACGGCCAAGATGGCCGAATGCCATACTCACCCCGTCCCTTTCCAAAACTCTGCGGCGGTTTATGAGGACTTGTTTATCCCCTCCGCAGGCGGCGGAACCATTCATGCCCGGCACATACGACCTGTGGGTGAAGGTCCATTCCCCATCATCCTGATGTTTCATGACTTGGGTCGCAAGATCCGCGGCTGGCATCACATGACCCGGTTCACAGCCTTGGGCTATGCCGTTGTGGCCTTGGAGAACCGTCTGGATGCGTCCGATCAGTTTCAGGAGCTGCCGCCCCTGAAGCTGGAGCAAAGCTTTAAGGATGCCTTCACCGTGGCCACCGCTGCGAGGGCACTGCCCTATACCGATGTCGCCCACCTCGCCACGTGGGGGGAGGGCTTCGGCGGCGCACTGGCCCTCGTAACGGCGGCTCTGCTGCCGGGGGAGGTCCGCTGCGCCGCCCTGAACCCCATGCCTGCCGACTTCCGCCGGAGAAACGGTGTTTCGGATGAAAAGCTGCTCTCCGCGCTGGATTATATGGACCCGGTCAACTTTGCGCCCTTTCTAAGAGGGTCACTGCTGATGGGGACCGGCCTCATGGACAAGGTGGCGCCGCCGGAGGGACAGTACGCCATCTACAATCGGGCAGTCTGCCCCAAGCGGCACCTGGTCTATCCCAAGTACGAACATGAGCGCATCAATTTTTTTGAAAACGAGCTCATCAAATTTCTTCATCTATGAGGTGCCCTATGCTGAGATTGGGAATTGCCGGGATCGGTGTCATCGCGGGCGACTACATCGGCCTCATCGCGGGTGGGCGAGTCCAGGGTCTGGAGCTCACCGCACTGTGCAGCCGGAACGAGGAACACATCCAGGCCGTATCCGAACGGTACGGGCTCCAGGTCGCCGCCTTTACGGACTACGGTGAGATGCTCTCCTCCGGGGCGGTGGACGCAGTCCTCATCTGCACCCCACACGGCCAGCACCCCTCCATGGCCCGACAGGCCCTGGAAGCCGGGCTCCATGTGCTGGTGGAGAAGCCGGTGGGCATCTTTGCCGACGAGGTAGAGGAGCTCTTGGACGTGCTCCACAGCAGGTCCGGCCTAATCTGCGGCGTCCTCTATAACCGCCGGGCCTCCCAGGCCTACCGCTATGTGCATGATCTTGTTCAGGGCGGAGCTCTGGGTGAACTGGTGCGGGCCACCTGGATCATCACCGATCTCTACCGCACCGACGCCTACTATGCTTCCGGCTCCTGGCGGGGAACCTGGCAGGGCGAAGGGGGAGGTCTTCTGATGACCCAGGCCTCCCATCAGTTGGACCTTATGCAGTGGGTCTGCGGGATGCCCACCTCCGTGCTGGCCCGCTGCTCTACGGTGGAAAGGGACATTCGGGTGGAAAACGAGGCGGAGCTCTTTCTCACCTACCCAAACGGGGCCCACGGCCACTTCCTGGCCTCCGCCCACGAGTGCCCCGGCACCAACCTGCTGGAGGTCTGCATGACCCGGGGCAGGGTATCCATCCGGAACGACAGCGAGGTGGAGGTCCTCCAGATGGAGGAGGATGAGCGGGTATTTGCCCGGACCTGCCCCAGCTCGTTTGGGAAGGTGCCGGGGACGGCGAAGACGCTGACCTTTGACGACAGCGACAACAAAGTCCAGCAGGCGGCCACCATAGAGAACTTCGCACGGGCCGTCCGGAGTGAGACGGACATCCAATGCAGCCTGGAGGAGGGCCTGCGCTCACTCCAGATCATACACGGGGCGTATCTGTCCCACTGGCTGGAACGGACCGTGCCCCTGCCCCCGCCGGAGGACCTCTTCCGCAGCCATCTGGCCCAACTTTCATAACACGTTACGGAGCGATGTCCTCCGTACAGTAGACAAAGTGAGGGTGCCGCTCAACGCGACCCCTCACTTTTCTTGTGTCCGACATTTTACGACAGAATGGGTGTGGTCTCCATGGGCTGGTACATCTGATCCAGAAAATCACTTTAGCATATTTCCGCCTATACTGCCCCCCTTTGTCCTGTGCGGTATTGCCCAAGATATTGAGGTTTTGTGAAAACAGACGGCAAAACGGAATATAGTGTTTGCATTGGCAAATCTGATTTTGGCAGACGGGCCCCGCTTGGCAGTCTGATTCGGGTTGCTCTAGCAAAGAAAATGCGGGGCCTTAGCGACTCTTTATCATCAGCAGGTCAGGTGTTTGAAGCGCATTATCGACTGCGGAAACGATTGGTTTTTTCAGGAGATCCGATGCTTTTAAACCTTTTTGAATTCTTCTGCTGTCTGGTGGTAGACTGTCAGAGCATGCAAAAACTATCGGGGACCGTCTATCGGCAGTTTGGTATAAAGGGTTTTCCCTGCTTCATTTTGTGGGATAATCGCAACAGGATATACCCGAAGGACCCGGCTGGGAAGGTGCATCTGCTCTGCAAGATACATCAGCGCTTGACTCGGTATAGCAGGGGAATTGCTGACTGTATAGATACCCAAAAGATCGTCCCGCCCCACACAGGCAAATTGAACATCTGGGAAGCGGGCTGTGAGCAATCGCTCCACCTCGTCCAGGTTGACCCGATTGCCAAAGAGTTTGACAAATCGCTTTTTGCGTCCCACGATGTAATAGAAACCGTCTCTATCCCTGTATGCCATGTCTCCGGTGCGCAGGAGACCGCCCCATTCATCGCCCTTGGAAAGGTCTTCGGCACATTGGGCATAACCCATGGCCACATTATCTCCACAATAGACAAGCTCACCTGTGGCATCCGGGGCTTTGATCTCGGCGCCGTCAGCGTCTTCCAACCAGAATGAGCCGCCGGGGATGGGTACGCCCATACTGCCGCACTTCTCCACCGCCCGGTTGGCTGGGAGGTAGCCCATGCGGGGAGCTGCTTCGGTCTGACCGTACATAACGAAGAACTGTCTGCCAGTTCCCATTGCCCAAGCGGCGAATTCCCGGTGGAGCTCCAGGGAGAGCTTTCCGCCGGCCTGGGTAAGTGTGCGCAGGCGGGGGAGATTCATGGAGATGAGCCCAAGCCGATGAAACATTTGGTAGGTGTAGGGAACCCCCGCCAAGGAGGTGGCTCCCTCCCGGTCCACCCTGTCCCAGAAGGATCGTTCCATCACGCTGTGGCGGGTAAGCAACAGCGGGGCTCCCACCAGCAAGTGACTGTTGACGATGGACATGCCGTAGGAATAGCTCATGGGCAGGGTGGTGATGGGACGCTCATCTTCTTCGAGGTTGAGATACTCCGCAATGGAACGGGCATTGGCGTCGAGATTTTTTCCACTCAGGCGGACCAGCTTAGGGCTTCCGGTGCTGCCGGAGGTGGTGAGCAACAGCGCCAAGTCTGGGTGAATGGCCGGCCCTTCAACACTACCGGAAAGAAGCAGGCTTCCATGCAGCTCCAATACCGGAGCGGCTTGGGGCAGGACCGCCCTAGTCTCTTTAGGCAAATCACAAGGCGCGTAGTAGAAGGCAGGACAGTAGGTTTCCGCCAAGCCCTTCAGAAGCCCGGGAGCAATGTGAGCGTCCAGCAACAGCGGAACAGCCCCACATCGCAGGCAACCCAGATAGCCCAGCAGAGTGCCGGGTGTGTTCTCACACAGGAGAAAGACCAACACGTGCCCCCCAATGGCACGAGCCAAAGCCTCTGATGCGGCGCTTAAGTCGCCGCAGGATAGGTGCTCATCCGCATCGGTGACGGCCAGCAACCGTCCCGGCTCGCGGTCGGACAAGGCAAACAGTTCCATATAGGGACCTCCTATTCTATGGAAGGGCGCCGCACTCCCGTCTCCACCAGGGCCCCTTCCTTGTTCTCTATCGGATCACTCGGGACAGGGCCTCGATAAGGTCGCGCCCGTCCCAGACCGTGTCCATCTCCAACGCCTGACCCAGGTGGACCACCCGGTCCACGCCTCTGGCACGATGGGCTGCCAGAAAAGCGGCCATATCTCCCGGCTCCGGCCCGGCGCAGACGAGGGTCTGCACTTTGGCGGAGAGCATGGGGAGCAATTGGTTCAGAGCCGTCGCCTCACATTCGAAGAAGAGCCCAAATCCTCCTTTCAGCTCCAGTGGGGCGGTGGGCAGAGCCGAAAGTTGGGCTACATAGACTAGATTCCCGCCATACCGGTCCAGCCTAACCACCGTCGGATCTGTCATGGTCATAGCCGCACGGCAGAATCGCTCGTACTTTTGGGCGGCTTGAAAGGAACCCAGAGAGTAGCGCCCCTGGGCTTCCTTGGCCACGGCCTCCCACCAGCGGCGACGGATGCCCGCCTCTCCGCCGTCGGCCAGCCACACCACCATCTGGGGGCTGGAGCAGGCGTTTTGGTCCATGAGATAGGTGTCGTTATAAAAGCGATGGGCCAATCCGGCGAGAGCCTCTTCCCCCAGAGCGGAGAGGTGAGCCTGGCTCAGCAGGGCCAGGGACCAGCGGTCAGGGAAGCAGACCTCCACAGCGTGGGGAGGCATGGGGAGGCGGCGCATGGCCGCCACTGCGGCGTCCCCGCCCCAGATGACCCGACCGTCGCACCCGGACAGATAGGCGGTGGTGATCTCGTCGTCCCGACCATAGGACACGAAGGAGCTGCGGGCTTTCACGGACGCGAACTCCGGACGGTCCAGGGTCTCCCGCAGAATGCCGCACAGTTCCGCCTCCGTCTCTCCGCGCCGGGTGGAGAGGCGGATGATGTTGGCATTTCCCGCCAGAAGGCCGATGACATAAGTATAGGCGAACATGGTGGGAACGTTGGAGGGAGCCACATGGAAGAGGAGCCCCCGGCCCAGCCGGGGGGGAAGGCAGGCATGGCGGTTCTTCAGGGCTTCCAGACGGGATCGGCGGCACCAGAAAGCGAAGGCCGCCAGTTCCTCACGCCGCTTGCTGGAAGCCCGGACGGCGACCGAAAGAGCGTCCAAGAAGTCCAGCGCCTCGGGCGCGAAGGGGACCCAGGGCTCCGCAGACGGATGCTCCACCCCTGCCAACAGGATGACGTTATCCCTCATAAGTGTCGCTGCACCCCCTCACCTCCGCCCGGGGCGCCCGCCCCGTGACGGTAAAATACTTGCCCAAACGTCCGCAGGGGCAGTCGTCCTCCCCCAGCAGCACCCCCATATCCTCGGTGAGCAGGGAGTGCCCGGGATAGGACCTGGGCAGTAGGGAGAGGACTTGGATGAGACCGGACTCCCCCGGCTCACAGATGCCAAAATCGCTCGGCCTGCGGAAGATAACATCCGACCAAATACTGGCATGGAGGTGTCCGCAGGGACATTCCATATAGATGCACCCCGTCTGCTCCGCCATGCCGTAATAATCATAGACCCGCCCGACCCCAGTGGCCTTCCGGACGCGGGCTTTGAATTCTGCTGGTGAGACCGCATCCCCAGCCAGCTTTTTCCACCCTCCGCCGTGGATGAGGATTCCCTCCGGAATGTCCAGTCTCTCTCCACGGGCCTCCAGCGCCTGAACCAGATGCTTCCACACCATATAAGTGAAACCGAAGAGGAGGACCGGTCCGCCCCCGTGGGTGTCCAGGAACCGGCGTACACCGTCCAGATCCAGAACCATGTTCTCGTCCAGGGCATAGAAGGTCTGGGAGGCAAAAATGGAAAAGCCCAGGATGCCCGCACCTCTGGCTGAGAACATCGCCCGGTCCCGCAGAACCTTTTTGCTGTCCAGTACGAGGTAGGGCAAGCGCTTCTCCCCCACAAAGTCGGAAACGATTCGATAGAGGACCCGCTGCTGATTGGCGGAGGTCTCGGCATCCAGATAGATTTTGGAGACTCTCTGCCCAGTGGTGCCCGAGGAAGTGAGCGTCTTAAAGACGGCCTCATCGGAGACACTCTTCAGGTCCAGATCCTTGAAGATGGAGACCGGCAGCATGGGCGTTGTCTCGGGAGAAAAGACCCCCTCCTCAGGGTGGCCCAACGCCTTCAGCAATCGCCGGTATTCCGGGCAGTTCTGCTGGTGGAACCGGGTCAGCCGTGTGAGAAACTCCTCGTAAAGGGCGGCCTTTTCCTTGTGGGGTATGGAATAGGGGGCGGATATCATCCGTGTGTTGAGATCCATGGCTCTCTCCTTCCTCTCTTACAGCCTGTAGGGGGCGCCATGTCCGGGGCAGATATGCAGCCCCGAAGGAAGGTTCTCCAAAAAGGGCCTGGTTTTGGCCTGGTAGTCTGCCTCGCTGCCGCCAGGCAGGCGGAGGATGACCGCACGGTCCGGGAGCAGGTAGTCGCCGGAAAAAAAGTAAGTCTCATCCCAGAGGATGCCGGCGCTGCCCGGCGTGTGCCCCGGCAGGCTGACGCACTGCAGGACATGGCCCCGCCAGTTGGTCTCATAGGTCTGATCGTAGGTCAGATCCGCCGGGCGGCAGACAAAGGGAGGATAGGTCACACCGGGCTTGCCGTGGAAGGTGAGATAGACCTCCATCATCCGGGACATGTTGAGCCGGGTACTCGCCAGCCCGGAGCTGCAGGCCGCGCTGGCGAGTACCCGGACCGCGGGATACCGCTCCCGCAGGGCCTCCAGCCCCGCAGTGTGATCGCAGTGCTCGTGGGTAAGCAGGATCAGTTCCGGGCTCCATCCGCGCTCCTCCAGTACCCTGAGGGGCCCTTGGGGGTGGTTGGGGTCGATGACCACGCAGCCCCCATCCTCCGCCAGTAGATAGCAGTTGCTCTCCGCTAGGGGCTCGGTCCACAGGGTAAACTCGCTCATGCCCCTCAGAGCTCCACGCCGTATTTTGCCAGGATTTCCTTGCCCTTTTCATAGGACGAGAAGTCCAGTACGTCCAGCGTGCTGATGTTGATGCCGTAGGTCTCCTCCATGCCGCTCATCAGGTCCATGTGGCCGATAGAGTCCCACGCCCGGATGCCTCGGTACTTCAGACCGGGCAGGTCCTCCCTGGACACGGGAAAGGATTCCAGGAACAGCTTATCGTACTTCTCCAAATTTGTCATGTCATTCTCTCCTGCTCTGTGTGATAGTATGCCATTTCCGGGGCGGCGGTGGGGGAGGGAAAGGCGGAGGCGCTTAGTACTTGCAGTGGAACCGCTTTTCGTATTCCGCTTTCAGTCCGTCTCGGAAGTCGGGATGGGCAATTTCGATGAGCGCACGGGCCCGCTGGCGCAGGGTCCGGCCCTTGAGCGCGGCCACGCCGTACTCGGTGACCACGTAGTCGATGTCGTTGCGGCTGGTGGTGACGGCGGCCCCCTCGTCCAGCAGGGGGACGATTTTGGAGACCTTGCCCTTGACGGTGGAGGGCATGGCCATGATGGACACGCCGCCCTTGCTGGCGGAGGCGCCCCGGACGAAGTCCACCTGGCCGCCCACGCCGGAGATCTGCCTGGGGCCGATGGTCTCGGAGGCGACCTGGCCCATCAGGTCCACCTGAACGCAGGAGTTGATAGAGATCAGGTTGTCATTTTGAGCGATGATAAAAGGATTGTTCACGTAATCCACCGGACGCAGCTCCACGTCTGGGTTGTGGTCCACAAAGTCGTAAAGCCGCCTGGTGCCCATGAGGAAGGCCACCACGAATTTGCCGGGGTTCAGGGTCTTTTGGGCGTTTGTGATGACACCGGCTTCGGCCAGCTCCACCACGCCGTCGGAGAACATCTCAGAGTGGATACCCAAGTCCTTTTTGCCCTTAAGGAAGAGGAGCACAGCGTCGGGGATGGCGCCGATGCCCAGTTGCAGGGTAGCTCCGTCGGGGACGAGGGAGGCGCAGTGCTCGCCGATGGCCTTCTCCACCTCGCCGATCTTGGGGGGCGCCAGTTCGATGAGAGGGGCTTCATACTCCACGATGCAGTCCAGCTCGTCTACCGACACCAGGCTGTGGGGGCCGGTCCACGGCATTTGGGGATTGACCTGAGCGATGACCAGCTTGGCCTGCTTGACGGCCTCCAAGGTGTAGTCCACGGACACACCCAGGGAACACATGCCGTTCTCGTCCGGAGGCGTTACCATCACCATAGCCACGTCCACGGGCATGGTAGTGGAAAACTGCCGTGGAATCTCGAAGAAGAAGCTGGGGGTAAAATCACCCCTCCCCTCGGCAATGGCGTCCCGGGTGCTTCCGCCCACGAAAAAAGCGTTGTGGCGGAAGTTGTCAGCGTATTCTGGTTTGCAGTACTCACCCTTGCCCATGGCCACCATATGGACAATCTCCACATTCCGGTAGGCATCGGCGTTGGCCACCATGGCTTCCAACAAGTGGGAGGGCTCGCCGCAGGCGTGAGCGACCACCACCCGGTCGCCGGACTTGATTTTTTTCACGGCCCCTTCCGCCGTGGTCAGATGTTCCTGATAATAAGTTTTCCAGTTCATAGTATTACTCCCACAACTTATTTGAAATTTGGTCAGCGCATAGCCAGCCGCACTTCCACATCGGCCGCCAGCTCCCCGCGGACAAAGATCTGCCCCCGGCAGACGGCAAGTCCCAACTCCTCCCGCTCCTCCAGGAGGTCGGCGTGGACCTCCAGAGTATCTCCGGGAAGGATCTTTTTCCTGAAATTAGCCTTGCGGATTCCCATGAAAAGGGGCGTCTTTCCGGCATAGCGGTCCAGGGTCAGTAGGAGCAGATCCGCCGTCTGGGCGGCGGCCTCCACGGTGTAAACACCGGGGAGGACCGGGGCCCCCGGAAAATGCCCGGACAGGGCGGGCAGGGCGGGGTCCACATAAAAGGTGGTCGCCGCCTCGACACCGGGGACCAGGCGAATTGCCTCGTCCACGAACAGCATGGGCGGACGGTGGGGCAGGATGCGCAGTACCTCCTCGCGGCAGAGGCTGCGTACCGCCGGACCCTCCAGAGCCTGGCGCAGCCGATCCCTCGCGGGGAGCAGATCCTCCCCGCCGTTGAGGTATATCAAGCGTCCCATTGGAACGGCCAGACCGGACACATTGGCGCAGCGGCTGCTGCATCCGCAGGCCACCACCACGGCGGGGTAGCTTTTGCCTTCCTCGGCGCCGACAAAGGTTGCTTCCGGGAAAAACGACTCCAGGCGCTTGACCAGGGCCACTCTGTCATAGCGGGAATTGCAGCCTCCGCAGTAGCGCAGGCCGATTTCCGGCTTATCCGCCATGATGCGACCTGATGATGGCCCTGGCCTGATCCAGCAGCTCATCGCTGATATCCTGGACCAGAACGGCCTTTCGGATGCCCGGTACGCGCTCCACCAGCTCGCTTTGGATGAGTGCCTCCGTAGTCAGGTCGGCGGCGGGACAGCCGGCGCAACGGCCCTTGAGCTTGAAGCGGACCACTCCGTCTTCCACCTCAAGGACCTCCATATCTCCGCCGTCTCCCCACAACAGAGGACGCACATGCTCATCTAACACGGCTTCGAGCTCTTCATACATGGCGGTAAGCCTCCTTTTGGAATAGACCGGAGGCGGCGGAGTACCGCCGCCTTCGGTCTATCGTCGATTCTGGTTTTGGGAAATCTTATTCCTTGATATGGGCGATGGCCTTGGCCAGGGCCTTCTTTTGGACCAGGTTGCCCTGACGGGAGATCATGATGCGCTGCGCCTGGGGAGAGCCGGCGCCGTGCATGGACTCGGTGCGGTAGCCCACGGCGGCGGTGCCCAGAGACAGGTTTTCAATGAGGCGCAGGATGCGCAGGCGGTTCTCGGTGGAGACGCTGTTCACGCCGCGGAGATACTTGTCGATGACGGGGCCCAGCTTGGGGTCCCGGAGGTCGGCCTCGGCGGGAGCGGTGACCATCAAGCCGCCGGCAATGTCCTCCGCCAGGCGAACGATCTCGTAGGGGAAGCGGGTCACGTTCTGCTTGCAGACGTTGGCCAGTAGGAGGTCGATCATGTAGTTACCGCTCTCGGTGGGATAACCCTCGGCGGAGCAGGCGATGCCGCAGCAGTAGAGGGTTTCGTTCAGGTGGGTCATCTCGATGAGCTTATCCTTCACATGGCTTGCCTTATTGGCGCCGTTGTAGTCTGCGGCCACGGCAGCAGCACCGATCAGCACGTCGCCCACGCCCACCTTGCACCCGCCATAGCTCTGGCGGTGATAGCCAGCGAAGCGCTCCACCAGCATTCCGGCAAACTCGGTCTCGCCGTTGAGGAAGATGCGCTCGTTGGGCACGAATACATGGTCAAAGACGGTGAGGGCCTCCACACCGCCGAACTCGGCGTTGCCCACATCCATCTCGCTGCCCTCCCGCTTGCGGGTGTCGCAGCTCTGGCGGCCGATAATCATAAAGAGACCCTTGGTGTCCAGGGGCACCGCGAAGGAGATGGCATAGTCCTTGTCGTCGGGGCCCATGGACTGGGTGGGCATGACGATGACCTCGTGGGAGTTGATGATGCCGGTCTGATGGGCTTTGGCGCCACAGACCACCACGCCGTCGGGACGGCGCTCCACCACGTGGAGGAAGAGATCCGGATCGGCCTGCTCATGAGGGGCCTTGGAACGGTCGCCCTTGGTGTCGGTCATGGCGCCGTCCACGGTCAGGTCGTTCTCCTGGCAATAGAGCATAAACTTCTTGAAGTTTTCATGGTAGGTGGTGCCGTACTTTTTGTCAACTTCATAGGTGGTGGAGTACTCGGCGTTGAATGCATCCATGCCAACGCAGCGCTGGAAGCAGGCGGCGGTCTTCTGGCCCAACAAGCGCTGCATCTTCACCTTGTTCCGGAGATCCTCGGTGGAGCGATGGATGTGGGTGAAGCGGTTGATGCGCTCGCCGGTCTCGGGGGAGACCACCGTCATCAGGTCCTGATACTCGGGCATCTGTGCCAGGTCGTAGGTCATGCGCACGGAGTTTAGAGAGGGGCGGAGGATGGGGTCGTCCACGGGGTTTTCCACTTTTTTGCCGAACATGTAGATTTCCATGGGGATTTTACGGATGGATTCGATGTACTGTTCACCGGTCATGAGTGCCATAATAAATGCTTCCTTTCTTTACATGAGATACTGTTACTTGTCACTTTGGTATAACTTTATCCCGGCTTTACCAGCATCCGCCACCGGAGCTGCGGGCGGATTCGCCGTCGGAGACGGCCACGGGAACAGGCTCCTGCTCGACCTTCTGCTTTTTCTGGTGCAGGATAAAGAAGAGGATGATGCCCACAGCCAAACCCCAGGCGGCGCCTTTGGTGGCCAGAACCGCACCCATAACGCCGCAGATACCGCGCTCGATATCACTCTTGCACATATTCATGGCTAACTGCGTACAAATGTAGCCCTGGACGATCAGAGTCAGGGAGAGGGCTACGGGCAGCACAGGCTGGAGCAGGGAGGAGATCGGCATCAGAGCTACGGCGATGAAGGTGCTGATGCGGAAAGTGCCGCAGCCGCTGTAGATGGATTCCATAGCTTGGGGGCCTTCTTTATAACGCTGGGATACGGCGGCGGTGACGGCCGCCCACAGGGGACCACACATCTGGGTATAGGGACACACCATAGCCATAGCGGAGTTGCGGATACCGCTGATGATGTTGGAGCGGTTGGCGTTGAAATCGATTTTCTCATCCTGGCGGACCTCATCAGCCTCAGAGATGAGGGCCTCGGAGGTGACAAAGTCGCCGAAAGCGATGATGTAAACTACGATGGCGGTAGGGATGGCGGCAATCCAGGTGGCGGCGCTGGGCCAGCCTATGGCAAATGGCGAGAGCTGATTCCAAATGTTGCTAAACTCAGGAATCTTTACAAAAGGCCACCAGACGATCTCCGGAATGGCAATCTCTCCCACGATGGGCCCAATGATCACGCCGATGATGATGGCGGGCAGCATACCGAACTTGCCAATCATATCGATGGCTTTATGCTTCTTTCGCAGGTTCGCCCAGATGGGGCTGAAGAGGCAGAAATAGGCCACAAGTACGCCGATGCAGATGGAGATGGGGTAAAGGCCAAATCGGCCCCCGTCTTTGAACTCGCCGATTACGGCGGAAATGCCGCCGCCCATGAGTACGCCAGCCTTCACGGAGTTCGGCACCAGATCCACCATCTTGGAGCCCAAGCCGGTAATACCGAAGATCAGGAAGATGATACCTAGAATCATTTGGAGGGCGATCAGGGCCTGGGTTCTTGCGGGACCCATTTCGTATCCCTTAGTTAGGAAGGCTGTGATAAGGGGAATGGCCGGCGTAATCCAGCCAGGCACCACCGGATCGCCCAGCAACACATGGATGGTGTAAAAGAATCCGTTGATAATCACCATAGACAGGGCTACGTCATAGGAAACACCCAACACCTCGGTAAGGACCGGGATGGCGCCTAAACAGGTGGCACACATGAACAGGGCCTGGACCATCTCGGGCACTGACCATGCATAATGGATGAAGGGCAGGCGGACCTTAAAAATCCCCAGCTTCCAGCAGGGCTGCTCTTCCCCATATTTGCGGTAGCGGCTGACAGCTTGCTTGTTTGCCATAGACTTTCCCTCTTTCTTTCCCGTACTGTATTTTTCGCAAGGATCGCTGTGGGGCAGTTGGCCAACTGTTCACTTCGTTCCTACGCCCATTTATTACCGCAAAACCGATGCCAACTTTAAAAAATACCCGACACCCCTTGCAATACAATGGGTGCCGGGTATTTCCCCACAAGGGGGGCGCCGTGTCTTTTGCTTCGTTTTTGCAGCATCCTCCGTTTAGTCAAGTGGAAAAAGTCCCTAAAAATCAAGGAAACTAAACTTTGCTTCAAAAATAAAACGATGCTTTATTTTTGAAGCAGTTTTTCATATTTCTTTCGCTTGCGCACGAAGGTGGCATCGTCCATTCCCAGGCTGGCCGCGGCGGCCCTCACGTTTCGGTATTTTTGGTAAGCCAGGCAGATGTGGTCGTATTCGAATTGTGCCACAGCCAACCGCAGGTCCAGGGTCCCACCATCGCTATCAGCCTCATGGCGGCTTGTAATGGGCAAGTCGGTGGGCAAGATATAGTCCCCACTGCTGAGGATGACGGCCTGTTCCACCACGTTTTTCAACTCCCGGACATTACCAGGCCAAGCGTAGCGGTGCATTACCTCCATAGCCGCCGGGGTAAAAGCCTTCTGAAAACGGTATTTCTTGTTCATATCGGTCAGGAAAGACTGAATCAGGGGCTTTATGTCCCCCTTTCGCTCCCGCAGGGGTGGAATTTGGATGGGCACCACGTTAAGCCGATAGTAGAGATCCTCCCGGAAGGTCTTTTCGCGGACCATCTCCAGCAGGTCCCGGTTGGTGGCGGCCACGATGCGCACATCCACAGAGATCGAACGGACGCCGCCGACACGCTTGACCTGCCGCTCCTGAAGGACCCGCAGCAGATGGACCTGCATATCCAGGGGCAAATCGCCGATCTCATCCAGAAAGACGGTTCCCTTGTTGGCGCTTTCAAAGACCCCCATTTTTCCCTCCCGGTTGGCCCCGGTAAAGGCCCCACGCTCGTAGCCGAAGAGCTCGCTTTCAATGAGCGTGGGCGGGATTGCTCCGCAGTTGATGCCGATAAAGCTTTGTCCGGACCGGGCGGAGTTTTCGTAGATGAAACGGGCGAACTGCTCCTTGCCCACGCCGGTTTCCCCCAGCAGGAGTATGGTGGTGTCCAAGGCGGCCACCTTCTGAACCCGGCGCAGGGTATCCAGAGTACGCGGGTCCTGGGCGATGAGCTGGGAGGTGAGCTGTTGGCTGCGCTGGAGAAAAGCCATCTCAGACCGGCGGCGCTCCTCGCTCTCGTGGTATTTTTCCTGCAGACCATAGAGGTCCGTCATATCCCGGACCACGGTGATAACCATGGAGATTTTGTCCTTGTCGGAAAAACAGGGGGTGCTGGTAATCAGGGCCTGTTTCCCGGTGCGGAAGGTCTGCTCCAGGGTGGCAGGCTTTCCGGTCTCCAGAGCGATTAGCGTGCCCGAGCGATCAATGAGGCCGGAGGCGACGATGTCCCGCATGTTTTTGCCCAGCACGTCCTCGGGGTTAAGACCGGAGATGGTCTGGTATGCCTGGTTGATGAGAATGGTGACGGCGTTGCCATCGGTGATGAACAGGCCGTCGTAAACGCTGCCCAAGATGGCGAAGAGCTGGCGATTAATTTCCTCTGTGCTACCGTGCAGCAGGGAGGCACCGCCCTTCTGCAAATAGATGGGATTCCGCTCCTGCATGGAAATCCTCCTTTCGTGTCTCTGTAGCCGATCACCATCACCGCTGTGGCCCGGTCCCCTTGAGCGTCACCAGAGCCGTCCCAGATTTCTCTTCGATATATGTCCGGAACCGCACCGACTCCTCTGGAGAGGCAAAGGCGGAGGTATGAAAGATGTAGGCTGCCGGACCAAAGAAGAGGAAGCGCCATTCCCCCAGAGCGGCAAAGCCGGTGGCCTGTTCATATTTGACCATGGAGACCTGTTCCCCCACCTTGGAACGAATGCTCTCCTGCCCGAAGCTAAACTGGATATCTACCGGAAATTCTCCCCGGGACGTGGCGGCCTTGACGGCGGTACGGCACATCTTGGCCTTGGCGCTCCTACCGCTCAGGGGAATAGAGACCAGGAGAAGAACCACGAACAGTCCCGCTCCAATCAGCACGGGAGGGCTATAACGGCCTCTGCCGCGGATGAGGACAAATAGAGTGAGAGCGGCCAGCGCAATCAGGATTGGGTAAGTTTGGGTTTGCATCCGAGGCTTTCGGAAGAGCTGCCAGGAGGCCTCTGCCAGGGCCTCGTAGGCGCTTTTGTCGTACCTAGTGTTCAAGGCAAAGTCGTAATTCATGCTTTAAGACCCTTTCTGTAGGCAGTATCGGAAGTGTAGTTGGCCAAACTTGAGACTAGTATACCGTCCTCAAATTCAACTTGTCAACAGCCACCCTCCACCTCTGGTTTTGCTGCGTGCAGGAGTACGATACATGTTTTGCTCCGGGTGCAACTGGCGCTTGCGGGGCAGGACTGGGTATGCTATGATAAAGTCATACCAACTTGGAGGAGATTGATGGTGGACAAGGTCAGGCGATATACCCCGCGCCCACGGCAGGCAGCCCAGGAGGCTATCGAGGCATATATTCTAAAAAACCAGATGAAGGCCAACGACAAGTTTCCGCCCGAACGGACCATGTGCCAAATGTGGGGACTGAACCGCAGCACCTTGCGCAGCACATTGGCCCGGATGGCGCGCGACGGGCGTGTGCATGCGGTCCAGGGCAGCGGGACCTGCTTTACCCCGCGGGTGGACCGGGTACTTCAGGACCTGAAAAGCTTTACGCAATATGCGGCGGACCTGGGTATGAAGCCGGAGACCCGGCTGCTGGGCCTTTCCATGGTGGAGTGTGATAAACAACTGGCCCGGCGTTTTCAGCGTGTGCTGGGCGATAAGCTGTACCGTGTCATCCGCCTTCGGATGTTGGACGGAATGCCTCTTATGATCGAAACCGCTTATATCCCCGCCGCGCTGACGCCCGGGCTGGAGGAGCGGGATTTGGTGGGAGGGTCTCTCTTTGCCATTATGGAGGAGAACTATCATCTCATCATGCACCACGGCTATGAGAGGATCAGCATCACCACCACTACGCCCGAGGAGGCCAACTACCTAGGGACGGAGGCGGGGGTGCCTGCCTTCTGGATCGTCAGCGAGGTCTACGGCGACGATGGGGCCCTCATTGAATACTGCCGCACCATCGGGCGCTGTGACCGGATGCAGATGAGCAGTACGCTCTACTGGATCGGAGGCGGAGATGAAGGATAAACGAACGGATTGTTCTCCACTTCACACCCAACTCAGGGAAGTGATCCGCGCCAAAATTGATGAGGGAGAGTATCCCCCCGGAACCTGCATCCCCTCAGAAAGTCAGCTATCGGAGACCTATGGCCTCAACCGCCTGTCGGTGCGATGCGCTTTGGCGGCGCTGGAATATGAGGGGCTACTTCACAGTGTGCAGGGCAAGGGCGTTTTTGTCACCGCCCCAAAGTTGGAACGGGATATGGAGTCCCTGGGCGGCTTTCGGCAGACCATGCGGGAGCGGAGCCAGCGTCCCGGTATGCGGGTGCTCATCAAAGCGCTTCGACAGGCGGGGCCCCTCTACGCACAAATCTTGGGCTGTGCCCCGGAAGAGGACATCTGGTATGTCCGGCGCATTTGCCAGGCAAACGGGAAGCCCATCGCACTGGAGGAAATCTTCATCCCCACGGACGTGGTACCCGGCTTTGAAGAGGTGGACATCAATCTCTTCTCCGTCTTCGAGGTCTATCGGTGGAATGGAATCTACCCGGTTCGGGGGGAACAACGTCTTGCCATCACGCATCTGGACCCGGCTGAGGCCAGGCTGATCGGCCTCAGAGAGGAGAACGCCGTCCTGGAATTTTCCGGCGCCACCTATGACAGGGAGGGGCGGGCCATCGAGTTTTCCCGCAGTTATACCCATAGTGACCGCTGCGAGTTCCTGGTTCATTTCCAAAAGTAAATATTATACCAATTTATGTTTTGGTATTATTTCATGACCGCTATTTTTGGAATAGTGGTCATTTTTTATGTTTACACCTTGTATGATATACTAAAAACTGTTTAGAATGCACACTTTGCATTGTAATTGGTACAAAGAAGATATATACTTGTCTTATCCTGGAGAGCAAAGGAGTGGGAGGAATGGCTGCTTCCATCGTATCTCTACGGAATGTGGAGAAATGGTACGGCAACAACCATGTCGTCAAAGACATGAACCTGGAGATCGAAGAGGGAGAATTTCTTACGCTGCTGGGACCGTCCGGCTGCGGGAAGACCACGACCCTGCGTATGATCGCAGGTTTTGAAGACGCCACAGAGGGCAGCATTGAGGTCCAGGGCGTCCGTGTGGAGGAGAAGGAGCCCTTCCAGCGGGACGTGAACACGGTCTTTCAGAACTATTCACTCTTCCCGCACATGACGGTGTATGACAACGTGGCCTATGGCCCGACCATCCGCAAGATGCCCAAGGATGAAATCCGCCGCCGGGTGACCGAGATGCTGGAGCTCGTGCAGATGGCCAACTACGAAAAGCGCAAGCCGGAGGCCCTGTCCGGCGGCCAGAAGCAGCGCATCGCCATTGCCCGGGCGCTTATCAACAATCCCCGGGTCCTGTTGTTGGACGAACCTCTGGGGGCACTGGACCTGAAGCTGCGCAAGCAGATGCAGATCGAGCTTAAGCGCCTTCAGAAGAAGCTGGGCATCACCTTTGTCTATGTCACCCATGACCAGGAGGAGGCCATGACCATGTCCGACCGCATTGCGGTCATGCGGGACGGGGTCATTCTCCAAATGGGCGCCCCGATGGAAATCTATGAGCGGCCAGCGACCCGGTTTGTAGCTGACTTCATTGGCGAATCCAATGTGCTGGAGGGCAGGGTGACCGGTGTGAAGGAGGGGATGCTTTCGGTGGAGACCCCTGCGGGGGGCGTCCAGTGCTGGGGCCAGGGCTTTGGGGTGGGTGACGCGCTGTGCGTGGCCATTCGGCCCGAGTACCTCCGTATTTCCAGGGAACCGGTGGATGGGTTTTCCCTGCCTGCAACGGTAAAGGACTTTATCTATATGGGCGCTTTGATCAAGACCAGTCTGGACCTAAAAAACGGACAGGAGGTCAAGCTCTCCCGGCTGGAGGCCGATTCCTCTCTGCGGGAGGGGGATGCGGTGCATCTCTGGTGGGAGGCGGAGAAAGCGGTCGCTATCCATGACGACTCCAGGCAGGGCGCGGTCCGGGAGGCGGCGGTATGCTGAAGCGCAAAGGAACGCGCCGCGGGAAAAAGAGGCACAGCCGCCTGCCCGTGTTGGCGCAGGCGGGTCCCGTCTCCCTATGGATGATTCTTTTTGTTACCATTCCCATGCTCTTTGTCATCTACATCAGCTTTATGACACGGGGCACCTTCGGCGGTGTGGAATATGTATTCAGCATCGACAGCTATCAGACGCTGCTGGATGTGATCTATTTCAAAGTCATTGCCAAGAGCTTTCGGGTGGCCGTGGTGACCACGGTGCTGTGCCTGCTGGTGGGCTATCCCTTTGCGTACTATATTGCCCGCAAGCCGCCCGAGGTGGCCTCCCGCCTCATTATGCTCATCATGATCCCCTTCTGGACCAATTCACTGATGCGGCTGAACGCCTGGATGCTGCTGTTTCAGGCCAACGGTCCGGTGAATCATGCGCTGATGGCCCTGGGGCTGACGGCTGAGCCCATAAAGTTCATTTACACCGATTGGCTGGTCATGCTGGGTCTGATTACCAATATGCTGCCCTTTGCGGTCCTCCCCATGTACTCCTCCATCGAAAAGCTGCAGAAGTCGATGCTGGAGGCCTCGGCAGATCTGGGGGCAAAGCCGTCGGTCACCTTCCTACGGGTGACCCTCCCTCTGACCTTCCCTGGTATTTTCTCTGCCATCATCCTTACCTTTATCCCTGCGCTGGGCATTTACACCGTGACCGATATGCTGGGCGGCGGTAAGGTGCTCTACATCGGCAACATCATCAAAAACCAGTTCGGCGCCATCCGAAACTGGCCTTTGGGCGCGGCGCTGAGTGTGCTGCTGCTGGCGATTACTGCGCTGCTCATCTTCGTTTACATGCGCTTTGCCAAACTTGAGGATATGGAGGTGGTATAACGTGACAAAGAACAAGCGGCTCCTCCGCCGGAAAGCGGTGCGGATTCTAAGCAACCTCTACGCCGTGCTGATCTATTCCATCTTCTATATCCCGGTAGCGGTAATGATCCTATTTTCCTTCAACGACGCCAAACGAAACTACTACTGGCAAGGGTTTACCACCGAGTGGTATGGTAAGCTGTTCTCCTTTGCAAATACCGACTTGTGGGACGCGCTGCTCTATTCGCTGATCATCGCCGTGCTGGCCACCCTGATCAGCGTGACCATCGGCGTTTTGGGTGGGATCGGGCTGAAAAAGTTCGAGTTTCGGACCAAGCGCTTTATCAACATGATGATCTATGTGCCCATTATCGTGCCCGAGATCGTGCTGGCGGTGGCGATGCTGATCATTTTTATGACAGTGGGCATCCGTCTGGGCATGGGCACTATCCTCATCGGCCACTGCACCTTCTGCATCCCTTATGCTGTGGTCACCATCAAGGGGCGTATCACCGGCGACAGTGAGACGCTGCAGGAGGCGTCCATGGATTTGGGGGCCAATCGGTTCCAGACATTCTGGAGAGTTACGGTGCCCAGCATTATGCCCGGCATTCTTTCCTCCGCCTTTCTGGCGTTCACCCTGTCCATCGACGACGTGGTCATGTCTAATATGCTGGCCGGGCCGTCTCAGTCCACCCTTCCGGTGCTCATCCTGTCGCTGAATCGCACCGGAATCACTCCCGACGTCAATGCGCTGACCACCGTGATGGTGGCGCTGATGGTGGCGGGGATGCTGGTGCTCAACGGCGTGCAGCGGCACCTAAAAAAACGCGAAAACCGGCTGGCCGCAGGGGTGGAAACCAAACGCTCATCCGCGCACGCCGCTTGACCGGTCCGGCTGGCGGCGGAAGATATGTAATGATTTTTAGGAGGGAACAACAAAATGAAAAAAGCACTGACTCTGATCCTGGCGCTCGCACTTGCTCTGTCCCTGTGTGCCTGTGGCGGAGCCCCCAAGCCCACCGGCAGCGGAAACGAACCGTCCACCGCCAGCAGTGAGCTGAACATCTTCATGTGGGGCGACTACATCTCCGAGACCCTGATCTCCGACTTTGAGAAGGCGAACAACTGCACCGTCAACCTGAGCTATATGTCCGACAACGCTGACTCCATCACCAAGCTGACCGCCGGTGCTGGTGACAGCTATGACCTGATCATGACCTGCGACGCCTATATGGAATCCCTCATCAAGGGCGGCTATCTGGGAAAGCTGGACCATGAGCAGATTCCCAACGCCGACGCCAATATCAACGAGGCCTATTGGTTTGGCGACAACCGGGACTACTGTGTGCCCTATCTCATGAACTATATCTATATCGTGTACGATACCGAGCGCTGCCCCATCGACATCACCTGCTACAACGACCTGATCCGGCCGGAGATGGCTGGCCAGATCGGCAGCATTGACGGTGCGCGCAACCTGTTCCCCATGGCCCTGATCGCGCTGGGCTATGATCCCAACTCCACCAAGGAAAGCGAGATCAAAGAGGCCTATGAGTGGCTGACCAAGTTCAACAAAAACGTGGTCGCCTATGGCGCCACCCAGGAAAACATCGTAAACGGCACCATCTCCTGTATGCTGACCTATGACGGAAATGCCTCCTGGGCCATGAATGAGCTGGGCGAGAACAACACTCTGACCATCGCCCCCTTTACCAACGACCCGGTACAGTTGGGCTTTGACCTGTTTGTAGTACCCAAGGGCGCCAAGCATATCGACCTGGCCCATAAGTTCCTCAATTACATCTGTGAGCCTGCGGTTATGACCGCCAACCTGGTAGACTTCCCCTACTCCTGTCCCAACGACGCCGCCGTGGCCGCCGCCAGCGAAGCATACCGCAACGACCCTGCCTTCGATTTCGACTATAAGACCAACATCTTCTTCCAAAAAGATGTGGGCGACGCGCTGGCCATCTATGACCAGTATTATCAGATGCTGAAGGTCGGCGAATGATCAATCCGCGCGAAGGCTGATATCACAAAGGCCCTCGGCAAAGAGGAGAGAAGTATTCATGGTAAAATTTGAGGAAGAAAGGTTTTTGGACAATGTGCGCGGCGCCCTGGCGCTCAGAGGACAGATCGAGGCGATCGTGGACGCGGCGGACGGTCCGTGCGACAACCTGTGTTGGCTGGGCATCGGCGGGACATGGGCGAGCTGCCTTCAGACCACGGTACACATGAAGGAGCGCAGCGCCATGGAGGTGTTCGCCCTCAACGCCGCCGAGTACAACACCACAGGCGACCGGCGGGTGGGCGCGCGGACCTTCGTGGTCATCTCGTCGGTGACAGGTACTACGGAGGAGATGTGCACGGCGGTGGAAAAGCTCCACGCCGCCGGCGCCCGGGTGCTGGGGTTCATCGACAAGGAGGACTCCCCCCTGGCCCAGGCGGTGGACTGGTGCATCAGCTTTCCCCACAACGAGCAACTGAAATTCTTCATGACGGCAGACCGGTTCATGTTCCTCCGGGGTGAGTTCAAAGACTACGACCGCTACTACGCCCAACTGGACGCCTGCCTGCCAGAGGGTCTGGCTGCGGCGGAGAAGGCCGCCGACGAGTTCGGCCGCTCCTTTGCTAAGGCACACATGAACGACAAGCTCCACTATTTCGTGGGCGCAGGCACCCTTTACGGCGCCACCTATTCCTATGCCATGTGTTACTGGGAGGAAATGCACTGGATCCGTACCAAATCCATTCACGCAGCGGAGTTCTTCCACGGGATGCTGGAGATCGTAGACCGGGATACTCCGGTGACCGTGTTTGTTGGAGAGGACTCCCAGCGTGAGCTGGCTCTGCGGGTGGCCCACTTCCTGCCCAAGGTCTGCGACAATTTCTGCGTGATCGACACGGCGGATTACCCCCTGGAGGGCATCGACCTGGAATACCGCGGCAACCTCAGCCACCTGCTGATGCATGCGGTGACCAACCGCATCGACGCCCATCTGGAGGCGCTGTCCGGACACGATATGAAGCTGCGGCGCTATTACCGCCAGATGGAATATTGAGCTGACCGCGGGGCGGAGGACTCTCCTCCGCCCCGCGCCCATTACGGAGGAAACATGAAATTCGGACTGTTTACCTGTGGATATCAGCGCGCCGCACTGGAAGATGCGTTTGCAGACACCGTCCGTTTCGGATATGATTATATCGAGCTCTGGGGCGGGCGGCCCCACGGGTTTGCCCCGGATCTGCTTTCTGACGATGGAGCGGAGATCCGTGGGCTGATCCAGCGCTTCGGGGTGCCGGTGAGGGTCTATACCCCGGAGCACAACGCCTACCCCTACAACTATATGCTGGGCAGCCGGCGGCAGTGGGAGGACAGCATGGAGTACCTGGAGGCTGCCATCCGGGCCGGAGCTGCCATTGGAGCGGAGTATACACTCGTTTCCCTGGGACACAGCGGCGGTCTCCCGCCCCAGGAGAGGACGCGGCGCCTGGAGCGCAGTCTGCTCCGCCTGGCAGACGCGGCACAGCGTCTGGGTCATGCCCTGGTGGTGGAGAACCTGACCCCCTGGGAGTCGGACGCCTGTACCAACTTGGCTTCCTATGCCGCACTGCTGGAGCGCCTGGACCATCCTGCCCTTTGCGGCATGTGCGATGTGGTGGTGCCCTTTGTGCAGGGGGAGGACCCGGCGGATTATCCCCGCCGCCTGGGGAGCCGGATGCGGCATCTCCATCTGGTGGATTCCGATGGGATCAGCGAGACCCATCTGGTGCCCGGCGAGGGAATGATGCCGCTGGGTCGGGTGCTGCGGGACATCCGCGCGGCGGGCTATGACGGCGCCGCCACCCTGGAACTGGTAACCCACTATATTGACGCCCCCTCCCGGTATGCGCGGCTGGCGCTGGAGCGGGCAAAGGAGCTGATGGTATGAAGATTGCCTGCGTAGGCGATAACTGCGTGGATTATTACGACAACACCGGCGAGGTGTTTCCCGGCGGGAACCCGGTCAATGTGGCGGTCTACGTCCGCCGTATGGGCGGGCAGTCCGCCTATCTCGGCGCGGTAGGAACCGACGCATACGGCGGGCTGATCCTCCAGGCGCTGGAAGAAAAGGGCGTGGATGTGCACCGGGTGAAGCGCCTGCCCGGAGCCACCGCGCTCAGCCACGTCTGTCTCATCAATGGTGAGCGGGTGTTCGGCGACTACGACGAGGGAGTGATGGCGCAGTTCGCCCTCACTCCCGGTGATGTGGAGTTCCTCTGCTCCTATGACCTGGTGGTATCCGGGCTGTGGGGGAGAGTAGAAAAGAGCCTGGCCCAGATCGCGGCCCGAGGGGTGCCGGTCGCCTTCGACTGCTCGGAGCGGCCGGAGGATGAGGCTGCACAAATCGCCCTCCCCCATACCACGCTGGCCTTTTTCTCCGATGATGCCAGCGATTTGAAACGCCTGAAGGAGCGGATACTGGCTGTGGCGGCCCTGGGCCCCCGTGTGGTAGTCGCAACCCGGGGCGAAAAGGGCAGCGTGGCCTTTGACGGCACGGCGTTCCACACACAGGGGGTTCTGCCCTGCGTGGTGAAAGATACCATGGGGGCAGGGGACAGCTACATCGCCGGGTTTCTGATGGAATACCTGCGGGGAAAGGACATTCCTGCCTGCATGGCCGCTGGCGCGGCCAGCAGCGCCGTGACTCTGGGCTATGTTGGCGCATGGTGATTTCGGTCATTCGGGATTGTCGAGTGCCCTTGGATTGCGAGAGGAAAGGCCCCGAAAGCATGGAAAGTCAATGCCTTCGGGGCCTCAGCTACTCTTCGCAATCAGCAGATTGTGTGTTCAAGCCACATGATCAGTTCCCCAAGGATGGCTTCACCCGTTGGGATTCCAATGCTCGCTCCCTGCGAGAGGGAAAGGCTGGCTTTTTGCAAGGAATGATTTGCGCCAGCGCCCAAGCATCATGGGAGGGAGATGACGGGAGCGAGGTCAGTTTTGTTCCGGGCCGGCGCCGCTGAGCAGAAGCTTGCGCGTGGCGGGGAGCAGGTCGTGCCCCTCCACCTCCTGCGCCAGCTTAGCCGCCTTGTCCGAAGCTCCAAGGCCCCTCAGCGCCATGCCCCGGTAGGCGGTCAGCAGGTCCCGCCCGGCTTCGTCCAAGTCCTTCCTGGGAAGCTCGCCCAACTGCTTCAGCGCAAGCTCGTATTCCCCGGAGAGAATACGGTAGTGGATCTCGTAGGGCAGGCAGCCGATCTTCATGAGATCGCTCACCTCGGGGAGGGTACGCATGGTCATTGCGTAAGCGCCGTCGGCGCCCTCCCGGTCCCCGAGCTGGAGGTGGGCCCGCAGAAGTTGGGTCCAGTAGACCAGCCGCAAGGTGGGGTTGGGCATCTTCTCCGGCGGCGGGAGCCGGCGCAGAAGGGCCAGCGCCTCACCATTGTCCCAGTTTGCCAGCAGGGCGGTACACAGATTGAACTGGGCGGTGAGCTTGAGCTCCGGATGGCGTAGCTTGTCCGCCCGTGCCCGCTGACCAGGGATGTACGCCGCAGGACCGTCCGCCCCCTTGATCTCCAGCAGGCGGCGGTTTTCCTCCTGGAAGAAGGCAATCCACTCCTTCTTCTGCCTGGCCCGAATGACGTAGACCAGAATCAGTACCACTACGCCGGCTACCAGCAGACCGGCGGCCAGGGGCGTGCGCTCGTTGAGATATACGGTGACCAGGGCCACCACCAGAGCGACGGCCAGCGCGCCCGGCACCCGTGCATAGCGCCGGGGGATAGGGAACAGATCGAGCAGCATGGGCGGCCGCCTCCTTTCAGGGTCGGGTTCAGGCAATGATAGCGGCCAAGGACAGCAGTTGGGTCACGATCCAACTGGACGCATAGTAGGTCATGAACTGAACGCCGGTATGGACGCCGAACTCAGAATGCAGGAAACCGCCCACCAGGCCGATGGTCAGGGCCAGGAACACGCCCAAGATACCGGCCTCATAGAAGGCCAGCATGACCACCAGGCCGCAGAACGCGCCGATGAGGGCTTCGTGACTGATGGCGCGGAGCATCAGCTCGGTCCAGGAGCGGGCCTTGTGCATGGCGATTGGGTAGGCCACCAGGGCGCCGCCGATCAGGCCGATGATGCCGAAGATGATATAGTCGGGGATGGTCAGAAGCTGGGACAGGTTGTTTCCAATCTCGAATCGGGGCAGACAGGAGAACAGGGGGGCGGCAGGACCGGCGGCCACGCCGCCGATGGCTACGCCGCCCAGGCCCAGCAGGGGGATAATCAGACCGGCGATGTAGGTGGCGTTGGAGGTGGAGTCCTCCACCGCCAGACAGGTGGACACCCGGTCATACAGCTCCTTACACTGTCCGGCGGAGGCCTCGCCGCTGAGAACGGTCATGCCTACGGGGCTCATGGTGAAGCCCACGCAGGAGACGGCGGACCATGTAGCGCTCAGGGCAATCTGTTTCTTGGTCAACTGCTTGAAGGGATTGGGGAAGAAGGACAGCTTCTGCTTGGAGTCAGGAGCTAGCCAGGTCTCGTTGGGGGTGTCGGTGGAAAAATTTTTACGGCGGCTGGGAATTAGGGAGCCAAAGAGCTCATAGATCATGGGGCCGATGGTGATGCCCATGAAGATGGAGGTAAACACGGTGGAACCGTGGCCCTCAATGGCGATGCGCTGGAGGGCCTGGATGAAGATGGCGAAGGGGATGATGGCGGCCACCGCGCCCCACTTGGCGCTGGAGATCAAGGCGATGAGTACGGCGCAGATGGTAAAGATCAGGCCGGAGTACTGGGCGATGATGCCACCCAAAGGGGACAGGAGCAAGGCCACGATCAGAGCCAGGGGGAGCACAAAGATGGTGCCCACCAGGGAGCCGGAGGCCATCTTGCGCATGGCCATGTGAGGTACGCCCAAACGTTTGGCGATGGAGCAGTTGAGCACCATGGGCACCGCCATGGTGCTGCCCGGAAGGGCGGACATGGCGGTGGGGATGGTATGAGAGATCTGAATGGCCACGATAATGCCGATCTCCCAGGCAAAGAGCGCGCCTGCGGGCAGGCCGGCCAGCACCAGGATGATTGTGATGGGCACCATGGTGGCAGTCTCATCGGTGCCGGGGATGATGCCGATGAGGGTATACAGTAGACCACCGACGACGGCGGCGACAATGGCAATCAAGATTTCTGTCATGTTCAGTTGCCCTCCTTCCCATGAATCTTCTGCCGGTACTCAGGCTTGAAGTTGTCACAGTCCTCGGGGATAAGGGACAGCAGGGAGTAGAGCTCCAGATTCTCCATCTCCCGAATGACCTCCTTGCTGACATGGCGAAGGGCCTCCGACTCCTCCTCCATGGTCATGCCTGCGGCTTTGAGAATATCCTCGATGTTTTCGGACTGAAATTCCACCATGATCTTCCGCTTGGGCTTGAACGTTTTGGCACAGATGGCCGCGCCCAGGAAGGTGCCCACGATGCCTACCAGAAGGGAGTAGCCCTTTGCCAGTGCGGGGTCCAGAGATTGGATTTGGAGCAGGCCGGTCCTGCCGGCCAAGTAAAACACCATCGTCAGGATAACACAGATGACGGCTGAGATCGCCAGCTCCTTGAGCACGACGGTATCGCCCCAGACAAACATGTACTTGCCTACATGATCCTTGCTTTTTCCCATGCTGAAACCTCCTTCTCTTTTCTGGCGGCCCCGCGAAGGATGCAGGTTCCTCGGGGGACCGCCCCGGTATGAGCGTCTTGCTTCGCGCTGTGATTGGGATGGCTTTGCCTACTGGTACTGTTTCATGAGCTCCTGGGCGTACTCCAGGCGGACGTTCTTTTCGGCGACCATCTGCTTGACGATCCGTTCCAGTACTTCGCCCTTGGCCCCGGCGGTGGCGGCCAGGTTGCGGGCGTGGAGGGACATGTGCCCGCGCTGGATGCCCTCGGTGGCCAGGGCCTTGATGGCGGCCATGTTCTGGGCCAGGCCTACGGCAGCGATGATCTGGGCCAGCTCGCTGGCGGTCTTGACCCCCAGCATCTTCACTGCCACCTTGGCGGCGGGGTGGATCTTGGTGGCGCCGCCCACCAGACCCACGGCCATGGGCATCTCGATGGAGCCCACCAGGTCGCCGTCGGCGTTCTTTTCCCACGTGGCGAAGGGGGAGTAGTGACCGCTACGGGCTGCGTAGGCGTGGGCCCCCGACTCGATGGCCCGGGTGTCGTTGCCGGTGGCGATGACCACGGGAATGACGCCGTTCATGATCCCCTTGTTGTTGGTGGCGGCCCGGTAGGGATCGGCGGCGGCGAAGGCGTAGGCGGCAATCATTTTGTCCACGACTTCTTCTCCGCCCACGGCCTCCTTCTTGAACACGGCCCGGGCGCGGGCCAGACGGCGGTCGGCCAGATTGGAGAGGATGCGCAGCTCCGCGCGGCCGCCGGTCAGCTCCTCCAAGAAGGGGGCCACGGCCTCGGCCATGGTGTTGACCGCGTTGGCACCCATGGCGTCCCCAGTGTCCACCAGAAGGTGGACGATGACCATGGGCCCCACGATGGAGTCCAGGATGCGCACCTCCACGTCCTTGACGCCGCCGCCCAGGCTCACCAGCACAGGGTCCTTTGCGTTGCAGAGCTCCGCGATCTGCGCCTTGTGCTCCAGGATCTTGCCCTTGGCGTAATGGGGAGTGGGCACGTCCAGAAGTTGAATCTGGGAGATCATGATGTTGCCGGTGTAGTCGGTGGTGAAGCCGCCGCCGGGCCGGGCCATCTTGGCGGCGTTGGAGCAGGCGGCCAGGACGGAGGGTTCCTCAGAGGCCATGGGGATGACGTAATCCTTGCCGTTGATCACGAAGTTGATGGCCACGCCCAGGGGATAGGTATAGCGGCCGATGACGTTCTCGATCATATGGTCGGCCGTGTCCATATCCAGAGAGTTGGCGTCCTTGAGAATGGCCTGTTCTTCTTGGGTCAGGCCGCAGAACTCGGCCACCTCCTTCATACGTTCCTCGGTGGAAAGCTTAAAGAATCCGGAATAGCTGCTGGTTTTCATATGGCGTTTCCTCCTTGCGTCATTCAGCGTTGGGGTGCGGTCACTGGATATGGCTGGTGAACGAATCCAGCCGACGGCCCAAGATGCGTTCCAGCATGCGGCAGATCTGATAGCATTTGTGCTCGTCCACGCCGGTCTCTACGCCCATGCCGTTGAGCATGGTCACGAAGTCGCAGGTCTCCACCAGGCCGGTGCGGCAGTTGTCATAGTAATAGGCTCCGGCACCCTTTACAGGTACGCCGTCCACAATGTTGGCTACCTGCCCACCGATGCCGCCCATGGAGCAGTCAAAGGTGCTCACCCCCGCCTGGGCCGCGGCGTAGTAGGCGGTCATGCCCATGCCGTACACATCGTGGACGTGGAAGGAGTGCATGTTCCGGTCGGGGTATTTTTCCAACACGTTGGAGAAATATTCGTAGACCCGGTCGGGTGTGGCGGTGCCCTCGGTATCCGAGTGCTCGATTTCGTCAAAACCGATGGAGAAGGTGCGGTCCACGAACTCATAGGCCCGTTCGATGAGCACCTCGCCTTGGACCGGGCAGCCGAAGATGGTGCCTACGTTGGCAAATACGTGCTTTACGCCGTGGTCGTGGAGGAACTTCACGTTTTGCTCAGCCTCCCGGAAAAGCTCCTCGTGGGTGCGGTTCATGTTCTTGCGGGCGTAGGCCTCGCTGGTGGCGAGCTGGCCGCACAGGACCCGGTCGATCTGGGCCCCCTTGTCCAAGGCGTCCACCGTCCGCTCGCAGGCCTTGGTGTTCAGGGCTAGGACGGTGTACTCCACGTCCGTCCGTTTCGGCAGGCCGGCAAGGACATGCTCAATGTCCTTGAATTGCGGGACGTATTTCACATGACTGAAGGTGCCCACCTCGAACCGCCGGAAGCCGGCTTCGATCAGCCTGTTGGCGATCCACAGCTTGGTCTCGGTGGGGAGGAACATCTCCTCATGCTGGATACCGTCCCGCAAAGTGACGTCAATGACGTCGATGTGCTTGGGGAAGGTCAGCGGCATACTGCAAGTCTCCTTTCTGTCAGGGATTTGGAATTTGGTTGCTGCTTTATAGAATAGCAATCCACGTGCCAAATTTCCTCCACGGGACGAAGCCTTGGGCCACAAAGGATACGTCCGTCGGGGCAAAAAGCTGCCTAGGACGGAGTGCCAATTTTGGCACAAAAGGCGAAAAACAACGGTGCCAAAAATGGCATAGCGCCATTTTTGGCACCGTGGACAGCGGTCAGAGCCGGTGCTGGCTGAGCTTGCGGTAAAAGGTGCGGCGGCTGAGGCCCAGAGCCTCCATGGCGCGTTTCCGGTCGCCGGGGAAGCGGGCCAGGGCGGCGGCGATGACCTGGCGTTCATGGCGGGCCATTTCCTCGGCCAGGGTGCCGGTTTCCGGCGGGGGGGCGGCCGCCGTCTGGGCGGGTGCCGCAGGGGAGGACTGGGGTAGGGGCTCGAAGGCGACAATCTGCTCGGGCAGGTCCTCCAGGCGGATCACAGGGCCGTGGCTGAGGACGACGACACTCTCAATCACGTTTTGGAGCTGGCGGACGTTGCCCGGCCAGGCGTAGGCCAAAAACCGCTGGTAGACCTCGCCGGAGATGTGCAGGTCTTTGTGGTATTTGCGGTTGTAGACCGACAGGTAGTGGTCCGTGAGCAACAGGATGTCGTTGCCCCGCTCCCGCAGGGGCGGGATGTGAATGGAGACCACGTTGAGCCGGTAGTAGAGGTCCTCTCGGAAGCGGCCCGAGCGGATCATTTCCTCCAGGGGCTGATTGGTGGCGGCGATGATGCGCACGTCAACGGGGATATTTTTCTGGCGGCCCAGCTTTTCGATCTCTCCCTCCTGGAGTACGCGCAGCAGCTTGGCCTGCATGGGCATGGGCATATCGCCGATTTCGTCCAGAAGGAGGGTTCCGCCCTGGGCCAACTGGAATTTGCCCATACTGCCGCCCCGCTTAGCCCCGGTGAAGGCCCCTTCCTCATAGCCAAAGAGTTCGCTCTCAATGAGGGTCTCCGGGATGGCGGAGCAGTTGACGGTGATGAAGGGCTTGTCTTTCCGGGCGCTGTTGTCCCGCAGGATGCGGGTAAACACCTCTTTGCCCACGCCGTTCTCGCCCCGCAGCAGGACCGCCGCGTCGGTCTTGGCCACCGTCACCGCCTTCAGGATGCTGTTGGTGTAAACCTTGCTCTCACCAATCACTTGGCTCTGCTTCAGGACGGTCTCGGCCTCCAACTGGCGGCTGTATTCCTCCGCCACCTGGGAGATGCGCTCCACCTCCTGGTTGAGCTCGTTGAGGCGGGTGATGTCGGTGAAGATGGACATGGCCCCCTGGAACCGGCCGTGAAGGAATATGGGGTAGACGCGGATGGATACGTACTTGTTGATGCTGCGAATCAACTGCTTTTTCTCCGAGACTGGCCTGTGCGGAGGCTTGAGCACGGTGAGCAGGGCAGAAGAAGGTTCCAAGCGCTGGAGATAGCGCCCGAGCACCCGGCCCACCGGTACTCCCAGGACTTTGGTGTAAGAGGGATTCACGTAGTAGATGCGTCCCTCCCGATCAATGGCGATAACCGCCTCGTCGATCTTGTCCAGGATGGCCATAAACCGCTCCGGGAGCTGGGTGCCGCGCAGGTACTCCAGGAGCTCCCGCTTGACGCCGCCCACGCACTTCCCAGCGCCGTCCACCACCCGCACTAGGGTGTCCTCACGGGGGATGGCGTCCAAGTCCAGATCCAGGGTATTCCCGTCCGCAGGCAGGGCGGATACGGAGACCGTATCCGTCAGCCTGGGGTTCATCACATCCCGCCAGAGCATAGCCATTCCCTCCCTCGTCCGTTTTAGCTCATTGTATCGAAGGGATGGGACGATGTAAAGAGGAAAATCGAAGATGCGACCAGAAACAAGGCCGCCTACCGGGTGGCAGCCGGTCCGACTGTGTTCGGTTCGCGTTCCTCCCTTCCTGCGGCTGGCCGCAGGAAGGGGCAGGCCCGGCTCAGGGCTGCGGGTTCTCGCTTCCCGGGACGCGCTGGTCCTCCTCGGGAAGTTGAGCTGCTTCCGGGTGTTCTCCATCGAATCCGTGCAGTTGGAATAGAAAGGGGCAGCCGGTTGGTGGAGATGCCCGACTTCTCGGCCATGGCGTTGATCTGGTCCCAGCTTGCCCGATCATCGCCCTCAGCACCAGATCGTACAGATCGCCGCACTTGCCCTCGTGAGAGAGCAAGGCCGGTTTGATCTCTCTGCCACGATCTTCTCAAGGCTCAGGAACATCTCCGGGAGCCAAACATCAAAGCGTGCTGTATGGCTTTTGCTTTCTGGTATTTGAGCGAGATGTGCGGCGTCAATCTGCTAGCGATGATTTCAGTTGTTAGAACACTTCATGAGGCTGTCCAAGCCGCATAACACAAGGCCCGCCGGTCAGAGATGACCGGCGGGTGACATTTTGCTCAGATTACCCTTCCTAGGACTACCTTCTTGGACAGGTCGGCGGAGTAATGTTCAGCGTACCCTTCCAACACGCTTTCCAAAATGATACCCTCGGCCCCGTCGGAAATAACCTCGGTGCGGGCACGACTTTCACGCCGTTCTTTTTCAGCGTGGCCTTATACCGGGCGCTGTCGTAGCGGTTGCGGGCAAACCTGTCTAGTTTCCAGACAATGACCATAAGTAGGTATCTTTTTTTCCAAAGAGCAAATGAATTGGACAGCCCATAATTAGTGCTTTTAACGTCGGCGTTGGTGCCTTGATTAATAAAGAGACTTCCTCGCCATCATTTGCAGGTACATACCATATAGAAGCAACCTCTGCACGCATTTGACTATAAATTCGCTCACTTGGAATATGCATATACTTTACCTCTAATTTTCTGGCACAAGTAAGGCAACACCGCGCAATGACATGAAAAAACCGCACCATCTGCCAATATCGGCA